>Ga0105047_10006352_pt1 | contig 20059 bp, 16 predicted proteins | sample MAT04_FD_78384 | JGI IMG/M metagenome (GOLD analysis project Ga0105047, IMG submission 78384) | Freshwater microbial communities from Lake Fryxell liftoff mats and glacier meltwater in Antarctica - MAT-04 (megahit assembly) | ecosystem: Environmental > Aquatic > Freshwater > Ice > Liftoff...
AGCCGGAGTAGTCAATATTTTGACCCGCAAGAACTTCGAAGGCATCGAGTTCACGGCCAGCTATGGGCAAGCCGAGCGCGGCGACAATAAGAACCCTTCGCTGTCGGTAATGTTGGGTGGCAAGTTCGGTGACAAAGGCCGTGGCTTGTTGACCGTTCAGCTGGACCGTCAAGGTCAGGTGAGTTGCGCCGACCGTGAGATTTGCTCGGAAGACTTTGCCTGGACTGCCCCGGCCACTCAAATTCGCGGTGCCAACGCACAGTCCGGTATCGGCTTGGCGGGTCGATTCATCATAGGCGGCAAGAACTACACCCGGCGCAGCGGCAGCTTCACCGACACGGCCGGCAAGCTGATTGAGTTCAGTGTGCCGATTGACGGCTACAACCGCAACGGCAATCGCGATCTGGCCATCCCCACGGAACGAATTCTGGTGTCCGGTGATGCCGAGTACAAACTCACGCCAGCGATCACCGCTTTCTCGGAGTTCAACTTTGCTCAGAGCAAGATCAACTCGAAGTTCGAGGGTCATCCGTTCCAATCAAGCAGCGACAAGTTTGGCGGGTCCAATGGCTTGTCGCCCACAATCCCCCGGGACAATCCTTTCATTCCCGCCGCACTGCTTGCTGTACTACCGGCCAACCAAGCTGATATCCAGTGGCTACAGCGATTCAGTGGCGACACAGTAGGTGGCTTCCGTGGTGCCAGCAGCGAGCGCGACATGGCGCGATCGGTCTTCGGCATAAAAGGCGACTTTGATTCGCTCGCAGGTTTGGGCAGTGACTGGCGGTGGGAGGCATCGCATGTGTATGGTCGTACTCGGGTGAATCTGGGCACCCAGGGACTTGTAGGTCTGGGCCAGTTGTACTACGGCTTGCGTGTCGAGCCCGATCCTGCCAGCCCGGGTAGTTTCCGTTGTACTGATGCGGTGGCCCGCTCGCAAGGCTGTGTACCTATCAACCCGTTTGCCCAGTACACGCCGGCGATGTCGAAATACATGACCTTGTCATCGACATCGGTCGGTGAGAGCGCATTGAACAGTTCGACGGTGAATCTGTCTGGCACGATCGCCGAACTGCCGGCTGGCAGCTTGCGCGCGTCGGTCGGCGCGGAGGCAAGGACGTTCTCTGGCAATCTTGACCATGACACCGTGATCAACAAGGGCCTCGCAACCGGGAATCAACTGCAAGATACCGACTTCGTCAAGACTAGCACCAAGGAAATCTACGGCGAGATTCTCGTGCCCCTGCTTGCCAATAAGGCTTTTGCAAAGTCATTGAATTTTGAAGGCGCTTTCCGTCAGTCGCGCACTTCAAATTTGACTTACGACACCTGGAAGTACGGTGGTGACTGGGAACCCATGTCGGGCCTTCGTTTCCGTGCCATGGAGGCTCGGGCCGTGCGTTCACCGATCCCTGGCGAGTTGTCCGGCGGCGGTGAGACGGCAGGTGTTGTGAATGATCCCTGCATCAATTGGGGCGTATCGACCGATGCCACGCTCAAGGCCAACTGCGCGGCCCTTGGCATCCCTGCTACGTATGATCCGATTCTTCTGATCAAGCAAGGCGTGCGAGGCTTTGAAGGCGGCAACCCGAACCTTAAGCCGGAGGTCGCAACAACGTTGACCTATGGCTTCGTGTTCCAGCCCAGTTTCCTTGAGCGCTTCTCACTGTCGATCGACCGTTTCGACATCAAGATTGACGATGTGATCACCACGGTGGGACGCCAGTTGGCTACAAACTCTTGCTACTCCAAGGGTTTGTTCTGCGGCAATGTGCGGCGCGGCGCGACCCCACTGCTGCCTGGCGCGAACTATGTGCTGCTGGCCGTGGACGACCGGAATGACAATCTTGCGCAGTTGGGGACCAGTGGCTTCGACGTTGAGACTCGCTACGGCTTCAAGTTGGGCGGTGGTGACATGGACCTTTCGCTCGCGGCAACGATCTACGACGAAGCCTACAAGATCGCCCTGCCCGGTCAGGCGCCTATCGATCTGCTGGACCAAGCGGGAGGCTCGACATCCGATCAGGGCTACATCAAGCTCACGGGCACCATGAATGTTGGCTACAAGATTGGCGGGCTGCGTGCAAACTGGAACGTCCGCTACATCGGCGCGGCCGAAATGGACACCACATCCAAGGCTAGTGGCTACCCGCGCATCCCGGCTCACACCTATCACAACATCCGGGCGGCTTACGATGTCAGCAAGAACTTTGAAGTCAATGCCGGTATCAGCAATCTGTTGGACCAGAAGCCACCGCTGTTTGGTTCAGGCCGCTCGGGCACCCAGGCACTGGACACGATTCCCGGGTACTACGATGTCTTCGGGCGCTCGTTCTTTGCTGGTGTGAAGATGAAGTTCTAATTGGTCAGTTGTCTTGGCGCGCCACGCGTGCCAAGACCCGATCCTGACATCCATGGGTGCCCGGCGGGCACCCATTTTTCTTGCACTGTCGTTTCTGCGGCGCCACCGACAGCAGCGCCAGAGTGTTGTCGTCCTGCGGCCGGCTCCGTGGGCTCGTCGCAGACCATCAGCCGTGGCTGCACCATTAGGGCTTAGGCAATCGCAATGTGCCGCGTCACTCGCCGACTCTGGTCTGGGGTGCAGTGCGGCCAGACCTAGACCTTCGGCCAGGATCTTCGCCACCTGCATGCTCGGGTCGCGCGACGCAAACGGGTCCTAGAAATTGAACTGCACCAGCCCGGCGGGCCTCGCGCAGCGCGGTGCCCTGCAGGTTGAACAGGTTCTGGCCGTCCAGCAGGGCACGGCCGCCGAAGTCGGTGTGGCAGCGCAGCAGTTGCACGAGAGCCTTGCCGGTGGCGGGCAAGCTGCAGCCGGAATCGCCACTCAGCGCGACGTGCCGGCTGGCTCAAAGGCGCAGCCTGCCCTCCCAACAGCGGACCACGGCTCGGGCGATTCAGCGCCGCTTCGACCGTCTGGCCCGCTTTGCCGCAGGCGGGGCGCCCGCCAGCGCCTCCGTCAGCATCATTGCCTCCACGGCATCCAGCCCGTCGTCGTCATCAGCAGCGCCGAGCTCGTCGATGGCGCTGCGCCGCGTGGCCGGCTCGCGCACCCGCGCCGCGTCGCGCTTGATGACCAGCAAATTGCGCTGCAGTTCTGCGATGTCCTGCGTCAAGGCGGCATCGACGGTGGCCGGGCCGGGCTGGCGCAGCCCGCCGCTCAGGCCCATCGGCATCAGAAACGGCATGGCGCAATCCGCCACCTCTTGCGGCAGCGCCTAAAACTGCTCCCGCAGCACCTGGTTGTAGTGCAGCAGTCGGGCATAGGGCAAACCGGCAAGGTGCTGGCTGTCGATCTGCTCCAGATCGAGCTGCATGGACTGCAGGGTCAGCAGGTCATCGCAGGCACAGGCCTGGTTGGCCTGCTTGCGCTGCCGCGTCCTGTTGCTGACGTGCCGCTTCGGCCTGCCGGCGCTTGGCGGTTTGCTGGGCCCGGGCTTGGGCGGCCTGCCCCGCCGCCTCATCGGCCTGCTGCCGCGCTTGCTGCCCGGCCTTGGCCTGGGACTCAAGGTCTGCTCGGCATGTTGCATCAGCTCATCGATGGACTGCGCCTGGTGCCCCCGGATGGCGTCTTCCGCCAGCATTGCACCGAACATGGCCGCGGCGCTGGCGATCTCGATCTGGCGGGCGTCGACGCGCGAGATGTCGCTGTGCCGGTTGATGATCGCCTCGATCTCGGCATCAGGGGCCCCTTCGAGCAACAGGTCGGCCAGCTGCGGGATCTGGGGTTACAGCTTGCTGGACAGTTGCGCTTTGTATTGCCAAAATGCAATACATGAAGGCCGATCTTTTCGCCAAGTCAAAAGAAGTCGGAGACGATGGCACGATCACCGAGATTGTGATTTGGCTGCTGCCTGAACCCGTACCGCCATGCGCTCATCCGTTCAAGTACCGCTTGTTTTATGGTTTTACTGATCAAGAACGGGTTCGGTACGACAACGAACGGGGCAAAGGCGACCATCGCCACGTAGGTGGACAGGAGGTGCCCTATTGCTTTCTGTCAGTGGAACAACTGCTTGACGACTTTGAACGTGACATTCAGGACTGGAGTTCATCATGAAGGCGATCATCGAAGTGGCGCAGCGGGGCTCTGCAATCCGGGCAGCTCGTGAACAGGTTGCCGCATCTCGTCAAGGCCAAACGGCTGATTTTCGGCTCAGTTTCGAGTCCGCTCGCTCACTGTTTGCCGATCTCACGCCTGCACGGGTTGATCTGTTGGACACGCTTCGTCGTGTCGGTCCTTGCAGTGTTTATGCCCTGGCGAAGTCGGCCAAGCGCAACTACTCGAACGTGCACTCGGATATCGCACGGCTAGAGGAGCTCGGTCTCGTCGAACGCACCACAGAAGGTGCTGTCTCTGTGCCCTACGAGTCAGTGCAGATACTGGTGCCGTTGGCGCAGCGAGTTGCGTAAAACCTCGACGCCTTTTGGGATGCGGTTGAAGCGGCTGCAGTCAACCAGCCATTAACCGGATTGCAACAGCCCGCATCGCGGTCTGCCGCAATCCGGTCAATGGCAACGATCATTGGCGGGACTTGAACCTCGATTCAAGGGGGTGGCCCGGCGCCCGGTGTACCTGCCGATCAACGCCGCTTCGGGCGGGCTTGCCGTTTGGGGCGCGCCGGCGCGGCAACAATATCGGCCATCGCCTCCATCAGCAGCATCATCTCGAACGGGTCGGGCTCGTCGTCCGGATCGTCCCGTGCGATCCGGCCGATGGCGGCCTTGCGCGTGCTGGGGTCAAGCAGTTGCGCGGTGTCGTGCAAGATGTCGGCCAGGCAGCGCTGCAGCGCCACGATGTCTTGTGTCAAGGCGAGGTCCACCGCAGACGGGCCAGGTTGGCGTTGCCAGATCGTCATCGCCAGCATCATCTGGTAGGGCAGCGCCTGGTCGGCCACCTCTTGCTGCAGCGCTGCCAACTGCTCACGCAGCACCTGGTTGTAGTGCACCAGCCGGGCATCGGGCAGACCGGCGAGGTGCTGCTCGTCGATCTGCTCAAGATCCAGTTGCATAGACAGCAGGGTCAGCAGGTCATTGCGCTGGTAGGCCTGGTTGGCCTGCTGCATCAGCTGGGTCTTGTGCAGGCGCCGGGTGGCGTCGGGCTCCCGGTCGGGGTGCAGCGCACTGGCCAGCTTGCGAAAGATCTCGCGCACCGATTGGCTGGCCTGCAGCGCCGCTGCGTCCTTGCGCTGTTGCGCCGCCTCGGCCTGGCGGCCCATGCCGGTGGCCTGCGCGCGCGCTTGGCGGGCGTCACGGGCCTGCTGCTGTGCCCGCAACTCGGCCTGTTGCTCGGCCTGGGCCTGGTCGGCCAGCCGCTGAGCGGCGTGGCGCATCATGTCGTCAACCGATTGCGCCTGGTGGCCCTGCAGCGCGTCGCCGCCCGGCATCTCGCCGAAGATGGATTGGGCCTCGGCCAGTTCTGCTTGGCGCAGCGCTGCATGCGAGACCTCACTGTGCTTGTCGAAGAGGGCTTCGATGTCGGCGTCTGGCCCGTCTTCCAGCAGCAGACCAGCCAGCGACGGCAGCCAGGCCTTGAGCTTTCGGCGCTGCGCCTTCGTCAGCGCGGGCCCGGCTGCATCGCCGGCCAGCAACTGGTCCAGCATCTGGAGCAAAGCCAGGCGGGCTGCGCGCACTTGCGCTTGCAGCGGCTGCAACTCGGTGGCCAAGCGCTGGTTGTGGCGCAGCGAGTAGGCTTGCCATTGGGCCAGTTCCTCACGCTGAGCCCGTATCTGCCCGATCAGGCGGTTGAACGCCCGCTGGGCCTTGCTCTGCGTGGCCACAGGCGTCTGGATCGCCACGAGTGCGTCTTTGGACGCGGCCTTAGAGCCGATCGGCACGCCTTGCCGGTCGTCATCGAACAGATCGGGCTGGGCACCGGCTCGCGGTTGGGCCTCAGAGGCGGGACGATTGTTCTTCATGGCAGCTGTGAAATTTTTGACGGGCATGGCAGGTCTGGCGCGCGATTGTGCCCGGCGGCGCGGCGGCATTGACCAGATCCTCGACGCCAGCATGCAGACCGTCGCAGCAATCATGTGTAGACTGCCGCACAAGGAGTCACACATGGCAACCAATCTCGCAATCGATCCCGACCTGCTTGATCGGGCTGTTCGGGTCAGTGGTGAGAAGACCAAGAAGGCGGTAGTCACCAAGGCGCTTCAGGAGTTCATTGCCCGCAGGGAGCAGCGCCGCGTGGTTGAACTCATAGGCACGCTTGATTGGGATGAGTCGTTTGACTACAAAGCTGACCGCTCTCGTTCATGACACTCCTGGTCGATACCAGTGTGTGGTCACTGGCATTGCGCCGCCATGTTTCTGTGGCTGAACCTGCGGTTCTCATGCTCAAGGACGCCTTGCTTGGCGCAGAGGTGGTCGTCACCACCGGCATAGTCTTGCAAGAACTGCTGCAAGGCTTCTCAGGCCCAAAGGCCAAGGCAGAAATCATCCAACGCTTCGCCACGTTGCCGCTGGTGCAGCCGGATCTAAACGACCACATCGACGCTGCCGAGATTCGAAATACCTGTCGCAGAGCGGGCGTTCAGGTCGGAACCACTGACGCCCTGATTGCCCAACTGTGCATTCGGCATGGCCTGCAACTGCTGACCACAGACAAAGACTTTAGCCACGCTGCAGCGCACTGTCCGCTAAAGCTCTGGGCCGGTATTGCAGGTGTCGGCAACGCCTGAGACCGAGGCCATCAAACGTGGGTTGCGACCCCAGTGGCTGGATACACTCGCCCGATGCGATTGACCTCGGATGAACGCCTGGACATTGCCGCTGCAGCCAACGCAGTGCGGCCGCCGGGCACCCAGGTGTTGTTGTTCGGCTCTGCACACGATGCCAACGCGCCAAGTTCTGCGATGTCGGCCTGGAAGGCCGTGCCGCCACCCTCCCACCCTCTCGGAAAGCGGTTGAAACGGCTCCGGGTCAGCGCCCCGCCATGCGCGGCACCGCCGCCAGCAGCGTGCGGGTGTAGGGGTCCTGCGGTCGGTTGAGCACATCGGCGCAAGCCCCCTGCTCGACGATGCTGCCCGCCCGCATCACCGCCACCCGGTCGGCGATGTACTCGACCACCGCGATGTTGTGGGTGATGAAGAGAAAGCTCACGCCCAGCTCGCGCTGCAACTCGCGCAGCAGGTTCAGGATCTGGGCCTGCACCGACACGTCCAGCGCCGAGGTCGGCTCGTCGCAAACGATCAACCGGGGTTGCACCGCCAGCGCCCGGGCGATGGCGATACGCTGGCGCTGGCCGCCCGAGAACTCATGCGGCCAGCGTTGCAGCGCCTCACGCCGCAGGCCGACTTGCTCGGTGATGCGCTCGATCCGGCTGCGGCGCTCGTCCGGCGTGGTCTGGGGCTGCAGCGCCGCCAGGCCTTCGTCCAGGATCTCAGCCACCCGCATCCTGGGGTTGAGCGAGGCAAACGGGTCTTGAAAGATGATCTGCACCGCACGCCGGGCGGCGCGCAATTCGGTGCCCTGCAGCTCGAACAGGTTTTGGCCGTCCAGCACGGCTGAGCCGCTGATCTGTGCCTGGCTGCGCAACAGTTGCACGATGGCCTTGCCGGTGGTCGTCTTGCCGCAGCCCGACTCGCCGACCAGGGCCAGGGTCTGGCCCGCAGCGACGTCGAAAGACACGTTCTTGACGGCATCGAAGCGTTGCGGCTTGCCCTGCAAAAAACCCTTGCGCAATACAAAGCTGACGTTCAGTGCGCTGACTTGCAGCAGCGGGGCGGCGTTGGCCAAAGCGTCGGTGGGCAAGGCCTGCGTCGGCGCCGTGTCCCGGGCAGACGCCGGCAGGATGGGTGCCGGCGGGGTGGCCGCTGCGGGCAGTGCGGGTTCTGGCGACAGCCCCGGCCCACCCGGCGCCAGCAGCAGGCAGCGCACCTGCCGGCCAGCCGGGCCGGTCAGCACCGGCAGCGTGGTATGGCAGGTCGGCAGCGCATGCACGCAGCGGGGCGCAAAGCGGCAGCCCACAAAGGCCTGGGTCAGCGGCGGCACTGTGCCGGGGATGGCGGCCAACGCCTGGCCACGCCGGTCGGCATCGGGCAGCGCCCGCAGCAAGGCGCGGGCATAAGGGTGTTGCGGGTTGGCAAAAAACTCGTCCGCTGGCGCCATCTCGATGATCTGCCCGGCATACATCAGTGCCACCTGCTGGGCCATGCCGGCCACCACTGCCAGGTCGTGGGTGATCAGCATCAGGCCCATGCCCATCTCGCGCTGCAGGTCGGCCAGCAGGTCGAGGATCTGCTTCTGGATCGTCACGTCCAGCGCGGTGGTGGGCTCGTCGGCCACCAGGTAGTCGGGCTCGGCGGCCAGCGTCATCGCGATCATCACGCGCTGCTTCTGGCCACCGCTCATGCGGAACGGGTAGTCATCGATGCGCCGCTCGGGCTCGGGGATGCCCACGCGCTTGAGCCAGTCGATGGCCTTGCTGCGGGCTGCAGCACCGCGCAGCGCGGTATGGGCCTCGATCGCCTCGATCATCTGCACGCCGACGGTGAGCACCGGGTTCAGGCTGGTGCCGGGCTCCTGAAAGATCATGCCGATGCGACCGCCACGCACCGCACGCATTTGCGACTCGGGCAGGCCCAGCACGTCGGTGTCGTCGAGCGTGATCTCGCCGCCGGTCACCGCGCCGCTGTCGGGCAGCAAGCGCATCAGGGCCAGCGCGGTCATGCTCTTGCCGCAGCCCGATTCACCGACCAGGGCAAAGGTTTCGCCGCGGCGGATGGCCAGCGTCAGGCCGTCGATGGCCTTGACGATGCCGGCCTCGGCATCGAGCTCAACTTCAAGTTGGGTGGTGGACAGCATCATGGTGGGGGTCTCTGGCGCGCTCATACCGCCACCCGGCGTGACAGCCTGGGCCGCTGGGCGCGGGACCGGGGGTCGAAGGCATCGCGCACGCCGTCGGCAAACAGATTGGCGGCCAGCACCAGGGTGACCATGAAGCCGAAGGCGGCGGCAAAACTCCACCACACCACCGGGTCGCGGCTCATCTCGCTGCGCGCCAGGTTGATCATGCCGCCGAAGCTGCTGGTGCTGGCATCCACACCCACGCCGACGTAGGTCAGCACCGCCTCGTAGAGGATCAGGTCGGAAAAACTCAGCACGGTGGTGATCAGCACCAGGTGCATCACGTTGGGCAGAATGTGGCGCGCCATGATGCGCACCGGTGCCACGCCAAAGGCGGTGGCAGCCTGCACAAACTCCAGCTCACGCAGCTTGAGCGTCTCGGCCCGCACCAACCGGCACAAGGTAGACCAGCCGGTCACGCCCAGGATGAAACACAGCAAGAAGATCTTGATGTCCGAGCGCTCGGCGCCGGTCTCGAACCACTCGGGGTGCTTGTCCAGGGCCACCTGCACCATCAGCACACAGGCGGCGATCAGCAGCACATTGGGCACCGAGGTGAGCGTGGTGTAGAGGTACTGCACCACCTCGTCGACCCAGCCGCGGTACCAGCCGGCCAGGATGCCCAGCACCACCGCGATCGGCAAGGTGGCCAGGGTGCTGAGCATGCCGATGACAAAGGCGGTGCGGATGCTCTTGAGGGTTTGAACCAGCACGTCGTTGCCGGTGCGGTCGGTGCCAAACACGTGGTAGTGGCCCATCAGCGCGACCACCGGCCCGGCCAGCAGGCAGGCCACGGTGAGTGTCAACAGCAGGGCACGCACGGGGTAGTGGGTGCGGTCGGCCCAAAGGTCGCGCCAGGCAGGGGCAAAGCCGCCGTGGGACCTGGCGAGCAGCCCTGCGGCCAACAGGGCGCCCAACAGTGCTACCACCAAGCCGCCTGCCGCACCCAGCAGTGCACGCTGCCAGAGGTCGGCCTGCCATTCGGTTGCGGGGTTTTTCAGGTGCACACCGCCGTGCAGCAAGCGAGGCAGTTCGCGCACTGACACGCCATCACGGGTGACGGTCTGCTTGGTGATCGCCTGCCAACCGAGGGGGGCAGAGTAGGTGGTCTCGCGCATGCCGATCTGGCGCGCCAGCACCAGGTCCAGCAGCGACTCGGTGCGGGTATCAAAAAACTGCGTGCCTGCAGGTTGGCCGTCGGCCGGCGGCAGCGCGCGGCGGAAGTGAACGCTGTCGAGCGCGGTGACGCCGACAAACAGCAACAGCACCAGCGACGAGCACAGCGCGGGTGCATCCCGCAGCACCCGGCGCCAGGTGGCGCGCAGCGTGTCGTGGCGCACAACGCGAAAGCCGTAGCCGATCAGCGTGGCGAACAGCACCCACAGCGCCACATCGGTCCAGAGAATGACGAACTTGAAGCCCATGATGATTCAATCTTTGCGGGTGCAGGTCAGGGATTCAAGACAAGCGCACCCGGGGATCGACCCAGGTGTAGGCGATGTCGATCAGCACGTTGCTGGCGATGTAGAGCGCCGCCCCCAGGAACACCATGCTGCGCACGATCGCAAAATCCTGGCCCGAGATGGCCTCGATGACAAACGCGCCCAGTCCGGGGATGCCGAAGAAGCTCTCGAACACCAGGCTGCCCATGAAGACATACGGCAGGTAGGCGCCAGCGCTGGTGATGATCGGGATCAGCGCGTTGCGCAGCACATGGCGGAACAGCACGAGGGTCTCGCTCAGGCCCTTGGCGCGTGCGGTGCGCACGTAGTCGCGGCCGATTTCCTCCAGGAACATCGCCCGGTAGAGCCGGGCCTCACCGCCCAGCCGCGCCAGCAGCGACAACATCACCGGCAGCGCCAGAAATCGCACCGCATCCAGCCCCGGCGCAAAGCCCGATATCGGCACCAGCCGCAGCACCCGCGAGAAGAAATACTGGCCGACGATGATGTAGAACAGGCTGGAGATCGACAGCATCAGCACACACAGCACCACGCCCCAGAAGTCGATGCGTGAGTTTCGAAAAAACACCAGCAGCAGCGAGAAACTGATGCTCACCACCAGCTGCAGCAAAAACAGCGGCAAGGCGAGTTGCAGGCTGACACCCATGCGGGTGGCCACCTCGTGGCCGATGTCGGTGGAGCGGGCTGAATCACTGCGGCCAAAGTCCAGCACCAGCAGCGAGACCGAGCGCTCCCACAGCACTGTGCGCTTGATCTTCTCGACGCCGTCCGCGGCCTCGTTCCAGTACAGCGGCCGGTCGTAGCCGCGCTCGGACTTCCATTTCTCGATCTGCTCTTGCGTCACCCGCTTGCCGCCGATGTTCAGGCGCGCCATGTCGTCGGGGGTGTTGACGGTGAAAAACAGGAAGAACGTGAGCAGGTTGACCCCGATCAGGATCAGGATGCCGTAGCCGAGCCGGCGCAATATGAAATTGATCATCAGGAGGTTCCGGGGCTCAGGCCAGGGGAGCCGAGGCCGGCGGCACGGTGGGGGCGGTCAGGTGGGCGCTTCGGGCGGTGGCCGTCTCTCTGGCCTTGAAGCTGCGCCTCGCCACCCAGGCCAGCGCCGCCAGCGCCAGGCCCAGCAGCGCCATCGGCCACAGCACCGGCGCATTCCATTCGGCCTGCTTGGCGGCACGCAACTGGGGGTCGAGCTTGTAGTACTTGGCCATGTCGCGGATCAGGATGCTGGGCTTGCCGTTGCTCACCCATTGCTGAAAGGCCAGGCCACCGTACGGAAAGTAGCCAAAACACCAGGGCGAGTCCTGCTGCACCATCGTCACCATCTGGTCGATCAATGCCTGCTTGGCCGGGCCGTCGTCCAGTGCCTGCAACTGGCGGTACAGCGCGTCGTATTCGGGGTTGTCGTAGTTGGCGTAGTTGTCGCCCTGGTGTTTGCTGCGGCCGATCGGGCCGTACATCAGGAACAAGAAATTCTCGGCATCCGGGTAATCGGCCAACCAGCCGCCCCAAAATATCTGGTGCTTGCCGCGGAGGGTTTTGTCCTGGTACTGGTTGAAGTCGGTGGCGCGCACCTCAAGCTGCACACCCAGTTTGGCGTACTGCTTGACCATCCAGTCGTTTTCGCTCTTGAACTCGGGCGTCAGCGCCCGCTGGAAGTCGTAGTTCAAGACCAGCGGCTTGCCACTCACCGCATCACGCCCGCCCGGGTAACCGGCCTCGGCCAGCAATTTCTGCGCATCGGCAATAGGGCGGCGCACCACCTTGCCGTCCACCAACCGGTGAGTCACCGGGTTGAAAAAACCGGGCTGGCCATCCCTTGAGCCGAACAAACCCGGCGGCACCGGGCCGTGGGCTGCCACCCCGCCCTTGGACTTGAAGATGCGGCCGTAGCCCTCCTCCCAGTCGATGGCAATGGCGATGGCCTGGCGCAGCTTGCGGTTCTTGGCCTGCTGCTCGGGCGTGTCACCTTTGCCGACCACCGGGTCGAGCATGTTGAAGCCCATGTACCAGCTGCTGATGTCGGTCATCAGCGGGAACTTGAAGCCGCGCTGATCGAACATCTTTTTCACCGCGTCCGAGTCGTCGGCATCGTTGCGGAAGTCCACCCCCCACTCCGGCCGTTCGATCTCGGGCACGTCGAGGTAGCCCTGGCGGAATTTCTCCTTGCGCGAAACCTTCTCCTTTTCGATCGTCACGTAGAGCGTGTCGATGAAGGGCATGGTCTTGCCGCAGTCGGCCAGCAGGCCTTCCTCCTTGTCGCCCGGCATGCCCTCGCAGGGGTAGGGCTCACCGCGGAAGTTGGGGTTGCGCTTCATCACGTGCCGGCGGTCGCGCACAAAGTCGACCATCATGTACGGGCCCGTACCCACCGGCCACTGGTTGAGCGACAAGCCGTTTTCGCTCATGCCGGGCTGGGCGTAAAAGGCATCAGCCTCCCAGGGCACCGGCGCCATGAAGGGCATGGCCATCCAGTAGCTCCACTGCGGGTACTTGCCCTTGAGCCGCACCCGGTAGGTGTACTTGTCGATCACCGTGGCGCCTGCCAGCGGCCATTGGCGGAAGTCGAGAAACGGCTTGTCGCGCACGTCCTTGGGCAGGCCGGTCAGCAGTTTGGTGTCCGCGCGTTTGACGGTGTCGGCGTAGTCGCGCAGGCCGATCAGGTAGTCGGCAAACACGGCAAAAACCGGCGCCTCGATGCGGGTGGTGGCGTGGCGCTTGAGGGCGTAGACAAAGTCGTCGGCAATCAGCTCACGCGAACCTTGGTGCTCAAAGGCCAGCGGAGACCGCTTGGTGCCCAACTGGCCGGGTGCCAGGCTCAGGTAGCGCGGCTTGCCCTGGTCGTCGACCGCAAACGCCGGGTGCGGTTGGTAGCGGATGCCGGGCAAGATCTTGACGTCGTAGACGCTCTCGGCGATCTGGTCGGCCGGTGCGTCTTCGGGCAAAGTCTGGCCGGCCTTGTCGATATAGCGCGGTTTGACCACCGCGGCCGCCGATTTCGGCGTCAGCGTGTAGGGCCGCTTGAGGTAGTGGTAGCCATAGGGCGGCTCGTAGATCTGGAAGGTGTAGGCCGACTCGGGGTTGGCGTAAGACGCGGTCGGGTCGAGGTAGCGCGGTGAGCGCTCGTCGAACGAATAGAACATGGTGTTCTCGCGCTCGGCACCGGCCGGGTACGGGCTGTTGTTGCAGGCGCTCAGGCCCAGGATTGCAACCAGGCCCAACAGCCGCGCCAGGCCAGGCCGGCTTGGCGTGGGGCCCGAGGCCGGTCCGCGGCAGCGCCGCACAAAGCTGAAAACTGAAAGTCTGACGCCGCGCATGCGGACACTCCTGGTGCGGGCGGGCTGCCGGGGGCCGGATGGGGCCCCCGCAGTCAACCATGAACGACAACGCCTCGGCGGGGCCTGCTTTTGGCCGACCCCAACAAGGCGATCTGGCATTTTAGGGGGCTGCGGGCACCGGATCGCTGGGGGTTTCAACCCATTTGCAAGGCGTCGCCTGGCCCGGCGTACCCAGCCTGCGCATGACCAACCGGCAGCCGCAGGACAGGTCTTCTCGCATCGACCGCGTGCGACCCTGCGGCAAACACCCTTGAACAAGACCCCGCCGGGCCCAGGAAGCACCAGGTAAAAGCTGACGCTAATTTCCGTTTTCTCTGAGGGTCGCGCCTGCGCCCCCGGGACGCGGCATCGACGCCGACGCCGGCCATGAGCCGAACGTACTGCGCCCGTCAAACCACGTCACGGAACTTGAATGGGCGCAAACCTATGGTCCGACCCTGTCACCGCCGCTGCCGCAAGCTTGGGGCTGGCAACGACGCAGCCACCACAACCCTGGAGTCACTCGATGAAACAACACGTCCTTGCCGCACTGATCAGCGCCGCGTTCGCCAGCAGCGCAAACGCACAATTGACCGGTCCCAGCAGCTCGGCCTCGCCCTATGTCACGGCCACCGCGCCAGGCTGGTCGGTCACCTCGCTGCTGACCGTGGGTGACTCGGTCAACCTGAAGCCAAACGGTACGCCCTACAGGATGGTCGGTATCGCCGACGGCCTGGGCGCCTTCGACAACGGCAACAACACTTTCACCGTGCTGATGAACCACGAACTCGGCGCCACGGCGGGCATCGTGCGTGCGCACGGCTCGACGGGCGGCTTCGTGTCCGAGTGGGTGATCAACAAGAGCACGCTGCAGGTGCTCAGCGGCCGCGACCTGATCACCGACCACCAGGTCTGGGACAACGTCGCCAACACCTACAAGAGCGCGATCGGCCTGGCCTGGAGTGCCGGCACCAACCAATACATCGCCGGTACCACCGCCAACAGCTTCGCCCGCCTCTGCTCGGCCGACCTGCCAGCGGTGAGCGCCTTCTTCAACGCCAAGACCGGCCTGGGCACGCAGACCCGCATCTTCATGAGCGGTGAAGAGACCGGCGCCGAAGGCCGCGCTTATGCCAGCATCGTCACCGGCGCCGACAAGGGCAAGTCGTTCGAGCTGAACAAGATGGGCAAGTTCTCGTGGGAAAACAGCCTGGCCAATCCCTACAGCGGCGACAAGACGGTCGTGATCGGCACCGACGACTCGACGCCGGGCCAGGTCATGATCTACACCGGCACGAAGACCGCCGTGGGCACCGACATCGAGCGCGCCGGCCTCACCAACGGCGCGCTGCGCGGCGTCAAGGTCAACGTTGCTGCGGCCCAGGGCGGCCTTAACGGCAACATCGAACAGGGCCAGATCAACGGCGCCTTCAGCACCGTGGCCCTGAACACCAACGTCAGCGGCGCCAACCAGCAGATCGCTGCCCGCACTGCCGGCATCACCGAGTTCGCCCGCCCCGAGGACGGCCACTGGGCCGACGAAAACACCTTCTACTTCGTCACCACCGGCGCCACGCCGGGCAACGGTGTGACCGTGACCCAAAGCTCGCGCCTGTACAAGTTGAGCTTTGCGCAGGGCGTCAATGGTATTGATTTTGACAACGGCACGGTCTCGATGGTGCTCGACAGTGTCGGCCTGGTCGGCAAGGACGGCGCAACAGCCCGCACCTTCGACAACATGACGGTGGCCGACGACGGCACGATCCTGCTGCAGGAGGATCCGGGCGGCAATGCCTACATCGCCAAGACCTGGCACTACGACCCGGTGAGCAAAAAGACCACCCAGATCCTGGAGTCCGACCGCAACCGCTACCTGGCTGGCGCGCCGGGCTTCCAGACCATCGACGAAGAAAGCTCGGGCGTGATCGAGGTCACCAGCGTGCTCGGCCGCGCCGACGGCAAGCGCCACTTCCTGGGCGTCATGCAGGCGCACTACGGCATCGCTGGCGAACTGGTCGAAGGCGGTCAGCTTTACATGTTCAGCGACGTCAGTGCCGTGCCGGAGCCCAGCAGCTACGCGCTGATGTTCGGCGGCCTGGGCCTGGTGGCCTGGATGGCGCGCCGGCGCAAGACAGCGCGCGGCGACTGAACTGCTGGCACCCGCCCCGCGAAGCGTCCGGCTTGCCTGGGCTTCGCGGGGTCAACGCGGTTGAGGCCAGCCCGCAAGCGGTCCTGGGGGCCGGCGGCTACCAGCCGATCAGCACATCGCGGCCCTGCACCACCAGTTGCACCCGCGCGCCCACCGGCAGCATCACCTTGGTCGGCACATGCCCAAACGGCAGGCCGGTCAGGATCGGCGTGCTGCAAACGCTGCGCAGATGGTTGACGGCGCCCTTGAGGGTGTAGCCGCGGTCCAGGGCACTCTTGCGCCAATCGCTGAAGGCGCCCAGCAGCACCGCCCGCTGGCGCTGCAGCACGCCCGCCTGCTGCAGCTGCAACAGCATGCGCTCGACCCGGTACGGCGGCTCGTTGACGTCCTCCAGGAAGAGGATGCCGTCCTTGACCTTGGGCCAGTGCGGCGTGCCCAGCAGCGACACCACCATCGCCAGGTTGCCGCCCCACAGCTTGCCACGCACCGACAGGCCGTCGAAGCCGGCCTCGCTGCGAAAGCCCACCGCCTCCAGTTCACCCGACATGGCCTCGGCAAAACAGTCCCGGGTGATCTCGTCCACCCCACCGGCCTCATCACTGCGGCCAAAGTCGTCGCAGGCCATCGGCCCGTGCCAGCTGGCCGCGCCGGTGTGGGCCAGCAGGCCGAGCTGCAACGCGGTCAGGTCGCTGAAACCTACCCAGCGGGTACCCGCTGCGACGCTGCGTGCCAGCCGCGGCCAGTCGATCCGGTCGAGCAGCCGGCTCAGGCCGTAACCGCCCCGGCAGGCCATCGCCACGCCGGGCGCGGCATCCGCCACCCGGTACAGCGTGGCCAGGCGGGTATCGTCGTCGCCGGCAAAACGCTGCTGGCGGGCCCGCACGCTGGGGTCGAGCGTGACCTCGAAACCCAAGCGGCTCAGGCGCTCTTTGGCCAGCTTGAGCGCCGGGGTGCGCAGTTCGACGCCCGACGGGGCAAAAACGGTCAACGAAGTCATGGGAAAGGATGCCCCTCGGGGGCCGTGATTTCAGTGGCATCCCCCGTGGGGATGGCTGCGGGGATGGCTGCGGGGATGGCTGTCGTGATGGTGGTGGCCAGGGCAGTCCCGACCGCGTCGATGGGGTGCTGCAAGCGCAGCGCATCACGCTCGGCCCGCTGCTGGGCCCGCCGGTCGGCAAAAAACTGACGCAACAAGGCCGACGCGGGCTCGGCCAGCACACCGCCGACCAGCGTGGTCTGGTGGTTCAGGCGGGCATCGGCAAACAGGTCGAGCACCGATCCGGCGGCGCCGGTCTTGGGGTCGGCGGCGGCAAACACCACCCGCTTGAAACGGGCATGCAGCAGTGCCATCGCGCACATCGCGCAAGGCTCCAGCGTGACGTAGAGCTCGCAATCGGGCAGGCGGTAGTTCTGCATCAGCTGGGCCGCGTGGCGCAGCGCCACCAGTTCGGCATGCGCCGTCGGGTCATGGGTGGTGATCGGCCGGTTGTAGCCGGTGGCGATCACCCGGCCCCCCTGCAGGATCACCGCACCCACCGGCACCTCGCCTGACAACTGGGCATTCAGCGCCTGGTCCAGCGCCAGCCGCATGCCGAACTCGTCGTCGGGCGACAGCGCTGCCGTCATGTCATGCGCCCGCACGGCACAGGCGCAGCGCCTCGCCGGCCGCCACCAGCCCGAAGGTGGCGGTCACGGTGACGGTCGAGCCGTAACCCTGGCAGTTCAGGCTGCCGTCCGTGGCACAGACCTCGTCGGCAGATGCCACTGGCGCCGCAACGCTTTCACGCGAGAAGACACAACGCAGGCCGATAGCGCCGGTGCGCGGCGCACCCTGCTTGCGCAAGCGCTGGCGCAAGCCGGCCAGCAGCGGGTCGTGGGTGACGGCCGCCAGATCCGCCACGTCCACCCACTGCGCCAGTTGCTTGCCGCCCGCCGCACCCACACACACCGCAGGCGTGCCGCTGGACAGCGCCCAGGCCGCCAGCGCCAGCTTGGCGGCGCTCTGGTCGCAGGCATCGATCAGCACATCGATCTCGGCAGGCAACAGGCCGGGCCAGTTGTCGGGGCCGGCAAAGTCCTCCACCACGATCACCTCGCAGCCGGGATGGATGTCGGCGATGCGCTGTTGCAGGGCCAGCGCCTTGGCCATGCCCAGCGTGCTGCCCAACGCCTGCACCTGGCGGTTGATGTTGGACTCGGCCACATGGTCCAGATCGACCAGCACCAGGCGCGCCACGCCGCTGCGGGCCAGTGCCTCGACCGCCCAGGATCCCACCCCGCCCAGACCGATCACCGCCACCCGGGCCGCGCGCACCTGCCGGTAACCGGCATCGCCGTAGAGCCGGCGCAGGCCGCCAAAGCGCCGCTCCAGGTCGGCGTCGTTGGCCGGCAGGACAGTGGCCCCGGCAGCGGCCGTCGCCACGGGGGTCAAACCGAACGGTCCAGCCGCCAGACCTGCCAGCGCAGCGCCAGCACCGCGCCGGCAACAATCGCCGCGGTGGCCACAAAGCTGCCCAGTGACAGCGTGGACAGGCCGGACAGCCCCTGACCGATGGTGCAGCCCGACGCGGTGATACCGCCCACGCCCATCAGCAGCGCCCCCCCCAGGTGGTTGGCGGTGTCCTCGACGCCCCGAAAGCCCTCCCAGCGGAAGCTGCGCCCTGCCAGTGCCACGGCCGCGCTGCCCAGCACCACGCCCAGCACCACCACCATGCCCTGCGTCAGGCGCTTGCTGGTATCGCTGAAAAACACCAGCCCGTCCAGCACATAGGCCAGCGGCGCGACAAAGCTGAAGGACTCCATGCGGGTCGAATTGGTCGCCAGGAAGGCCTCTTCCAGCGTCTGCGGGTGCTCGGCCACATGGCCCAGCACACCCGACACCCACCACAGGCCGACCACCAGCGCACCCAGGCCAAAGCCGCCCAACAGCACATCCAAGCTGCGGCCCTCGCGGCGGGCCAGCGCCCAGACCACCAGCGCGCCGCCCAGCACCGCGCCGAACAGCAGCGCGTGCGAGGGCGCGGCCGACGCCGGCATGCCCACCAGCTTGACCGCCAGCGAGGGTAAATCCTGTCCCGCCGGCAGCACCACCGCAACCTTGTCCACCGTGGCCACCCGCAAAACGGCGGTGATGCCGCGCAAGGTGGCCCAGGCCGACAGGCCGAGCACGCCGAACACCACCAGCGACTTCAGGTTGCCACCGCCAATGCGCACCAGCGTCTTGCTGCCGCAGCCCGACGCCAGCACCATGCCGAAGCCGAACATCAGCCCGCCCACGGCCTGCGACAGCCACAGCATCAACGGCGGTGCGTAGACCGAATCGGCCGCCTTGACCCAGCCCGCCGCCACCATCGCATTGAAGCCGATCATCGCCACGCCGATGGCCAAGGCCCACATGCGCATGCGCGCCCAGTCACCGATGTTGACCACATCGGCCACCGCGCCCATGGTGCAGAAGTGGGTGCGCTGGGCAATTGCGCCAAAGCCGATGCCCAGCGCCAACGCCGCCCACAGCACCTGCTGCTGCAGCAACACCAGTGCGGCGTCAGTCATCGTTCGGCCCGCCGGCCCCACACAGTGCGACCCACCCTCAGCCCTTGAGTGTGCCGAGCCGCTCTTTGCCGGCGGTGGCGGCCTCGCTGGCAGGATAGGCTTTGACCAAATCGTCGATGGTCTTGCGGGCCGAGCGGTTGTCCTTCATCTCGATCTGGCAATTGGCCATCGCCAGCATCGCCTCGGGCGTTCGGGGATGGCCGGGCGCACTGTTCACCAGCGCCCGGAAGACGGTGATCGCCTCCTTGTAGTTCTTCTGCCCGTACAGCGCATTGCCCAGCCAGAAACGGGCCGACTCGGCATATCCGGTGGACGGGTAGCGCTGCAGAAAAGCCGCCAGCCCGCTGGACGCCTTGTCGAAGTCGCCCGCGCGCAGGGCCGCCATCGCGTTGTCGTGGGCGCGCTTCTCGTCCGGGTCGGCGGTGAACTCCTTGCCGTCGATCGTGACCTTTTGCGGCTCCATGACCCGCAGCCGATCGTCCAGGCCCTTGGACACGTCCTTGACCGAGCGCTGCAACTCGGCCACGTCGCGCGCCAATTGCTCCTGGCCACCGCGCAGCTTGGCGGCATCGGTGCGCTGGGCCTCCAGCTGGGTGTTGAGGTCGAGCAGGCTGCGGCGCAACTGCGTCACCTGCTCCAGCAGGGCCGCATTGGCCGTCGACAACTCGCCCAGCTTGACGCGGCTGCTGTCGTCGTTGTTCTGGATGCGG
>Ga0105047_10006353_pt1 | contig 20059 bp, 16 predicted proteins | sample MAT04_FD_78384 | JGI IMG/M metagenome (GOLD analysis project Ga0105047, IMG submission 78384) | Freshwater microbial communities from Lake Fryxell liftoff mats and glacier meltwater in Antarctica - MAT-04 (megahit assembly) | ecosystem: Environmental > Aquatic > Freshwater > Ice > Liftoff...
GGCCGCACGTTGGTGCTGGCGCCGCTGTTGGGGCCGCCGACCGCGGCGCTCAAATTGCCCCACTGGCTGGAGTAGTAGTAGCGCAAGTTGTTCGCGGGCTCTATGCGCGTCACGATGCCGTCGCCGCCTAAGCGCACGGTCCACGGCTGCGCAACCGGTGGACCGCCCGTCCATGTGGATACTGACGAGCCATTGTCCTGGGCGCCGCCGGAGGCGCTGCGGACGGTGGCGGTGGCGAAGTTAGCGCTGATGTCGCCTGAATAAAATTCGATGGTTGGAAAGTCGCGATTAAGCGAGATCCAGGTCGGGCGCACGCTGTTGAGGGCGTCGGCGGTGTAGTAAACCCCGCCATCGGTGCCGACCAACATTTGCTGGGTCGGGTTGAGCGGATCACCGCCGCCGATAAATGCGCGGCCGTGGTGATCAACGTGCACATTGCCGCCGTTGTAGCCACAGGTTTGATTGATGAAGCTGGCGCCACCGTTGGTTGAGCGGTGCAGATCCACGGTGCTGGCCATGACCACATTGGGGTCGTCGGGGTGCACGGTTAATCCGGCGTCGTACCACATCTGGTTGCCCGCACCGGCACAACCGCCGAAACCAGCGCCGGTGGCCGTTGCGCTGAAGGTGTCGCCACCATCGCTGGAACGCCAGGTACCGAGCACGCCACTGCTCGCCGGATCGGCGGACTTGACGTAAATAATGCTGTTGTTGGAAGGCGCAAGTGCAATTTCAATGCGCCCCAGCGGGTTGCCGCTGCCCTGCCCGGTGCCGCTTGGAAAGCCGTTGTCGGGGCGACTGATCAAACTCCACGCGCCCGCTGCCGGGCAGCCGGAGGCGTTCATCGCAGCGCGATACAGCCCGTTGGCCCCGGTCAAGCCCAAATCGGGCTGCACCGGCGTTGGGTTGCCGCGCACGCCGACGGCCGCATAAATCGTGCTGACGCCGCTGCGTACGGAGATTTCGAGGCCGGTGATGTCCTGCCGCTGGCCAGAAAAACCGTTGGTCAAGCACGGGCCTGCCCAATTGCTGCCGCCGTCGCGCGAGAAAAACAAACCGCGCTTGGTGCCGGCGACCACGGTTTGTGAGTTCTGCGGATCGACGCGCACTTTGCCAACCGCATCGTATTGCGGGAAATTTCCCGACAGCGGGCTGAAGCTCGGGTTGAAAACGTTTTCGCCCAAAATGGCCCAGGTTTCACCGCGGTCGGTTGATTTTAAAATGCCCGAGGAACCGAACGAAAACGAACCGTAGCGAAGATCGCCGGTGCCGGCATAAATCACGTCGGGGTTGTTGGGATCAAAGCTCATTTCGCCAATGGCGGTAGAGGCAATTTGCGGAAAGTCCGTCTTGACTTGCCAAGTTGTCTCGCTTGAGCAGCAGTTGCTGGTCTTCCACACGCCGCCGCCGTCGGATGCGGCAAAAACCGTCCAGGTTGAATTGGGGTTTTGGCGCGGATCGACCAGCACCACATTGACGCGGCCGCCAACGTTTCCATAGCCGCCGAAGACCAGCGGCATCGGGCCCAGCAGGGTGAATCGGGTCGGGTCAAGCGCGCTTGGGCTGCGGGTTTGCAGCGGCTCGCCGCCTGGGATTCCGCGGCTTACCAGGGCGTCCTCTTTGGACGCATCGACCACCCACTTGGGTGAAAATTGACCCGTGGGATAGGACACCCGATGCGCCCAGAAATCGCCTTCGCTTGGCCGTTTGCCGACGTAGCCTTTGGCGTATCCGGCTTCCTGCACGGCGAGCTCCTGTTTGGGCACGGGTGAGCACGCCACCGCCAGCACCGACAACGCAATCACTGCTTTTTTCATCACAACCGCCATCGCAAAAATTCTAAGCGTGGGAGCGTAACACCGCACCCGCCCATGCTTGTGTAGCATCGCGCCCGTGCTGACCCTGCCTCCTCTTGCGCTCTACATTCATATCCCCTGGTGCGTGCGCAAATGCCCGTACTGCGACTTCAATTCGCATGCGGCCAGCGGTGCGCTGCCGGAGATTGCTTATACCGAGGCCCTGCTGCGCGACCTTGATGGCGATCTGCCGCGGGTTTGGGGGCGCGTGGTGTCCAGCGTTTTTTTCGGTGGGGGCACACCAAGCCTGTTTTCAGCTTTCGCCATCGGTGCGATTTTAAATGGCGTGCGCGCGCGCCTGAAGCTCAAGCCGGACGCCGAGATCACCCTTGAAACCAATCCCGGCACCACCGAACACGACCACTTTGGCGGCTATCTGGATGCCGGCGTCAATCGTTTAAGTTTCGGCGCGCAAACCTTCAACGCCGAGCAGCTCACGCGCTTGGGCCGCATCCACAGCGTGGGCGATATCGAGCGCAGCGTGCGCTTGGCGCGCGGCGCGGGTTTCAGCAACTACAACATTGACCTGATGTACGCGCTGCCTGGACAAACGCTTGAGCAGGCGGTCGAAGACGTGGACCGCGCAATCGCGCTCTCGCCCAAACATTTATCGCACTATCAGCTGACCTTGGAAGCCAACACCGAGTTTGCTCTGCACCCGCCGGAAAATCTGCCCGATCCCGATTGCGCCTTTGAAATCGAAGCAGCCGCAATCGCGCGCATGGCGCAATCAGGCTTCAAGCGCTACGAAGTTTCAGCGTATGCGCTGCCGGATTTTTTGAGCCAGCACAATCTCAACTATTGGCGCTTTGGCGATTATCTGGGGATCGGTGCGGGCGCCCACGGCAAAATCACCGACCTCAACGCGGGAACGATCACCCGCACGGTCAAATACAAATCGCCAAAGAGCTATTTGACCCATGCAGCGACCGGCCGATTTTTGAGCGAAGAACGGGTGCTGGACGCCGCCGCGCTGCCGTTTGAATACATGCTCAATGCGCTTCGCTTGACCAGCGGCTTTCAGCTCCTTGATTTCGAGCGCCGCACCGGGCTTTCGCGTATAGAGATAAAAGACACTCTGGCGCGGGCGCAAGCCGATGGCCTGCTTGAGCTTACCGCCGAGGGCGCACGCCCAACCGTGCTTGGCTTCAACCACCAAAACGCGCTGATCGCGCGCTTCCTGTGAGTGCCCTTCAGGGGCCTGACGCTGCGCCAACGCAAGCGACCTTGTTTTTGCACTTCTGCGCAGCCAGATCACACCGCTCAAATCAACCCACAAGGCAGCATCCATGAGCCAAGTCATCGGCCTGCGCGCAAGCGACACCATCGAATCCAAGCAGCAGTTAATCGACTATTTGGCCTCGGGAGACAAGCCGCCCAGCGCTTGGCGCATTGGTACCGAACACGAAAAATTCGGCTACCAAATCGATGATCTGCGCCCACCCACCTACGCGGGCGAGCGCGGCATTCGCAAAATGCTGGAAGGCTTACAGCGTTTCGGTTGGGAGCCGGTTAACGAAGCCGCGGGGCCGATTGCGCTGCTGAAAGACCAGTGTTCGATCACGCTTGAGCCCGCCGGCCAGCTCGAACTCTCAGGTGCACCGCTCGAAACCATCCACGACACCTGCGCGGAAATTTCAACGCATTTGCACCAAGTGCGCGAAGTGGCCGATGAACTCGGTTTGGGATTTTTGGGCGTGGGCTTTCAACCCAAGTTCAAGCGCGAAGAAATGCCGTGGATGCCGAAGGGGCGCTACAAAATCATGCGCGACTACATGCCCAAGGTGGGCACGCTGGGCTTGGACATGATGACCCGCACCTGCACTGTGCAGGTCAATCTGGACTATTCCTCTGAAGCGGACATGGTCAAGAAATTCCGCGTATCGCTGGCGCTGCAGCCGATTGCGACCGCGCTGTTTGCGGATTCGCCCTTTGTTGAGGGCCAGCCTTCGGGCTATTTGAGCTACCGCTCGCACATCTGGACCGATACCGATCGCCAGCGCACCGGCATCTTGCCCTTTGTGTTTGAAGAGGGCTTTGGCTTTGAGCGCTATGTGGACTACATCTTGGATGTGCCGATGTATTTCGCTTACCGCAACAAGCAGTATCTGGATGCCTCGGGCAAGAGTTTTCGCCGCTTCATGCAGGGCGAACTTGACATTTTGCAGGGCGAAAAACCAACGATAAACGACTTTGCCGACCACTTGACCACGGCTTTTCCCGAGGTGAGGCTTAAAAAGTTTTTGGAGATGCGCGGCGCCGATGGCGGGCCGTGGAATCGCCTGTGCGCATTGCCCGCGTTTTGGGTGGGTTTGCTGTACGACCAAACCGCGCTGGATGCCGCATGGGATTTAGTCCGCGACATGACCATCGACGAACACCAGGCGCTGCGTGATCAGGTCCCGCGTCTGGCGCTAAAAACCCCGCACCGCAAAGGCACGGTGCTTGATCTCACCATCGAAGCGCTGAAAATATCAGCCGCGGGTTTGCGTCGCCGCGGCCGTTTGAACCCGCGCGGCAGCGACGAATCGATTTACCTTGAGCCGCTGATCGAGTTCGCGAATGCCGGCGTGTGCCCGGCCGAACGCAAACTTGAGCTGTTCCACGGCGCATGGAAAGGCAACATCGACCCGATTTTCAAAGAGTTTGCGTACTGAGGTGGGTATGGACAGCGTAATCATGATTTTATTGGTGGCCATTCCAGTGATTCTGGCGATCACCGTGCATGAGGCCTGCCACGGGCTGGTCGCTTTTCAATTGGGCGATCCGACCGCCAAGTCGCAGGGCCGCTTGACGCTCAATCCGATCAAACACATCGACCCAATCGGCACCGTGGTGGTGCCGCTGGTGCTTTATGCAATCGGTGGTTTTATGTTCGGCTGGGCGAAACCGGTGCCCGTGGATACGCGCTATTTCAAAAGTCCATCGGTCGATATGGCGCTGGTGGCGGCGGCGGGGCCGATGTCGAACCTGCTGATGGCGATCGCGTGGGCGCTGCTGCTGTCGTTCGGTGGTGATTCGCCCATGTTGGCTGCAATGGCGAAGGCGGGCGTGATGATCAATTTGGTCTTGTTTGCGCTTAACGTGCTGCCGATTCCGCCGCTTGATGGGTCCAAGATCGTTGCGCACTTTTTGCCGGGTGATATCCGCCGCGGCTACGAAGGCATTGAGCGCTACGGCTTGATCATTTTGCTGGTGTTGATGGCAACCGGCGTGCTGAGCACGGTGCTTCTGCCAATGGTGAATGGCATGGGCGAACTTTTGGCCAAGCTGGTTGGGCTTTGAGGGACACGCGCTGCTTGCGTGCGCGTGGGCGTCGAGCCGATGATCCATCCCCGTTGAACCCAGATTGAAAGGAATTCCCGATGCGCGCGTGGTCACTTGAAGGCAACACCCAATCCCTCGATGGCGGTGCGATGTTTGGCAACGTGCCAAAAACCATGTGGGAGCGCTGGTTAAAGCCAGATGCGCAAAACCGCATTGAGCTGTCTTGTCGCGCACTGCTGGTGGAGAACAGCAGCGACCAGCTGGTTCTGTTTGAAACCGGAATCGGTGCTTTTTTTGAGCCCAAAATGCGCGAACGCTACGGGGTGCTTGAGCCCAGCCATCGCCTGCTGGAATCACTCGCGGCAATCGGATTGGAGCCCGCGGACATCGACGCTGTGGTCTTAAGCCATCTGCATTTTGATCATGCCGGCGGCTTGCTCAGCGCATGGGAAGAGGGCAAGGCGCCCGAGCTTTTATTTCCGAATGCTCGCTACATCGTGTCTGCCGGGCACTGGGAGCGCGCGAGCGACCCGCACCCGCGCGACCGCGCATCGTTCATCCCCGAGTTGATGGTGCTGCTCAAACAAAGCGGTCGCCTGGAATTGCTTGATGGCGTGCACTCAGACACCCTCGGGCGCGCTGTGCGGATGCACTATTCAGACGGACACACGCCAGGCCTGATGCTCGCCGAAGTCACCGGCGATACTGGCGCGGTGGTGTTTTGCGCGGACCTGATTCCGGGTCGCCCGTGGGTGCATTTGCCGGTGACAATGGGCTACGACCGCAACGCCGAACTGCTGATCAACGAGAAAGAGGCGTTTCTCGCTGACATGCTGGCGCGCCGGGTTGGATTGTTCTTCACCCACGACCGCGAGTGTGCGATGGCTCACGTGGCCTGCGATGCCAAGGGCCGCTACAGCACCCGCGATGAAATGGCAGCGCTCGACGAGTACGAATTCTGACTGCGCTTGCGCTGACTTTAACGAAAGCGCAGCGCGGATGACTTAGTTCAGTTCACACAGGCAGTGTGCGTAGGCCTTGATCGGCAGGCCGCCTTGAGCCTGCACGAACTTGAAATCGTCGTTGATCTGTTCGACGACATTCAGCGCACGCAGGTTGGCAAACGGCAGCTCGATGCGGATGTTGAGCTGGCCCAAGGCTGAGCCCGCCAGCTGCTGCAAAATCGCAGCAAACCCTTCGGGCTCTTCGGCGCGATAGCGAACCACGTAGTCGTCACCGAGCTTGGCGAATTTGGCTGCTGACTTGACCGCGGCGGCGAGCCCGCCGAGTTCATCGACGAGGCCGCGCTCTTTGGCCTGCGCGCCGGACCAAACGCGACCCTGCGCGATCGCGTCAATCTCTTCGAACTTGCGCTCGCGGGCATCGGCGACCTTGCTAACAAAGTCCCGATAGCCCTTGTTGATGAGGGTCTGCACTGCGTCGCCCACTTCAGGCGGCAAGGGGCGATCCAAGTTAAGCGCACCCGCCCATTTGCTGGTGCCGACGCCGTCGTTGTAGATCTTGCCGTACTCAGCGAGCGTGCGCGGGACCTTAAAAAACATCCCAAAAATACCGATCGAACCGGTGATCGTCGAAGGGCGCGCGTAGATCGCGTCGGCATTCATCGAAATCCAGTAGCCGCCGGACGCCGCAACATCACCCATCGATGCGACCACTGGCTTGCCGTCCGCGCGCGCCAACTCGACTTCACGGCGGATCAGCTCTGACGCAAACACGCCGCCGCCCGGGGAATCCACGCGCAGCACGATTGCTTTCACGTCGTCGTCTTGACGCGCCTTGCGGATCAAGCGCGAGGTCGCGTCCCCACTGATCACGCTGGGGCCTTTGTCACCGTCCACAATCTCGCCCTGCGCGACCACGATGGCGACTTGGCGATCCGATGGCATCAGCTCTGTCGGATCGGGCGCGGAAATGTAGTCTTTGCTGCTGACTTGGCGAAAGGTCTTGTTCTCTTCGTCTTCGGCGCCGGTCTCGATCAACATATCGCGCAGCTGATCGCGGGTTTTCAGCTCATCCACCAGGCCCATCTCGATCGCGACTTTCGCCGCATCGCCGCCATTGGCCTTGAGCAGCTCGCCGAAGTTTTCGATATCGGCTTGAAGATCCGCGGGCTTGATTTTTCGTGCGCTGGCGATGTCGGCCAGCATCTGCGACCACAAATCGTTCATCCAGAACAAGGCCGAGCTGCGGTCCTCGTCGGACATGCTGGTGCGGATGAAGGGTTCGGCCGCTGATTTGAATTCGCCCACACGAAACAGGTGCACGTCGATCTTCAAGCCTTCAAGCGCATCTTTGTAGTAGCTGCGGTAGCGTCCAAAACCCTGCAGCAAAACCAAACCTTCGGGATTCAAATAGACCCTGTTGGCTTGCGCTGCGAGATACGCCTGCTGCTGGCCCATGCCGTCGGCGTAGGCAATGATTTCTTTGCCCGATTTGCGAAACTCGATCATGGCATCGCGCACTTCCTGCAGCGTGGACAGCCCGACTGCGCCCATTTGGTCGGTGCGCAGCAGCACCCGCGCGATGTTTTCATCCTTGGCGGCTTTCTTGAGTGCGCGCACGATATCGCGCAGCTGGGTTTCCGGTTGGTCTTGGCCGAGCGCTTTGTCGAAGGCCAATTGCGCGGGTTCAACCGAATATTGCTCAACGATATCGCCCTTGATGTCGAGGACCAGTGCGGTCTTCTCCTCCGAGCCCGAGGGCATCGACCAGATCGCGACAAGCAAGAACAGCAGCACAATGCCGATTAGAAACAAGAAGACCAGGTTCAGCACCACCCTTCGGGTTTGGTCGATGAACTTGAACAGGCTTTTGAAAAATTCCATGGGAGGCGTCACATGTTGGGGACTGGGAAGGCTACAGGCGAAATGCGATCGTGCCATCGCTCTTTCGTCATTTAAACGAGTAGCGGCTGAAACTCAGGTGATCAACTGCAGCGCTTGGTGCGCAATCACCGGGACCATCGCGCCGACCTGCGCGGCCTTGTCACTGGATGCTTGCCCCGATTGCGCGCGCTTGGCCACGCCTTGCGCAATCGCCGCGAGCCGGAACAAATTAAACGCCATGTAAAACGACCACGGCTCAGGCGCTTGGCGCCCGGTGTGGCCTAAGTATTCACGCTTGAAGTGGTCTTCGTCTGGCAACGCCAGTGCGGCAAGGTCGAGCCCCAGCAATCCCTTAATCGGGCCATTGCGCGGCAGCCGCCAGGTCAAACAGGCGTAGGAAAGATCGGCAAGCGGATGGCCGAGCGTGGACAGCTCCCAGTCGACAACGGCCAGAATTTTGGCTTTTGTTGGATGGAAGATCAGGTTATCGATTCTGAAATCGCCGTGGACCAGACAGGTTTCATCGTCACCCTGCGGGATGTTTGCGGGCAGCCAGTCGATCAGCCGATCCATATCGGCCAAAGGTTCCAATTCGGACAGGCGATATTGCTCGATCCAGCGCCTGATTTGCCGCGAAAAATAGTTGCCGGGCCGGCCGAAATCCGCCAATCCCACCGCCTCTACCGAGACCTGGTGAATGGCGGCGAGCACGCGCGCCATCTCGCTGAAATAGGCCGCACGCGCGCTCGGCGCGACATCGGGCAGCGCCGGATCCCAAAAGATCCGACCATTTACATAGCCCATCAGATAAAACGGGCTGCCGAGCACGCTCGCGTCTTCGCACAGCGCGATCGCGGCTGCAACCGGGACGCCGCTTTGAGCGAGCGCCTGGATGACCCGGAATTCGCGCTCGACGGCGTGCGCGGACTTGAGCAGGGTGCCGGCTGGCTTGCGCCGCAACACCGCCGTTCCGTGGCTACCTTCTACCCAGAAAGTGGGATTGGATTGGCCACCTTTGAACTTGCGGACCCGCTCAAGCGAGCCAAGCGCGGGGACAGCGTGCGCGAGATAGCGGCTCAGACTGGGCAGATCGATGCCGTGGCTGGCATCGATCGCCTGGGTGGAAGTCAGTGCCGCGTCAGTCAAGCGAGAACTCAAAGGTTTGCTCGGCACGCTTGGCAACCGGCTGGCCGTTTTCGACCGCAGCCCTGAAAGTCCACTGATTGATGGCTTTCAACGCGGCCTGATCAAACACCCGCGCGGGCGTCGAGGAGAGCACTTTGGCTTCCGCCACTCTGCCCTCGGCGGTCACCAAGAAAGCGACTTGCACCCGGCCTTCGGTTTGCTTTCTAAACGCATCTCGTGGGTAGTCCGGCTCAACCCGGCGCAAAACGGCGATCGCTGTGGTTGGCCCAACCGGCGCTGCTGGCCTTGGTGCGGCAGGCGCAGGCCTAGGCGGGGCAGCAGCCGGTGCTGTCGCGCCAGCGGGTCGCGTGGTCGCGGGCGCAGCGACCGCCGGTCTGGGCGGGTTGGCGGCAGCTACTGCAGCCGCTTCTTCGGTCTTCTTCGCGGAGGCCACAGCGGCTTCCATCTCGCGCAGGCCCGCCGCTTGAGCATCAATTAACTTGACCTGCGCGAGCGCCGCCTCGGCGCCAAGCACGTCTCTTGCCGCAATCGCGGTGGTTGCGCGCGCCATCAGCGTTTGAATCAGACGCGCGATGCCTTGGCGCGCATCTGCGCTCGCAGGATCGACCTGCAGCAGAGCCCGATAGGATTCCAGCGCATTGCTCCCTGCAGGTGCGGTGTAGCGGCCGCCGCGGAAGTGCGCGTCAGCGGCCTGAGCCAATTCGATGATCCGCTTTTCGCGCATCAGCGCCGGACTGGCCATCAGTTCGCTGTCGATATCGGCGTTCGCGTCGGCGAGATTTGGGGTCACCGCAGCAAGCGGATCAACCGGTGCGCCGGGATCCGCCGGCACTGGCGGAGGCCCCGCCCCGCCTGCAGGTACGCTTTCCGGAGCCGCTGCAACTGGGGTCGCTGTAGCGGGCGCAGGCTCGCTTGTGCGTCCGAACAGAAAGTACGCCGCAATCCCGAGCACCACGACGCCCGCTATGGCGATCGGCACAATCGGTAAGCCGGATTTCTTGCGTTCGTCTGGCGCCGCGCTCCGCGCAACCGGCTCGATTCGAGCGAGCTGCTCCGCCATCGACATCGCAGGAACTCCATCGCTGCGCCGTTTGGTAGTGAACTGCGGCTCACCGCCGGTTTTTGGCCGCAGCAAAACCGGCGCCGCAATTTTTCCGGTATTGGTTTTGAACTGGCGCGCGGCTGCTGCAACTTCTTGGGCGTTGGAAAAGCGATCGGACGGTTCCTTGGCAAGAAACTTATCGAGAAAGGGCTGGTACTTAGATAGACCTTCGCCGAGCACCGGAGGCGGATCCTGGATGTGCTTGAGCAAGATCGCCATCGTGGTTTGTGCGTCAAACGGCACGTTGCCCGTCAGCATTTCGTAGAGCACCACGCCGAGCGAGTAGAAATCCGAGCGCCCGTCGAGCTCTGCTTCGCCACGCGCCTGTTCGGGGCTCATGTAGCGCGGCGTGCCGATGAGCATGCCCATGGCGGTCATCTGGGTGCCGCCTGCGGTTGCCTTGGCAATCCCAAAGTCAGCAACCACCGGCTCACCGTCGGCGTTGAAGACAATATTCTCGGGCTTGATGTCTCGGTGGATCAGCCCTTTGCGGTGGGCATGGTCGAGTGCGCTGGCAATTTTGACGGTGATGTCGATCGCGTCGTCGGTCTTGATGCCGCCGCGAATTTTCTGTTTGAGATCGCCACCCGTCAGCAGCGCCATCGAGAAGTAGTTGCTTGAGTCAAGCTTGTCCACTTCATAAATAGTGATGATGCCGGGATGCTGCAGCGCGGCCGCGCTGCGCACTTCTTTGATGAACCTCGCGGCGCGCTCTTCGTCGCGGGAGAACTCAGGCGGCAGGATCTTGAGCGCGACGCGGCGCAGCAGCACCGTGTCCATCGCCTCGTAAACGTCCGCCATCCCACCGCGCCCAATCAATTGGACAATTTCGTACTTCCCGAAACGTTGACCTGCCTGCAGCGGATTGCTCACTGAAACCCCCATTTCACTATATTGAAAGCGCTGAATCGCTTTGTTCGATGTTGGAGCGAGTGTAGCAAGTCATGCAATGAATCGATAAGCGGCAAAGCGCTTGTTATAAACTCCCCAACTTCTGCTGCCACAGGGAGCGAAAAGCGCCCACACGATGAGCGACGACAATTTAACCGCGCCGAAATCCTGGTTTGAACGACTGGCGCACGCGTTCTCCGGTGAACCCCGGAACAAAGATGAACTGATACAAATCCTGCGCGAAGCCAAGGCGAATTCCTTGCTCGATCAGGACACGCTCAGCATGGTTGAAGGTGCGCTCCAGGTTTCCGAGCGCCAGGTTGGAGACGTCATGGTGCCGCGCGCGCAGATGGTGGTGCTGGACGTCGATGCGCCGCTTGACGAGCTCTTGCGCACGGTGCTCGCCTCCGGTCACTCGCGTTTTCCGGTGATGGGCGAGGGATCTGACGAGGTGCTGGGAATTGTTCTCGCCAAGGACTTGCTCAAATTGCTCTCAGCGCCCGAACTCAAGCTCGGCCTGAGTACGCTGCTGCGGCCGGTCACGATCATTCCAGAAAGCAAGCGCTTAAACGTGCTGCTTAAGGAGTTCAAGCAAAACCGCAGCCACATGGCGGTGGTGGTCGACGAATACGGTGGCATCACGGGCTTGGTCACCATTGAAGACGTGCTTGAGGAAATCGTGGGCGAGATAGACGACGAACACGACGCCGAAGACGAAGTCGATCGCTTTATCGTTGATCAACCCGACGGGCGCAGCTGGGTCAAGGCGCTGACGCCAATCGCCGACATCAACGAGCACTTTGGGGTCGACTATTCCAACGAAGACTACGACACCATCGGCGGCCTGCTGACCTCCGAGTTTGGCCGCCTGCCGGAGCGCGGCGAGAGCCTGAATCTTGGGCCGTTTACGATTGGCGTGCTCAAGGCGGATGCGCGGCGTTTGCATCTGCTTGAGTTCAGCCGAACCGAAAGCACGCCAGCGTGAGCCGATTGCTTGCACTGCTGCTGGCTGCCATGATCTCGGCGCCAGCAAGCGCTCTTGCGGCGCAGCGCTACGCGATCGGCTTGGTCACGATCGGCCCAGGGCCGATCTACTGGCAGCGCTTCGGTCACAACGCGATTTTGGTCGAAGACACGCGCCGCAAGACCAGCACGCTCTACAGCTACGGCTTTTTTGACTTTGCGCAGAAGAACTTTTTCTGGCGATTCGTGCGCGGCGCCATGCAGTATGAAATGGACGGCTTGCCTGCACGCTATGACCTTGCGCGCTATGTTGAAGAGGGTCGCAGCATTCGCCTGCAGATGCTTAATTTAAGCCCCGCGCAAGCGACCCAGACGGCGGAGTTTCTGGAATGGAATCGCGACCCGAAGCGGCGCGCCTACCCCTACGACTATTTCCTCAACAACTGCTCAACCAAGGTCCGCGACCTGCTTGATCAAGTCCTGAAAGGCCAACTCAAGCGCGAGCTGATTGGACGTTCGCGCGGCTTGACCTGGCGCATGCACGTGCTGCGCTCGCTCGCCGACGATTTGCCGCTTTGGAGTGCCCTGCATTTGGGCCTCGGCCAGCCGGCGGACGACGCCTTAAGCCTGTGGGACGAGGCTTTTCTGCCAGAGCGCCTGAGCGTCAGCCTGCGCGAGATCCGGGTTGTCCAAGACGGCGAAACCGTCGCACTGGTCAACGCCGAGCGCATGCTCGCTGACGGCGCGTATGCGGCGCCGCCCGATTACCCGCCGGATCGACTTTGGCTCGCGCTGGCTCTGGGCCTCTTGCTCGCAGGAGGCGCTGTGCTGATGATGCGAAAAGCGCCGCGCGCTTGGCCCACGCGCGCGCTAACCAGCGCTTGGCTGTTGCTCACCGGGCTGGCTGGCTGCGTGCTTTTGGGGCTGGGGTTTTTGACCGCCCACCACATGGCTTGGCCCAACGAAAATGTGCTGATCATGAGCCCGCTGGCGGTGCTGCTGCTGGTGTTCTATCGGCCTGCGCTGCGGCGGCGACTTTGGCAGCTATTGGCGGCATCCACACTGGTCGCGATCATGATCCAGTGGCTTCCCGCGTTTTCTCAGGCCAATGGCGAAGTTTTGGCCTTTTTCGCGCCCACGCAGCTGGTGCTGGCATTCTTTGCAATTCGTCAGTCAGCATCTAAGCCGATGCGGCCGGTAACGTAATCCGCCAACACATACGCCGATAGCTTGTCGCGTCTGGCATCGCGCGCGCTCACATCCGCAGTAGGCGCAAACTTAACCGAGCGCGCGCCCAGGCGCACCGCAAGCAGACACAATTCCGTGCGCGAAAGAGGCTGATTGAACACCGCGAACGCGAGCACGCCAGCGCGCGCCTGCTTGAGCGCATAGCAATCGACGCTGCGGCTGCTGGCTCCTTCCCAAGCCAACTCTTCAACCCACGTCGCGATTTTCTCAGTGGCCAACCACTGCGGCGGCGCCGGGTGGGTCATCACAGAAAACTGTGGGAATCCATCTTGGGCATTGCGCTGCGACAGCCTGACCGACGCTCGCTGTGAATCAACCAGAAAATCTTTGGGCAGCGTGCTTGCAAAATCAGCCTCGGGGGCAAAGCCCTGGCCGTCCCAGCGCAGCTCAATCCACCAAGCGTCACGCCCGCCCAGATCGACCCGTTCGTGGATTAGCCAGCCCAACGTGTCTGCGCTGAGCCCCAGATCAAATTCGCGGCCCACGCTTTCAAGGGATGCGCTTGAGATAAAGCGAAAGTGCTTGGGCACAGCCAAGCTGGCCTGGATGCGTGGGAGCTCAACCTGGCCAAATTCTTTTTTCAGCGCGGACATCAGCTCGCGGTAGCGCAGCGACGGCCCTTGCGCAGAAGCGCGGTCCGCCGACCCAGCGCCGAGCTGGCCTTCGCTGTCAGGGCTCGGCCAACCAGAGGTGGGGACATCAACCGCCTTCATAGCCATGCTAAGTATGAAAACCCATCCCAGCAGCGTCGCACCGTGCAGGTACGCCATCGGCTTGCGAATATCGCTGTCTTCATCGCCCCAAAACTTAACAAGCGCAAAGTAGCTGACAAACGGAACGAAGAAGACCGCAACCGCGAGCAGCTGACTGGATCGCGCGACCTTGACCACGCACCAAACGTGCATGACGAAAATCACCAACCACAAGATCGTCAGCACGCCCGCGAAGCGAAGAATCTGAACTTCCATTCCTGACATGGCCGCCTAAATCCGGGTAATGCGCGCGATTTGGCCGCGCTGGAGGCTATAGGTGGCCTGACCACCCGCCATGCGCACCTGCAAGCGGACCGTCCCTCCGCTGACCGCATCGACAACGGCCACGTGGCTGTGACCGCTCTTGGTCGTGAAGCGCACGGTGCGCCCGAGCATTTGGCGCAAGTCGTCAAACGCAATCAGGTCGCCGGGCTGCGCTTTCAGCGTTTCAGCACTCTGGCTGACCGCTTTCGAGGGCCGGATGACCGGCGCCTCAGTGTCGGCCGCCTTAGCCACAGCCGGCGCACCGCTTAGCTCCGCCAACACCAGCGCTTCGATACGCGCTTCATCCTGCGCGGCGCTGGGCACAGGCTCGGCTGCCGCAGCCAGCAGCAGTGCCGGGATCAGCGCAATTGAGAGGTTCATTGACTTGACCTAACCATGTGTGGGTATGTGTCAAAGTGTAAACGGAAAAAGTGCGCGCCTCACGGCGGGCGCGGACGATTTGAAAAAACGAGTCAGTCGATAAGCCGGGTTCTGTCGAGGACAGTCATTCATCTGGGACTCAAGTCACCTTGAGCCTCAAGCAACCTACCCGGGATCAACGCGGGCCACGCCATACGATCCCCTATTTGGTCTTGCTCCGAGTGGGGTTTGCCTTGCCACGACGTGTTGCCACGCGCGCGGTGCGCTCTTACCGCACCATTTCACCCTTACCGCGGCCTGCCGTTGCCGGCCAACCGAGGCGGTATCTTTCTGTTGCACTATTCCGTCGGCTCACGCCGCCCAGGTGTTACCTGGCACCCTGCCCTGTGGAGCCCGGACTTTCCTCCCCCGGACTATTTCCCGAGAGCGACTGCCTGACTGACTCGGCGTCGAGGTTAACCCAGCGGCCAACGTAAACCCAGCACTTTCGAGCACGCAATCATCAGCGGCGGCGCACGCGGCATTCATTCATGTGAAGAAAAATCATGCGCAGGGCCTTGTCTTTTATGGAGTTTTTGGCTTGCCGCTGGGCTGCCTTTCGAGCTATTCTCCGCACCTTAAATCAAGCTCAAATTCAATGTTAGAGGGTGTGCTTATGTCGATGGAGATTCGCGGATCAATGCGACTCATCGCTGGCTTGGGGTTCGCTTCGTTCAGCGCAATGCTCACAGCCGCCGAAAAAGCGGTTCCGTGGCAGCTCAATATGACCACCGGTGCGACTAAAATCGCCGGTGAGGTGCACGATCTGCACATGCTGATGTTCTACATCTGCTGCGCGATCGGGGTGGCTGTTTTTGGTGCCATGTTCTGGTCGATGTTTCGCCATCGCAAGTCGCGCGGCGTCACGCCAGCGCAGTTCAGCCACTCGACCACCGCGGAGGTCATTTGGACCGTGGTTCCGATTGCGATTTTGGTGGCGATGGCGATCCCCGCGACCAAGACCCTGATCAACATGTCCGACTCCTCAGGCACCACGATGACGGTCAAGATCACCGGCTATCAATGGAAATGGCGCTACGACTATGTTGAGGAGAAAGTGGGTTTTGTCTCCAGTCTAGACGCCAAGAGCAATGAGATCCGCCGCCCGTTCTCCGGGAAGGATCCAAACGCCCACGAAAACTATCTGCTCGACGTCGACAAAGAGCTGGTTTTGCCGATCAACACCAAGATTCGCCTGCTGATCACCGCCGATGACGTCATCCATTCGTGGTGGGTGCCGGCTCTGGGCTGGAAGCGCGATGCGATTCCAGGCTTCGTTAACGAAGCATGGACAATGATCGACACGCCGGGCATCTATCGCGGCCAGTGCGCCGAACTGTGCGGTAAAGATCACGGGTTCATGCCCATCGTGGTGCGCGCGGTCAACAAGGAAGACTATTCGACCTGGCTCGCCGACCAGCGCGGCACCGACACCGATTTGCGCTATGTGCAACAGGGCAAAACGCCCGCTGTTGCGCTGACCGCGCCATAAATTCCTGTTCGCCCCTTACGATTCAAAAGCAAAGGCATCTAGCAATGAGCGCAGAAACAAGCACCTACGGGCACGCGCACGACCACGACGACCACGATCACAAGCCGAAGGGTTTTCTGGATCGCTGGCTGTTCACCACGAACCACAAAGACATCGGTACGCTGTATCTGGTGTTTGCGCTGGTGATGTTTTTTATCGGCGGCTCCATGGCGATGGTGATCCGGGCTGAACTCTTTCAGCCTGGCCTGCAGTTGGTCCATCCCGAGTTCTTCAATCAGATGACCACCATGCATGCGCTGGTCATGATTTTTGGTGCGGTCATGCCGGCGTGGGTCGGCTTGGCCAACTGGATGATCCCGATGATGATCGGCGCGCCGGATATGGCGCTTCCACGCATGAACAACTGGTCCTTCTGGATCATGCCTTTCGCCTTCGCCATCCTGCTCTCGACCCTGTTCATGAGCTCCGGCGGCCCGGCTGGCGGCTGGACCCTGTATCCGCCGCTCTCGCTGCAGGGCGGTAACTCGACCGCATTCGTGATCTTCGCCATTCACTTGATGGGTTTCTCCTCAATCATGGGCGCGATCAACGTGATCGCCACCATCCTCAACATGCGCGCCCCCGGCATGAACCTGCTCAACATGCCGATCTTTGTATGGACGTGGTTGATCACCGCGTTTTTATTGATTTTGGTGATGCCGGTGTTGGCCGGCGCGGTAACGATGCTGCTGACTGACAAGTTCTTCGGGACCAGCTTCTTCAACGCCGCAGGAGGGGGCGACCCGGTGATGTTCCAGCACATCTTCTGGTTCTTCGGCCATCCGGAGGTGTACATCCTGATTTTGCCGGCTTTTGGCGTGGTTTCAGAAATCATTCCGACCTTCTCGCGCAAGCCCTTGTTCGGCTACAGCGCGATGGTATACGCCACGGCCTCAATTGCGTTCTTGAGCTTTATCGTCTGGGCTCACCACATGTTTACGGTGGGAATGCCGCTGGGAGCCGAACTGTTTTTCATGTACTCGACCATGCTCATTGCGGTCCCCACGGGCGTAAAAATCTTCAATTGGGTCTCGACCATGTGGAAGGGCGCCATGACCTTCGAAACGCCGATGCTGTTTGCGATTTCGTTTGTCATCCTTTTCACCATCGGCGGTTTTTCCGGCCTGATGCTGGCGATCGTGCCCGCCGACTACCAATACCACGACACCTATTTCGTGGTGGCTCACTTCCACTATGTGTTGGTCACCGGCGCGGTCTTTGCGCTGATGGCGGCCACGTATTACTGGCTCCCAAAATGGAGCGGCAATATGTACTCCGAACGCTGGGGCAAGATCCACTTTTGGAACACCATGATCTCGGCCAACGTGCTGTTTTTCCCGCAGCATTTCTTGGGCTTGGCCGGCATGCCGCGGCGCATTCCTGACTACAACATCGCGTTCACGGGCTTCAACCAAATTTCCTCTATTGGTGGATTCTGGTTTGGCCTGAGCCAGCTGATTTTTGTCGGGGTGATCATTCACTGCGTCTATCGTTCGAAGCAGAAAGCGACGTCACAGGTTTGGGAAGGCGCCAAAGGCCTAGAGTGGACGCTGCCTTCGCCGGCACCGCACCACACCTTCCAAACGCCGCCGACCATCGACTACACCAAACTCGCCCACGGCGTGCATTGAGCAAAATGGCCCGGCGATCGCTGCGATCACCGGGCCTGAAAAATTAAATGCCAAACAATAACCCCAAACGGCGAGCCGCACGCCGTACCGCGTTAATTTTCGGGCTGATTGCAGGCGCTGTTTATATTGGTTTTCTCGCTATGGGAATTGGTTTAGATGGGCTCCAACGACTCCTTAAATAAGGCCAATCGCACGCTGCTTAAGCGTGCGTTGATTGCCGCCTCCGTGATGTTTTTTTTCGGATTTAGTCTTGTTCCGATTTACGACATCTTGTGCGAACTGACCGGCCTGAACGGCAAGACCGGGCAGATTTCGAGCGCAGAAGCGCACGCGGCTGACTTGAGCACCCGTCGCGTGCGTTTGCAGTTCGACACCACAGTCAACAGCGCGCTTAAATGGCAGTTCGTCCCTGAAACCGACGAAATGACCGTGCGTTTGGGCGAATTGACGGAAGCGTGGTTTGACACAACCAATCTGTCTCCGTTCGCCATCGTCGGCCAAGCCGTGCCGAGCGTGACGCCGGGCGCGGCCTCGGTCTTCTTCAACAAGACCGAGTGTTTTTGCTTCACCGAGCAGAAGCTCGAAGGACACGAAAATCGGCGCATGCTGGTCCGCTTTATGATTGACCCCAACCTGCCCGATAACGTCGACGTGGTGACGCTGTCGTATACTTTCTTCAACAACGAAATCGCGACCGCTAAGCTTGCGGCGCGCTAGTCAAACCCTCTCACCTCAGGTTCCGTATGGCCAACGCAAGCCCGTCTACCGGTCAATCGTCTACCGGACAATACTACGTCCCGCACGGATCGCATTGGCCGATCATCGGCTCCATTGGCCTGACACTCACCATGGTGGGCGCCGGGCGCCTGCTCAACGAAACCGGCGGTGCGGGCTCGCAAGTGCTTATGTTCGGCGGCCTTGCCATCGTGATCTTCATGCTGTTTGGCTGGTTTGGCGCGGTGATCAAGGAATCCCTCAGCGGCTTATACAACAACCAAGTCGACGTTTCTTTCCGGATGGGAATGGTCTGGTTTATCGCCTCCGAAGTGATGTTCTTTGCGGTATTTTTTGGCGCTCTCTTTTACGCTCGAGAATTCTCGATTCCGTGGTTGGGTGGTGTTGGCGACAAGGCCGCAACCCATGAATTTCTGTGGCCTGCGTTTGAGGCCGCATGGCCAACGGCTGGGCCTGCCGAACTTGGCGGTGCCTTCAAAACGATTCCAACCTGGGGTCTGCCGCTGCTGAATACTCTTCTTCTGCTGACATCGGGTTTGACCATCACCCTCGCGCACTGGGCTTTGGTGCAAGGCCGCCGCGCGCCGCTTTGCTGGTGGCTTGCGGCAACCATTGCGCTGGGCTCGGTGTTTTTGTATTTCCAAGCCTACGAATACCACCACGCCTACACCGATCTGAACCTCACCCTGCAGTCGGGCATTTATGGGTCCACATTTTTTCTGTTGACCGGCTTTCACGGGCTCCATGTGACCCTAGGCGCAATCATGCTCGCGGTAATTTTGGTCCGCTGCATGAAAGGCCACTTCAGCCGGGATAACCACTTCGGCTTCGAGGCCGTGGCTTGGTACTGGCACTTTGTTGACGTGGTTTGGCTCGGCTTATTCGTATTTGTTTACGTCATTTGACCGACTTCAACGCGCGCGAACGCCATCAGGTGCTCGCTCGCTGTTCAACCGATCCCGTGCGGCTTGATCACGCCGCCCCAGATACCAAGCATGATCAAGACGATCATCAGAATCGAAAAACCGATGCGCTTGGTCAACGCGCGCACGGTTCTCTCTGATTTGCTCTGATCGGTCAGCATGTAGTAGCAGCCCAGTCCCAAGCTGTAAACGATGTAGACGAGGAAGGCGACGATTGCGAGGTTGACCAACATGGCACGGCTGTATGAGTGAAAGGTCGAGCTTAAGCAAAAGCACAGAAAGTTATCGTGTACACATCGCCTTTGCTCCGCAAGCGGCATGCTAGCCACATGAATTCCCCACCAACCAATCAGGGCCTCGTCGGCCCAGGGCGCCCTGCGCACGCCAGTGTGCGCGCATGGCTCATTGGCGGCTTTGCGACCGTGGCTATCGCCGGGCTGCTATTGATACCGGGGCAATGGCAGGCTGGGCGCGCCAGCTACAA
>Ga0105047_10006355_pt1 | contig 20058 bp, 10 predicted proteins | sample MAT04_FD_78384 | JGI IMG/M metagenome (GOLD analysis project Ga0105047, IMG submission 78384) | Freshwater microbial communities from Lake Fryxell liftoff mats and glacier meltwater in Antarctica - MAT-04 (megahit assembly) | ecosystem: Environmental > Aquatic > Freshwater > Ice > Liftoff...
AACCGACACCGCGATTGACGTTCACGGCCCTGGCCGCGGATTAAGGCGGCCTTTCCCCCGGAACCCAGGTCACATGGCTACGCGAAGTATGCCAAATTGCGCGGCTGATTTCAATAGTAAAACTGTACAAAATTAGGAGTGTAAAAAGATACGAATAATGCGTGGTCCGCGAGCGACGTCGCAAGTCCTTCCCAGCCCGACACGTCAGTGAGGGTTTTCGTGGTAATCGCTGCGCATCGTAAACCGTGCCATCGCGTGCGACGTGCGCGCGAATTATAGTCGTCACGGTTCCCGTGACGATTCGTGTTTCGGCGCTCAGGTGGCCAGGATGATTTTCTGAAGTCAGATAGCGAGGCCGCCTCACGCGGAGCGTGAGGGCTAGAATGAACGCCGCGACGAAGAACCCTCGCTGACGCGTCGGGCTGGGAAATACGACGACGAAGATCCCTCGCCGCCGTGTTGGGCTAAGTAGTACGGTGATCCGCTGCTACTTAGCTTTCGCCTTGCCGATGGCGGCTTCGTCGAAGATGGCGTGGTTGATTACCGTGCGCTGCTCGGACGTGTAGACCAGGTGGATCTTGCCGTCGGCGGATTGAATTACGTACGGATAGGCGAACGAATCCTTGCCCGTCGCGATGTCGCGGCGGTTGGGGTATGTCTTATCGCCGTCGCTGGAGATCGCCACGGTCAGTGGGTTGCGATCGTTCATGTTGTCGTTGAAGACCAGCAGCAAGTGGCCGTTCTTCAAGCGGAGAAAATCGACTGCCGCGTTGGGGTTGGGGAAGGCGGAGTCCTTGCCTTCGCTCCAGGTCTTACCGCCATCGCGAGATTCGCTGCGGACAACGTAGCCGTCCTTGGTCGGTTCATAGTCGCCACCGCGCCGGCAATAGGCCACCAGGTAGTCGCCTTCCACTTGCGCCACGGCCGGCTGGATGTTGCCGATTCGTGACTTGATCCGCGTGCTCTCGCTCCACTTCTTGGTCTTGGGATTGAAGCGGAGGAAAAGGGACGTGCTATCAGCTCCCACTTTCTCTTGATCGTTACCGGTCTCGCGGTAGACCGGCAGCAGGTAATCTCCATCCGGGGCGACAATCGGGCGGCCGCGCACCATCATGCCGAGTTCCATCGCGACGAGAAACGAATCGCTCCAGGTCTGCGCGCCGTCGGTGCTGAGCTTGGCCGCGACCCGTGAAGTGCTCCACGTATCGCCAAATCGGACGACGTAGAACAGCCACACCAGACCATCTGGCGCCTGCCAGATCACTGCGTTGCCGTCGGAATGAAACGGCGTGTCGGCAATTACTTTCGGCGTGGACCACTTGGTCTCGCCTTTCTTCTGCCGCATGCCATAGACGGCCGTCTGCTCGGCGTATTCGCCGTCGCCGCCGTAATAGGCGATGTACAGGTCGCCGCCAGCCAATTGCTCAATCGAGGCCGGGTGCTTGTAGCGGCCTGGGATCTCGGTCCCCACGACGCGCTCAATCTTCACGTCTTCCGCAGCGTTGACCACGGTTACGCTGGTCGCCATTGCGCAGGCAACGAAGGCAAAAGTCAGAATCAGGTTCATCGCGCGCGTCATTTTCATCGTCATCGCCAAAATGCTCCTGGTGCGTAGGTTCCTTCAGATTGTAACCCGGCGCGAAGGGGGATGTCAGAGACGATTTTGGCTGTTCATCAGGTAGGCGATTTGCGTCTTCGCCTTCTGGCCGCAAGGGTTGGTCGCTATTCTTAGTTGGCCCGCGCGACCCGCCCGGAACGAACCTTGCGCGCCGCGGCGGCCTCATCCCTTTTCAACCGCCACCCAACAAGCCACCAGCCTGTGATGACCGATCTGTTGCGTCAGGAAATTACCGCCACCGCCGATACGATTGTGGTTAAAGTCGGCACGCGCGTCCTCACCGGGCCGGATGGCGCGCTCGACGAATCGCGCATCGCCAGCCTCTCGGAAGAAATCCACAAGCTCCGCTCCGCCGGACGCAACGTGGCCGTGGTCAGCTCCGGCGCCGTGGGGGCCGGCATGGGTCGGATCGGAATGAAGCAGCGGCCCAAGGATCTGGCCACGCTGCAGGCCGTGGCCGCCATGGGGCAGAGCTACCTGGTCGAAGTCTACGATCGTTCGCTCCGCGCGCATGGGCATCACGCCGCGCAAATCCTGCTCACGGCCAGTGACCTGGACGAGCGAACGCGCTACCTGAACGTGCGGAACACGATCGTGATGTTGTTCGAGCTGGGCGCCGTGCCGATCATTAACGAGAACGACACCGTCAGCGTTGAGGAACTGCAAACCACGTTCGGCGATAATGACCGCCTGGCCGCCATGGTCACCAACCTGATCCGCGCGCCGCTGTTGATTCTGCTCTCGGACGTCGAGGGCTTGTACGATGGCGACCCGCGCGCCCCAGGCGCCACGCTGGTCCCCACGGTGATGCGGTTGGACGAATCGATCCTGGCGCTGGTGCGCGACGAGAAAACCGGATTGAGCAAAGGGGGCATGGCCAGCAAACTGGCGGCTGCCCACATGGCGACGATGTCCGGCGAGAACGTGATCATCGCCAGCGGCAAGCAAACCGGAACGCTGACGCGGATCATGGCGGGCGAGCAGGTCGGCACGCTGTTTGTTGCGCAAGGGCAGACCATTGCGTCTCGCAAACGCTGGATCGGTTTCACTGCGCAAACGCGCGGGCATCTGGTGTTGGACGAAGGCGCCCGCCGCGCGATCGAGAAACAAGGACGCAGCCTGCTGGCGATTGGCGTGCAAGACGCCGTTGGCGCGTTCAAAAAAGGGGACATCGTCGGCCTCCGCGACGCCCGCGGCCAGGAGTTCGCCCGCGGCCTGGTCAATTACACCGCCGAGGAAGTCCGCCGCATCAAAGGGCTAAAGACCGAAGCCATCGCCATCACCCTCGGCCACTGCCCCTACCAGGAAGTCATCCACCGCGACAACATGGCCGTGACCACGGCGGCGGACGGGTGAGGGGGGGCGATTTCTGCGAGTGCGACGGTGGAATTGGCCTGGGACGCTTGCCGCGCCAGTAGAGGGTCAGTTTAAAATTACACTGTTCTTTTGCGATACCAGTAAACCGACACGCAGACGATCCAAACAACAAAGGCAAAGATTATCCCTTTCGGAATCTCTCGATGCCAGACTTGCTCAATTACTTCCGGGTCTTCGTCGGGGACGATTGCCAGCATCGTCGAGAATAGTCCGAGTCCAATTCCAAGGCAAATCGCCGCGACACCGGAGATAAGAAGCAAAGCTGTGCGCATCGGCCCACGATACTCGCCAAGACCTCTGACCCTAAAGCGAGTTTCAAACCTCCTCCACCCCCCCCCGAATTTTGACTTGGGTCTCGGTCCATCTACAATCGGCGCAATTGCCTGTTTTTTGCGGGCTTCTCCTGGGCGACGGTTGGCGGCTATGGATATGGAATCTCGATCTTTGGTTTTGAGCGCGAGTGGCGCGCGTGTTTTGGCGCAAATGCTTTGCGTCTTTTTGGCGCTAATCACGCTGCTCTCTTCGGCTGGTTTCAGTCTGGCGGCGACGCCGGAGAAATGGGCTGATCCAAATCTCAAGCTGACTTCCGGGCTGGTTGTCTGGTTGGACGCTACCGCGCAAGCTCGCCTAGCGCAGGGGAACGCTCCGCAAGGCACACCTCCGCGCCAAGCCGCCCAGCCGCAACCCGGGGCTGTTGGCCCTATTGCCGTGGACGCCGGGGGACTGGCCGTCTGGCGCGACGCCTCGGGTAACCGCCGCGATTTCACCCAGCCCAAGCGGGCCGCGCAGCCACACCTCCGTTCGCAGGATGGTCTGAGCTTTGTTTGCTTCGATGGTCAAGGGACGTTTTTATCGCGCGAAGAGCCGCGGCTGGCCTGCGACAGCGCCACCATCTTTCTGGTCGTGGCGCCCTACAGCAACGATGGCGAGTTCCGCGGTTTTTTCGCGGCCAGCGCGTCGGGCGGCAACGACTATACGACTGGTCTGACGATTGATCAAAGCTGGCCCGCTACGCCTGAGTTTAGCGCGGTGAATGTCGAAGGCGCCGGTTTCGGCGGCGCGACGAACCTCAAGTCAAACCGCACGCCCATGCTGCGTGTCGCCAGGGTTTGCGTCAGCACCGCGGCTACGCTCGGCACGCAACTGTCGATCGATGGTCAGGCGGCAGGCCGGCGCGATCGCACTCCTTCGAAACTTCAACTAGAGCGGCTGACGATTGGAGCCCGTTACTATGGCAATGGCGAACCGGCCCGCACGCAGGGCTTTTATGACGGCGCGATCGCCGAGATCCTGGTCTACGATCGCGCCCTGAGCGTGGCGCAGCGAGATTTCGTTGACCGTTACCTCGCCGCCAAGTATTCGGTCGTGAAGAATGTCCCGCCCCCGGCGATGCGCGCCGGCGCCAAGCGATTGCAAACCGTGGCGAATCCGCCAGCGGTGCAGATGTTTGTGCCGGGGTTCTCTGCCCGCAAGCTGCCGGTCGATTTGACCAATATCAATAACGTCCTCTACCGGGAAGATGGCAAGCTCTACGCGCTGGCTTACAGTGGCGACGTTTACTTGCTGACCGATACGGATGGCGACGGGCTGGAAGATCAGGCCAAACTTTTTTGGGAAAGCCAGGGCCGGATCCGCGGCCCGATTGGCATGGCTGTCACGCCGCCGGGCTACGCGGCGGGGCGCGGCGTGTTCGTTCCTTCGAAGGGTAAACTCTCACTGCTGGTCGATACGGATCAGGACGACGTGGCGGAAAAAGAGATCATTGTCGCCGAAGGTTGGCGAGAACTGCCGGTAAATGTCGACGCGCTCGGCGTGGCCGTCGATCCGGCCGATGGCAGCGTCTACTTTGGGCTGGGCTGCGAAGACTATACCAACGCCTACGGTCTGCACGGAAACGGTCAGGCGCGGTATCGCCTGGACAGCGAGCGCGGAACGATCCTGCGGGTTTCGCCCGATTTTAAGTCGCGCGCCATTGTGGCGACGGGCATCCGCTTTCCGGTCGCCATCCGCATGCGCCCCGGCGGCGATCTGTTTTGCACCGATCAGGAAGGCGCCACTTGGCTGCCGAACGGCAATCCACTGGATGAACTGCTGCACATCGAGCGTGGGCGGCACTATGGTTTTCCGCCTCGGCATCCCAAGCACCTGCCCGATGTGATCGATGAGCCGAGCGTGTTCGACTACGCGCCCCAGCATCAGTCCACGTGCGGATTGAACTTCGACAATCCAGTAGTCGCCGGCGGCGCCATCTTCGGGCCGGATTGGTGGCGCGGCGATGCGCTGGTCACTGGCTACTCGCGCGGCAAGCTCTACCGCACCAAGCTTGTCAAAACCGCGACCGGGTACGTGGCCGACAATCAATTGATCGGCGCGGTAGCTATGTTGCCGGCAGACGCCTGCGTTTCGCCCAGCGGAGACTTGTTGATCGCCGCGCACAGTGGCGGCCCTGACTGGGGGAGCGGCCCTGGCGGCAAGGGGTCGTTGTTCAAGGTGAGCGCAGAGAAGCGCCCAACGCCTCGCCCCGTGACAGCCTGGGCGCAAACGCCGCGCGAGTTGCGGGTCGCCTTCGACCAGCCGATCGACGCGAACTTGCTGCGCGGCGTGGCCGAACGGTCGACGATCGAGTACGGGCCTTTCGTGGCCGCCGGCGATCGCTTTGAACATATGCGCCCCGGTTACGCCGTGGTCGCGGGTCAGCAGCGCAGTGGGCGCTACGACCTGAAGATCCATTCGCTCAAACTCTCGGCCGATCGCCGCACATTGATCCTGGCGACCGCGCCGCACGGACCGGCAGCGCAATACGCGCTCATGCTCCCTGGCCTCGGCAGACCTGACAAGCCTGCCGAGGGCGAAATCGCCCAGGCGCCGCAGACGGACATCCAGTACGACCTGACCGGCGCAAGCGTGGCGTGGAAACCGGCTGACGGGGCAGACGCGGACGGCCCAGACGCTTGGCAAGGTTGGACGCCGCATGTTGATTTGCAGGTGGCGCGCGAGTTGACGCAGGCCAGCGCACCGCACGACGAACTGTGGAAACTCTGCGGTAAGCCCGGCGCGCTGACGCTGGAGACTTCGCTCGATCTGCGCGACATGCTCCGCCCGGCGGTGCAGCCTGGCGCCAAGATTGATTACGCCTGGCCGGCAGAAGAGGTCACGGTGGCGATATCGGCCGCGACGCCGCTGGCGGTTCGCTTTGCCGGCAAAGCGGTGGAAGTCAAACGGGGCGACGATGGGCGTTTTACCGCGCAGTTTGCCGCGCCGCTGTTGGCGGACGGCGCGCCGCAACCGTTGTCCGTGCAGGTGGAGACCGGCGCAATCGATCCCGGTTTGCGTATCCACTATTTCACAGCCGAGGATCCACGGCCGCGCGCCTTGGCGCTACGGCGTTTGATGTTGCCGTGGGCGACCCGCGAGGTCGCGCCGCCGGCGCTGGTCGACAATCTAAACCTGCCGGAACTCCAAGGCGGCAACTGGCTGCGCGGGCGCGAGGTCTTCTTTGGACAGACCGCCGGCTGCGGCAAGTGCCATTCCGTGATGGGCGAAGGGGGGCGGATTGGACCCGACCTCTCGAACCTGACGCAGCGAGATTACGCCTCGGTGCTGCGCGACGTGACGCAGCCCAGCTTTGCCATCAACCCGGACTACATTTCGCAAACGCTCTTAACCGACGACGGGCGCGTGCTGACCGGCACGATCCGCACGCGTGGCGAGACGCTGGTGGTTGGCGACATCGAGGGGCATGAGACGACCGTTCCGCAGTCCGAAGTCAGCGAGACGCGGCCGTCGACGATTTCGATCATGCCGCAGGGCATCACGCAACAACTGGGCGAAGCCCGGCTGCGCGACCTGTTGACGTTTTTGCTGACCGAGCCGCCGCGGATGCCGGAGTATGGACGCGGCGCGCCCCCCGCGCCGCGCTCGCGCGAAGAAGTGCAGGCTGTTTTGGCTGGCGCGCCGGAGCAGGCGCAGGCTGACGCGAAGGCCAATGCGAAGGCGACTCCGCGCCCGCTGCATGTCGTTCTGGTCGCCGGCCCCAAAGATCACGGGCTGGGCGAACACGACTATCCGGCCTGGCAAACCGTGTGGCAGCGGCTGTTGGGTTTGGCGGAAGGGACGCGCGTCACGACGGCGCAAGCCTGGCCTTCGGCCGAAGATCTGCGGACGGCCGACGTGCTGGTGTTCTACCAACAGGGGACGTGGACGCCGGAGCGGGCGACCGACGTGGACGCGTTTTTGGCTCGCGGCGGTGGAGCGGTTTACATCCACTACGCGGTCGATGGCGGCGCGGACGCGCCGGGCTTTGCGCAGCGAATTGGCATGGCGTGGCACGGCGGGGCGTCGAAGTTTCGCCACGGCGAGCTCGACGTCCAAATGACGCCGCCATTGGATCACCCCATCGCCCGCAATCTCAGCAAGTTGCGCCTGCACGACGAAAGTTATTGGAACCTGGCGGGAGATCCCAAGCGCGTGCGACTGCTGGGCACGGGTCCGGAGGATGGCGTCGATCAACCGCTGTTTTGGACGATGGAACAAGGTAAAGGGCGCGTCTTCGTTTCGATCCCAGGGCACTTTTCCTGGACGTTCGACGATCCGCTGTTTCGCGTGCTGCTGTTGCGTGGGATCGCCTGGACTGCGGGGGAGCCGGTCGATCGGTTCAACTCGCTGGTAACGGCCGGCGCGCGGCTGCAACCGACGGCCACCGCCGCGCCGGCCGAAGCGAAGCCTGCGCCTGTCGACGCCCAGCCTGTGGCCGAGGCTGTGCCCCAGGCAACCGCATCTCAAGCAACTGGGCCTGCGTCTGCCGCCAAGAAAGAACCGCAGCCACTGGTCACGTCGAAGCAAGGGATGGTGGTTTCTGTGTCGCCGGCGGCGAGCGACATTGGCCTGGCGATTCTCCAGCGCGGCGGCACAGCCGTGGATAGCGCGGTGGCGACGGCGTTCGCGCTGGCCGTGACGTTTCCGGAGGCCGGCAATATCGGCGGCGGCGGGTTCATGATGGTCTGGCCGGGCGAAGGGAAGGAGCCCGTCTGCATTGACTATCGCGAAACCGCGCCTGCGGCGGCCGGTCGAGAAACGTTCGTCCATGAGATAGATCCTTACAGTCACAAAACGGTCGGCGTGCCAGGCACGGTGCGCGGACTGGCCATGGCGCACAAAAAGTTCGGCAAGCTCCCCTGGAAAGACCTGGTAACGCCGGCCGCGGAACTGGCGGAGCGTGGGTTTATCGTCGATCGCGCAGTCGCCCGCGGCGTGAATGGCATCGCGGAAAAGGAAACCACGGGCGCCGAGTTCCGGCGCGTTTACGGTCGAGCGGATGGACGGCCGTGGCGCGCAGGGGACCGCATGACGCTACCGGATCTGGGTCGCACGCTGCGCAAGCTGGCCGAGGATGGACCCGATTCGTTTTATCAGGGCGCCATTGCCGAGCAGATCGTGGCCGAGATGAAAGCCGGCGGCGGTTTGATCACGGCCGCGGATCTCGCCGGGTATCAGGCGATCGCGCGTGAGCCGATCCACGGCACGTACCGGGGGTATGACATCTACGGCCCGCCTCCGCCCAGCTCGGGCGGAATTCTGATTGTCGAGATGCTCAACATTCTGGAGAACTTCGACCTGCGGTCCGAGCCGCGCTGGTCTCCACGCAACACGCACCTGGTGATCGAGGCGATGCGCCGCGGTTTTTGCGATCGCGCCAGGTTCATCGGCGACCCGGCCTATACCAAGGTTCCAGAAAATCTCACCAGCAAGGCGTACGCGGCCGGGCTCGCCAAGGCCATTGATCTGCAAAAGGCCACGCCCAGCGAGCAGATAGAGCCTGAGATCGACCTGGCCGCCGAAGGCGAAAGCACGACGCATTTTTCGATCGTCGATTCCAACCGCATGGCGGTCGCCAACACGTACACGCTGCAAGATAGTTGGGGCGCGCGGATCGTCGTCCGCGGCGGCGGTTTTCTGTTGAATAACGAGATGACCGATTTCAACTGGCGCCCCGGCCACACCACGCGCAAAGGGCAGATCGGCACGGAGGCGAATGTTGTCGCGCCGGGCAAGCGGATGCTGAGCTCGCAATCGCCGACGCTGGTCGCGCGCGATGGAAAACTGACGCTGGTGACAGGCAGCCCTGGCGGCCGAACAATTCCGAACACCACGCTGTGCGTGCTGCTGGGCGCGCTGGAGTTTGACCTGAACGCGCGGCAGGCGGTCGACGCGCCGCGCATCCACCAGCAATGGTTCCCCGACCGGGCGCCGTTCGAAGGAACCGCCGATCCCCAATTCGCCAAGCTCGTCGAGCAACTCCGCGCGATGGGACACAAGATCCCGGAGAAGCCGTCGGTGCAAGGAGACGCCCACACGATCCGCGTCACCGGCGACACCCTCGAAGGCGCCGCCGACGGCCGCCGCACGCTAGGCAAAGCGGCCGGGTATTAGCGGCCGCTTATGGAAGGATCGACTCGGGCGATCGGGTAGTGTCCTAAGACTGTGGCGTTACATTCAGGACCGCCGCGAAAAGCTCGTCGAAACTCCAGACGTGCCCGGTCAGCTTGGCCATCATGCAGGCGGTCGCACGCTTCTGGCCGGACTTGCCCGGCTTGCGGGTCTGCCAGCAGAAATTGTAGTACGCCGCGAACATGGCGAAAGCCGCTTCCAGGTTCTCTAGCTTCTTGCTGAAGCATAGCGTCAGACGGTTGAGCCGCTTCATGAATACCCGCTGGGTTCCGTTCAAACGCTCTACGTGGCTGGTCCCGATGGATCGTGCCTCGCGCCCCTCTATGCCCCTTATCCCCGTGCGCTTGGTCCCTACCATTTCGCTGGGTGTGTAGATCGTGTTGGCGTTGCGGTATTCCTTTATTATCGTGCCGTACTTGGCGTAGGGGCCGAAAGCCAGGTCCACCGCCTCGGGATAGGCCGCAAAGCCGTCCGTGCTGATCTGGGTGATGGTTTGGTAGCCACCGTGCCAGAAGGCGTGCGCGTCGCTAGCGTGGGGCTTAGGCCAGTCCAGGCGGCGGGAAACGTCCATCATGAAACGGCGTGCGCTGTCGGCAGACCGCTTGCCGATTAGGAAGCTGGGCATCAATTTGGTTTGCTCGTCGATGCAGGTCCACAAGTAAATATCGCCTACGTCGGACTTTTCGGCCCGCTCGTCCGTGGTCAACCGGCTTTGCTTTTTCTGGACGAACGTCCATTGTTCGTCGAATTGCAGGTGCTTGAGCGTTAGGCCCCGCATGCGCTGATCCAAGAACCGCTGGCATGCGTTGCCGAATAGAACAATCAGCTTGCACAGCGTATCGCGGTGAATGCCGGTCGTGCGCTCCGTGCCGCGAATGCTCATGCCATCGGTCAGCATACGCAGGGCCAGCTTGGCCTTCGCTTCTTCGATCCGCATATCGCCAAGGGGCTTGGTGGCTTGCTTCTCAGTAAACCGCTTGCTGCACTGGCAGCAGATAAGGCGCTGGTTTCCGTTGCGGTCGCGTCCGGCTTTGCGGACTTCCAAGTGGGCACAGGCTATCACGTTTCAAGTTCCCCATGACTGGGGCGACTCTGCGCGGTAGACTGTACTTATCAGGGAGCAGTCTGGCGCTCGTCGCCGGATCGTTCTTCGCCCCGATGAGGCCCGCCAAGGCTTCACCGGGGTTTTTGTAATGCTTTTATTGTACAGACAATATATCGACCGTCAATATAGTTGCAGGAGAATTTTTTGTCTGTACAATCCATGGGATGGATACACAGCGAGGGCGACCGCCAAAGCCCGAAGGCGAAAGCCGGCCAATTCGGTTTCAGATCCGCTTGTCGCAGGCGGAGCTTGATGCGCTAGAAAAAGCGGCAGGGGGACGAACTTCAACCTGGGCGAGAGAAGTCCTACTGAGAGCCGCTAAGCGAGCGCTCTAGCGGAGAGAGGGGGAATCGAACCCATCCGTGTGGACGGTCCCTACGGGCGTTTATAAGACGCTTGCGCCACCAAGACGCGGGCCGCTCTCCTAAGTTGAGCGACCTGGCACCAAAATACTGCAGCACAAAAGAGTTTCATAATGGCAAAAAGACCAATGGGCACGAAATTGGTTCGCAGAAAAATCCCTGCAGTTGTGGAAGAGACGCTGGAGGAGGAGGTCGAGACCGTTGCCAACCAGCTGGACAAGCAGCGGCGGTCAGTGGATTTCGATACTTACGACCTTGCAATTCAGCAGCTACTCACAATGGTTGACCAGGACGACATCGACATTGCTCCTGTATATCAGCGGCAATTTCGCTGGGACCTGGAGAGGTGCTCCCAGTTGATCGAGTCGTTTTTTCTAGGCATTCCGGTTCCGAGCTTATTCATGGCTACGAACAGTGACGCCACTTGGGAGCTGGTTGATGGCGTCCAGCGAATCAGCACGCTCGTAAAATTCTGCGGCTCGGATGCGCTGCGCAAGAAACTTGACCTAGGACCTGCACTGAAACTGGCGCAGCTGGAAAAGCTTGACCAATTCAACGGATACACATTCAAGGATCTGCCAAAGAGCCTGCAGAGACAATTTGAACTGAGGCCAGTCAAGGTCGTAACGCTAAGCGATAAGAGCGACAAGATAGTTCGGTTTGATTTATTTGAGCGGCTTAATCGTGGAGGCGTCACGCTAACACCCCAAGAAATTCGCAGTTGCGTCTTTCGGGGGCCATTTGCTGAATTCTTGGAGGCGATGGCCAAAGACCAGAACTTCCTTCGGGTGGTAAAGCTCAACAGGCGGCAAATTGAGGATGGCACAAGGGAGGAGTGCGTTCTCCGATTTTTCGCTTTCCTGAACAGGTACCAATCGTTTACGCACTACGTTGACCAATTTCTCAATAAATATATGGAGCGCGCCGGAAAGAAGTTTGATTTTGTAGAAGGCGAGTCAGTTTTTCGGAACACATTTCTGCAGCTAGCTACGGTGCTGCCGAACGGCATTGTTCGGCCCACACGCAGGGGCGTGACGCCGCTCATTCTTTTTGAGGGCGTTGCGGTCGGGGCGGCGCTCGCCCTTCAGGAGTCAAAAAGACTGCATGGTCAAGGCGCGGCGAAGTGGATCGGTTCGCAGGAGCTACGCGAGACGACAACTGGTTTTACTAACAGCCCAGCTGCAGTAAGGGGACGGATCGAATTCTGCCGCGACAAATTCTTAGGCAAATAATCAATACAGATGTTTGCCTCTATTCAACCGACCATCCTAGATTGGATAACGACAACCCGCCTGTTCCTTACGGGGGCGTCGTCTCTCACTGCGCCTAGGGCGGTTCGCACCGCGAAAGGACTGGCATTTGTCCAGCTTTATGCCGTTTACGAGTACACAGTTAGAGAATCCGTAGACTCCGCCTTTGTGATTGCTACCGGTCATGCAATGCCAACAAGTAAGCTGTTGCGAGGCATGATGGCAATCGCGCTTGATAGCGAATTTACCGCCCTTTCGGACCTCGGCAGGCGCCGTTCATGGAAAACGCGGCTGCAGTTGATCGACACAACCGCGGCCGATAAGCCTGCAGTGTTTACCGGGAAGGAATTCCCGAACGACGGGAGTCATTATCGCCCAAATCAGCTTGAAACGATCTGGACAATCCTGGGGATTTCAAAGCCCATCGTTAGCGAGCCGCGACATCGAGGGCGAATTAATGAGCTGGTCGAGCATCGCAATGCCATCGCGCATGGCCGAGAGTCGGCTGACAAAATAGGTCGAAGATTTTCTACTGCAGACATCCAGGACCGCATTGATGACGTACAGCAGATATGCCTGTACGTTCTGCAGACAATCGAGGACCACTGCAGTATTCCGGCCAATTTCTGCCGATCCCAGCCAGCACCACAGGCTTAGCATGCAACCTGTAACGCCACACTGCTAGGACACTACCGGCGATCGGCCTACCTTTCGTCTGTCGGCGCGGCGTTGTATGTTGGCCGCGATGTTGGATGTTTCTGAGACGCGCTTTCTTGGACGCGTTTCCTTGGTTCCCGTTGCTTCCGCGGAGTTCTTGATTCATGGCGATTCTTGGCGCCCACATGTCGATTGCTGGTGGCTATTACAAGGCCGTCGAAGTTGCGCGGCGGTGTGGGTGTGATTGTGTGCAGGTGTTTACCAAGAACAACAATCAGTGGCGGGCGAAGGCGATTTCGGATGAAGAGGCGTCGCGGTTCAAGTCGACGCTGGCGGAACTGAAGATCGCGCATCCGATTGCGCATGACTCGTACCTGATTAATATGGCCAGCCCTGTCGACGAGTTATGGCAGCGCTCGCTGGAGGCGTTTATCGTGGAGTTGCAGCGAGCCGATCAGCTTGGCATTCCGTACGTGGTGACGCATCCCGGCGCGTCGACCACGTCGAGCGAGGAGGAAGGCCTGCGGCGCGTGATCCTGGCGCTCGACGAAGTCCACGCGCAGACGCGCGGCGTGACCAGCCGCTGCCTGCTGGAGACCACGGCCGGGCAGGGTTCCACGCTGGGTTGGAAGTTCGAGCATCTGGCCACGATCATGGACGGCGTTAAGGATCCGGATCGGCTGGGGGTCTGCGTCGACACGTGCCACATCTTTGCCGCCGGCTATCCGCTGGGGACAGAGAAGGAGTTCAAGGCCACGTTCAAAGCCCTCGATAAATCAGTCGGCTGCAAGAGCGTGAAGGCGTTTCATCTGAACGACAGCAAGCGCGAGTTGGGCTCTCGGGTGGACCGGCACGACCATATTGGCGAGGGGAAATTGGGGATCGAGCCGTTCCGGTTCCTGATGAACGACAGCCGGTTCCGTAAGACGCCCATGTATCTGGAAACCCCCAAGGGGGAAAAGGACGGCGTGGAGCTGGACGTGCTGAATCTCGCCCGGCTGAGGGGTTTGATCGAGAAATAGAGGCGTCGTCGCATGACTTCTCTGACAGCTTCCGCGGGGAGCGTGGCAAGCTGGTTCGGTCACCCTGGGCATTGGTCTGGCTTCTGACGCCATCGCCCCGGGGAATGCTGCGCCGCCGGCCTTTACGGATGGCCCAATCGTCCCGATAATGGCGGGTAGACCGTCGGCGCAAGCCGTTTGGCAGCATGACTGTTTTGCAACTGGCCGTTAAGAGGTTGCAGGGCGGTTTGGCGCCATGTGGTAGCAGTGTTTTTCCTGGTTCGTATCGGACCAGGCGAGTTCTGCCCGACGGAACCCCCGATTCTCGCCGCCCACGGGGAAGTTGCGACGGAACGACCGGACATCATGCAAGCATTGATGGCCTAAGCTTTTACAGCCTCTACTGCATCAAGTGTGACAAGCGTATTCTGAGCGACTCGCTGCTGGTCCCGCTCGACGGCGCCCGGCAGTGTCCGGTAAAGTCGGTCCCGGCTGCCCCGCAACTGCGGAACTGGCGGCCGGCGGTTTGCCGCGCTCAAGAAAATGCTTTGTCAGGCGCGTGGTGGGGCTATCCAAGTCACAGTCAGGGCGTGAGCGGAAAACGCTCAGCCCCAAGGAGGTCGGCAGATGGCCCAGGTAGAATCGGTCAATACACAAGGGGGCGATATCGATCCGGCTGAGACCGCCGAATGGTTGGAGTCTCTGCAATACGTGCTCGAAACCAAGGGCGCTGACCGGGTCCGCTATCTGCTCCAGATGTTGGACGAGACTGCGTTCCGCCATGGCGTGCAACTGCCGTTCTCGTCGAACACGCCCTACGTCAACACAATTCCGCCCGAGCGCCAGCCGGTCTATCCAGGCAATCGCGAGATCGAACGGCGGATCAAGAGCTTTATCCGTTGGAACGCCATGGCGATGGTGGTTCGCGCTAATCGCGACCATCCAGGCATTGGCGGACATATTTCCACGTATGCTTCGGCGGCCACGTTGTACGAAGTGGCGTTCAATCACTTCTTCCGCGCCACGGATCAGGTTTACTTTCAGGGACACGCCTCGCCGGGCATCTACGCGCGCGCGTTTCTCGAAGGCCGTTTGACCGAGACGCAACTGAGCAACTTCCGTCAGGAGTTGGCGCCCGAAGGTGGTCTCTCCAGCTATCCGCATCCCTGGTTGATGCCCCATTTCTGGCAGTTCCCCACGGTATCGATGGGGTTGGGGCCGATCACGGCCATCTACCAGGCGCGCTTCAACAAGTACCTGATGGACCGCGGAATCAAGGACACCAGCAACTCACGAGTGTGGGCCTTTTTGGGCGACGGCGAGTGCGATGAGCCGGAATCTTTGGGCGCTATCACGCTGGGCTCGCGCGAAAAGCTGGACAACCTCTGCTTTGTCATCAACTGCAACTTGCAGCGACTGGATGGACCGGTCCGCGGCAACGGCAAGATGATTCAAGAGCTCGAAGGCGCGTTCCGCGGCGCCGGCTGGAACGTGATCAAAGTTATCTGGAGCGATGAATGGGATCCGCTGCTGGCCCGCGATGAATCTGGACTGCTAATGAAGCGGATGGGCGAGGTTGTCGACGGCGAATATCAGAAGTACGTCGTCAGTCCGGGCAGCTACATCCGCGAACATTTCTTCGGCAAGCATCCAGAGTTGGAAGAGTTGGTCAGCCATCTCTCCGACGAAAAGATCCGGCGTTTGCGCCGCGGCGGACACGACCCAGAAAAGGTCTACGCCGCCTACAAGTTGGCCGTCGAAACCAAGGGCAAGCCGACGGTGATCCTGGCCAAGACCATTAAGGGCTACGGTCTGGGCGAAGCTGGCGAAGGTCGCAACGTCACGCATCAACAGAAGAAGCTCAACGAAAACGAGCTGCGCGAGTTCCGCACGCGGTTCGGCATTCCGATCTCGGACGAGGACGTGGCGCAGGCCCCGTTCTACCGGCCGCCGGAAGACAGCCCTGAGATGCAGTACCTGCGCGAGCGTCGCAAGGCGCTGGGTGGCTACGTGCCGGCCCGCAACTCGGAACAACCGGCGATGGTGATTCCGCGCAAAGGCAACTTCCCGGAATCGTTTGAGAGCAGTGGCGATCGCGAAGTCTCGACCACGATGGCCTTCGTGCGGATGTTTGGCCGGTTGCTGCGCGACAAGCAAATTGGTCGCTACATCGTGCCGATCTGTCCGGACGAATCGCGCACGTTCGGCATGGAGTCTTTATTCCGCCAGTGCGGTATTTACGCGCATAGCGGTCAGTTGTACGAGCCGGTCGATTCGGAGACGGTGCTCTATTATCGCGAGGCCAAGGACGGGCAGATCCTGGAAGAAGGGATCACCGAGGCGGGCTCGATGTCTTCGTTCATCGCCGCCGGCACTTCGTATAGCACGCATGGCATTACGATGATGCCGTTCTTCATCTTCTATTCGATGTTCGGGTTCCAGCGGATTGGCGACTTGATCTGGTCCGCGGCGGACTCGCGCACCAAGGGCTTTATGATGGGTGGCACCGCCGGGCGAACCACGCTCAATGGCGAAGGCCTCCAGCATCAGGATGGCCACAGCCATCTGTTTGCCATGGCGTACCCCACGGTCCGCACGTACGACCCGGCCTACGCGTACGAGACAGCCTGGATCGTGCTGGAAGGCATGCGTCTGATGTTCGAAGAGAAGCAAGACGCGATGTACTACATCACGATCAGCAACGAAAACTATGTGATGCCCAACATGCCGGAAGGCTGCGAGGAAGGCATCATTCGCGGAATGTACCGCGTGTCGAACGTCGACGCCGGATCGGACCGCCCGCGCGTGCAATTGTTCGGCTCGGGCGCTATCCTGCGCGAGGCATTGCGGGCGCAACAGATCCTGGCTGAGAAGTACCAGATCTCCAGCACGGCTTGGAGCGTGACCAGCTACAAGACTCTGCGCACCGAGGCGCAAGCGGCCAGACGCTGGAATATGCTCCATCCGGAAGAGCCGCCACGCACGTCTTACCTGGAAGACGTGGTTGCCGGCGAAGAGGGACCATTTATCGCCACGAGCGACAACGTGCGGGCCGTGGCTGAGCAGATCGATCCGTGGTTGCCGGGCGGAATCTTTGCCCTGGGGACCGACGGCCTGGGCCGTAGTGACCAGCGCGAGAATCTGCGTCGGCATTTTGAGATCGACGCGGAGACCGTGGTGGTCGCCGCGTTGTACAATCTGGCCGCGCGCGGCAAGGTGGAAAAATCCTTGGTCGCGCAGAGCATCAAGGACTTGGGCGTTGATCGCGAAAAGATCGATCCCTGGATTGCGTAGAAAAAGCGTTCGGGGCCCAATGGGGGCGTCGAAAAAAAGATACCCACCGTGAAGTCATCCGACGCGCGGGACGTTTGGCGGCCAAGCCCTGGTTTGGCCGGCCCGGCGCCGGACGTTGTGCTTCACCAATCGTTAACTGTTCTCGAAAGCGCTAAGGACCATCGATGGCCATCGACTTCAAGTTGCCGGATCTGGGAGAAAACGTCGAATCGGGCGACGTCGTCACTGTATTGGTGAACGAGGGAGACACGATCGAAGCCAACCAGAATGTGCTGGAGCTGGAGACAGACAAGGCAACGGTCGAGATCCAATGTCCTCATGCCGGCCGCGTGACCAAGATCCACGTGCAGCCTGGCCAGACAGTGCCGATTGGCACGCTGTTGATGTCGATTGAAGCAGGCGCGCCTGCCGCCAAGTCCGCCGCCGCAGCGCCGGCTCCCGAGAAGGCCGCCAAGCCCACGGCTGAAAAACCAGCGTCCGAAAAAGCGGAGAAGCCCGCCGCCAAAGCGGCCGCGCCGGCCAAGCCGCAACCGGTTGCGGTGGCGGATGACCAGGACGATGACGAGGACGACAATCAACACGCAGCGCCGGCGCATGCTCGCAACGGCGGCGTAGAAACGGAGCTTCCGGACGCTGAGGGCGCAGCGGTCACCTCGCCAGCCGGTCCTTCCACGCGACGTTTAGCGCGCGAGCTGGGCGTGGATCTGCGGCGCGTCACCGGCACGGGACCTGGCGGGCGTATTCAGCGGAATGACGTTATTGCCGCGGTGCGTAATTCGTCGAGCGTGCTGAAAGCCTCGCCCACCCGGACGAACCTGCCGGAGGGGGTCGAAGATCGAGACAACTACGGCAGCGTCCGCTATCAACCGCTGACGAAGATTCGCAAAACGATCGCGGCCAACATGGCTCGCTCTTCGCAGACGATTCCGCACGTCACCAATTTTGACGACGCGGACATTACAGAGTTGGAGCGGATTCGCAAAGACAGCGCGTCAGATTACGCCAAGAGCGATCTGAAGCTGACAATGATGGCGTTTGTGGTCAAAGCAGTTTCGCAATCGCTCAAGCTGCACCCCACGCTGAACGCTTCGATCGATCTGGAAAGCAACCGGGTCGTCTTCAAGCAATATGTGAACCTGGGCATTGCCGTCGACACTGAGCGGGGCCTGGTGGTGCCGGTGATCCGCGATGTGGATCAATTGACGATCCCGCAAGTGGCGCAAGCGCTTGCGGACGTTGCCAACAAGGGACGCGCCAGCCAGTTCACCATCGATGATCTGCGTGGCGGCAGTTTTACCATCAGCAACCTGGGCGCTGTCGGCGGAACGTATTCCACGCCGATCATCAACTTCCCGGAAGTTGCCGTGCTATTGACTGGTCGCTCGCGGATGTTGCCGGTGGTGGTGGGCGATAAGATCGAGCCCCGTTTGATGATGCCGCTGAGCCTGTCGTACGATCATCGCCTGGTCGACGGCGCCGTGGCCGCGCGGTTCTTGAACGAGGTCAAGAACTTCTTGCAAGTTCCTGGCCGCTTGCTGCTGGCGACCTGATTGTGAGCCCGCTCTCGCCGGCCGCCGCGGATGATGCTGCCTGGGCGGAGATTGCGCGGCAATGGTCGTTTGCGCCGGGCGTTACGTTTCTGAATCACGGATCGTTTGGCGCGCCGCCGGCTGAAGTCCTTGCCGAGCGGCAGCGCTTGCTGACGCAGCTCTCACAAGATCCAGTCGATTTCCTGCAGCGATTTCTGCAACCGGCGCTGGCCGATGTTCGCGCGCGGTTGGGCGCGTTTCTGGGGGCGAATCCGGAGCGCCTGGCGTTTGTCGATAACGCCACGGTCGGCATGAACGCGGTAGCGCGCAGCATTCCGCTGTCCGCTGGCGATGAAGTGCTGCTGACCGATCACGAATACGGCGCGGTGACGCGGCTCTGGCAACGGACGTGCGACCGGAGCGGCGCGCGGTTGGTGATTGCTCCGCTGCCCGTTCCGGCGACGGACGCCACGGCTTGGGTCGACTCGATCTTTGCGGCGGCCAACGAGCGCACCCGGATCTTGGTTGTCAGCCATGTGAGTTCGCCCACAGCGCTGATCTTACCGGTCGAGCGGATCTGCCGGCGGGCTCGATCGCTCGGCTTGCCGGTTTGTGTCGATGGGCCGCACGCGCTTGTCAGCGTTCCGTTCGAGCTGGACTCGCTGGATTGCGATTACTACACCGCCAGTTGCCACAAGTGGTTGCTAGCGCCCGTCGGCGCTGGGTTTTTGTACGTCCATCCGCGCGCGCAAGGCAGCATTCAGCCGGCGATTGAAAGTTGGGGCCTGAGCTACGGGCAGCCGCCCAGTTGGCGTGACGAATTCAACTGGTCTGGCACGCGCGACGCGACGAGCGTCCTGTCGATCCCCGCCGCGATCGATTTCCTGGAACGCGTGGGCGCCCAGGCGTTTCGGGATCGGAGTCATCATCTGGCGCGGCAAGCGCGCGAGCAGATTACCGACTGGACCGGATTATCCCCGTTATCTCCCGATGACACCGCCTGGTATGCCTCGATGGCGGCCCTGCCGCTGCCGCCGGGCGAAGGGCCGCCGCTGCAAGACGCCCTGTGGCAAAGGCATCGGATCGAGGTCCCCATTTTTGAGTGGCAAGGGCAAAGACTTGTGCGCGTCTCTTGCCAGATGTATACCAGCCCCAGCGACATCGAGCGGTTGGTCGCCGCGCTGCGGAGCCTGCTCGCAGGATCAGAGTTTCGTCAGACCGGTTGATTCGGATTGTCGCGACGGGCGATGGATTGCGCTGTGCCACGGACCCTCCTGTCCATCACTCAATTGTGCTTACCAAAAGGGTTGCTCGCATGAACCTCGTTTGTCTGACCACGGTTGCCATCACGCTTGTTGCCCAAGCAGGAGTACGCAAAGTGCCTGCGGAAGATGTCCTTGCCAAATTCACGGATCACA
>Ga0105047_10006356_pt1 | contig 20058 bp, 10 predicted proteins | sample MAT04_FD_78384 | JGI IMG/M metagenome (GOLD analysis project Ga0105047, IMG submission 78384) | Freshwater microbial communities from Lake Fryxell liftoff mats and glacier meltwater in Antarctica - MAT-04 (megahit assembly) | ecosystem: Environmental > Aquatic > Freshwater > Ice > Liftoff...
CCAGCGGAAGAAATCCTTACGATTGCCGCGAAACGCAACTTCAATGAGATGTGCCACGATTTAACCGCCTACTCGGCGAACTGTCCCATGCGGAGAAATTTCTCGCGACGCCGGCGCACCAGCTTGTCTGGCTTGAGACGTTTGAGTTCATCCAATTGGCGAATGAGTGCTTCGCGCAGTGATGCCGCGGTGGCTTCGTGATTCGCGTGAGCACCGCCATGTGGCTCCGGCACGATCTCGTCAACAATTCGAAGTTCCACGAGATCTTGCGCGGTGATGCGTAACGCCGTTGCGGCCTTCTCCCGCATCTCCGGATTCTTGCCGTCCTTCCAGAGAATTGCAGCACACCCTTCGACCGTGATGACGGAATACACTGCGTTCTCGAGCATCATGATGCGATCGGCCACGCCCAGCGCCAGCGCGCCGCCAGAGCCACCCTCACCAATCACCGTCGCAACGATGGGCACCTGCAGCTTGCTCATCTCGTACAAATTGCGCGCGATGGCTTCACTCTGGCCCCGTTCTTCTGCGCCCAGACCCGCCCATGCACCGGGTGTGTCGATGAGTGTAATAACCGGCACCAGAAATTTTTCGGCGAGTTTCATGAGGCGCAGCGCTTTGCGATATCCCTCCGGATGCGGCATCCCGAAGTTGCGATACATGTTTTCCTTCATGTCGCGGCCGCGCTGATGGCCGATGACCATGACGGTTTCGCCCTCAAGGCGCGCCCACCCGCCAATGATGGCCGGATCGTCACGAAACGCGCGATCACCATGCAACTCAATGAAATCGGTGAACGCGAGTTGGATGTAATCAGCGGTAAACGGGCGTCGGTCGATGCGCGCCACCTGCACGCGCTGCAACGCCGTCAGTCCTTTGTAGATATCAACGCGCAGTGTATCAAGCTCCTTTTCGAGCTGCGCAATTTCACTGTCAACGTTTTGTTCTTTGTCTCCAGCCAACTTCTTGAGTTCGTCGATCTGTCTTTCGAGTTCGGCAATCGGCCGCTCGAACTCCAGTACTTTCGCAGAAGCCATGACTAAAGTGGGGCGAAGGAAGCTGTATGAACATCAGCCGCCGGTGCGCACCAGGCGCACACGGTCGGCGCCTAGTATGGCGCGAAGATCTGACAGAATGACCGGTGAAGCCGCGATGGTCAGCGTTTTGGAGCGGAAGCGAGTGGCCTTGCCGCCGTTTTCCGTGAAGCGAAGTTCGAGCGGCGCCGAACCGGGATGCGATTCAACCGTCACGCGAACGTCGTCCATGATGGACGGCAGCAAGTCGGTATCCGACTGCAGGTCGATCGACACGGCCAGATCACCACTCGCCCGAATCTCAGCGAACCGCGTGACCGACTGGACAATGAATGTTGCATCGTCGCCGTCCTGACCGCGACCCTTGAACCCGCCTTTCAGCAGAACCGGTATGTCGGGCCTCACGCGGTCAGCCATGACCGACCAGGCTTCCGGGAACACCAGCACCTCGGAAGATCCCGAAAAATCCTCCACAGTCAACCGGGCGTATTCGGCGCCGCTCGCCTTGGCGAACTGGCGTTTGATGGAAGTTACCACGACGCCCACGCTGACTGGGTCGGGGGTGTACTCGCCCAGCCGAGAGACCGTGTGCGACGCAAACAGCTCGCATTCTGTGCGGAACGGTTCCAGCGGATGGCCCGAGATGTAGAACCCAATGAGCTCCTTCTCGCGCTGCAGCCGTTCGCTTTCACTCCACTCCGCGACGTTCGGCAGCGTGGGCGCCTGAGACGTGACGCTGGCGTCGCTTTCGGATCCGCCCATCAAATCGCCAAATAGTGAACCCTGTCCTTTCTCGACCTCTTCCTGACGCAGCGATGCTTCGTTGATCGCGGCGTCCAGCGCTTGCAGCAGCTGTGCGCGATGGCCACCCAACGAATCACACGCGCCGGCCGCGATCAGCGCCTCGAACACGCGCTTGTTGCAGACCCGGAGATCAACGCGCGAACACATGTCGTACAGCGACAGGAACGCGCCGGCCTTGCGGGCTTCAAGCAGCGACTCGACCGCGCTGCGACCAACGTTGCGCACGGCGCCCAAACCAAAGCGAATGCGTTTGTCCGCAACCACGTTAAAGCGCCATCCCGATTCGTTCACGTCGGGTGCGAGCACTTCAATTTGCAGTTCGCGCGCTTCGTTGATGTACTTGATGACTTCTTCGGTCTTCCCAATCTGCGCCGACAACAACGCCGCCATAAACTCGGCAGCGTGATGCGTTTTGAGCCACGCAGTGTGGTACGACAACACGGAGTAGGCAACCGAGTGCGACTTGTTGAAACCGTAACGGCCAAACGTTTCGATCTGCCCCGAGATTTTCTCGATAATCTTCTTGTCGTGCCCTTTCGCGATTGCTTTGTCGACGAACTTGCCGAGTTCTTTCTTGATGAGCTCAGCGTCTTTTTTTCCAACCGCTTTACGCAACACGTCGGCTTCAGCCAGCGAAATGCCGGCGAGCGTTTGCGCAATTCGCATCACCTGTTCCTGATAGGTGATAACGCCGTAGGTGTTGCTGAGAATTGTCTCAAGTTCGGGCAGATCGTACGCAACTTCTTCTTCGCCGCGTTTGCGTTTGATGTACACGTTGTGCATGCCGGCATCCAGCGGGCCGGGACGCAGCAGCGCGTTGGACGCTACGAGATCGTCGAATCGATCACAGCGCATGCGCTTGAGTACGTCCGTCGCGAGCGGCGATTCAAACTGGAACACACCACCCGTGCGACCCGTGCGCAGCAGCCGATACGTCTCAGGATCGGTGAAGCCGCGTTCTTCGAGTACCACTTCTTCGCCCGTACGTTCCTTGATCAAGCGGAGCGTGTCGGAGATAATCGTGAGCGTGGTAAGCCCGAGAAAATCCATCTTCAACATGCCCGCTTTCTCCAGCGCGTTCATGTCATACTGCGTGACGATCACGCGTTCGTCGTCGCCTGCGCCTGAACCTTTCGACGCTTGTGTACAGACCGGCACAAACTGATCCAGCGGCCCTGGCGCGATGACAACACCAGCCGCGTGCACGCCCGTGTGTCGTGACAGACCTTCCAGCGCAATCGCGTAATCCAACAACTGCTTGTAGCGAACATTCGTCTGATAAAACGTCTTGACGTCCGGAACTTGCTTGACGGCTTCTTTCACCGTGAGCGAGTTGTTGGGCGCGTTCGGAATCAGTTTCGCGAGTTCGTCTGTTTCCTTTGGCGTAAAGCCAAGCGTGCGACCAACGTCCTTGATGGCCGCGCGCGACTTCATCGTACCAAACGTGACGATCTGCCCAACGGAATCCTTGCCGTACTTCTGTCGCACGTACTCAATCACTTCGCCACGACGTTCGAAACAAAAATCGACGTCCACGTCGGGCATGCTCACGCGTTCCGGATTCAGAAAGCGTTCAAACAGCAAGTCGAATTCCAACGGACACACGTCAGTGATTCTGAGCGCGTACGAAACCAGTGAACCGGCGGCCGAGCCACGTCCCGGTCCGACGGGAATGCCCATGTCACGCGCGGCGCGGATGAAATCCCAAACGATCAGGAAATATCCCGCGTAACCTGTTTTCGTGATGACGTCGAGCTCAAAATCCAACCGCTCCTGCACTTCGGCGCGTAACGGCGTTCCGTAACGAACACCCGCACCTTCCGTGGCCAAACGTACCAACAACTCGTTCTCGGTGCTGACGTCGGGCGGCAACGGAAACGACGGCACGTGGTACTTCTTGGAAAATTGGACATCCACGCTGTCCGCAATCTTGAGCGTGTTTTCCAACACATCCGGGCGATCGGGAAACACCGACAACATTTCGGGCGCACTTTTGAAGTACAATCCATCGTCGTATTTCATGCGATCGCGATCGCTGCGATCCTTGCCCAGGCCGATGCACAACAACACATCGTGCGCGTCGTGATCTTCGTGCCGCAAAAAGTGCGCGTCGTTGGTTGCGACTACCGGCAGGCCCAGTGAATCGGCCAGAGTAAAAATCTTGCTGTTGAGTTTTGCCTGGCCGTCGCTGTTGTGCGCCTGTACTTCCAGATGATACCGACCCGGAAACAGATTCGCGTACCACTCGGCCGCCTCGCGCGCTTCGGCGTCGCGGCCTTCCATAAGGTGCGAGGCAACCTCGCCGGCCAGACACGCCGATGAGATGATCAGCCCTTCGCTGTATTGCGCGAGCAGTTCGCGATCGATGCGCGGCTTTCCGTAAAATCCTTCGGTGTACGCCAGCGAAGAAAGTTTGACCAGATTCTTGTAACCGACTGCGTCTCGGGCGAGTACTACGAGGTGGTAATACGCGCGAGTTCCTGGCGCGGCTCGGCCCCGGGCACGCCGATCGCCGGGGGCCACGTAGGCTTCCATCCCCAGAATAGGCTTGATGCCCGCTTTGCGCGCCTTTTCCTGAAACTCCCAGGCGGCGTGCATATTTCCATGATCCGTAATCGCGAGGGCCGGCTGTTCGTACAGCTTGGCCCGCGCGATGAGATCATCGATGCGGTTGGCTCCATCCAGGAGCGAGTACTCCGAGTGGCAATGCAGATGAACGAACGACATCCTCGCAAGATAGTCACGATGCGCCTTGTACGCCGCCTGCTGGGCGGTATGTTTGGGCTGCTTTTGATTTTCCTGTTTCTGACGCCAATGGGTTGCTATGTCACGCGCGGTGCGTACGAGGAAGCCAAAATTCTGTCGCGGCGGAAGCCGATCACGAAACTCGTGGCCGACTCGACGACCGACAAACTGACGCGGGCGAAGCTGTCGTTGGTGCTTGAGGCGCGCACCTTCGCGCATGACACGCTCAAGCTCAAGACAGGCGAGAGTTTCACAAAATTCAGTCAGCTCGATCACGACACGCTGGTGCTGGTGCTGTCGGCGGCCTATCGCGATCGGCTCGAGCGCCGTACGTGGTGGTTCCCGGTTGTCGGTCGTTTTCCGTACAAGGGGTTCTTCGATTTCGAGAAGGCAAAGAAGACGGCCGAGTCGATGCGCAAGGGCGGTTTTGATGTGACGCTGGGTGCGTCGTCGGCGTTCAGCACGCTGGGATGGTTTAACGACCCGTTGGTGAGTACCACGCTCAAGGCCGATTCAGTGACGCTGGTGAATACCGTGATGCATGAGCTGTTGCACAACACGTTTTTTTCGAAGAACAACGTGTCGTTCAATGAGTCGTTCGCGTCGTTTGTGGGGGCGCGTGGGGCTGAGCGGTTTTTTCTGTCGCGTGGTGATACGGCGGCGGCAAAGTACGCGATTGCTGATTGGCATGATGACCAAGTCCTCGGCGCGTATTGGGCGCAATTGTCCAAGGAGTTGCGTGCTGCGTATGACGTGTGGCCGCGCGATTCCGTGCGGGCGCGTCTTGCGGCGCGTGACAGCGTGTACCTGTTAGCGCGTCGACAGCTGGTGGACAGTGTTGGCCCGTTGTTGCAGACCTATCCGAAGTCGTGGGCGGAGCGCGTCACGTTGAACAATTCGGTGGTGTTGTCGCGGCAGGTGTACGCGACGTCGCTGGATCAGTTTGACGCGGTGTTCGAGAGCGAAGGGCGGGATATTGTGAGGGCGATTGCGAAAATTTCGGAGATCGCGAAAGATGGTGGGAAGGAGCCGGAGGCGGCGCTTAGGGCGTGGGTGCGGAGAAGTACAAATCCCTGACAAGACCGTAAAGCAATCGACCCGACCATGTGGAGTGGTCGGGTCGTGTAGCCGCTCAATTGGGAGCGTGCGGTGAGCTCCTTTGCGCGTCGTTACTGACTACGCAAGCTGTTCTGCCGCTTCACGTTTATACCTTTCTGCCCAATAAGATCCGGTGAGTACTCCGTTGATGTACTTGTTCATAATCCCGTATCGAAGCTCAACGTACGGCTCAATATCAATAATCCTCTGATATGCGAGGCGACTTCCTCCCCTGTCGCCCGTATCCCGTAGCGTGCTCGCCAAAGATTCTAGCGCGCGGAGATTCCCAGGCTGAGAATTGAGGAGTCTTTCAAGCAGCTTAATGCGAGGTAGTCCGCTGTCGTACGCCGACAATGCGAGCTGCGCGTACGCGTGATTGCGATCGAGCTCCAGTGCTCTGTGCAACGCCTTCTTGGCTTGGTCGTCGTCGCGCCCATGAATGCACTTGACATATCCGCGCCAGAAGTGGGCATCGGCATCCAGCGGCAAACGCTGTATGAGCTCGTCAAAGACCTTTGGAGCGCCGAAAAATGCGTCTTCGTTGCGCTCGTCCAAAAAAAGCACGAACCCCGTCTCTTTCTCTTCGCCATGTCCGAACTTCTATGTTAAACCCGCCCGCAAGTCCTTCGTAATATTGCCTTAGGCCGCCGGGGTACGCCCTCGAACTGATCAAGCTGCCTGGATCACCCACCACTTGGTTGATAGGTTCTAGATTGCCCTCTCGGCTGAGTCCGATGAGATCCTGATGTTGGGCCGGGCTATCAACGGTCTTGCACCAACGAAAACTCCGCAGATAACTCGACCCACGTTCCGCTCAGGCGCGGACGTTCGGTTCCCTCAACGTCGTCGCCTTCAAATGTTTCTATCGTTTCCAGTTGCGATAAATCGCTGTTGGTCATATTCAGTTATATGGCAGCTACGGCTTCCTCGGCGACCCCTCCGGCACCAACGCAAACCGCGCCACATTCGCGGCATTGAGATACACCTTCGCCGCAGCCAACAACTGCGCCGGCGTTAACGCCGAGATGAGCTGCTCCGATTGCATCACAGTTGCGGGATCGTCACCAAACTCGATCTTGGTTGACAACGCCGACAACCAATAGCCGTTCTGCTTGCGCGCGACCTCAAGCTCGCGACGCTGCTGCTCCCGCACACGCTCCACTTCCTTGGCCGACGGCGGCACGCGGCGCAGCGAATCCATCTCCTGCAACACCGCCTTGTACAACGCGTCCGCGCGATCCGGCGCCGAACCAAACTGAATGCCCACTTGAAATTCCTGCCGCGGTGCGCGCGAGATAGACGCATCCACACTAACGCCGTATGTGCCGCCCATTGCTTCGCGCAAACGATCCATCAATCGCATTTCGAGTAGTTGCCCCAGTGACGATGCGAGATACGCCTGTTCACGCGTCCACGGTGCTTCGCCGGTTATCATCATCACCGTGGTGCTCTGCGGCTCAATGCCTTTCTTCACCGTCTTCTCCACGGGGCCCACCAGCAACTTCGGACCGACGTCGCGCGCTACTTCTTTGCGGCCAGAGGCCGGCAACGCGCCAATCCACTGTTCAACCAGCGGCTTGAGCGTCGCGAGAACAATCGTTCCCACAAACAGAAACGTCAGGTCGGTCGCATCACTCAGGCGGTCACGATAGATCTGCTCCATGCGCGCCAGATTGAGTTCTTGCAGGCGCTGCACATTCAATGGACGAAACCGCGCGTTGCCCTGCGCCAGCGTAACCTGCACAGTGTCGCTGAATACCGACTGCGGATCGGCATCCTTGTTGGCCAACGCCGCGGTGTACTGCTGCAGCATCGCCTGAAACGCAGAAGAATCGGCGCGCGGCGCTTCCAGTCGCAACCAAATGAGCTGCATCATGGTTTCCAGATCTTTCGGCGACGCGCTGCCCATGACGCCTTCATTCAACTCGTCAACGAAGGCGCTCACGCGTACGGCTTTGCCCGTCAATTTCTTGCCAAGATCGACCAATGAATAGCTGCCCAGTCCACCCCGCGCCATCGCGTCGGGCGCTTGCTGGGCGCGTAACACGTCATCATCGGCCAGCAGGCTCAAACCGCCTGGGCTCCACGCACGCATCACGATTTCGTCCGCTTTGTATTCCGTTGGTTTCACAAACACGCGCACCCCGTTGGAGAGTGTCCATTCGGTGAGCCCTATGCCGCCAATAACGCGTTCGGTGACAACTTTTCCGGCGGCTGGTGGTGTCGGAACCAACGCGCCCGTTGCGATGGTTTCGGTGTACGCGGCAACGGTGTCGGCGGCGGTACTGCGCAAAACTTTTCTGATGTCGGCATCGGTCGGCACAACCAATCCTTCCTTGTCCGGCGACGTTAACGCCACCGTGCGATTTGCTGCGGCACGACGTTGACGCGCCAAGGCATTCACTTCGTCCAGCGTGACGGCCGGCATGAGATTGCGAACCAGACTCGTTTCGTACGCGATACCCGGATACGACTCGCCACTTAGAAAATTCGCGATGTACTCCTCCACGAAATTGTCAGACGTGGTCTTGTCACGCTCGTCGAACGCGCGCTCGTAGCCGCGTAGCAGGTTGGTGCGCGCGCGATCGAGTTCGCTTTGCAGAAATCCATGCTGACGCACGCGTTCGGATTCCGTCAGCAGGGTCTGCAGCGTTTGCAATGCCAAGCCTTCCTTGGGCATGGCCGACAACACATAGATATCCAGCGGCCGCACGAAGTTGCCGCGTCCCGCACCAGCATTCAAATACGGTGCGCTGGGTAGCTGCGCAATTTCGTCCAGCCGTTGATTGAACATCGCATCCTGCAAGTGTTCAACCAATGAGCGACGGTAGTCTGCAACTGTTTTGTCAACGCGCGCGGTTTGCTGCCACCGCACGGACAATTGCGTGTTCGTGAGTTCCTTGTCCTTCAGGATGCTGATACGCGTGGTATCAACATTGGGAACTGTCGACGCCACGCGGGCGCGTGGCGTCGATGCTTTGGGGATCGCGCCAAAATATTTCGCGACCAGCGCCTGCACGCGCGCGGGTTCGATATCGCCAACCGCGACGACCGCCATGAGATCGGGCCGATACCAGGTGCGCCAGAACCGACGCAGCGGGGCAGGGTTGGCCGATTCAATGATGGCGGGCAACCCAATCGGCAAACGATCGGCGTAACGCGAACCCGCCAGAAAGACCGGCAACTGCTGGTCGCGAATGCGCTCGTCGGCGCCCAGGCTACCGCGCCACTCCTCCAGCACCACGCCGCGTTCGCCCACAACTTGCGACGAATCGAACGTTACGTTGGACGCGATATCCGACAGGAACTGAAAACTGCGGTCAAGAATGCCCGCGCTGTCCGTTGGGACTGGCAGGATGAATATCGTTTCGTCAAAGCTGGTGTTCGCGTTCAGGTCGGCGCCGAACCGCACCCCAATGGATTCGAGATATTTGACTACATCCGTTTTCGGGAAATGCTTCGTGCCGTTAAACGCCATGTGTTCGAGAAAATGCGCGAGCCCGCGTTGGTCATCTTCCTCAAGCACCGATCCGGCATTGACCACAAGCCGCAGTTCAACACGCTTTTCGGGCTTCGCGTTTTTGCGAATGTAGTAGTGCAGGCCGTTCGCCAGAACGCCCGCGCGTACAGCGGGATCCGCAGGTAAAGAGGCGTCCAGACGGAACGGGTCGAATGTCGATCCTGCCGCAGGCTTTGCCGGCGCTGCCTGCGCAAAGGCCGTTGCAGCACCCAACAGTAGTGTTCCGCCTGTAGTGGCTGTAGTCGCCGCTGCTATCAGGAGTGCAACTCGACAAGCGGGGACACTACGAGCGCTCAAGATACGTGCGTTTGAATGAGGTGCGCTGGACATTGCGGGGAGTGCGGGAAAGTTGTTTTTGTTTCTGGTGCTTGTCTTTTATCGAAGCTCCATGCGGCACCGCTCTTCAAAAGATGACTAACTACCAAATCGCCCGCGCAGCAGAGCGCGCAAATCAACATGAATGCCCTCGCGGGGCGCCGGAAGCGCCTGCGGAGGTTCGATACCCACCGTGACGCGCTGCATCGTTTCTCGGACCCCTGCATCAAGAAACCGACTCAGCTGCCCATACGCGAAGTCAGCGCCCGTGCGCGTGGCGTAGCTGTGCAGCGGATACGTCACCACGAGTTGATCGCGCGCGCGTGTCATGGCCACATACAGCAGGCGTCGTTCTTCCTCTACCTGCGCTTCGTCACCCGCGGCGCGCGCCATAGGAAACACACCGTCGGCTGCGTGAATCACAAACACGACATCCCATTCCTTTCCTTTCGACGAGTGCGCCGTGGAGAGAATGAGCGCATCGTCATCACCGTTGCCACCAACGGCGAGATCCTGCGTGTTGGACGGTGGTTCAAGCGCCAGCGCATCGAGCAAGCTGCGACGGTCGGGATAGCCGGCCGCTATCGTCTCCAGCTGATCGAGATCGGCCAGGCGCACGTGCGAGTCGTCGTAAATGGCACGCAGCAACGGATCGTACAGCTGTCGTACCAACGATATGGTCTCGCCGGGACTGGTGGCGCCCGTGTGTTGCAATCCGCCCAGCAAGGCGGCCATCGCGCGCAGGCCGTCGCGCGCCCGCGCCGGAACCGACACACTCCCCAGCACCATCGGATCCCAGTGATGGGCCATCAGCGCTTCGATTGCTACGCGCGCCGTGGCATCACCAACCCCTGGCAACAACCGCAGCAGCCGATACCAACTCACTTCGTCACGCGGATTTTCCAACACGCGCAGAAACGCAACCACATCCTTGACGTGCGCCGCTTCAAGAAATTTCAAGCCGCCCCACTTCTCGTAGGGGATACGCCTGTTCGCGAGTTCAATTTCGAGATCGGCCGACAAGTAGCCCGCGCGAAATAACACCGCCATGTTGGCCAGTGGAATTCCTTCCTCATGTAGTTCGAGAATACGTTCGACGACAAACTTTGTCTGATCGTGCTCGTCGCGTACGGTCACGAGCCACGGCGGTTCTCCGCCGGTGCGATCGCTCCACAATTGTTTGGTATACCGTTCGGTCGCGCGCGAGATCAGTGCATTGCTGGTCACCAGAATTGGCGGGACCGAACGATAATTTTGTTCGAGCGTGACAATTTCCGCACCCGGAAACTGATACGGGAAATCCAGAATGTTGCGAATGGTGGCGCCGCGAAATGCGTAGATGCTCTGCGCATCATCACCCACCACCGTCAGGCGGCCATGCGTACACAACGCGCGAAGGATGCGCGACTGCAGTGGATTGGTATCCTGATATTCATCCACCAATACATGCTCGTACAACTCGCGAATCTGCGCGGACAACACGGGATCGTGTTCGAGCAGCAACGCCCACGACAACAGGAGATCATCGTAGTCCAGCAGATTGCGTTCACCTTTGCGCTTGACGTAATCGGCGAACACCAATTCAATGTCGCCCGCCCACGCCAGGAAATGCGGCCACCCCTCGGCCAAAATATCCGCGATGGGTTTATCGGTGTTGACCTGTCGCGAATACAGTGACTGTAGCGTCTCCGCGCGGGGAAAGCGGGGCGCGCCGGCCTTGGCCACGCCGTAACCCAGTGCCGCGCGGCTCAATCCGATGAGATCGGATGCATCCGCCGAATCCAGAATCGTGAAATCGGCCGGGAGGCCGGCGGCGGGGCCAAAACGGCGCAGGAGCCGATGGGCGACCCCGTGAAACGTGCCTCCCTGCACCTGGTGCGAGGCCAGGCCCACCAATTGTTGGCACCGATCTAACATTTCCTGCGAGGCTCGGCGCGTAAACGTCAAGAGAAGGATGCGGCCGGCAGGGACGCCTCGCCCGATGAGGTGGGCCACTCGGTGAATCAGCGTCCGTGTTTTGCCGGTCCCGGCGCCCGCTACTATAAGGAGTGGGGTGTCACCGTGGCTGGCCGCGGCGGCTTGGGCGGCATTCAGCGCAGGGCCACCCGGTTTGGCGAGATCGGTGGGGGCCGAGACTTCGAGGTGTTTAGGGGTGTGAACCCAGGGGGTTTCGGCCATGCCCGAACAATGACCGGCGGGTGGTCTGTTGGCGAGGCCGGCGGGGCAGGCTGGGGCGGTTGTCGAGCTGGAGCGGTACGTTCTGAGCCAAAGTTGACGGTTCTGACCAGCGGCGTGACGGCCGAGGCCGGCAAATTTGTGGGGTTTTGGTGTGACGGCGGGGGTGGAAAGGCGTCTTTTCCCGAGGGAGAACTGATGGGTTTTGACGTTTGGTGATGTGAAAAACATTGCCACTGGCGGAATCCCGACAGGAATGTGATACTCCTTTTTCCTGATATGGGTGATCTCGCTGCTTGACCGCAGCGCGGAGCGCCCATATCTTCGCCGCTTGCTATCGTACGCTGTCTGTGTCCGGTAGTGTGGGCGTTGAGGTCACCGAGGTTGTTGTGGATGCCATCCGGCCGCTACCCGGAAGCGTCCAGTTCATCACAGGTGATTTCAACGAGTCTGGATCTCCGGATGGGGACACAGACGCTTGCTTGCAGTACGTCGCGCTGGGTGTTGTGCTCAGCTCCGGCAGTTACCTCTACGACCTCGAAAGAGGGAGGCAGAATGCATTTCTTTTCTCGGAAAAAGGCGTTGCTCACCGCCAGCCTGGCCGCCCTTGGCGGATTGGCTGCTTGCGGTGACGACGTCACGGTGCCAGTGCAGACTAACCCGGTTGTCGTAATCATTACGCCGAGTAACGCTGCGATGAACATTGGTGAGTCGTTGATCTTCGCCGTGCAGGTTACGGGCGGAAGCGCAACGTCGGTGCCAACGCTCAACACATGTACTTCCAGCAACGCAGCAGTTGCCACGGCTGTCAAAGACGGAACGTCGTCTTGTAAGGTCACGGCGATCGCGTCTGGTAATGCCACGGTTACGGCTGCCGCCAGCACGGGTCAGGTTGCTTCTTCAGCGGTTTCAGTTTCGGCTCAGGCTCCGGCCATCTCGAACCTGACGTTGTCGCCGAACCAGGCTTCACTCGCTCCGTCACAGACGGTAACGCTGACGCCAAACCTTACGCGTGGCGCCTCGGCTAACACCGTGACCTACACGTACACGACGTCCAGCACGGCAATCGCGACCATCGGCGCCGTTGGTGCCAACGGTTCGGTTGTTGTGACGGCCGTTGCGCCTGGCGTTGCGACGATCACCGCGACGGCCGCTGGTGCAGGCACGGGCTTCTCGCCGGCCAGCCTCACGGCTTCCGCCACGATCACGATCGGTGCGTTCCCGTCGGGCATCACGTCACTCAATGTCCAGCCGGCTTCGCTCCTGATGTCCGTTGGTCGCACGCAGGGATTGACGGCTTCGGTCGTTCAGCCCGCGGGCGCTCCGGCGTTCACCATCGCGTACGTCAGCAGCAACACGTCAGTCGCGACGGTTAACGCCACGGGCGTGGTCACGGCCGTTTCGGCCGGTACCGCGAACATCACGGTTACTGCGACGTCAGCGTCCAACTCCACGTTCGCCGCGGGCAATCTGGTTCAGATTGTTCCGGTCACGGTGCAACCACTGGCTAACGTCAGCATCGCGGAAGTCAACCAGGGCCCGTATGTCACGACTGGTCTTGATTCCGCGTACTTTGAAAGCACGCAGTTCCCGGCCGGTGCGCTTGGAAACGTTCCAATCGGCCCGGATCGCGGCGTCATCGCTGGTATCCGTCGCACGTTGAACCCGCAGCTCAACCTGCCAATCGACGTTACCAACACGAAGGATCAGATCCAGGTCATCCTCAACCTGCAGCCAAACGGCCAGCGCGTTGACTCCGTCGTTGTGTACATCGATTCCGGCTCCACGAACACCACGGTTCGTCGCGCTGCTGCCCGCCAGATCTTCACCAATGGTGATGCCGGCAACCAGCAGACCGTTTCGATCACCACGTTCATTCTGACGGAAGATTTCACGACCAACGAAACCACTGGCGTGGGCGAAGTGCACTTCGTCAACGGCCTGAAGCGCATCAGCGCCTCAGTGTGGACGACGCTGGCCTCTGGACAAGCGTGTGTTACTGGCGGAACTCCTGCCGCGAACAACACCACGCCTTGCGAAATCCAGAACGCCGCGAACATCCGCCAGAACGTGAACTTCAACAACATCGACGGCTTCGCGCTGAAGATGATGCGTCCGGCAAACTCAACCACGGATGCGGCGAGCCGCACCTGGTGGGGCGGTCCGACGGTTTCTGATATCGGCCAGGCGTCGGGTTTGGGTTCGTTCCAGACCTACCCGGTCATCTTCACGCAGAACCGCAGCATCCAGCACATCTCGGCCACGTTCGGTCGTTGCCGCGGCTTCAGTGCTTCAGGCATCCCGCTGTTTGTGACTGATTCGGTTGGTCCATGGATCTTCACGTACGGCGCAGGTACTCCGGCGACGCCACCAGCCTCCAGCAAGCACATCAGCTGCACTGGTCTCGTTGGCGCGTACGATCAGGCCGATCAGTTCCGCTTCGAAGATTATCCAATGGTCGTTGCTTCACTGGATAACTCGAACAACCCCGGTCCGCGCACGCTGTATGCCTACAACCCGACCACGGGCATCGATGCATACGCTGGTCCGCGCCCGACGTTGTACCGCGCTTCACCGCAGTTGGTGAACCCGGATCCAATCCGCATGGATTACCAGGCACCGGCACTCGCGCTCGCCGTCTCACTGGCGAACAACGAGCGTTGGGTGAACGATGCCTACGCGTTCAATGCGAACGTTGGAACGTCAAGCGTCCCGAACAATCGCTACACCGCTCAGGACTTCATTGACGCTGTTGTCTCTCCTGCCCCAGGTGTCGGCGTTGGTTTGTTCCCGACGGCCAGCCGTAACACGATTTTCCGTGTTGCGTCAGCAAATCCGCTGTGCGGCCCGCAGACGTTCCAGGACGTCCCGGGTGGTTTGGGTGCGACGATTGCCGGTGTGTTCAGCATTGCTCCGGCTACGAACCGCGAAAGCCCATGCGACTTCACGAACAACGCCTTCGTCGCTCAGGCAACTGAAACCGACCGTTTGGGTAACCGCGGCACGATCGGTAACCTGCAGTCGACGAGTTCGACAGGGGTGGTCACGTTGGCCACGCCGCTGTTCGGTATCGACAATACCGCTCCGGAAGCTTTGCTCCCGTGGGATGGTGCAGGCCCAATTGCCGATATGCCGAACATCTACCGCGCCACGGGTGACTCGATCTTCCAGCCTGTGAACGGAGCAGTCGCCGCGACGCCAATCGCGACCGTCGGCCTCGCCACGGACTTCTGGTTCGGCGCTCGTTACACGGATACGCGCTCTGGCTTCAACCAGGCGAACCATGGCACGCGTACCGTGCGGCGCTTCGCGCCAAACGCGACGCCGTTGCTGACCAACCGTGCAGTGGTTACGACGGTTGCGACGCGCACCATGAACTTCAACGGCATCGCCGGTAACCCGGTCGAAACCGAAGATCCGATCTATCGTCGCGACTCAGTGACGATTTACGGCGCTGGCAGCATTGCCCTCACTGGTGGACAGAACACGTTCCTGCAGACGGCAAGTCCGCTCACCGGCTACTATCAGTACAACCTCACCATCGTCGATCGCGCTGGTAACAGCACGACGTTGCAGGAACGCACCGTCATCGATCGGACGTCACCGATCGTTACCGGCACGCGTCTCCCGTCGGTGTTTGGTGCCACTGGTACGGCCACTGCAATTGCTCAGGTCATCCTCCCGACGGGCACTGATGACGTGGAAGCTATCGATACCGACATCTTCCTCCGTTACAACGCCATGTCGATGGTTGGCGACAGCTCAAGCGGTTCAACGGTGATCCTTGATGGAGCGCGCCTGCGCTTCCGTCGCGATCGCTTCGCGAACTTCCACAACGCCTGGGCCGTGTTCGGCGATACGTTGCTCGCGACCCCGTTTGGTCCAGACGCAGCGTTGTCATTCGTCGGTAGCCCGGCAGTGAACGGAACCACGATGCCGATCCCGAGCATCCGTGGTATCGAGCCGGTTGACTCGACCGATGCTCCGATCTCCTACGGCAGCGGCGCGACCAACCCGTTCATCGGCTTCAAGCCGAACAAGATCGGCGTCTACGCGTTCGACGTCCGTGCGACACACGTCAACCTGGGTGCCCCGAATGGCTGGCCCGCGCCGTACGCCGCGAGCTTCCCGTTCGAGGACCTCGGCATGACGAACCTGAACGTCTTCGGTGGGTTCGGCGAAGCCGGATATGTTGAAGACCTGTTCGTCGGCAACATTTCGAACGGCGTCCGCTGGAATAACAAGGACTTGAACCCGGCCACGCCTGGTATCGATCGCCTTGTGGCCTGGAGTGGGTTTGGTGGCACCGGCGCGAACATCGAGTTCCGCGCAATCACGAGCACGGTTGTGACCCAGCCGCCGTTCCCGATGGTGCACCTGTTCAAGTGGGAAGTCGATGCACAACACACTGGTTCAGGCACAGGCACGGGAAACACCACGATCAACGACTCGGCCTCCGGCCAGTGGGTTTATGTCGGAACGCTGAACTCATCAGCTCCGTCTAACCCCAGCATCAACGATCAGGGCTCGACGCGCTTCTGGCGCTACGGCTTCAGCTCATCGGCCTTCCCGGCCGTAACGAACGGCATGATTGTTCAGCCGGGCGTTACCACGGGTTGCTACCGTGCGGTTGGTGTCGACGCGAGCGGCGACGGTATCACGACCAAGAACTACGGCACGGATTGCCCGGTTCCTGGCTCGGCTGCCAGCACCTCGCAGACTGTTATCAACGCGACCAACATGACCATCACGCTCCGCGCGTATGGCAATGGTTCAGGCACGATGACGACCACCAGCGCACCGGTGAACGCGTTCATCCTGACCAAGTCAACGTCGAACGGCGTTGAAGTCCTGTCGCAGAATCGTCCGAATGCCGGCCTCACGGTCGTCATCGCGCCGAGTGCCGGCATGACGCTTGATCGCGCTCCGACTGGTTGCACGACGCTTTCGGCGGCGGTTTATCCGTTGACGAGCACGTCGCCGATCAACTCGGTCACCTGCGGTTACTTCCTGTTCGCACCGGCCACGATCACGGCGATCTTCGAGATCACACCTCCGTAATCGCAGCTAATGCGGTAGGGTTCTAAAACAGCGGCCCCACCTTCGGGTGGGGCCGTTTGTTTTATCCCCAGTCAATGTTTGTTATTATTCCCATCGGCTTCGCAATTCGAGCAACCGCGAGCCACCAACGAGTGTCATGTGTACGTATCTCTGCACAGGCATCCCTCCGTGCCGGCACTCGGCCCCGATTCACGCACCCATTTCCGAACCTTATGCACACTTTGTTGTCACACCACCGTCTATCCCGGCCATCGCGCTGGCTTGGCGCCGCTGCCCTGGTAACCACCCTCGCCCTGGCCGCTTGCGGGCCGTCCGATGTCGGCGCCAGCAAGCTCAAGGCGCTTCCAAAGGCTGCGCCCCGCGCTTCCATCCTTGCGGTGATGGGCACAGGGCCACTGAGCCCGACGCAACCCGCCGAACAACCCCGCATCGTGAATGGGTTCCGCTACCAGCGGTTCATCACCAATGGGGGGCAGAATTACGAAGTCCTCTGGTATCGCGAGGAACCAGGTACTGTCCAAGATCCCATTCTGAAAACGAAAGAGACACCCATTGTGGTTGTTGACGACACGTTGGTCGGTTGGGGGTGGAAATTCTATACACCCTATGCCAAAACCATACCCTTGCCCGATCCGTCGCAGGACAAGGCTCGCATTGACTCGATCTACAAGTCCCAGAATCCCGATTCTCTCGTCAAGGCGAACGCCGCGAAAGAAGCGGGAGCAAAGCCACCCACCGACCAGAAGTAGTCCAGCCCGGTCCCGGTGTCGCGCGTGAGCGCGAGACCGTTACTGCGCCACCATTTCGGCGCGTACGGCACTCAGGACTTCCTGACGCGCAGTACGCGCCGAAAGTGCAAATACCCCCGCACAAGCCCGCATTACGCTGTCACGCAAATCCAGCGCACTGGGGGCGACGACACCAATTGCAGTACATTCGCGCTCCACACTGGTCATCGTGACGCCGGCAATCCCACACGGCACGATCCAGTTGAAGGTGCTCAAATCATTGTGCCCGTTGAGCGCAAATCCGTGCGAGGTTACCCAGTCACGCGCGTGCACCCCTATTGAAGCGAGCTTGCGATTAGCAATCCACACACCGGTCTGTCCTGCACGACGCCCACATACCAGGCTCCACTCGCCAAGCGCCACGATGAGCGCCTCCTCGATCTGCCGTAGATACCAATGCAGATCCTGCCGATGCCGCTTGAGATCAATGATGGGATACCCAACCAACTGACCTGGCTCGTGAATAGTGACATCACCCCCGCGCTCAACGTCGCGCAACTGAACGTCGTGGTGCGCCAATACTTCGGCCGACGCTAGCAGGTTCCCGGCCTTGGTCGAACGTCCAGTCGTGACGACGCGCGGATGTTCACAGAGAATCAATACGTCCTGCGGGATCTCGTCGCGTACACGCAATCGGGCGGCCGCCCGCTGAAAGCGATGGGCCTCATCATACTCGATGAGGCCCAGGCCGACGATCCAGAGTTCGCGATCGTCTAGCATCGCGGAGAACAACTACGCATGCAGCAACTTGCCCATGCTGTCCAGCACCGCTTCGGCAATCGCCTCGCTGAGCGTCGGGTGCGCATGAATCGCGAGATCGATTTCTTCAACTGTGAATTCGTTTTCACGCGCCACGACGAGTTCATGAATGATTTCCGTCGCGTGTGCGCCGATGATGTGGGCGCCCAGGATTTCGCCGTACTTGGCGCCGCGTATGATCTTCACAAACCCTTCAGTCTCGCCGGAGGTACGTGCACGACCGTTGGCGGAGAACGGAAACTTGCCAACCTTGTACTCCAGCTTCTGATCCTTGCACTGCTGTTCGGTCAGTCCGATCGACGCCACTTCAGGATGACAGTACGTGCAGCTGGGAACGTTGCCGTAGTTCACCGAGTGCGTTTTCTCTCCGCCCAGGATGTCGGCCAACACGTGTCCTTCGCGTTGTCCTTTGTGCGCGAGCATCTGATTGCCCGCGACATCCCCAATGGCATAGTAGCCTGGCACGCTGGTTTCAAACTGTTCGTTGATCTTCACAAACCCGCGTTCGGACTTCGTGATACCGACTGCTTCGAGTCCGATGTTCTCGACGTTCGCCGCGCGACCTGTGGCGACCAGCACCTTCTCGGCGTCGATGGTCTGCTTTTGTCCACCCGATTCGATGGTGAGGGTCGCACCCGACTTCGTGATTTTTGCGCCGGTGAGTTTCGCACCCACCAGCACGTCCATCTTGCGCTTCTTGAAGCTCCGGAGCAGTTCTGCGGAAACGTCGGCGTCTTCGATTGGCAGAATAGCGGGCGCCATTTCGACGAGCGTGATTTTTGTGCCGAACGCGGCAAACACATCGGCGAATTCGCAGCCGACCGCGCCGGCACCAATTACCGCCATCGTCGCGGGTGCCTTCTCGAGCACGAGCACGTCATCGGACGAGAGCACAACATTTCGGTCGAGTTCCAAGCCCGCTTGCGGCAATCCACGCACGCGTGAGCCGGTGGAAATCACGACGGCTTTTTTTGCGTCGTGCGTTTCTTTCTTTCCGTCGGCGAGCGTTACCGCAATCTTCTTGCCTTTTTCAAGCACGCCGGTACCGCGAATCCAGGTGATCTTGTTTTTCTTGAAGAGGAATTCAACGCCCTTCGAGTTTTGCAGGCTGACGGCACGCGAACGTTTCATCGCCGGGCCGAAGTCGAGTTTTGGTTCGCCGCCGAAGGTGATGCCGTGTTCGCCGGCTTTCGCGAGGTGGAGCGCCATGTGGGCGCTTTCGAGAAGGGCTTTGGCGGGGATGCAGCCCCAGATGACGCAGGTGCCGCCGAGGGCTTCACGTTCAATAACGGCAGTGGAGAGGCCGAGCTGGGCGCAGCGGAGTGCGCACACGTAGCCGGCGGGGCCACCACCGAGGATCAGAACGTCGTACGAGGCCATGGATGGGACGGGGATAGGGTTGAGCCTTCAAGATAGTGGGAGCACGGCTTTTTGGCGCTTGGGGAACTGAAGCCGAAAGGCCGAATGGCCCAATGGGTGGTGCAGCCGGACTGCCGAACAACAGACTGCAGCCGGACAGCCGAACAACAGACTGCAGCCGGACTGCCGAACAACAGACTGCAGCCGGACAGCCGAACAACAGACTGCAGCCGGACAGCCGAACAACAGACTGCAGCCTCAGTGCCGAACAACAGACTGCAGCCTCACTGCCAACCACAAACTGCAGCCTCACTGCCAACCACAAACTGCAGCCTCACTGCCAACCACAAACTGCAGCCGAATGGTACTCGGAGCGAGAGAACGGTGATGGTCCGCGGAG
>Ga0105047_10006357_pt1 | contig 20058 bp, 15 predicted proteins | sample MAT04_FD_78384 | JGI IMG/M metagenome (GOLD analysis project Ga0105047, IMG submission 78384) | Freshwater microbial communities from Lake Fryxell liftoff mats and glacier meltwater in Antarctica - MAT-04 (megahit assembly) | ecosystem: Environmental > Aquatic > Freshwater > Ice > Liftoff...
ACGCCCGCCGGCTGGAACTCGTCGGCGAAGGCCCGAAAAAGACCCCCGGAGCGAATTGAAACCGCCAGATGCAGGCAATCACGGAACACACGGAACACATTGAAGAAGACCGGTTGTTTTCCGCGTATTCCGTGGTTGTTTTCATTGCGGAATTACGGACCACAGCGCTCCGTGAAGGCGTGGCTGGAATAGTCCGGATCGTCCAGGGGCAGCGAGTGCAGCCAGTCGGTCGCCTCATACAACAGCACTTCGCCGATGTCGTCGCGTCGGCTCAATAACTCGCAGATCACCCGTTCGCGCTGCCGGCGAGCGTCCGCCCGATCGGCCGCGCGCAATGTGAATTGAGCCTCGAAGAAGTAACTCTTCGGCCCGCGAAAGTTCGAATGACGCTGATCGGCCAGATCGAGAATCTGCTCGTCGACAAACATCCGAAACGGGGAGTCTTCGACGAGATAACCGCCCGATCCGAGAAACACTGGCTCAATGCGCATGCCCGACAAATCGACCATCGCCATCCCCTCGCCGACATGTGGGACATGATTGTTCGAACACCACAGCTTCTGATAAAAGTCGCGGCCATAGAGATTGCCCGCCGGATCGGGCATCCGCTCAAGCGCGGCTTGAATTCGGTGAATCGCCGCTTCGCGCGGGGGAATGACGGCTCGAATTCGCGTGTCAGGAAATTCCCGTTCGAGATCCTGCAACAGTTGCGTCATCCCGCGTGAAACAGCTGCATTGCGGCTGTAGCGCCAGACGAGCGGCGAATCGGGCGATTGGCACGGATTCCGCCACTCGGCATCCTGCCAGGTGGTGAGACGTTCCGCCTCGGTGGCCGATTCGGCGGCAGCGCGAATCCGCGGCATATCGGCGACACTCCGGGGCGCATAGGCCCGGTCCAATCCCAAATGATGCAGGTACTGTCGGCCCGTGCGATAATAATGGGCGATAGGCAACTGCCCGTCAACGCCGTCTGCCATTGTGGTTGCCAGATCGACATGCGAACGCGTGTTGATAAAAATCTCGTCGTAAACTCGCCGAGGGGAAATGTCGCTGGTCACCGGGTCGCCGGCGGACTGAAGGTTCAGCAAAGTCCGCAATTGCGAGACAGCCATCTGCCGCGCGGCCGGTTGTTCAAAGTCGAGCAGTTCGACGGACCAGACATCGCCGAGGTCGACGACGACGGTGTTTTCCGCCAACGGCACACGTCCGTCGTGCTTCAGCCACCGCGAAATGGAATTCTGGTTGGCCTGAAATGGGGTGCGAAACTCACCATCGGGTGTGATCCCCGCGATGCGGCAATCCGCGCCGCCGGGTGCGGTTTCGTCGTGCGCCATCCACCAGATCGTCTCGCGATTCAACCGATTGCCGGCCCGTGACCACAACTGAACAGGAAATTCGCGATCGAGCGTCAACGACAGTTTACCGGCCTGCGGATGTGAGACCAATAGATAGCGCGTCTCGAATGGGATCTCAAGTCCCGTTAAACGCGGCGTGCCGTCGTCGGTAGTTTCCAGGCGAAACCCAGTCAAAACCTGCCGCTGTGCCTCAGTGGTCGCGGAGATATCCGCGTAACGAATCAGGCGAAACTCACCGGTTGTCTGTCGAGACAGCACGAAAGAATTCGCGGCGATGGGCGGAAACTTCGCCGCGTGAATCACGAAGCCACCGGTCGGACCGAATTGCTCCACGAGGGTCGCGGCCGATTCCAGCCCCGGCAGTTCCATCGCGCCGAGTCGGCCCATGTCAGGCTGATTCATGCGGCGCAGAATTTCGCGATAGTGACCGAAGCAGAGTTCATCGGGTCGATCATTGACAGCGGGCATGGCGAGCGGGAGGAAGCCCCACAGGAATTGGCCGTCGGCGGCGAAGGTAGGGACTTCATAATATTTGGTGAGCGCCGATTCAAACGGCTCAAAACTCGCCGCCAGCGCGATGCCATGTTCCGCCGCGCTGCGGGCGAACATCGGGCCGGCCTCAGGGTTCTGCCGCAGCTCCATCAGGAACACCATCCATTGCCAGTTCGGCAACGCGGGATTGCTGCGAAACCCTGCTTTGAGTTCAGCGCATGCGGAGATGGCGTTGGCCTGTCCGACGAAGTTCGCCCAGTGCTCGGGCGCGTTATCCTCGGGCCGCGTGAAATAGGGAAACGGGCTGTGCCAGACGATCAGCCGATGAACGCCATGCGCCTGCAATCGGCGAAAATACTGATCAAACGCGCCGCGATTGATCGGCCGAAATCGCTTTCCACCGGCGTCGTAATAGGTGTGGATCAAGTCGTCGATCAGATCGGCGAGATAACCAATTGGCCTGCGGGGCGGGGCGGGCCGCAACGTCAGCAGTTGCTCGGTATCGGGTCGTCCCGCAACGACCAGCTTTAAGCGTAAACGCAGTGATTCCGCAGCGGCATCCGGCTCCGCGATGACTTCCAGCCGCCCGTTTTTTAACACGCGTATCGTCAAGCCGGCCTCGGCCAGTGCCTCGCCGCGTGACAGGGACTCGTCACCCCGCAGCAACTCCAACTCGACGCGATCCCCGTCCGCGAGCGGGCCGGTCAGAACCTGCCACGATCGAGCGCCGTTCGCGAGATAACAGAAGGGAACAGGCACATTGGCGGGTTCGAGTCGCACATGCGGTTGTTCCGCGGCAAACGCGGATGATGAGATGCACCACACCAGCCCCAACCAGATCGACCGTGAAGTCATTCGCGAACCCTATGGATGATGCGGCTGGCCGTTCAGAAATTGCCGCCGCCGGTACTCGGGCCGGTCGCGCCGGTGTAGCTGTAGGTGAAGACATCGGTCACGCTGGTGAACAGCGGCGAGGTCGAGATTCGCACATAACGCCGATCACCCGAGACCACCGCGAGTGCCGCCAGTTGAACGCCGCTGGGAACGAATTCAATGACGGGTTGAAAGCCGACGTTGACGACGGTCGCTCCGGGGCGGCTCATTTTTCCTGTGGGAAGTTGCCGGACGGAGACCTTGCTGCCGGTTCTCGGCAACGCGGCCGCTTTCGGGGATTGCGGCGTGGCGAGTGGTTCCCTCAAACGTCCGCCGCGCAATAACACGCGGATGGTCTGGCTGTCCGAGACCAGCGGCACGGTTTGCGTTTGCTTGATTTCGCGGGGTGAACCGGCATAGCGGGTGATGATCAGCCGCGCCCGCTTACCGACGATGTCGCCCGACAGATGTTTGATTCGCACCTGGTATTCGCCGCTGAGGGCGAACGGCGCAACGGCTTCTTCGACGCAGTCCTCCTGGCGCGGACCCTGTCCGGATTGGATATGCTGGACGCCACCGGGGGATGCCGGTTGCGTGGGAGTGCAGGCCGCGCCGGTCGGGTCGAGAATTTCCAGGTCGAGATTGCCGTTGCCGTTCCACTCGAGGCGAACTTGCAGATCGCGCTGCCGGGCGGATGCGGTGAGTTGTTCCAACGCGGCGGCTTCGAGGGGATGATCGGTTTCGCGGAGTTGCGTGACGATGTCGCGCGAGAATTGCTCGGCCTGCTCGTGCAGCGCTTGGCGGTCGCGTCCCCACGCGCGGGTCAAGACGCCGGGAACGGTCCACATCGCCGCGGAAGGATCTTGCAACCGCTCGGCGAGCCGCAACCCCATGACATAGGATTCCGCGCGGAGCGGATCGAGAATGGCCACTTGCCGATACATCCGCAGCGCTTGTTCATAGCGTTCAAAGCGGGTGAGATACGCGGCGAGGTAGAGCAGGGAATCAGAGTCGTCGGCGATGAAATCGCGGCTGGAGAGGAGCACCCGTTCAACTTGGGCGCGTGGCCGGCCGACGGTTTCCATAGTAAGCGCGAGGACTTCGTACATCCACGGTTGAATCTGGCCGTGAATAATGGCCTGCTCGATCAAGGCGATCACGTCGTCGAATTTGCCCGCCTCGTGAAACTCCGTCACCAATTCGCGAACCTGTTTCGGATCAACGCGCGAGCTGGAGAAAAACTTGGCCCAATCCTGCGTCGGCACGTCGACAGCAGCTTTAGTCGGAGTGGATTTTTCGGCCTCTGCCGCAGTGTCCGGCGGGGGAGCGTAAAACGCGACAACGGAGTCGGCCAAGATTGGCCGACTCCGTTGCGCGGTTATGTCATTGTGAAATGCCGGTTGAATCGGCGACGGGGTTCGGTTTAGCGTTTTTTTTTCTGAATGAAAATCGGTGTCGGGTGATTTTCGGCCGGAATGCTGAACATCCCACCGCCCATGCCGCCCATACCGCCGCCCATGCCACCCATCCCACCACCCATGCCGCCGCCACCCATGCCGCCGCCACCACCCATGCCACCGGACATCATGCCGCCCATCATGCCCATGCCGCCGCCACCGCTGGACGTGATCGGCACGGTGAGGTCGGCCGCGGGGTAGACGCGGGTGTTCATGCGTTCGAGGGCTTTGGCCGCGGTCGTGATCTGCATCACCTCGTTCTCAATGATGTAGGTCAGTTCCATCGGTTGCAGCATCAGATGCAACGCGTTGCGCAACTTCACGCCGGAGAGTTCGAGGTTCACCGTCCCGTCGAACGAACCGCCGTCGTTCTGGATTTCCTCTTCCAGAATCAGGATGTCGAAGTTGTGCAGGTCTTCGATGAAGTCGAGCGCGTCGCGGAGTGAAGTCTCGGCGAACGAGATTTCCGTCTGCTCGTTGAGTGCCGTTTGAATCCGGACTTCGTTCGGGCTGTCCTTCCGCAGGTCGACGTTCGCCCACTTCCGCCGGCGTTCCGTCAAAGCCTGCCAGACGGCCGCGGGGGGGAACCGAATCGGGGGTTCGTCCGGGAACGGGATGTGAGACAGTTCAACCTGATGCAACTGTTCGAGGAACTGATCGGCCCGGCGGGCACGCAGGCGGAACGAACGGTTCAATTGCTGCGCCGCTTCCGTGGTGAAGATGGCTGCGGCGGTGGTGCCGTCGCCGGGACGCACGTCCCCGGCCACGCGGGCCACGGCTTCCGCTTCACCAAAAGCATCGTCGTCGCCATGCCGGCCTTCTTGCATCAAAGCCCGCACGCGGTCGATCAAGTTGGCCAGCCGTTCTTCATCCAGGGCCAGCGATTCCGCCAGACGTTCCTGAGATTCCAATTGAGCCTGACGTTCCTGCAGGCGAATTCGCTGACGCTCTACAATGTCCTGCCGATTGACCTGAGCCAGTCGTTCACTAGAGAGCTGCCGTTGCAATGACGCGCGGACTTCCGGTTCGATCTCAATCGCCGAGCGGACGGCATTCAACGTCCGATCAATCTCGTCGAGGCCGACTTGCGGATCATCCAGCCGGCGGACCATGTTGATCGTGTCGCTGACTTGCTGCCGCAGTTTCTGCGTCTGAATGCGAATCGCCCGCTGTTCAATATCGAGCAAGCTGCCTGCGCCATCCGGACGGGTCCGCGGATCGAGATCGTCCGCTTCCATCACGGTTTCCTCAACCACGGCATCTACTGTGGCGTCCGGTTCCGGCGGAGCCTCGCTCGCGTCTGTTTCCGCTTCACCCTCGGCGACTTGGCGGCTGATCGGTTTGACGGCGAGCTTTTTCTTGATGCCCAGCTTCTTCGCGGACTTTTCGACCACATCGAGTTCGCTGTTGGCGGGATCGAGTTGCCGCACGGCTTCGATCACCTGCTGCACCCGGTCGCCGTCACGACGCTGCACGGCGAGTTTGCCGTAATTCACCAGCCCCGTCACATGCCCGGTGAAATCATCGCGGGCGACATTCAGCAGCGTGACCCCGGCCAGCGAGTTCGACAGCGGCCCATCGTGCAACACGCGCTGCGACCACGCGGCGAGGAAAGCATCTTGCGGGCCTACGGTCGGCGCGGCGAGATTCCAGACCTGTGCGTCATCGCCGGTCGACAGGGTGATCGTCGTGTTCGCGGGCAAGTCGCCCCGGACCAGATAAATTGTTTCCCGATCGGCTCGAATCGGCAGCGGCGTGGCGGGCAGCAGCGTCACGCCCGTGGTGACTGCGATCTGTTCCGGCCGCAGAATCGGCTGCAACACCGCCTGAGCCAGTTTCTCACCACGATCCGCGATGATTTGAGCAGGTTTCTTCCGGGGATCATCGGCATGGCTGTCGAACTGCACCACGCCGCCCGTCTGATGGGCGAAGATGCCCAGCAGATGCAGATTCATTTGCGGACCGACGCCGTAGCTATGCACGGCGATCTCGCGGCTCACCAGTTGCGTGACCAGCGTCTGCAATTCCTGCGGCGAGACGATCTCGGCCGTGCTCATCCCATCGCCGATATAGACGATGGAACCCGGCTGATCCTGCGGGAGCATGCCGACGGCGGTGTGGAAAGCGCTGGGAAGATTGGTGATCCCCAGCGGCACGCGTTGCTTCAGTTCGCCAATGGCGTCGTTGATCGCGGCACTGTTCGGCGCGGCGAAGTCCGCCATCAGCGGCTCCGGCGCGACATCGACCGCGAGCAACCGCACATGATCACTGGCCGGCAGTTTCGCCAGGAGTGTTTCGAGAATGCCGAGCGCGTGCTGACGATGTTCGCCCACCTGACTGGCCGAGGTATCGATCAGAATCACATGCTCATGAGCCGTTTGTCCCAGGCCCGCGTCCCCCTTAAGCATCACCGCGTGATGCGCCACCCCATCGGCAGCGACGTAGCGCCGAACGGCGGCCAGGTCGGGTAGGTCCGCGGCGAATGCGTCGCCGACGAGTGAGGTCGATGCGACGGCCGTGAGGTACGACCAGCGTGTGAACTGTTGCCAAGACATTTCAAGACTCCACTGAGACGAGCCAATGACCATCAGGACGGCATCTGCGGCTGGAAATAAAGCGAGTTGAGTTCTCGCGGATATGGGCTATCGAATCATAGTCTAGTGTAATCGTTATGGATCACAGCTGAGAAGTAAAATCTGTGACGGTTGTCGGGAAAACAAAAAATGTCCGTGACCGTCGTTCGTTTCCAGGCGTGCCATCCATGCGCGCAGGGAGACCGGCTCTCGCTGCTTCTGACATCGGTATTCGTGTGGCGTGGCACGCTTTTGTTTTCCGCACCCGCTGCGATGCGTTCGCGTGGCGTCTTTGATGCAGTCCGGGACGCCAGCGTGACACGCAGATTTTGCCAGACGATAGAATTTACGGGAGATTGAGAGATTTCCTCAAAATACGGTAGGCCCAAAATGCGTTCTGTTTTAACTCATTATGTGTGAATGGTTTGCGTCATACGATGCATCAGGCTTGCCAGTTGATTGTTTGAGAGATTCGGGAATTCCGGTAAGGCGTAACGATTCTGCTGGATTTGCGGGCCAAAATTCGTCGATTCCTCCGCGAGGCGGATGATCTGTCAGATTCCGAGACCGACCGATGACCACTCGAACTGGGACGATTTTGCCGCACCAACCCAGTCCGCGACTGGTGGGATGGTTTATCGTCACGCTCGCCACCGGCTGGCTCCTGTTCGCAATCGCCGGGGGGCCGCGAGCGTCACAGATTAGCGATTTGAAAACCCAAACATCTATGGATCAAGGGTTTAAGAATCAGGTCGTGATTGAATTCGGCTGGCCCACAGCAGCGAAATCCGAGACGCTATCCTTAATTCTCAGCAGTCTGGATGACGCCACGACGTTGTCCACGGTGGCCATCGAACCGCTGCCAGGCAACGCGAAAGCCGTTGTACCGCAGTTGTGGCACCATTCCAGAGCCGTCTTTGAACGGCCCTCCGTAACGGAATCCCAGATTCAATTCGTCTCCTGGAGTTCATCAAAACAACAACCGGCAGTACTGGAGTTTCGTTCCAATGAGAACTCTCCCCAGCGCTGTTTCTTCGTGCAGACGGCTGCGCAGGCCCATCGTCAGGAAAGTTTTCAGCCGGTGATGGCCCGCCTGGCGGCGGAATCGGAACGGATTCGCGTTTGGAATGGCGAAGCCGGGAGAGATGCCATTCCCCAAGCCACCGTGGTCTGGCTGATGGAGCGGATGGAAGCCGAGATTCTGCCCAAATTGCAGGAATTGTATGGCGAAATCGCAGACATCGACGGCGATGGCAAATTGTCGATTTGTCTGACAGATCGCTTGGCGGACCTCCCGGCGAACGGTTCGCCGGTCGAGGGACTGGTGCAGGCCAATGACTTTCATGTCGACTTACCGCGCCCGTTCAGCAATCAGGCTGATGTGATGTTCTTATCACGGTCTTTGACGCCGGGGCCGCAAGCCAGCGCGGTGCTGGCCCACGAAGCCGCGCACCTGGCGGTCTTCAGCCGGCGACGCGAAGTCGATCCCCAGGGATTTCAACTGGAAGATGACTGGCTGAATGAAGGGTTCGCCCATCTAGCCGAGGTGCGATGCGGCGGCAGTTGGACCAATTTGCAGGCTCGAATCACTGCCTTTCGGGCTGATCCGTCGCACGCACCGCTGATTGTGGTTGATGCACAAGCGCAGGGTTTTTGGCGCGATCCCGGCAGCCGCGGCGCGGCGTGGGCGTTTCTAAACTGGCTGTCGGATGAATATGGTTCGCAGGTGATCAGCGAACTCGCCGCCTCATCGGCCGTCGGCTGCGGAAAGATCGAAGCGGTTTTGCAGGAACCGTTTGTGGATATCTTTCGCCGCTGGACCGTGTCGCGCGCATCGTCCGGCGAGTTACTTTACGAGAATGGAGTAGTGGCGCAGGACCGAAGTGAGTTCCAACTGCGTGGCACGGCTCATTGCGCAACGTTGTTGTCGAAAGGGCGGGGCTGGCGCGTGACGGCTCCCGCGAACAGCCAATTGCAAGTCACGCTGGTCGATCCAACATCGCAGCCGGTTCGGTGTTGGATCGTGCGGTGAGATCACAGGTAGGATGGGTTGTGATCGCGCGAAGACCACGCCCTTCGCAAAGCCTCAGGGGCTTTCCACCCATACTGAACCAGCGGTCGATACGATTAAGCCGCTTTTTCACGCGGGATTTCGCGCATGTTGTCCGCAACCAGTTTCTGGCGCTGCTGCACCAACCGCTGCATGGCCTGCTGACGCTCTTCGCGGGCGACGGGACCCACGAAATAGCTGAGATACATCAGCAAACCGGATGTGAGGAGTGCGGCGGCACATCCCATCAGGGCGAACTGATCATCACTGGCGGAATGAAAGAGTTCAGTCATGCGGCGATCCCTTCGATCGACGGGCCGAGCGAAATGCGAGGTTGAGTCTTCCTTTGGTCGGACGCCCGCTCGCCGCGGCTTGACGGAGAAGACGCCGTGTTTGGGACTGCCGGTCGTATGCCGCTTAAAGCATCAGTCAGGTAGACTTTGCGGCGGGGCGGGCGGACCATGAGATTATGTTTGTACCAATTGGCGTAACTCGTTATCCGATTGAGAATTACCTCTTGACATGACTTGGCTAATCGAGTTAAAACTCCGGCCTTGGGACGGATTCTTCACCGCAGGATGCGGACGCGATGCGCTTGATGGAACGTTATGTTCTGAGCGAACTTTGCCGGGTCTTCGTGGTTCTCTTGAGCCTGATGACCCTGCTGCTCGTGTTCGTCGGCGTCTTGGGGCAGATGAAAGAGCATGGATTGGGACCGTGGCATGTCATCCAGATTCTGCCGTTCGTCTTTCCCATCCTGTTACCGTACGCGATTCCGGTTTCGCTACTGTTGACGGTGTGCGTGGTCTACGGCCGGTTGGGGGGCGATCGCGAAGTCATCGCGGCAAAGGCGGCGGGCATCCCGGCGATTTATCTCCTCTGGCCCTCATTCTTTTTCGGAGCCATCCTCAGCGTCGGTTCACTGCTCCTGTCGGATCAGGTCATCCCGTGGGCGAATGCCAGCATCGAACGGATCGCCACGCTGGCCATGGAAGATATCTTCCTCGACCTGCTGCGTACGCAGAACCAGGTTCACATTCAGGACGCCGGCATCAGCATCACGGTGATGGGGGTCCGCGATCGGACGTTGATCAACCCCACGTTTCGCTACGCGCCGAACGGCAAGAACGCGAGCACTTTGCAGGCGAAAGAAGCACGGCTCAAGTTTGATCTGCGGAAGCGCGAAGTCGTCGTGCAGATGAAACACGTTTATGTCGATGCACCAGGGCAATCGCGATTGTGGTTTGAATCGGAAGAGAAGCCGTTCAAGATGCCGGATCGACACGGACGCCTGCAAATTCGCAATCTGCGACTGCAAGATATCACCACGTCCGTCGAGAAGGCGCATCAAAACGCCCTCAGTATGCAGCAGCAGCAAGCGGTCGAGACGGCGTTCGCATTAACCACGGGCGATTATCCTAAATTGTTCGATCCGGCGATGTCCTCGAAAAGTCAGAAGCGGTTGGAACATCTCAGTATGTCGCGCCGGCTGCGCACGGAGTATTACACCCGATTTTCCATGTCGATGAGCTGCCTGTTCTTCGTGCTGGTCGGCAGCCCGTTTGCGATGATGATGGAGAAGAAGCAGTTCCTGACGAGCTTCCTGTTCGTGTTCACGCCGATTCTGGTGGTCTACTACCCGGTCGCCATGATGACGCAGAATCTGTCGAAAACCGGGCAGTTAGAGCCAAGCATCGCGGTGTGGACAGCGAACGCGGTGATGCTGATCGCATCCTGCGTGTTCATTCGCCAGGTGAGCCGGAACTGAATTAAAGCCTCTTGCCCGGAGGGCATCAGAACTTAGCCCAGGACGTCAGTCCTGGGGTTGGTCGCTTAAAGAATGCAGCCCGGAGGGCGACAGAAATTTCTGCCGCCCTCCGGGCTGAAGTTCCTCCTGATTGCTTTCCCAGGACTGACGTCCTGGGCTATGCTCTGCCGCCCTGACGGGCTGACTACCCAGCGATCAAAGCCTTGCTAGCAGGTTTGTCAGACGGATTTCCACAAGCCGATGCTATCGTTGCCTGTGCGGATATTTTACACTGGTGTCCGAATTGGAACTCACCCACCTCGGAGACCCGCCTCATGTCCACCCGCCTGTGCTTCGGAGCGCTGCCGACCTGTCTGATGCTCGTGCTGGGATTGTGCTTCACCGTTTCGTTGCCTGCGGAAGACAAGGCAGCCGCTGCAGAAACGGAAGCGACTGCCGACGTGGCGGCTGAGGATGATCGGCCTGTTAAAGAGCAATGGGCCGAATTGTTCGCGCAGCGGGTCGAGTTGATCGCCAAGCTGACGGCATTGCAGGAGGAATTCCCCGAAGCTGAGGACGACCGGAAAGAGGAGATCAAAGAGGAATTTCTGAAATCACGCCAGGAGTTGTTCGTCGTCCTGCCGAAACTTGGCCAGATCGCGGAGAAGGTTTTTGCCGAAGATCCCGAGAATCTGGATGCCGGCGAAGCGGCCGTGCAGAATGCGTATGAGAACAATCAGTACGAATTGGCGGAGAAACTCGCCACTCAGTTTCTGAAAGCCGCCGACGAGGAACGCGATACGATGATAGTCGCGAACATTCAGGGGATCGCCAAGTTCGCGCAACACGATTTCGTCGGTGCGCATGAAGTGTTTTCCAAGCTGGAAGAGAATGGCAAACTCCACCCGCAACTTGGCGGCCGCTACCTCGAAGCGAGCGACGAGTACGGGGAATACTGGGAAAAAGAAGCTGCCATTCGGAAGAAGGAAGCCGCCGCCAAAGGCGACGCGCAATTGCCGCGCGTGGTTTTCAAAACCAACCGGGGCGACATCGAACTGGAACTGTTTGAGAATGAAGCTCCCAACACTGTCGCGAACTTCATCAGTCTGATTGAAGCCAAGAAGTATGATGGCATCAAGTTCCATCGGGTGATTCCCAACTTCATGGCTCAAGGGGGTGATCCCAACACGTTGAACGATGATCCATCGGACGATGGGCAAGGCGGACCGGGGTATACCATTGCCTGTGAATGCTATGAGAAAAATGCCCGCAAGCATTTTCGCGGCAGCATCAGCATGGCTCATGCCGGCAAGGATTCCGGTGGTTCGCAGTTCTTCCTGACCCATTTGCCGGCCCCGCACCTCAATGTCAACATGGAGCAGAAATCGGGCCACACGGTTTTTGGCCGCGTGGTGAAGGGACAAGACATTGTGGACTCACTGACCATTGGCGACGAGATTGAATCGGCCGCCGTGGAACGCAAGCGCGATCACGAGTACACGCCGGAAACTCAGAAAGAAGAGCCGGCCGAGAAAGCCGAAAAAGAAAAAGAAAATTAACGACGCGTTGTGAATGCGATTGAATGAAAAGAAGCCCAGGGGTTGCAACCCCTGGGCTTCTTTTTTAGCTGGCCCGACTGAATCACGACATGATCACTCCAGCAAATTCGCCGCCAATCGCAAGGCAATTCCGGATCGTTGAGAAAGTTACAAAACTCCGATTGTTCGAAAAGCGGTCATCACCTATGATCCCGCCCCCTGTCCCCGGCATTCGCCGTGAGGCAGTCGTCCGACAAGGAGGTCGGTGCCATGCGATCCGCCGCGTACAGTTTGTTGACCAGCCTGTTGTTGCTGGTCCCGATTTCGGCCGTGCCGTTGATGGCGATATTTGGCGTGCCGCAATTCACGCCCGTGGTCGCGTCACCGCTGGATGAATCCGAAGAGGATGAGTGGGACCGACCGTCACGAAAGCCAGCTCGTCCGAAAAAGCCGCAAGACGGGTTCGCCGATGACGATCTCGATTTGATCGCAGAGGAATCGTTGAGTTGGGACGAGCCGCCGAAAGAACGGCTCAAGCCGATCAAAAAGCCGCGCTCGCCATCGCGGGCCGATGAGACGGAAGCCGCGGATGATCTGGCGACAGCTGCTTCGCCGTTTGACGAGCAGCCGGGCAAATCAAAAAACAGGTCAGCCCTTGGCAAGCCGCGGCGACCGCTGCCGACGGAAGAAGCGTCAATCGTTGGAGACGACCAAGAAGAGATCTCCGACTTTATGATGGTCACGGACCAAACAACGGAGGACGAGCCGTCTGGAGTCGACAATGCCGGCTTTTCGCGGACTGCTGAAGATCGAAACTCGGAGGAATCGTCGAAACTGGCCGCGACGATCCCCCCGAATGGAATCCCCAGCTACCGCCGGACGCGATCGGGGAATGCGGTCGAAGCGGATCGGACCCCCGAGAAGTCTGCGAACTCGAAGCGGGGCGCACCCGCCGGCGAAACGCTCACCTGGAGCAAGGCGGTCGAGCGTTTGAACGATCTCGGCATCCGGAATTTCAAACTGGAACCGGGCATGCAAGCGGGTGAGTTCACATTCACGTGCAGTTACACGCCGACAAAATCGCCGCATGTGACGCGCAAGTTTGAAGCTGATGCCGACGACCCGCTGAAAGCCGTCGCTCAGGTTCTGTCGCAAGTGGAACGCTGGGCGCAGCAACGCGAGCCGGCACCCCCGAAACGGACAGCCGACAAATCGTGGGACCGCGAGGTGAACTGACCTCGATTGAACAGAATCCACAAGATAAATGGTGACCATGCTGCCCTGTCATCAGTTTGGACCACCCAGGCAACATCCACTCGCCCATGTCGCGCCGGCGTCCGGTTGGACATGGCTGCAACGGCTCGGTCACGAATCCGGTCCGGAGATTCTCTCGGTCGCCGGGCTGGATCGCGCGTGTTTACGGACGGCGAAGATGGCGCGCGTGGAAGCCGTTCTGCTGATTTCCAGCAGTGCGCTGACGACCCGCAAATTGGCCGGGTTGGCGACGCTTGCCGATCATACCGAGGCGAAATCGATTCTGGATCAGTTGAATGCCGCCTACGACCATGCCGGCAGTCCGTTTCGGATTGAACGGGTTGCCAGCGGGTTTCAGCTGCTGACCCGACCGCCCTTCGCCTTATGGCTGGGAAAACTGCATCAACGCGAACAGGAACTCAAGCTGACGCCTCCCGCGATGGAAACGTTGACCATTGTCGCGTATCGACAACCCATCACGCGGGCCGATCTGGAAGTCATTCGCGGCGTGCAGTGCGCGGAAATGCTCAAGATGCTGATGGAGCGGAGCCTGGTGCGCATCAGCGGGGAAGATGATTCGCTCGGCCGGCCGTATCTCTATGGAACCACGCGAAAATTTCTGGAGATTTACGGCCTGCGCAGCCTGGATGAACTACCGATGGCGGAACAGTTACGCAAGCCGAAATCGGGAGGAGTCGCCACGGGGGCGGTTGGGGACGCGGATGACGATGACGCCAGCACAGCGGCATAACCTCATCATGCCCCCTGTAAGAATGCGGTGTGGAAAAGAGTAGTGGCTCAGTTTCGTTCGTGCCACGCCCACGCGCTTCGCGCGGGCGTGTTTTCGCACGGCAATCCGCACGCCCGCGCGAAGCGCGTGGGCGTGGCACCGCAAAAAACTCAAACTGCCCCACGACCGGGAAAAAGGGGCTGCATCACCTCTGAAAAACCAGGCTGCTCGCCCTGCGGTTTTTCCCGCACTTTTCGCTTGAGAATTTTTGGCCCATTGCTAGGATAAAGTCGTGCTGCGGAACTTCCGTGGCGTGGCTCTTTCTCAAGTTTGGTGCCTAGTCGGCTGGGAGGTTGGTCGTGAACTCCTCAATGACTCTCGAAGCGAGCGTGGATTTCGGCGTCGACCCCGTGGAAGAAATGCGTCTCCGCACATGGGCGCGGAAGAATTACGCCCCGCTCGACGAACGTGACGAAAACTGGCACCCGATTATTCTGGATGAGATGGATCGCCGAGATCAGGAAGCTGGTCTCAGGGCGATGTGGGCCTGAATCTGGTCCTATGTACACACTGTCTGGGCTACTGCGCTCGTCGTGCGTACTGATAATGAATCAACAAAGAAGCCCAGGGGTTGCAACCCCTGGGCTTCCTGTTTAGATCACGCCAAAAGTTCTTGAATTACTTCTTCGTGGAATTATTCAACTTCGGCTCGTTGATGGTCGTTTGCAGCGGTTTTCCAGTTTTGGCGGCCGCTTGAGGGCTGCTGCCCTTCACGGAATTGCCGCTCTTGGGCACGCTCGCCGGGTCCGGCTGCGTGTTGTTATTCCAGTTCGCCACCGACCAGTGGGCATAGGTATCCGCGACATTGGCGCTCAGGCCATCCAAGCCGGCCCGGAACGAGGCCGTCGTCATGTTGTCGTTGGCGATCACGCGCTGCAGCACGAATCGGCGATTCGTGGCGATGTACGCGAAAAACGTTCCCTGACCGAGTTTGTCGTTGTCGGACAGCAGCCGGAGCAACGCGGTTCGCGGCACGTCGGTCGGCGATTTCGGCAGTTCATCCAGCCACGCCATGATCCAGATCGAACTTCCGTCCTTGCTTAACACGGACGACATCGAAAAGACCCATTCCTCTTCATCCACGACCGATTTGAAATCGAAATCGTAACGGGTCTCCGACCGTTTGGCTTCAACGCCCATGGCTTTCAACAGGGCACCCAGCGAATCATCGGTGAGTTTCCCTTTAGCAGCCGGTTTCGCCGCATCCGCCGCCACCGCCAGCGCCGGTGTCGCCAAGGCCGCCGCCGCCGCACCCAACACCGACCGTCGACTCAATTGATGGGCCATCGCTCGACACTCCTTTGTCTCTTGAATGTAGGTCGCTCACTCCGTGAGCGATTTCGCACTCGCCCAGCGAATGCGCTACTTTCAGCTCACCCGAACAGATGCCGTACGCAGATCTGCGACCAGCTTTCCAACTCGTCGCATTCTCGGAGTAATTGCTCCGGTCGGCAAAATCCTGTTTCTAGGATCGACGCTTCACGGGGCCGAACTTTTGCCGACTCCAGGTCAAAAATGTGAACTATCCCTAAATGAACGCGACCCACCGGCGACTCATCGTCGTTGATCAACCCCACGCATTGATCCCGAAAGGCTGATTCCAGATAGACTTCCTCCTCAATTTCCCGATGCATCGCCTCGGCATACCGCCGATCGCCTGTCAGACGATCAGTTGAAGAAATATGTCCGCCAATTCCCACCGACCGTTTGCTGTGCAACCGTCCCTCACCACCCGCTTTCCCGCGGCGGTAATGGAAGATTTGGCCATCATGGCGAAATAGGCAGTATGGGATGAGTTGTTTGTAGCTCGGGTCGTCTTCGACCTCGTTGCGGGGCCGGAAGCTGGTGAACGCGGGGTCGAGCAACGTATTCAGATGCCGGTCGACATCGCCGAGGAAGCCCTGGAAATATCCGATCTGGTGAAATAACAACGTCGGCACGCACAGGACGTGCTCGGTTTGCGCTGCGGCGGACACAGTCATCGGTCTCGGCTCCAGTCGGGTCAGGGCAGGTAGTCTCACAGATCATACCGCGCCCCCCAAGCCCGGCGTCAGTGATGCCGGGAGAACCTACGTCACTAGATGAGGTGGCCGGGGCTGGACTGAGGCTTTGCGAAGGAAGCCCTGGTCTGGGCGAGCGGCGCGGCGTAAGCCCGCCGTGTCCTCACTCAATCACCGGGGCTTCGCGAAGTGCTCCCGCCCCGGCCACCCCGTCGTAATCGTTTTCCTCTGGCCCATGTTCCGCAATTGTGCTAAATCTCCGCGCGGTGACGAACGTCCGAATCTGCCCGCAGAAGTGAGACAGGGATGGCCCCCAGTTCTGATTCTCGAACACTCCCGACCGTCGCATTGGTCTTTTGTCTGGGCCTCGGTTTGGGCATCAGCTGGAAGCTCGGCTGGATTCCGCTCGGCGTCACGGATTCCCGCTCCGGCGAGATTGAGGTCGCGGACCAGACTTCCGAGAGCGATTCGACTAGCTCGCAATTCCCCGCCGAAATTGAAGAAGAACACGTTGACCTTGCCTTGACAGCTGATCAAGGTGAGCCGCCGACGGAAGAGGGATTTAACTCGAAGTCTGAGCTTGTTCAGGACGAGATGCCTCTGGAAGAAACAGTCCCGGAACAATCACGGTTTGTGCGCGGGCGGAAAGCTCGGCCAAAGTCTGTGCCGCGACCTGTGACGAATCGCCGCATCCAACCGGTTGTCTATCAAGACGAGCCGTTAGCTTCTGAGGAAGAATCAACACCGGCCGAGATGCCCGTCGAGCCGAAACGCGTAGTTGAAGAGTCGCAGCCCGCCGAGGTTTCCACCACCGACGACCGTTTTGCAGAGATCGATGCGAAACTCGCGGAGGGAGAGTTTCTCGCCGCGCACAAATTGCTGTCCAAACTTTACTGGAAAGCGAAAGTCGCCGACGAGGAATTGCAGACCCGGCTCGAGGCCAGTGCCAATCGAATCTTCTTTTCGCCGCAACCGCACTTCATCGAACCGCATGTGGTGCAATCGGGCGATCAACTCCGCAAGATCGCCACGAAATACGGGCTTTCTTGGGAATATCTCGCGAAGTTGAATAAGACCGATCCACGGCGGATTCGGGAAGGTCAGAAACTGAAAGTGTTGAAAGGCCCGTTCGCCGCGATTGTGAACCTGCACGATTTCTCGCTGACGATTCATCTGCAGGGCTATTATGTGAAGCGCTACCAGGTCGGCATCGGCAAGGATGGTTCATCGCCGATCGGGAAATTTCCCGTGTTGACCAAGCTCGAAAACCCGCAATACACCGACCCCGACGGCAAGGTGATCGAAGGCGACGATCCAGCAAACCCGCTGGGCGAACGCTGGATCGACTTAGGCGACAGCTACGGCATCCACGGGACCATCGACCCGGACTCCATCGGCAAAGCCGCCTCCCGCGGCTGCATCCGCCTGCGCGATGCGGATATCATCGAAGTCTACAATTTCCTCGTGCCCGGCTCGGTGGTCGAGATTCGCGAATAATGCCCGCAAACGCTTGCGCTTCGCGGACCATCGACGTACGCGCCACGATTATTGGTCCGCGAAGCGCAAGCGAGATGAGTTACCATACATCCGCCGCCGCCACGCGCTTTGCCGCGGCAATCTCATCCGTCGGCCGACATTCCAGCCCCACTGCGTCGCGATATCCCAAATCGAACGCTTCCTTCAGCACGCGGTTGTAATGAATCTCGCCGGTGCCGGGTTCGTTGCGGCCGGGGTGATCCGCGATTTGCAGATAGCCGAGCCGTTTGGACGCCATCCCTTCCCGCATGTGGCCGCACAAATCGCCTTCGGTAATGTGCATGTGATACAGGTCCCAGTTGATCTTCACATGGGATGAGTTCACCTCGTCGCAGATGCGGATCGCCGGGGCACTGCCATAGAGGCAATGGCCCTTGTGATCAACGCGGATGTTCATCGGTTCGAGGATCAGCGTGACGTCATGATCCTCCGCGATCGGCGCGACGAGCTTCAAAGCAGTGATGACGTTCTGATGCATCTCCTCCTGCGTCATGCCGGCCACGTCATTCCCGGCGACCACGGTGGCCATTTTGCAGTGGAGTTTCTTCGCGGCCACGCATGACTCTTTGATGGCCTGCACGACCGCCGGATGGTTTTTCGGTTCGTTCATGCCGGGCGTGAAACCCCATGCTGTGAACTGGGCGATCTCGATCCCGTTGTCCTGAGTCAATTTCGCGACGGCATCCAGGTCTTTCCCCGCGAGTGGCCAGAACTCGATGGCCGGGAACCCGAGTTCGGCCGTCTTTTTAATCCGCTCCAGAAACGGCAACTTCGTCCACCACATCTCGCAGTTCACCGCGAACTTCGTATGCGGCGTCTTCCCGATCTTTTTCAGTTCGGCCGCTGAATCTTCCCCAGCAAACACATGTGCGGAGAGTGTGGCCAAACCCGCCCCAACAGCGGTGGCTTCCAGAAATGAACGGCGAGTGACAGACATGATGGGGTTCCAGGTGTCGCGAGGTTGACAATTTTCAGTATCATAAACGAAGTCTGTTGAAATTGTCGTCAGATATCTGAACTGCCGAGATATTGCCATGCCTTCGCCGTTTCCGGGAATGGATCCTTATCTGGAGAATCCCTCGCTTTGGCCCGATGTGCATTTGCGCCTGATCAATGGCATCGCCGAGCTATTGGTTCATCAGGTGAAGCCCGCTTATTTTTGCCAAGCCGAGGAGCGAGTTTACATTGTGGACGAATTCGGCGGCAGGAATGAAATCATCCCGGATATCAGTATTTTCCAAGGACGAAGAGGACCGCAGCCGCCACACGACCATTCGACATCCGCAGCGGTGGCGGAACCGATCGAGGTGATGAACGTGATCGACCCGGAGATTCACGAACCCTACCTGCAAATTATCGATGCCAAGTCTCGCCAGATTGTGACGGTGATCGAAGTCCTCAGCCCGGCGAACAAGGCTCAGGGGACGCCAGGCATGGCCAGCTACAGGGAGAAACGCCGCCAGGTGCTGCGCTCCGATTCCAACTGGGTCGAGATCGATTTGCTGCGCGCCGGCGCGCGAATTCCAATCGGCGGCCGGCACGTCGATTCTGACTATCGAATTCATTGGTCGCGCGCGGCGGAGCGTCCGCGCGAATGGGTTCAGCCCATCTGGCTCGAACAGCGGTTGCCGCAAATTCCCGTTCCGTTGCGTTTCAGCGAGACGGAACCCCAGCTTGATCTCCAGGCCGTACTGAATTTGATTTACGAGCGTGCGGCCTATGAGGTCGTCCTCGATTACAATACAGGCCCCAATCCGCCGTTCACGGAAACGCAACGAGAATGGGCGAATACAATCTTGTCCCACAAATTGTCGTAGCCCTCGGTCAATGACCGGGGGCCGAACGCACATCAGGGCCACAATCCCCATCCGCCCCTCGTCACTGACGGTGGGCTAAGACAAAGAATCAACAACCATGTCACGTTTTAGCGAACATCTCCAAACCCAGCTCGATCAAATCCGCCAGGCCGGGCTTTACAAATCCGAGCGCGTGATCGCCACGCCGCAGGGGACGCATATTCGCGTCGCCGACGGGAAGCCGGTCCTCAACTTGTGTGCGAACAATTATCTCGGCTTGGCCCAGCATCCGGAGATCAAGGCGGCGGCTCAGCATGGGTTGGACGAGTGGGGTTACGGCTGTGCTTCCGTCCGATTCATCTGCGGGACGCAATCGGTCCACAAGCAGTTGGAAGCGAAGCTCAGCGAATTCCTCGGTACCGACGACACGATTCTCTATTCCTCCTGCTTCGATGCCAACGGCGGGCTGTTCGAGACGCTGCTCGGCGAGGAAGACGCCGTCATTTCGGATGAACTCAATCATGCGAGCATCATCGACGGTGTTCGGCTCTGCAAAGCGGCGCGGTTCCGCTACAAGAACAACGACATGGCCGATCT
>Ga0105047_10006359_pt1 | contig 20054 bp, 12 predicted proteins | sample MAT04_FD_78384 | JGI IMG/M metagenome (GOLD analysis project Ga0105047, IMG submission 78384) | Freshwater microbial communities from Lake Fryxell liftoff mats and glacier meltwater in Antarctica - MAT-04 (megahit assembly) | ecosystem: Environmental > Aquatic > Freshwater > Ice > Liftoff...
CGCGTGGAGACTGCCGTCCTTCGCAGTCAGACGACTTCAGGCAGCGGCTTCCATTCGTCGACAAGATAGTGCGGACGACCGGTCATGTCCTGTAAGGTCACCGCGTGCGGGTCGATGCCGAAGTGTTTGTACAGCGTGGCGTGGACTTCGCCGAAGTGGACGGGCCGTTTGGTGATCGTGGCGCCGGTACGGTCTGTCGCTCCAATCACCTGCCCGGTTTTGAAGCCGCCGCCTGCCAGCAGGCCGCCGCCCACTTCCGGCCAGTGATCGCGGCCGGCGTCCTTATTGATCTGCGGCGTCCGCCCGAATTCGCCCCAGGCGACCACGGCAACATCCTTGTCCATGCCCCGGTCATGCAGGTCCGAGATCAGCGCCGCCAAGCCTTGATCGAACCACGGCAAGTGGGTGTCTTTGCACTCGCTGAAGTTGTTGCTGTGGAAGTCCCACCGGCCGAAGTTCAGCGTCACGACGCGTGCCCCGGCTTCGACGAGCCGACGGGCCATGAGGAAGTGTTCGAGGTTCCGCGGCGCGCCGTCGCCGTAGTTCTTGGTGTCGCCTTTTCCATACATATCGCGCGTCGCCGTCGACTCCTTCGAGATGTCCAGCGCTTCGACCATTTTGCTCGAGGTCAGGATTTCGAGCGACTGCCGGCGGATGGCGTCGATGTCGTCCAACTCGCCCTTGGAGTCGAGGCTGCTGCGGAGCCCGTCGAACTTCTTGAGCAGGGTCATCCGATCCGAGAGGTGAACCGCGTTGATCGGATTCGCCGTCATGTTTTGGCTGATCGGGCCGGACGGGCGAATGGCGGCATGGCTGATGCCGAGATAGCCGGGATGGCCGGGTGATCCGTACGGTGGATGCCCTGCGTTCGGGGCGAGGCCGAAGAACGGGGGCACGGAAGGGTTGGACCCGCCGAGGACTTTGGAGATCGTCGAACCCATCGATGGCCAACCGCCCGGCGGTTGTTTCTGCACGGTGCGGCCGGTGTAACAAATGAAGGAGTCGTGGTCGCCGCTTGGGGAACCATAGACGGACCGCAGCGGGATCAGCTTGTCCATGATCTTGGCGAGTTTCGGCAGGTGCTCGCAGATTCGAATTCCGGGCACATTCGTGTCGATCGGCTTGAATTCGCCGCGAATCTCCGCGGGGGCATCCATCTTCAAGTCGTACATGTCCTGATGCGGCGGCGCGCCGACCATGTAGATCATGATGACGGCCTTGTGCGACTTCTTGACTCCGGAAGTCTGTTCCGCCCGCAGCAATCCCGGCAGCGTAAGCCCGCCCAGACCGAGCGCACCGAGTTTCAAGACTTCACGACGAGACGTGCCGCGACCCAAGGAATTCCCAAAGACGGAAAGCATGTGCGGATCCTTCACGGAAACAGGGATCGGGATTCGTTGAATGAGACTCGGTCGCGCACAGAGTAGCTGCGGAGCGAGGTAGGCAGGAATGTGAACATATCCGGAAGACAATCCGAAGTCACGCAATATTTTTGGTGCGATTTACGCCGGGTGCAAGGTGCAAGGTGCAAGCCGATGGTTTGCGCTAGCATTGCAGGGATTTCCCTACTACGATAATCTCCCTGCCACAGCGTTTAGGCGCATCCCCGACGAGACGATTTGGGCATCTCACACTCTTGCCCCCGGTGCATCGTGATTCGATTGATCCTTGCGGGCTTTTTTCTGTTACTTCCGATGGGCGCGGTCGCCGGCGACCCCGTCAAACTCGCTGTACCGACACCCGAAACGACATCATTCTTCGAGAACAAAGTCCGACCTTTGCTGGTCGAACATTGCCTCCGTTGTCATGGCGACAAGAAGCAGCAGGGTCAGTTACGATTGGACACGGCAGTGGGCGTTGCGGCCGGGGCCGACGGCGAAGCGGTGATCGCGCCCGGCAAACCGGACGACAGCAAACTCATTAACTCCGTGCGCCGCAACGGCGACTACGCGATGCCGCCGGACAAGCCACTAACGAAGGACCAGGTCGAGATCCTGACGGCATGGGTCAAACTCGGCGCCCCCTTCCCCGCCGATGCAACGACCGTGCAGGCCAAGCCCATGGCGAGCGACCACTGGGCCTTCAAGCCGATCGCAGACTCGGCCGTACCGGCCGGTCCGGACGCCAACCCGATCGACCGGTTTCTGGAAGCGAAGTTGAAGGTCGCCGGGCTGGGCTTCGCCGATGCCGTTTCGCGCGAAGCGATGATCCGTCGCGCCTACTTCGACCTCATCGGCCTGCCGCCGACCGTGGAACAGGTACAACGCTTCGTTACTGATCCATCACCGACGGCTTACGAAACGGTCCTCGAGGAACTGCTGGCTTCCCCGCATTACGGAGAGCGTTGGGGCCGCTGGTGGCTCGACATCGCCCGCTATGCGGACAGTAAAGGGTACGTCTTCAACGAGGATCGGAACTATCCCCATGCCTACACCTTCCGCGATTACGTGATCCGAAGTCTGAACGAGGACAAGCCGTACGACCGCTTCGTGATCGAGCAAATCGCGGCCGACCTGCTTCCGCAAACCGACGACCGCAAACAGCTCGCGGCTATGGGATTTCTGACCGTCGGCCGACGGTTCAGCAACAACCCACACGACATCATCGACGACCGCATCGACGTGGTCACCCGTGGCCTGATGGGGCTGACCGTGCAGTGTGCCCGTTGCCACGACCACAAGTTCGACCCCGTCGGCATCGGCGATTACTATTCCCTTTATGGCGTGTTCGCGGCGAGTACGGAACCGAAGGAATACCCGGTCATCGGCGAGGTCCCGAACTCGACGGAGTACGCGGCGTTCCATGCGGAAGTCACGTTGAAGGAAAAGGCGATCGTCGACTACAAGATCAAGCGCCATGTCGAAATCCTGGCGGAGTTGCGGAAGGTCGACTCGATCGCAAACTACCTGACGGGGGTCAAGGACCTCACCGGCAAGCCTGCGGAGGCCGCCGATACATTGGCCCGCGAACGCTCGCTGCGGCAGGCCGTGCTGAGCCGCTGGCGCGACCTGACGGCCAAGGACGGCTGGCCGGAACGGTTGAAGGAACTTACGGACGCAGGCAACATCAAGGCCTTTGCGGCAGCACTGCTGACTGCCGAAACCCGCGTCGGCCCGCCGACGGCTGACGAACTGATGCTTCGCAAGGTCTTTGCCGCCGGCGGGCCGTTCGATGTCCCCTTCGCGGAATTCGACAAACTCATCCTGCGCGACGATCGCAACAAGCTCGTCGATCTGCAGAAGAAACTCGATGCCTTCCGAGCCTCGTCGAAATTCAACCCGCCGCGGGCAATGGTGCTGAACGATCTGCCGGCGCCGGGCCAACAGCAGATCTTCCTCCGCGGCAACCCGAACAATCGCGGGCCGGTCGTGCCGAGACAGTTCGTCTCCCTGGTTGGTGAAACCCGCAAGCCGTTCGCCAAGGGAAGCGGTCGGCTGGAACTCGCACAAGCGGTCGTCGACCCGAAGAATCCGCTGACTGCGCGCGTCCTGGTCAACCGCGTCTGGCTGATGCACTTCGGCAAAGCCCTCGTGGCAACGCCCTCGGACTTCGGCTTGCGCAGCGACACGCCAACGCATCCGGAATTGCTCGACTGGTTGAGCACACAGTTCGTCAAGGACGGCTGGAGTCTTAAGAAACTGCATCGCCGGCTGATGCTGAGCCGAGCGTATCGGCAGAGTGCGGAAGCCTCGGCGGCGAGCGTGAAAGTCGATCCCGAAAATCGCCTGTTGTCGCACCAAAATCGGCGTCGACTGGACTTCGAATCGCTGCACGACTCACTCTTGGCCGTATCCGGGAATCTCGACCGCACCGTCTTCGGCCGATCGGTGAATCTGTTCGGCACCTTCCCGTCGCCGCGACGGGCGATCTATGCCTCGATCGACCGCCAGAACCTGCCGGGCACCTTCCGAAACTTCGACTTCCCCGCCCCGGATACGCACAGCCCACAGCGGTACCTGACGACCGTCCCACAACAAGCCCTCTTCTTCCTCAACAGCCCCTTCGCCGTCAGCCAGGCACGCACCTTGGCACGCAGCCCGTACGTCCTCTGGCACATCGACCCGGGCACCCGCGTAACCAAGCTCTACCGCACGATTCTGCAACGCAAACCGAATCCAACGGAGACCGCCCTGGGCGTCGAATTTCTGAAGTCCACCGGCCCGGACGGGCTGGCCCTGTTCGCGCAAGCTCTGCTCTGCTCCAATGAATTCGCCTTCGTGGACTGAGGACCGACGATGAATGCCACGATCCCCGACGCTCCACCGCTTGCGACCGGCCAACGCATGGACCGCGCGACGTTTCATGCGCGCTATCTCGAAACACCGGAGCACTTCAAGGCCGAACTCATCGACGGAGTCGTCTTCGTGGCAAGCCCGATTGCACAGTTTCATTGTGACGCCAACGATGACTTGACCACGTTGCTCAAGCTCTACGCCTCATCGACACCAGGCACGCATGCCAATGCGAATCGGACTTGTAAAGTGGATGAAGACAACGAGGTTCAGCCTGATGCCTTGCTGTACATCGAACCGGAATTCGGCGGGCAGGTCCGCATCGAGGGCGGCTATCTCGTCGGCCTGCCGGAACTCGTTGTCGAGGTCGCCTACTCCACCGTCGAGCGCGACCTCAAGACGAAACGCAAACTCTACGAAGCCAACGGCGTCCGCGAATACATCGTGTATCGAGCCGACACGCACGAACTGATCTGGTTCGGCCGAGACGACGCTGCTTTCGTACGCCGCGAACCCGACACCGACGCCCTGATCTGTTCTCGCGCCTTCCCCGGACTCCAGTTGAAGACGGACGACCTCGTAGCCGGCAACACCGCAAGCATGATCGCTACCCTTCAACTCGGCCTCGCTTCGCAGGCCCATGCGGACTTCGTCGAATCCCTTGCCCAACGCCGGAGAGCATCATGACCGTATCGCGCCGGGATCTGCTGACACGCGCTGGGGTCGGCATGGGCCTGCTGGGGTTGACGCAAGTTCTGCAGCAAACCGGGCTGATGGCGGCCGAGGCCAAGCCGGGCGGAGTCGACTCGGCCAATCCGCTCGCCGTGAAATTGCCGCACTTCGCCGCCAAGGCCAAGCGCGTCATTCACCTCTTCGCCAATGGTGGCCCGAGCCAGGTGGACACCTTCGACCCCAAGCCGCTGCTCGCCAAGTACGCCGGCAAGGAACTGCCGATGGCGAACCTGAAGACCGAACGCCGCACCGGCGCGGCGCTGCCCAGCCCGTTCAGGTTCGAGAGGCGCGGCAAGTCCGGCATCGAAGTCTCCGAGCTGTTCGCCAAGACGGCCGCACACATCGACGACCTGTGCGTCATCCGCAGCATGTATGCGGATGTGCCGAACCACGAGCCGTCGTTTCTGCTCATGAACACGGGCGAAAGCCGGCTGGTGCGGCCGAGTCTGGGATCGTGGCTGACCTACGGCTTGGGAACCGAGAACCAGAACCTGCCCGGCTTTGTCGCCATGTGCCCCGGCGGGATGCCGCTGATGGAGAGCCAGAACTGGCAGGCGGGCTTCCTGCCTGGAGTGTTCCAAGGGACTTATGTCGATTCCGCGCAGCAGGACATCGAGAAGCTCATCGAGCACATCCGCGCTAAGGCTCCGCCGGAGCAGCAGCGTAAGCAACTCGATCTCCTCAAGAAAATGAACGAGGCCCACCGCTCGGCCCGCGCGGCCGACCCGCTGTTGGAAGCGCGCATTCAATCCTTCGAACTCGCCTACCGGATGCAATTCGAAGCGACCGACGCCTTCGATGTCTCCAAGGAAACCAAGGAAGTGCGGGACAGCTACGGCCCGGGCGCCCAAGCCCGCAGCCTGCTCGTGGCCCGCCGGCTGGTGGAGCGCGGCGTGCGCTTCGTGCAGGTCTCCCATGCTCCGGTGCAACCGTGGGACAGCCACGACGATCTGGAGAAGGAACACCGCCGCTTGGCCCGCGAGATCGATCAGCCGATCGCAGCACTCCTGAGCGACCTGAAACGGCTCGGTCTGTTCGAGGACACGCTGGTCATCTGGGGCGGTGAATTCGGCCGCACTCCGGTGGTGGAACTCCCAACCCCGGGATCGAATGCGGGCAAGGTCAACGGCCGGGACCACAATCACCACGGCTTCAGTCTTTGGATGGCGGGCGGCGGTGTGAAGGGCGGCACGGTCGTCGGGGCCACGGATGAGTTCGGTTTCAAAGCCGTCGAAAACCGTATTCACCCGCACGACCTGCACGCGACCATCCTGCACCTCATGGGCTTCAACCACGAGAAGTTCACCTACCGGTACGCCGGCCGCGACTTCCGGCTGACCGACGTCCACGGCCGCGTCGTCAAGGAAGTCTTGGCGTGAGCCGCGCGGATGCGACCGCGATCTGGACCGTCGGCGTCGATGCGGTGGCGCCGGAGCGATTGCTCAATGCCGCCGTTGCGGCTTGGCCGAAAGCATTTGCCGACGCATTGAACATTGCCCCCACGATCCGCGTCGTCGGTTGCGGCAAGGCAAGCGCGGCGATGGCTGCGGCGTTGGAACATTGTCTCGCGAATCACCTCGAACGCGTTGTCGGCATCGTCAATGTGCCCGAAGGGTCGACGGCAACACCGCAGCGAATTCGTTTGAATTCCGCACGGCCTGAAGGCTCGAACCTGCCGACAACCGCCGGCGTCGCCGGGTCGGAGGCGATGATGAAACTGTTTGCTGAAGCCGAGCCTAACGATGTCGGCATCGCGCTGATCTCCGGAGGCGGTTCCGCACTTTTGCCCCTTCCCGCCGGCAAATTGTCGCTCGACGACAAGATCGCCGTTACGAGCCTACTCAGCAGGGCCGGGGCGACGATCCAAGAATTGAATGCCGTCCGCAAGCACCTCTCCGCAATCAAGGGCGGCCGACTCGCAGCGGCATTCCGCGGCAAGCTGCTGTTGAGCCTCGTTCTCTCGGACGTCATCGGCGATCCGCTCGACGTGATCGCCTCCGGGCCGACGGTGCCGGACCCGACGACGTTCGCGGATGCGATTGCAGTGCTGGAGAAATACGACCTCCGGACTCGGGTCCCGTTGAGCGTCCGCGAACATGTGAAAGCCGACGAAGTCGAAACGCCCAAGTCGTTGCCGGCCTCCGTCGTCAACCAGATTATTGGGAACAACGACACGGCCCGGCGTGCCGCGGCCGCACACGCGGAGCGACTTGGGTATGTCGTCCACGATCTCGGGGGCGATTTTGCCGGAGACACGCAAGAGCTTGCAGCCGACTTTGCCCAAAGAGTCGCGGATTATGCCGGCCCACTTCCTGCCTGTTTCCTTTCAGGCGGCGAGACGATTGTGAACCTCGGCGATGCGACCGGCAAGGGCGGCCGCAACACCGAGTTCGCCTTGGCCTTCGCAGTCACGCTGCGCGACGACCTGCGGCCTCGCGTTGTCGCCCTAAGCGGCGGCACCGACGGCGAGGACGGGCCGACCGACGCCGCGGGTGCGGTCATGGACGGCGAAACGCCTCTGCAGCAAGCACGCGAACATCTCTCGCGGCACGACAGCTACACCTTCTTCGCGAAGGTGGGCGGGCTGATCCGCACCGGGCTGACGGAGACGAATGTCATGGACCTGCGCGTGATTCTGCTTCGGTAAGAAGTGCCGTTGACTGTAAAAATTACCGTTCACGAAGTCGGATTTCCGCCCGGAATGCAAAATTCCGCCTTGGCATGCGAACTGCATTCACTCAATTCATCCGCCGACGAAGACCAATCGGGGCCGGAGCAGAAGAGTCGTCTCGCGGCCGGAACCGCGGGACCCAACCGCGGTCGGTGCGGCGACGAGTTCGCCGCCCCGGCCGCGGCTTCGTTTTTCTTTCCACTTTACTGCACGAATGCGACCGCACTTCGCCACCAATATTCACAGCGAATTTCTTCCCCCTCGTTGCGAGTCCGATCATGCGGCTGACGTTGCGCACCTTGCTGGCCTACCTCGACGATACCTTGGAGCCTGCCGAATCGCTGGAGATCGGCCGGAAGGTCGCGGAGAACGAGCAAGCCCGCGAGTTGATGGATCGGATCAAAAAGTCCGTCCGCAAACGAAGCCTCGCCGTACCGGTCAGCCACGCCGCCGGCGACACGTCCGATGCCAACACCGTCGCCCAATACCTAAGCGATACGCTGACACCCGATCTGGTGGCTCACTTCGAAAAAGTTTGCCTCGAACACGACCTGAACCTGGCGGAAGCGGCGGCTTGCCATCAGATCCTGACACTGCTTCAGGCGGAACAGATCCGCATCCCCCCGGCGACGCGGCGAAGAATGTACGACCTGGCGGAGGAACCGATGGCTCTGCCGAACCGCAAACCGGGCCGGGCCGTCTCCATCGCTTCGGTTTACGATGAATCCCGGCACGAGGATCGCGGCGAGGACGATGCCTATCTCATGGGACTCTCGGCGATGTCCCGCCGCGACCCCGCTCGGTTACTGACCATCCGTCTGGTTCTGGCGGCCTCGCTGCTTTCTCTCTTCGCCTTCTCGGCTTACATGGTTTGGCCGACCGTACCGGAAACGGCACGCGAGCCGATCAGCTATGCAACCGTTGTACCCACCGGGAAACCGAGTGACCTACCGACGACCGCAGCAACCTCCGCACCGCTTTCGATCGCTAAGAACGAAGTGGCCCCGTTGCCGCGGACGCCGACGAACGACGCGAAGCCGGAACCGAAAGTCGTAACGACGCCGATGCCGGAAGCGACGCCGAAGGAACTGCCGCCGGTACCGCCGGTCGACGCCACGCGGGCCGAGATCGGCAAATTCGAACGGCGGGACGTTTCCCCCGCCATCGTCGTTCGGAACTCGGGCGGCAACAGCCCCTACGAACTGGTGATGCCCGACGAACCGAAGCAGGCCTCGACGGATCGCCTCACCGTGCTGCCCGGGTACAAAGCAACTTTCAAACTGGATACGGACGTTGCGGTCGAACTCTGGGGCAACCTTCCCGAACTCTCAAGTCTCAGCCCGGTCCGCGAAGCCTCGTTCACTCCGACTCTGCCCGCAGGCGGCGTCGATGCCGACCTGACGCTGCACACCGGCCGCTTCTACATCGGCACGAAGAAGCCGAAGGGAGCCGCCATACGACTGCGCATCGGTTCCTTGGTTTGGGACGTTGCCTTACTCAACGATTCCGCAGCGATCGCCGTCGAAGTCGGCCGCACACTCTTGCCCGGCCTGGGCGAGCCGCGCACGACTTGGACCGCGGGGCTGCATGTCGTTCAGGGGCAGGTCGACCTGTTCGCCACCCGGACCACGAAGCTGAAACTCACCCGCGGCCAGGAAGCGTTCTGGAACAGCACGGACGACAAGACCACGCAGCCGCCCGCGCTGAAGTCCGATCCGAGCCGCGCGACCTACTTCAGCAAATTCCCGACACCGATCGATCCGAGGAACGGAAAGTCGATTCTCGAACTGCTCGAGAAATTTTCCAAGGACGTCACGAACAAGGATCGCCTCCGCGAAGCCTTCTCGGTCGCTTTCGACGACAAAACCGACGGGCAGACCCCCGAGCAGGTGCAACGCACCACGACAGCCGTGACCATGTTCGCCGCCTTGGGGGAACTCAATGCGATGTCGGACGCGATCAACGACCCCACGCGGATGTGGGTGCGCGGCGCGGCCGTCCAGGGATTGCGCTCGGTCTTCGCGGCCGACCCGGACAACATCGAGAAGTTCCGCGAGGTGCTCAAGACCAAGCCCCGACTGACGGAAGATCTGGCCGACGAAGTCATCCTGCTGCTGCGTGGCTTCGCGGACGAAGAACGCGGCAATCCGCTCGTTCTCGACCGTTTGCTCAAGGACATGGAGAACGCAGGGGCGACCGCGATTCCCGTCCGCGAACTCGCATTTCAAACATTGGTGGGCCTGCTGGATCCGACCGACCCGAAAATCATCGAGCTGCGTTACTTCGATGCGGCAGGCACTCGCGAAGCCCGAGGGCCGGTCGTGGCCGCGTGGACGAAAAAAGTCGAGGAACTCAAGAAAGCGAAGTCGGCCGCACCGCCCGTGCCGAAGCCATAGCATGGCCGAAGTCCGCCAGGTGGGTCAATCGAACTTCGGTACGGCGCCGGCCTGGAAGTCGATGACTTCCATTTCGACCGTGCGACGTCCGTTCCACTCGTTGATTTTGGGAACGAACACCAGCGAACACTCGCCGCCCTCGGCCATGAGTTCATCGAGCCGATCGGCGAACCCGAAGGCGACGGCGCGGACCTTCATGCCGTCCTGCATGATGCTGAAACTCAGGTGTCGTTCGCCTTGGCCGATGCGGCGGGGTGTTCCCTCGATCTTAAGGCCTGCGGCCAGAAAGCGCGGCCGCGGGTTGCCGGTGCCGTAGGGTTCGAGTTTGTCCAAATCGTCGAGCAAGCCGAACGTCATCGCCAAGAGCGGCACCTCCGCTTCGATGGCCAACACCGGCGTCGGCGGTGACCCGGAGAAGTGCGTGCGGACGTAGTCGACGAAAGCTGTGCGCAGGTCGTCGATCTTTTCCGGACGCACCTTGAAGCCCGCCGCCGCCGCATGTCCGCCGAACGTCACGAGATGCTCGGCACACGCCGCCAAGGCTTCGTGAAGCGGCAGGCCGGCGACCGAGCGGCCCGATCCGGACCCGAGTTCATCTCCTTCGCGCTTCGCAATGACGAGCGACGGCTTGCCGAAGTGATCGACCAGCCGGGACGCCACGATGCCGACCACGCCCTGATGCCATTCGGTGGACGCCACGACCAGTCCCGGTGCCTCACTTTGCCCTTGGCTCTGGACCATGTCCTTGGCCTCGGCCGTGATCTTCCGCTCGACGGTCTGCCTGCGGGAGTTCAAATCTTCCAGGTACTCCGCGATCTCGCGGGCCTTCACGGGGTTGGAAGTCGTCAGCAGGTCCACGACGAGCCGGGCGCATTCGAGCCTGCCTGCGGCATTGAGGCGCGGGCCGATCTTGTAGCCGATGTCCTCCGCCTTCAGCGGGTGCTCGGGCTTGAGTCCTGCCGCTTCACAAAGTGCCTTGATGCCCGGCAGCGGCCGCTTGTTGCTGCGTTCCAGCCCATGCTTGACGAAGACGCGGTTCTCGTCCGACAGCGGCATCACGTCCGCCACGGTGCCGAGGGCCGCGAGGGCCAGGGAATCGAGCAGGAACTCGCGGAATTCGGGAGCGACCTTGTCCGATCCGCTCGCCAGTTGTGCCGTGGCCCATGCCAACTTGAACGCCACGCCGGCGCCGCACAGATTTGCCGTCGCCGGGTAGGTCGAACCGGGCAGCCGCGGGTGCACCAACACTTCCGCCTGCGGCAAGGTCGGGGCGAACTCGTGGTGGTCGGTGATGATGAGTTTCATCCCGAGTGCCGTGGCCTCGGCGACTTCCCTGACGGCGCTGATGCCGCAATCGACGCTGACGATCCACTCGACGCCGTCGGCCGCAAGTTGCGCAAGCGTCTCGCGGTTAAGCCCGTAACCTTCAGTGATGCGGTTGGGTACGTGAAACTGGGCCTTGGCTCCGAGAATCGTGAGCAACCGCAGTAGGATCGCGGTGCCGGTGGTGCCGTCCACATCGTAGTCGCCGTAGATGCAGATCCGGCTGCCGGCCTTCACCGCGGCCAGCAGTTTCTCGGCCGCCTCCGCGACGCCGGGCACCAGCCGCGGTGCGTGCAGCCCGCTCATGGGCGAGCGCAGGAATTCCCCAGCTGCGAGTGACGCACGAAGGCCGCGGTTCACCAGCAGTTGAGCGACGACCGGCGAGATCACCAATTCGCGGGCCAGATGCTGAGCGGCCTGGGAATCCTGTGCGGCAACCTGCCAGCGCTTGCGGACGGCGGACAACGCTTCATCTCCATCGCAGAAATCGAACCGGCGCGTTCGGTGGAAACCACCAGCGCGGCTTCACTGTTTTACCGAAGCTCGGCGGCAACGGTGCGCTGCTCTTCCTTCGGAAACTCATTTCCGTCGGCGGCCGCACGATTCCCCGATTCGTTTCGACCGCGTCGACTCCGAAAGTCGCGGGGGAAATCCGGGAATGTGCGGATTTCGATTCAAGACCAGGTTAAGCCGTACGCGCGAACCGGTCGATCTAACGGATACGCGGAACGACTGCCGGCTGCGACCGCCGGCGGGAGGAGGAACGTTCCCCGGTTCGTCGGTCGGCCCGTTGCGGTTCCCGCAGCGATCGTCGATCGAGGTCGTCTTGTCTCGGTCATTCGGGGAGGTTTCACGTCATGAATTTCGCATTGGTGATGATGAGTTCGGCTTGGATCGCGGGCGGCGATCCCACGGCGTGCGTGGATTGCGCCGTTCCCGTGCCGTCGATCTGCGACCCGTGCACCGTCGTCGGCGGCCCGGGTCTGCTGACGCGGCTCAAGACTAAACTGCCCGGCGGCGATTGCCTGGGCTGCCTGCCCGGCAGCAGTCTCTTCGCCAAGCTGAAGGCCAAATTGCAGATGCCCGAACCGGTCGCTTACCCCTGTTCGCTTCCCGCGGGCATGCCGGTGCCTTGCTCTCAAACGGCAAGTTCCACCATCGTCGGTGTGCCGTTCATCGGCAGTTGTCATTTGCCCCCGGTCCCGGCGGCCGTGCCGGTTGCACCTGCCCCGACGCCTAAGGAGATGCCGAAGCCGGACGTATCGAACCCGAGCATTCCGAAGGCGATGCCCAAGCCCACGGCGGAACCGGCCAAGGAAGGCAAAGTCGAAGCGGTTTCCCCGTTGTCCGCTCCAAAGACTGTGCAAGCCGGGGGCGTGCCGGCCGTGCCCTTCTAAGGTTCCCCCGAAGTGTCCTTCAGGCGATTGCCGGAATTTTCGGCGATCGCTTTTTGTGTTTCCACAAGCTCGTTGTAAGTTAGCATCGGGATACGAAGACGGAACGCCGATCGGGCATGGGAGCCTCACGATGACCGCGGTCGGAAATACGGGTGCCGGGAAAGACTTGGCCGAGAAGATCGCCAAGCTCGTCGAGGAAAAAGGCTGGAATCAGGAAGACTTCGCTCGCATCTCGAATCTCAATCGTCACACGGTGCGGCAGATTCTCAACGGCGGCCCCAAGCGAAACTTGCGCAACGCCACCATCAGCCAATGTGCCGAAGCCTTCGGGCTGACGGTCAACGAACTGCGATCAATGGCACTGGATCGCCTGCTCCTACGAGTGCGCGGCAAGGTGCCCGTCGACGAGGAAGCCCAAAAGCTGCTGACCAAGGAAGCGACCCTGCCCGAATTGGTGGTCTGGTTGGAACGCAATCCGCGCAAGGCGGCGGAACTGCGGGCGGACGAAGTGCACGAATTGCTGACCATGCAGCATGCCGGCGGCCCATTGGAACGCCTCGGCGTCGACCACTGCGTCGAACTCATCGAACGGCGTCGGGCGTTGATGTGCCGGGTCAAGGTGATTGCAGCAACGCAGTATCTCGACCTGCTGGAGCAGGTCGTCGATCTGGCCTACGAAAAGATCTCCGTCGGAAAGCTGAAAACGAACTAACCCCGCCGCGGGTACGACGGGGTTAGTTGAATGGGAACACGGCCTGCAGTCGGGCTCACTCGTCATCTTTCTTCTTCATGCGCATGAAAATCATGAGGCCGACGAGGGCCACAAGGGCGACGAACATGCCGCCGAGGACGAGAGGATTGCTGAGGAAATCCATTGCTGACGATCCCTTTCTGAGGTGTGGACGAGTACCGAAAAGTTCACCACGAGGCCGATACCAGCCTGTGATGACGCCTTTTCTATCTCGCCTCCCGCCGGCCGCAAGGGCCGGACGGAAAAAAAACGACGACGCGAACAATCCTTACTCATCGCACTCACCCGGCAAAAGTCTCACATTCCACGAAGCCGGGCGTTGATCGCCGTTCCGGGCATGCGTAGACTTCCCGATGGTACTTCGCGAATCGCGCACCTCCAGCAAGGATTCCAAGACGATGGACGGACGAGCCTTGGTCGCCGGCGGACAACTCCTGTACACCGACGTCATCGGTCGCGACGCCTGCGGCATCGGCGGCGTGGCCTCGAATGACGGGAAACCGTCCTTTGAAGTGCTCGGGAAAACAGTCACCGCCCTCGGCCTGCTCGAACATCGCGGCGGCATCTGCGGCGACGCCGGCGACGGCGCCGGCATCAGCAGTCAGATCCCCCAAGCCTTCTTCCGGGAACAGACGAAGCTCCTGAATCTTGGTGATGTGGCTGCAACCGAAACCCTCGCTGTCGGCGTCTTCTTCTTCCTCGATCAGACTTCCGCGAAGATCGACGCCGCCAAGGCGATTGTCGCGGAAGTCCTCAGCGCCGGCCCGCATGCGTTCCTCGGCTTCCGCGTCATCCCCACGAACGACGACGTCCTGCCGAAAACGGCACGCGACTCCCGGCCCGGGGAGCTTACGCAGACGATCCTCAAGATCAACGGAGACATCGCGACTGCCGAACGCTGGTGCCGCACGCAACGGCTGAACTTGCGCGAACGTTTCCGCGTGGCGGGCCTGAACGCGTACATCGTGTCCCTGTCCGCCCGGCTGATCGGCTACAAGGGCCTGCTCACCAGCGGCCAGTTTCAGGACTTCTACCCGGACCTTGCCGATCCGTCGTTCGAGACCGGCATCGCCTACTTTCACCGTCGTTATTCCACGAACACCTTCCCGAACTGGTCGTTGGCCCAGCCGTTCCGCACGATCTGCCACAACGGCGAGATCAACACGATCCGCACCAACCGCAACGCCGCCGGGGCCTATTCGCGCGGCATGCCGAGCCCGGTGCCCGGCATCGAACTGCTCAGCCCGATGATGTCCGACAGCGGCAGTCTGGACGAGTGGCTCGATCACTTGATGAGCGACAAAAACTGGAGCCTGCTTCGTGCCATGCGGCTCAGCCTGCCGCCGGTGTGGGACACCGAGGCCGACGTGTGGGGGGAAGAAGCGGTCCAGCTCTTCACCTATTGTCGGCGCGCCTTCGGCAGCCTCTGCGCCTGGGATGGCCCCGCAGGCCTCGTCGGATCGGACGGCCGATTCCTGGTCGGCCTCGTGGATCGCATGGGCCTGCGACCGGTGCGGTGGTGTTCGGACAAGCGCGGCTGGCTCTACATCGGCTCCGAGTCCGGCGTGTTCGGGCTGGAAGCGAATCAGATCGTCGCCAGCGGCCAACTGCAGCCCGGGCAGATGATCGCCCTGGACACCCAGACCGGCGAACGGCTCGACAGTTCCCGCATCATGTCCCGCGTCGTTGCCGAAGCGCGGATCGAACTCGGCGACGTCTACGAGTTGAACAAGAAGCAGATCGTCATCTCCGAAGGCTTCGACTTCACCCGGCAGACCGAAAGCATCCTGGACGCCGCCGAGGCCGATCACCATTGGACTCTCGAGCCGCTGCTTCAGGCCGCAGGCTGGGATTTCGAGCGGGCCACGTTCGTCAAGGACATGGCCAAGCTCTCCAAAGAGCCGCTCTCGAGCATGGGGCACGACCGCGTGCTGACCATCTTCAGCCGCCACCATCCGACGCTCTTCAAGTATTGCCAGCAGACCTTCGCGGAAGTGACCAACCCGCCGATCGACCCGTACCGCGAAGGCGGGGCGATGTCCCTGACCACCTATCTGGGCCGCTCGCCGATCAAGCCGCTGGTCGTCGGCAAGGGCAAGCAGTTGCCCGTGCAGCAAATGGAATTGTCGTCTCCGGTCATCTCCGATGCGGTGCTCGAAGACATCCGCCGCAACGAGATCATCGGCATTCAGCCGATCGATGCGACCTTCAAAATCGACGGCGGTGTGGAAGCACTCCGGTCGGCACTCGAAGGGTTGATTGCCGATGCCGCGAAGGCCGTGGCCGACGGCTTCACCGTGCTTTGCATCTCGGACAAGGAAGCCGGCAAGCGCGGGATCGCTCCGATTCCGTCGCTGCTCGCCTTGGGAACGATTCACAACCACCTCTGCAAGCTCGGGCTTCGCGATCGCTGCTCGCTGGTCGTCCAAGCCGGCGACGTGCAGGAAGGTCACGATGTCGCCGTTCTGGTCGCGTTCGGTGCGGATGCGGTTCACCCCTATCTGATGCTCCGCCTCGTCAAGGACGGCATCTCCTGGAAGCATCCGGAGACCAAGCAGGACCAACAGCTCGAACCGCACGAAGCCTTGCGCAACCTCTTCTGCGCACTCGAAGATGGGGTGCTCAAAATCATCTCCAAGATGGGCATCACCACCATCGAAGGCTATCGCGGGGCGATGCTCTTCGAAGCCGTCGGCTTCGGCCCGGAGTTGATGCAATACTTCGGCGAGTTTCCCTCCCGCATCGGTGGATTGACGCTCGAGCACCTCATCGAGGACGCCGTGTGGCGCGTCGCCGCCGCCGAGAAGATGGCCGCCGCGAACAACCCGCTCGGCCGCAATAAGGACTATCACGCCTACAACGCCAAGGTGCGGATGGCGCTGCGGGATGCGGTGAAGGAAGCCCACCCCGAACCGGAGATGGGCGGCGGCGAAATCGCCTACACCGCCCCGCCCGAGGACGCCGACCCGCACAAACTTCTGCGCGTCGAAGTGAAGTTCGAGAACTTTTCCGGCATGGTGCGGATGCGGCCGCCGACCGTGCTGCGCGATCTCTTCATCATCCGAAAAACCGGCCTTCCGCCGATCCCGGTGGAGGACGTGATGAGCAATCACGAACTGATCGGCAAGCACTTCCGCGGTGCGGCCATGAGCCACGGAGCACTGACGGGTGCCTCGCACATGACCATCGCCGCGGCGCTCAACGAACTCGACGGCCTATCCAACTCCGGCGAGGGCGGCGAAGCCCGTTGGCGCAACGACATCCCGCTGCGGGCATGGGGCCAATACTGGGACAAAATCCTGAAGCAACGCAAGGAACACCCCGAGATCTACGCGCTCAAGCCCAAGGGCGACCTGAAGAAGAGCCGCTTCCGCTCGCGGATTCGTCAGGTTGCTTCCGGCCGCTTCGGAGTCGATGCCGAGTACCTCATCAATGCGGATGAGTTGCAGATCAAGATGGCGCAAGGTGCCAAGCCCGGCGAGGGCGGGCAACTCATGGGGAAAAAGGTGACCGCCGAGATCGCCGAAATCCGCTTCGCCAAAACAGGCACCGACCTGATCTCGCCGCCGCCGCACCACGACATTTATTCCATTGAGGACTTGGCCCAACTCATCTACGACCTGAAGTCCGTCAACCCCGGCAAGCCGGTCTCGGTCAAGCTGGTTGCCGTGGACAACATCGGCACCATCGCCGTCGGCGTCGCCAAGGCCGGGGCGGACATCATCGAGATCGACGGCATCGACGGCGGCACCGGTGCCGCGATGGTCTCCAGCAAGGAGCATGCGGGCCTGCCGAGCGAGATGGGCCTCGCGGAAGCGCACCAGGCCCTGGTCGTCAACGGCATCCGCAAAACGGTCAAGCTTCGCGTCGGCGGCGGCATCAAGAACGGCTACGACATCATCAAGTACGCCCTGTTCGGCGCCGATCAGTTCAGCTTCGGCCAAGGGTTGATGGTCTCGGTCGGCTGCATCGTCTGCAAGTCCTGCCACATTCCCAATTGCCCGACCGGCATCACGGGTTCGCCCGAAATCTTCAAAGGCCACCCGGAGCACACCAAGGCCTACCTGCACGCCGTCGCCGAGGAGACTCGGCATCTGCTCGGGCAAATGGGTATCGCCCACATCTCCGAACTGACCGGCCGCAGCGATCTTTTGGAAAAGCGGACCGATGCGGAAATGAAGGGCCGCATCGCCGCGGTCGACGTCTCCAAGTTCATCCGCCCGGACATGGCCATTCGGGATCTGGACGCCAACTTCCCACAAGCTGCGGGAACCACCGGCATCTGCGTTCCGCCGGGTCAGTCGCTCAATGAACGCATGCTCGCCGCCGTGGCCGACGCGATCGATGCCGGGCAGAATGCTTCGAACCTCTTCCGAATTCGGAACAGCGACCGCTCCGTTGGTGCCACCATCGCCGGGCAGATCGCCAAGCTCTACGGCCGCGAGGGTATGCCCAACGGCAAGAAGATACAGATGCGTTACGATGGCGAAGCAGGCCAAAGCTTCGGCGCCTGGTGCCTCGACGGTCTCGACCTCGAACTCAACGGCTTCGCACAGGACGGCGTCGCCAAGGGCATTTCCGGCGGAACGGTCGTGGTCACCCTCGATTATGCCAATGCCGAGATGGGAACCGAGCTGCAGTCGGTCGCGGGCAACAACATCGCCTACGGGGCCACCGGCGGCAACGTCTTCATCGGCGGCCGGGCGGGCCACCGGCTCGGCATCCGCAATTCCGGGGCGACCATCGTCGCCGAGGCTGCCGGCAAATACGCCTGCGAGTACATGACCCGAGGTCGGGTGCTGATCCTCGGCCCCATCGAGAACGAGATCGGCTCCGGCATGACCGGCGGCGAACTCTTCATCTTCGATCCGCGCAGCGAAGTCCCGAACAAGCTGCACTCGAAATCGGTTGCGGTGATCGAGTGCAACTACACCGACTACGAATGGATGCACCCGCTCATCCACAAGTACCATCAGCGAACGCAATCCCGCCAAGCCGAGTACATCCTCAAAAACTGGGCCGACATCCGCCGCGGCCGCCGCCTCCGTAAGGTGCTCCCCTTGGCCGTGGCTCGCGCCATGCAGGACTATAAGACCGTGGGCACGAACGCGGGGTGAGTGAGTTCACGACGCAGTGTAAACCTTCCGGTCGTTCTCGTCGAGAATCGCGTCGAGCGTCTCGCCGAGAAACACCGCAATGTAGCCGACCGGCAGAGTGAGTATCTTCATGGCCTCCGGACGGATTTGCAGCAGATCGTAGACGAAGATCCAATCGTAGGGGCCGTCCTGCTTCGGGTTGTCGAGCAGTTTCAGCGTCCAGCCGCTGTCCCCTTCCTTGAGTTCGGATCGTTGGAAGAAGACCTCCTCCTCCTCCATCGCACCCTCCACGAAAACGACCTTCTCCAGAAAGTGAATCGGTACCGGCGTCACACCCAGTGGGTTGACAACATCGTTCTGCTGGGCGATCACGGTCAGGGTCGTACCGAGTTGGTTCCGGGTGTCGTCTTCGGGGTCGCCATCGAAATCGGGCTCCTGCAGTTGCAACGTCCCTTTCACTTCGACCAGCTTCAGTGTGGACCAACCGAGTTGGATCGTGCGGTCGGGCGCGAAGAAGTCGTTGCCCCGTTCCTTGGCGATGTCGGCCAGCACCCCCTCCAGCCAATCGGCCTGAGCCTGCAGTTCCTTCGAGTAACGGAAGGAAAGTTTACGGTCGCCGATCGTCATCGTTTTCGTCATGCTACTTCTCCGAAAGTATGGCTATTGCTTGACCTTACAGGTGCTACAGGCTCTAGGCGGACCTTTGACGCGGTCTTTCGTGTCCTTGTGCAGCTTCTTGATATGTTTCTTCAACTCCGCCTCAGCTGCTTTCGCCTTGCGCATCATGCGGCGTCGGGCGGCGGGGTCGATGTCCTCTCCGCGCATGGTCTTCCAGGCGGCAGCGGTTTTCGCCCCCTTGGATGAGTTGGCTGAGCCGGTCAGCGGCATGAAGTTTTTCGGATTGTTCAGCACCGCCAACTGCTGATCGCGCGTGAGCGTGCTGAAGCCGGGCATGTTGACGACCGTCCGCATGGGCACGATGTGGTCCGCACCCAGGCTCGCACCGGCCGGGGCTTTCTTACCGGTCAGAGCACAACGACTGTCGGGCTGATTGCACTCGTCGCGCCGCGCGTCGTTCGGAGTTTTACTGCGCAGGTCGTCGTAACGGCTGCGTTTGATCGCCAGCGGTTCCTCCTTGCCGCTCGTCAACCCCCGCAAATCCACTTCGTCCAGCGGGTGCGCGGTATAGGCGTACAGGTTCAACCCGCCTTCGACGCCCATCGGATCGGTCTGCAGATAGCGGCCGAGCTTCGGAGCGTAGCTTCGGAAGCGGTTGTCGTGCAGGCCGGTTTCGTCGTCCCGGTAGTGGCCGGGGAAGGCGAAGTGAAAGGGTACTTCGGCGACGGTAATGGTCGCTTCGCCGTAGGGCGCGATCTCGGCAAACCAGACGAGTTTGCCTGCGCGATCATAGACGGCGGTCGGGGTGCCGAGTTGGTCGCCGTGAACGGTGTAGCTC
>Ga0105047_10006360_pt1 | contig 20054 bp, 19 predicted proteins | sample MAT04_FD_78384 | JGI IMG/M metagenome (GOLD analysis project Ga0105047, IMG submission 78384) | Freshwater microbial communities from Lake Fryxell liftoff mats and glacier meltwater in Antarctica - MAT-04 (megahit assembly) | ecosystem: Environmental > Aquatic > Freshwater > Ice > Liftoff...
ACCTGGGTGATCGCCGGTGATGGCTGCCTGATGGAGGGCGTCAGCCACGAGGCGATCGGGCTGGCCGGCAAGCTGGCCCTGTCGCGGCTGATCGTGCTGTGGGACAACAACGGCATCACCATCGACGGCAAGGTGTCGCTGTCGGACATCACCGACCAGATGGCGCGCTTTGCCGCCAGCGGCTGGGACGTGTTTGCCTGCGACGGCCACGACCCCGAGGCGATCGACGCGGCCATGCTGGCGGCCAAGGCATCGTCCCGCCCTGCCCTGATCGCCTGCAAGACCCATATCGCCCTTGGGTCGTCGGCTCAGGACACCTCGAAAGGCCATGGCGCGCTGACCGACAAACAGCTGATCGCCGACACCCGGACCGCCTATGGCTGGACCCACGGCCCGTTCGAGATTCCGGTCGACATCAAGGCGGCATGGGAGGCGAAGGGTGCGCGTGGGGCGGCGGCGAGGGCCGCCTGGGAGGCCCGGCTGGCCGCCCTGCCCGGCGGCAAGCAGGCCGAATTCGCCCGGATCTTTGCGGGCGATGTGCCGGCCAGGCTGACGGCGACGATCCGGGCGTTGAAAAAGCAGGCGATTGCCGATGCCCCGAAACTCGCCACCCGCGCCGCATCCGAAGCGGTGCTGAAAGCGGTCAACCCGGTGATGCCCGAAACCATCGGCGGCTCGGCCGACCTTACCGGGTCGAACAATACCAAGACCGCCGATCTTGGCGTGTTCTCGCCCGAGGACCGCAAGGGGCGCTATATCTATTACGGCATCCGCGAACATGGCATGGCCAGCGCGATGAACGGTCTGGCGCTGCATGGCGGCGTGCGGCCCTACGGCGGCACGTTCATGTGCTTTACCGACTATGCCCGGCCCGCGATGCGGTTGTCGGCGCTGATGGGCGTGCCGGTGATCTATGTGATGACCCATGATTCCATCGGTCTTGGCGAGGATGGCCCGACCCACCAGCCGGTCGAGCATCTGGCGATCAGCCGGGCCACCCCCAACACCTATGTCATCCGGCCCGCCGATCTGGCGGAAACCGCCGAGGCCTGGGAGGTGGCGTTGAAATCGAAAACCACCCCCACCGTGCTGGCATTGTCGCGCCAGAACCTGCCGACGGTGCGCAAGACCCACACCAACGAAAACATGGTGGCGCGCGGGGCCTATGTGCTGTCCGACGCGGTGGCCAAGCGTCAGGTCATCCTGATCGCCACCGGCTCAGAGGTCGAAATCGCCCTGAAAGCGCAAACCCTGCTCGAGTCCGAGGGGATCGGCACCCGCGTGGTGTCGATGCCCTGCATGGAGCTGTTCGCAGCCCAGGACGAGGTCTGGCGCAAGAAGGTGCTGCCGGCCGGGTCGGTGCGCATCGGCATCGAGGCCGGGGTGCGGCAGGGCTGGGACCGTTGGTTGCTGGGCGAGCGGGCCCGCAAGTCCGACTTTGTCGGCATGACCGGCTTTGGGGCCTCGGCCCCGATCGACGTGCTGTATCGCGAGTTCGGCATCACGGCAGAGGCGACCGTCGCCAAGGCGAAGGCGCTGTTGTAGCGCCTTCGGCCAGGTCTAGCGCAGCGGCGGCAGGTCGGGCAGACCATCGTCGTTCAGATCGGTCTCTGCCTCGTCGTCAAGATCATCCTCGGTCAGGTCCGCGTCATCTTCGGGCCAGTCCGAGGTGATGTCCGCATCGCCCTGCGGGATGTCGGGCAGGTCCTGCGAGGGCAGATCGGCATCGGGCAGCACGCCGCCCTGTTCCGATGCATCGCCGTCCGACAGGTGAATGTCGGTGTCGTCGTCCGGGTAGGTCTGCTCGTCGCCCTGATCGCGCAGGGTCGGAAACTCGCCCAGATTGCGCTGCAGGCTGGCCTCCTCGATGGTGGATTCGTAGGGGTCGAGCGTCGGCACGGCCACCTCATCCAGCGACACCAGAATGCGGGCGTCCTCGAGATAACTATCCTGCTGGCCCTCGGGGCTGCCCGCGTCTTTCCACAGCCGGTCGCCCCGGGCGTGGATGCGGTCTTCCAATGCGTCAAATTCCGACTTGTTCATGATGGCGGTCCCTGGCTGTTGCGCCGGGGAAACGTGGCGGGGGCGATGGCGGTTCCGTCAGCCGGCGCGGCTTCGCCTTGCGGTCAACCCCGCCACCAGCGGCCCGATCACCCGCGTCGCCACCGGAATCAGCAGCAACCCCATCAGCAACCCGAACACGCCGTCAAAGAAAGCCGTCACCCCCCATTCGACGAACCCGGTCAGATTGGCCGGAACCACATGCGCCACCGCAACCGCGATGTGGTGGATCTGGTCATATAGCCACCCCCACCCCAACACGTCGGCCCCGTGCAGGATGATCGACCCGCCAACCCACAGCATCGCCGCCGTGCCGATGGTCGACAGGATCGCCAGAAACCCCGGCATCCCCAGAACCAGCCCCCGGCCAACCGCCCGTGTCGCCTCCAACCGGCCCCGGGTCGACATGAACAACCCGACGTCATCCATCTTCACGATCAGCGCCACCGAGCCATAGACCACCACGGTGATCAGCGTGCCGACGACCGCCAGCGTGATCGCCTCGAGCCAGAAATTGCTGGCGGGAATGGCGGCCAGCGCGATTGTCATGATCTCGGCCGACAGGATGAAATCGGTCTTGATCGCCCCTGCCACCCGCTCTTCCTCAAGCCCGACCGGGTCCTTTGGGTCCATGTCCTTGGCCACATGCGTATCGCCGTGCGGGAACAGCAGGTGAAACACCTTCTCCGCCCCCTCAAAGCACAGATAGGCCCCGCCCAGCATCAACAGCGGCGTGATGGCCCAGGGCGCAAAGTTTGACAGCACCAGCGCGGCCGGCAGCAGGATGGCCAGCTTGTTCTTCAGCGACCCCACCGCGATGCGCCAGATGATCGGCAGCTCGCGCTTGGCCTCGAACCCTGTCACGTATTTCGGCGTGACGGCGGCGTCGTCGATCACCACCCCGGCGGCCTTGGCCCCCGCCTTGGCCGCCGCCGCCGCGATATCGTCGATCGAGGCCGCCGCCACCTTGGCAATCGCCGCCACGTCGTCCAACAGCGCCAGAAGACCACTCATCGGTTCACCCTTCAGATTTTTTCCACCTTAACCCGCAACCCGCATAATGGAAAAGGCCGAACCTTTGGCGATACCGCAGGTGCGACGTGTTGCACCCGCCCGGGCATCGGCTAATGTCGCCCGCACCGCTGCCCACGCCCACCCGCCGGAGAGATGATGACCGACCGCATCGCGCTTGCCATGGGCCTTGTCATCGTGGCGCTGATCGGGCTTGATCTGGTGGCGAACGGCGGCGACGCGATGATGTTTCTGGCGCTAAAGATCATTGATCTGGTGGAGTTTCTCAGCTTCTGGCGGTAGCGTGGCCACGAATGCGTCAAACAGGCCGAGAACCACCCGCGTTAGCGCTATCAGACATCCCGCGACCGTTGACCCCAATCCGGGGTCGTGCGGCGCAATTGCAAAGCAGGAGACACTTCATGACCGTCAAAGTCGCCATCAACGGGTTCGGCCGCATCGGCCGCAACGTGCTGCGCGCCATCATCGAATCGGGCCGCACCGATATCGAGGTTGTCGCGATCAACGATCTGGGTCCGGTAGAGACCAACGCCCACCTGCTGCGCTTTGATTCGGTGCATGGCCGTTTTCCGGGCACCGTGACCACCACCGCCACCACGATCGACGCCGGCCGCGGGCCGATCGAGGTGTCGGCGATTCGCAATCCGGCCGACCTGCCTTGGGGCCATGTCGACATCGTGCTGGAATGCACCGGCATCTTCACCGACAAGGACAAGGCCGTCGTCCACCTTGAAAACGGCGCGAGCCGGGTTCTGGTCTCGGCGCCCTCGGCTGGCGCGGACAAGACGATTGTCTATGGCGTAAACCATGACACCCTGACCGCCGCCGACCTGATCGTGTCGAATGCGTCCTGCACCACCAACTGCCTGTCGCCGGTGGCGCAGGTGTTGCACCAGACGGTCGGCATCAGCCGCGGGTTCATGACAACGATCCACAGCTATACCGGCGATCAGCCGACGCTCGACACCATGCACAAGGACCTGTATCGCGCCCGGGCCGCGGCGCTGAGCATGATTCCGACATCAACCGGGGCCGCCAAGGCCGTGGGTCTGGTGCTGCCCGAACTGAAAGGCAAGCTTGACGGCGTGGCCATCCGGGTGCCGACGCCCAACGTCTCGGTCGTCGATCTGGTGTTCGAAGCCAGCCGCACGACGTCGGTGGAAGAGATCAACGAGGCGATCCGCACGGCGGCCAACGGGCGGCTGAAGGGCATTCTGGGTTACACCGACCAGCCCAATGTCAGTTGTGATTTCAACCACGACCCGCATTCGTCGATCTTCCACATGGACCAGACAAAGGTTCTGGAGGGCACGATGGTGCGCATTCTGGCCTGGTATGACAACGAATGGGGCTTCTCGAACCGCATGGCCGATACCGCGGTGGTGATGGGAAACCTTCTCTGAGGTGCGGACCCAAGGATTTCAGGAAAATCCTTTGAGTGGGGTGGGGGCGCCTTGGGGGCGCCCTCTTGCATGAACTGACGTAGCCATGCACCGGGCGCATGGCGGCAGGGCCCGGATGCTTGTTGTTAGCGCCACCAGACGTGCCATATTCTGCAGATGCGAAACGGAAACGCCATCCGGGCCAACCATCGCACGCTGTAAAGGACAAGACGACCATGAAACACTTCTTTGCCCAAGCCCGTGAAGCCGCCGCCAAGCGCGCGCTGTATCGCCGGACCCGCGACGAAATCGCCACGATGCCGCGCCACATCGCGCTTGACCTCGGGATCTTCCCCGAGGATGCAGAGCAGATCGCGCGCACGGCTGTCTGGGGCTGAGCCTTGCGGGATCAGTGACGCCAAGGGGGCCCATCGGCCCCCTTTTTCATTGCAATATCATACCGTTGCGGAACCTCTGCGCATTGGCGCGATAGCCTGCCGCAGAGGCGATCAACCGCGCCCGCGCCGCGTCATCCAGGTGCCTTATCACCTTGCCCGGGGCGCCCATCACCAGCGATCCATCGGCAATCTCCTTGCCCTCGGTGATCAGGGCACAGGCGCCGATCAGACAGCCCTGCCCGATCCGCGCGCCGTTCAGCACCGTCGCCCCCATTCCGATCAGGCTGCCGTCACCGATGATGCTGCCATGCAGCATCGCCTTGTGGCCGATGGTGCAGTCCTGACCGATGATCAGCGGATACCCCATATCGGTGTGCAGCACCGAATTTTCCTGCACGTTCGACCCTTCGCCGACGGTGATCGGTTCGTTGTCGCCGCGCAGCACCGCGCCGAACCAGATGTTCGCCCCTGCCCTGACCACCACCCGGCCGATCAGCACCGCGGTCGGCGCGACCCAGGCGTCGGGATGGATGTCGGGGATAAGGCCATCAAGCGCGTAGATCATCGGATTTCAAACTCGGAGTTCAGGGCGCGGACAAAACCGGCAAGCCCGGGCTGGCGTTGCCGCCGCAGTCTCTCAGCCTGAAGAATGGCTGACAAGGCATTGAAACAGCTATCAAGATCGGAATTGATCAGGACATAATCATACTCCGCCCAGTGGCTGATCTCGTCGCGGCTGCGCGCCATGCGACCGGCAATCACCTCGGGGCTGTCGGCGGCCCGGCCCCGCAGCCGGGCGTCCAGTTCGGCGATCGACGGCGGCAGGATGAACACCGACACCACATCGTGGCCAAGGCTGGAGTTGCGGATCTGCTGGCCGCCCTGCCAGTCGATATCGAACACCGTATCGCGCCCCTCGGCCATGGTCTGCGCGACCGGGGCGCGGGGCGAGCCGTAAAGATTGCCGAACACCTCGGCATGTTCCAGCATCTCGCCGCCGGTCACCATGGCTTCGAACGCCGCGCGGCTGCGAAAGAGGTAGTGCTGGCCGTCGACCTCGGCCGGTCGCGGGGCGCGGGTGGTGGCCGAGACCGAGAACTGCAGTTGCGGGTCCTGCGCCATCAGCCGCCGGGCCAGCGTCGACTTGCCCGCCCCCGATGGCGACGACAGGATCAGCAAGAGGCCACGGCGCTGCATCGTCACTCCACGTTCTGAACCTGCTCGCGCATCTGATCGATCACCACCTTCAGGTCAAGCCCCACCTTCGTCAGCGCCGCCGACTGCGATTTGGAGCATAAGGTATTGGCCTCGCGCATGAATTCCTGAATAAGGAAATCAAACTTGCGCCCCACCGGCCCCGCTTCGGCCAGCAGCGCGCGGGCGGCGGCAGCATGGGCGCCCAGCCTGTCCAGCTCTTCCGTCACATCCTGCCGGACCGCCAGCAGCGCCAGTTCCTGTGCCAGCCGCGCCGCATCCAGCCCCTCGGCATTGGTGACAAGGCGGGTGACCGCGTCCTGCAGCGTCGCCGCCGCCTGATCCCGCCGCGCCGCAGCCTCGGTCGCGGCCTCTGCCAGCAACTGCGCGATGCGGTCGAGTTGGGCCGCGATGATCGCCGCCAGCGCCGCGCCTTCGGCCGCACGCATGGCGTTGAAGTCGGCCAGCAGCGGTGGCAGACCGGCCAGCAGCGCCTCGCGCAACGCAGCGGTGTCCGGGTCCAGCGCCGACGTGTCCATCACCCCGCGCACCGCCAGCACATCGGCGGCCGTCGCCTGCGCCAGCGTCACGCCGATCTTCATCGCCGCATCCTCGACCGTGCGCAGCGCCTGCAGAACCGCGTCCAGAACCGCCGCATCGACACGCAACGCAGCCTCGCCCAGCCCGCCATCGCGCGTGACCTTCAGCGTCAGGCTGACGTTGCCGCGCTGCAGCCCCTGCCCCAGGGCCGCCCTCAGCGCCGGTTCCAGCCCGTCGATCCAGTCCGGCACCCGCAGCCGCAGGTCCAGCCCCTTGCCGTTCACCGACCGGATGTCCCAGGCCCAGCCATAGCCCTGCCCCTGCCCCCTGGCTGCGGCGAATCCGGTCATCGACAGGGTCACTGGCTCTCCTTGCGGCTGCGGGTGTTTACCATTTGACAAGATTGTTCGCCAATTCCGCGGGACGTGCTGTAGATTAAGACTTCAGTAACTTGTATTGCCCGATTGTTAACCCGACACACCCGGTCCGTCGCACAGGCTTAGCAGAGCCGCCGTGTCGCGACAACGTCCGGGGCGAAGCAGGATTTGGGTCTGGCGGAGACTCACGGCACAGGAGCGGGGAATGGCGTTCTTTTCAGGCAGGTCAGGTGCGGCAGGAGGGTCGGGCAGCGAAGGTGGTCCGCGCTTTGCCGCGCTGGCCGAGGTGCGGGCCTATTGGGAGGGTCTGCGCACAGCCAACAGCCTGCCGCTCCGCGAGGCGATGGACCCGCGCGGCATGGCCGGGGCGCTGGAAGTGACCTTTCTGGTCGAACGCATCGCGCCCGGAATCGCCCGATTCCGGCTGGCGGGCATGCAGGTGGCCGACCTGCTGGGCATGGATGTCCGCGGCATGCCGCTGTCGTCGCTGTTCGACACGTCCGGGCGCAGCCGCCTGACGGGGCCACTGGAATCGGTGTTTGCCGAGCCGGCGGTTCTCGACCTGTGGCTCGAGGCGGAACGCGGTGTGGGGCGCCCGGCGCTCGAGGCGCGGCTGCTGCTGCTGCCGCTGATCAGCACGCGCGGGGTCACCGATCTGGCGCTTGGCTGTCTTGCGATCGAAGGCCAGATCGGCCGCAGCCCGCGCCGGTTTGCCATTGCAGGCGTGATGAGCGAGACCTTGAGCCGGCAACCGGCGGCCCCCGCCCGCGTTCAGCCCAGCATGGGCCTCGCCGAAGCCGCAGCCCCCTATGAGCCGCCGCGACCGCCCCGGGGGCGGCCGCACCTGCGTGTGGTCAAGTAGTCACAGCGCCATCCGCCGGGCGTCGGCCCGCAGCGACGACAGCTCTTCCGCCACCAGAAACGCCAGTTCCAGCGACTGAGACGCGTTCAGCCGCGGATCGCAGGCGGTATGATACCGGTCGGACAGATCTTCGTCCGACACAGCGCGCAGGCCGCCGGTGCATTCGGTCACGTCCTTGCCGGTCATCTCGAAATGCACGCCGCCGGGAACGGTGCCCTCGGCCTTGTGGATCGCAAAGAACTCGCGCACCTCGCGCAGCACGCTGTCGAACGTCCGGGTCTTGTAGCCGGTCGAGGATTTGATGGTGTTGCCGTGCATCGGATCGCAGGACCAGACAACCTTTGCGCCCTCTTGCTGCACCGCCTTGATCAGGCGCGGCAAGTGTTCGCCCACCTTGCCCGCGCCAAACCGCGCAATCAGCGTCAGGCGCCCGGCCTCGTTCTGCGGGTTCAGTTTGGCCATCAGCACCTTGAGATCGTCGGCCGTGGTCGTCGGCCCGCATTTCAGCCCGATCGGGTTGAGAACGCCGCGCGCAAATTCCACATGCGCCCCGTCCGGCTGACGCGTGCGGTCACCGATCCAGATCATGTGGCCGCTGCCCGCCACCGGCTGCCCCGAGATGCTGTCGATCCGGCACAACGCCTCTTCGTATTCCAGCAGCAGCGCCTCGTGGCTGGTGTAGAAATCCACCGTCGCCAGTTCCGGCGCGGTATCGGCGTTGACCCCCGCCGCGTTCATGAAGTCAAGCGCATCGGAAATGCGGTTCGACAACTCGCGATAGCGTTCGGCCTTGTCATGCTCGGCAAAGCCGAGCGTCCAGGAATGCACCCGGTGAATGTCGGCAAAACCGCCGGTCGAGAACGCCCGCAGCAGGTTCAGGCTGGCCGCCGCCTGGGTATAGGCCTGCAGCATGCGCTGCGGGTCGGGGCGGCGGGCATCCGCCGTCGCCTCGAATCCGTGAATGATGTCGCCGCGGTAGCTGGGCAGTTCCACGCCGTCGATCACCTCGGTCGGCGCCGAGCGCGGCTTGGCGAACTGCCCCGCCATCCGGCCCACCTTGATCACCGGCACCTTGGCACCATAGGTCAGCACCACCGCCATCTGCAGCATCACCTTGAAGGTGTCGCGGATGTTGTCGGCGCTGAACTCCGAGAACGACTCGGCGCAGTCGCCGCCCTGCAGCAAGAACGCCTTGCCGTCCGATGCCAACGCCAGCTGCCGCCTCAGCTTGCGCGCCTCGCCGGCAAAGACCAGTGGCGGATATTTGGACAGTTGCACCTCGGCGGCAGACAGCGCCTGCGCATCGGGATAGTCCGGCATCTGCACGCGCGGCTTGGCACGCCAGTCAGATTTCATCCAGCCCTTGGTCACCTTCACCTCCTCATTCCAGCACCGCCGCGGTTGTAAGCAAATGTTGCCGGAATGCAAAGGGCGAAAGCCGGGGTTTCACCCTTGCGGACGGTCGGTTTTCCTGTTTCCTTGGCCCGATACCGACACGAACAGGTCGCAACATGCCCACCCAGCCCCTCAAGGCCACCCATGTCGCCAAACTGGCGACGCCGCGGCGCTTTGTGTTCCTCCTGCTGGACCGGTTCACGATGCTCGCCTTCGCCAGCGCAATCGAGCCGTTGCGCATCGCCAACCGGGTGGTCGGCAGCCCGATCTACGGCTGGTCGCTGGCGGGCGACGGCGGGGTGTCGGCGACCTGTTCGAACGGCACCAGCTTCAAGCTCGACCTCGGGTTGGACGAGATCGACCGCGACGACATCGTGCTGGTCTGCGGCGGCATCGACGTGCAGAAATCGGCGACCAGACCGGTGCTGAACTGGCTGCGGCGCGAGGCGCGGCGCGGCGTCACCATCGGCGGGCTGTGCACGGGGGCCTATGCGCTGGCCAAGGCGGGGCTGCTGGATGGCAAGAAGGCGACGATCCACTGGGAAAATCAGGATGGTTTCCTTGAGGAGTTCGATCAGGTCAAGCTGACCAAATCGGTGTTCGTGATGGACGGCAACCGCTGGACCACCGCCGGGGGCACCTCGTCGCTCGACCTGATGCTCAAGGTCATCGCCCAGGATCATGGCGAAGACACGGCCAACTCGGTTGCCGATCAGCTGATCTATTCCACCATCCGCACCGATCAGGACACCCAACGCCTGTCGATCCCCACGCGCATCGGCGTCCGGCATCCGAAACTGTCGCAGGTCATCCAGATGATGGAGGGAAACGTCGAAGATCCGCTGTCGCCCGCCGATCTGGCCGAAGAGGTGGGCATGTCCACCCGCCAGCTTGAACGCTTGTTCCGCCGCTACCTCAACCGCTCGCCCAAACGTTATTACATGGAGTTGCGCCTGCAAAAGGCCCGCAACCTGCTGATGCAGACCGACATGTCGGTGATCAACGTCGCCCTCGCCTGCGGCTTTGCCAGCCCGTCGCATTTCTCGAAATGCTACCGCAGCCACTACAACACCACGCCCTACCGTGAACGTGGCAGTCAGGGCGTCACCGGCATGGGCGCCGGCGTGCGGTTGTCGATCTGAACACTTTACCTGAAAATTGCGTTCTTCTGTTCACAAATATCCCACAGGGGGTGTGGGGGATGTGAAATCCCCCACCGGCCTCTCCACAAACGCTCAATAGCCTTCGTTGCAGAACGACAGCGTCACCTGGCAGCCGGTGGTGAATTCGCCACAACTCGCCAGCGCCGCTTCCTGCGCCACGGCAGATGACAGATCACCGGCAAAGCCCATGCCATAGCCATCGCCGACGGCGACTGCGCCGCATTGCTGGAACACCAGAACCGTGCCGCAATCCTCGGCCCCGCACGAGGCATAGGCTTCGGTCTCGGCGGTGGCCTCGGAGTCGTAGTTCCACGACCCGCCCGATTGCCCGGTCTGTGGCGAAAAGGCAATGGCCGCATACAGACCCTCAGCCGCCACCGGAGCGGCGGTCAGCATCAGGGCCGAAAAACCAAGGGCAACAAAAGGGGCACGCATTGCGAAGGGCCTATCACTGTTAAACTCAACTGCATATTGGGGTCGGCCGATCCGTCGTCAAGCCCGCCCATCGTCAGGCCCACCCGTCGTCAGGCCCGCCCGTCGTCAGGCCCACCCGTCGGGTCAAGGCACCGGGGCCATGCGATATAGTTTGCCTTCCAGCACCGACAGAAACCAGATCGACCCGTCGGGCGCCTCGACAATGTCGCGCACCCGGCCCGTCTCGGCCGAGGCGATGCGCTCTTCGGCATACCCCGCCTCGGGGTCCAGCCGCGAGATGAAGTCGCTGTTCAGGCTGCCGGTCAACCAGTCGCCCTGCCACGCGGCAACCAGCGCCCCCGAATACTGCAACAGGCCGGACGGCGCGATCGAGGGCACCCAGTAATGCAGCGGCTGCTCCATGCCGTCGCGGGCCGCACCGGTGCCGATCCGCCCGCCGCCATAGTTCTCGCCATAGCTGATCACCGGCCAGCCATAGTTGCGCCCCTCTTCGACGCGGTTCAACTCGTCCCCCCCCTGCGCGCCATGTTCAACCAGCCACAGCGCGCCGTCCGCACCCAGCGCCGCCCCCTGCGCGTTGCGATGGCCAAGCGAATAGACCCCCGGCCGCGCGCCGGGCAGGCTGGTGGCGGGCGATCCGTCGCGGTTGAGGTGAATGACCTTGCCCTCGACCCGCATCGGGTCCTGCGCGTTCATCCCGTCGGGCCCGCTCCCCCTGTCGCCCGTGGTCATGAACACCGTGCCATCGCCCGCCTCGACCAGACGCGAGCCGAAATGCACCTCGCCCCGCAGTGCGTCGCCGGCATAAAGCCGGTCAAAGTCCTCAAGCGTCGTGCCGTCGTCGGACAGCCGCCCCTTGCCCACCGCTGTCGCATAGCCCAGCAGTGACGGCCGGGCATAACTCAGCCAGATTTCGCGGCTGGTGGCAAAGTCGCGCGGGATCATCACGTCAAGCAGGCCGCCCTGCTGGCCTTCGATGACGCGGGGCAGACCCCCGATCTCGGTCATGGCAGCGCTGGCAAAGTGCAATAGCCTGCCGGCCCGTTCGGTCACCACATAGCTGCCATCGGGCAGAAACGCGACGGCCCAGGGTTCGGTCAGCCCGTCGGCCATCGTGGTGATCTGCATGTCACCTGCCTGCGTGCGGACCACACTGTCGGCCCGCGCCACAATCGCCGGCTGCAACACCGCCACCGCCAGCAGAACCCAAGCCCTTTGCATCTTCGCCTCCCGCTTCATTGCCTTGTGACGTAAGGCCAATCTGACCGGCATCCAAGGCCGGATCACAAACTTTTCTTCCCCGATCCGGGCCGATTGACCACGTTTTAGATGCTTTTCTTTTGATCAACCCCACTCTAGGTTCATCGGCAGGATTTCGATCCAACATGGGAGATACCAATGAAAAAACTGCTGCTTGCAACCGCCGCCACCGCACTTTTCGCGGGGGCTGCCATGGCCGAGGAAATCAAGCTCGGCATTCTGATCGGCTTCACCGGTCCCATCGAATCGCTGACGCCCGACATGGCGGCGGCGGCCGAACTGGCGATGAAGGAAGTGAACGACTCCGGCAAGTTGCTGGATGGCTCGACGCTGGTCGCCGTGCGCGGAGACTCGACCTGCGGCGATTCCGCAGCGGGCACGGCGGCTGCCGAGCGTCTGGTGACCAGCGACGGCGTCAAGGGCATCATCGGTGGCGACTGCTCTGGTGTGACCGGTGCCGTCTTGCAGAACGTCGCGCGCCCGAACGGCATGGTGATGATCTCGCCGTCCGCCACGTCGCCTGCGTTGTCGACGGCCGAAGATGACGGCCTGTTCTTCCGCACCGCCCCGTCGGACGCGCGCGAAGGCCAGGTCATGGCCGACATCCTGACGGAAAAGGGCGTCAAGTCGATTGCCCTGACCTACACCAACAACGACTACGGCAAGGGTCTGGCCGAAGCCATCGCCACCTCGTTCACCGCTGTCGGCGGCACGGTCACGATCAACGCGGCACATGACGACGGCAAGGCCGACTATTCGGCCGAGGTCGCAGCACTTGCGTCCGCCGGGGGCGACCTTCTGGTCGTGGCCGGATATCTGGATCAGGGCGGCAAGGGCATCATCCAGGCCTCGCTCGATTCCGGGGCGTTCACGACTTTTGGCCTGCCGGGCGGCATGTATGGCGAATCGCTGCCCACAGCCATTGGCGCCGCACTTGACGGCTCTTACGGCCAGATCGCCGGGTCGGATTCGACCGGGGCTGCAACCCTGATCGAGATGGGCAAGGCGGCGGGCTTTGACGGTGCCAACGCCTATACGCCCGAATCGTATGACGCCGCGGCCCTGTTCGCACTGGCGATGCAGGCGGCAAAGTCGTCCGATCCGGCAATGTACAAGGCCAAGGTGATGGAAGTGGCCAATGCGCCCGGCGAAAAGATCTATCCCGGCGAACTCGCCAAAGGGCTGGAACTGATCGCCGCTGGCACCGACATCGACTATGAAGGTGCGACGGCGGTCGAGCTGATCGGGGCGGGCGAAAGCGCCGGGCGCTACCGCCAGTTCGAGGTCAAGGGCGGCAAGAACGAAACTGTCGGGTTCCGTTGATCGTCTGACCGGTTGACATGCTGCGACGGCCCGGGCAAAGACCCGGGCCGTTGACATAAGCAAACCCCCACACCGGCGCAAAGTCGGAACCTGATGGGGGTCGCTGGGGGAATGAATGATCGAAGTCCAGGACCTGCACCGGCATTTCGGTGGATTTCGCGCCGTGGACGGGGCGTCGCTGCGCATCGAGACCGGGTCGATCACCGGGCTGATCGGGCCGAACGGAGCGGGCAAGACGACGCTGTTCAACGTGATCGCTGGCCGCCTGCCGCCGACCTCGGGCCGGGTGCTGATGGATGGCGAGGACATTACCGGGCTGCCGCCACATGCCTTGTTTGCCAAGGGTTTGCTGCGCACCTTTCAGATCGCACATGAATTCGGCTCGATGACGGTGCGCGAGAACCTGATGATGGTGCCGCCGTCGCAGGCCGGCGAAACCCTGTGGAACGCCTGGTTCAACCGCCGCGCCATCGCCGCCGAAGAAGCCCGAAACCGCGACAAGGCGGATGAGGTGCTGGAGTTTCTGACGATCGGCCATCTGGCCGACCAGAAGGCGAGCCAGATCTCGGGTGGCCAGAAAAAGCTGCTGGAACTGGGCCGCACCATGATGGTAGACGCCAAGATCGTGTTTCTGGACGAGGTCGGCGCGGGCGTGAACCGCACGCTGCTGAACACCATCGGCGATGCGATCGTCCGGCTGAACCGCGAGCGCGGCTATACGTTTTGCGTCATCGAGCACGACATGGATTTCATCGCCCGGCTGTGCAACCCGGTCATCGTGATGGCCGAGGGTCATTTGCTGGCCCAAGGCACCCCCGATCAGGTCCGCGCCGACGAACGGGTCATCGAGGCGTATCTGGGCACCGGGTTGAAGAACAAGGTCAAGGAGGGGGCGGCGTGAACGCCCCCTTCCTGATCGGTGAGAACATGACCGGCGGCTATGGCCCGGTCGATATCCTGCAGGCCTGCACCATCGCGGTGGAAAAGGGCCAGATTGCGGTGATCGTGGGCCCGAATGGCGCGGGCAAGTCCACCGCGATGAAGGCGGTGTTCGGCATGCTGACGTTGCGCGGGGGCCGGGTCCTGCTGGGGGGCGAGGATATCACCGCGCTGACCCCGCAGGCCCGCGTGGCAAAGGGCATGGCCTTCGTGCCGCAGACGCAGAACATCTTTACCACCCTGACGGTGCAGGAAAACCTTGAAATGGGGGCCTTTCTGCGCCGCGACGACATCAGCGCCACGCTGGAGCAGGTCTATCACCTGTTCCCGATCCTGAAGCAGAAACGCCATCAGGCGGCGGGCGAATTGTCGGGTGGGCAGCGCCAGCAGGTCGCCGTGGGCCGCGCGCTGATGACCCAACCAAAGGTGCTGATGCTGGACGAGCCCACCGCAGGCGTCAGCCCCATTGTGATGGACGAACTTTTCGACCGCATCATCGAGGTGGCCCGCACCGGCATTTCGATCCTGATGGTCGAACAGAACGCGCGCCAGGCGCTGACCATTGCCGACAAGGGCTATGTGATGGTGCAGGGCTCCAACCGTTTCACCGACACCGGAGCCGCCCTGATGGCCGACCCCGAAGTCCGCCGTTCCTTCCTTGGGGGTTGAGATGCGCCACCTGATCCTGCTGGCCGCAACGGTCCCCGCACTGGCCTTCGCATTGGCCCCCGTCCCCGCCCACGCCGCCGAGTTGTGGTGCATGCCGGCCGAGGTGTGCCGCGACGCTGCCTGCAAACCGACCACCGACGAGGAATCCTCGGTCCGCCTGACCGACCCCGATGGACCGGCCCCGTCGCTGCGCGCCCAGGCCGAGACCATTGCGATGACCAAGACCTATGACGGCCCTGTCCAGCAATGGGAGGGGCTGAACGACAGCGGCGCGGCGGAAATCCTGGCGATGCAGACGTCCGATATGGCGTTCACCTATCTGAGGCTGCATCCCGACGGATCGCAGGCCACCGCGACCGGCATCTGCGAGCGGCAATGATGGATGGTCTCAACGCCCTTGTGGCCTTCCTCAACTTCGTTTTCGTCCCCGGCCTTGCCTACGGCAGCCAGCTGGCGCTTGGTGCGCTTGGGGTCACGCTGATCTATGGCATCCTGCGGTTTTCCAACTTTGCCCACGGCGACACGATGGCCTTTGGCACCATGGTCACCATCCTGTTCACCTGGTGGTTTCAGTCGATGGGCATCAATTTCGGCGTGCTGCCGACCGCCCTGCTGGCGGTGCCCTTTGGCATCATGGCCACCGCGCTGTTCGTGCTGGGAACAGACCGCGTGGTCTACCGGTTCTACCGCAAGCAAAAGGCCGCCCCGACCATTCTGGTGATCGTGTCGCTGGGTGTGACCTTCATCATGAACGGGGTGGTGCGGCTGATCATCGGGGTCGAGGATATCGGATTTGCCGATGGCGGGCGGTTCGTGATCTCGGCGGGCGATTTCAAGACCGCAACCGGGCTTGCCGAAGGACTGGCGATCAAGACGACGCAGGCCATCACCGTGCTGACGGCGGTCCTGGTGGTCGCCTTCCTGTTCTGGTTCCTGCAAAAGACCCGCACCGGCAAATCCATGCGGGCGTTTTCCGACAACGAGGATCTGGCGCTGCTGTCGGGCATCAACCCCGACCGGGTGGTGCAGGTGACGTGGATACTGGCCGGTGCGATGGCCACGATTGCCGGGGTGCTTTATGGCCTCGACAAGTCGTTCAAGGCGTTCACCTATTTCCAGTTGCTGCTGCCGATCTTTGCCGCGGCCATCGTCGGCGGCCTTGGCAACCCGATCGGCGCCATCGCAGGCGGGTTCGTGGTGGCGTTTTCCGAAGTGATGGTCACCTATGCCTGGAAAAAGGTGCTGACCTATCTGGTGCCCGAAAGCTGGGCCCCCGACAGATTGGTGCAGCTGTTGTCCACCGATTACAAGATCGCGGTCAGTTTCACCATTCTGATCATCGTGTTGCTGGTCAGGCCCACCGGGCTGTTCAAGGGGAAATCCACATGACCCGCAATCTGATGCTGTTCGCGGCGGTGGCCATGCTGTTCGTGCTGACCGGGATGCTGCAAAGCTGGAACCTGTCGCTGTCGATCCTGACCATGGCGCTGCTGTCGGCAATCATGGCGTTGGGCGTGAACATGCAATGGGGCTATGCGGGGCTGTTCAACACCGGGGTGATGGGGTTCACGGCCCTTGGCGGGCTGGCGATGGTGCTGGTGTCGGCCAAGCCGGTGGCGGCGGGCTGGTCGGCGGGCGGGCCGGGCATTCTGCTGGGACTGTTCATCGGGGCGGTGTCGATCGCCGCGGCGATCTTTGCCTACAACCGCCTGCCAAAGGGGCGGATGCGCAACCTCTGCGTCACAGCCATCGTGATCGGCGGGTTCTTTCTGTATCGCGCGGTGTTCGACCCGTCGGTGCTGGCGGTCGAGATCAACAATCCGGCGACGGCGGGCAACATCGGCGGGCTGGGTCTGCCGGCCTTGGTGGCTTGGCCGGTCGGGGGCCTGCTGGCCGCCGCCGCCGCCTGGGCCATCGGCAAGACCGCGCTTGGCCTGCGGTCGGATTATCTGGCCATTGCCACTCTGGGGATTGCCGAAATCATCATCGCGGTGATGAAGAACGAAGACTGGCTGGCGCGCGGCGTCAAGAACATCATCGAACTGCCCCGCCCCTGGCCGGTGCAATACGAGGTGAACATGCAGCAGAGCGACAGCTTTCTTGCCTTTGCCTCGACCATCGGCTTTGACCCGGTTACGGGATCGTCGATCATCGTCAAGCTGACCTATGTGATGCTGTTCAGCACCGTGCTGCTGGCGGTGATCTGGCTGTCGGAACGGGCGCTGAACTCGCCCTGGGGCCGGATGATGCGGGCGATCCGCGACAACGAGGTGTCGGCGGCGGCGATGGGCAAGAACGTCACCGCGCGGCACCTGCAGGTGTTCATTCTCGGCTCGGCGGTCATCGGCATCGCCGGGGCGATGATGACCTCGATGGACGGCCAACTGACGCCGGGCACCTACAACCCGCTGCGGTTTACCTTTCTGGTCTGGGTGATGGTGATCGTCGGCGGGTCGGGCAACAACTGGGGCGCGGTTCTGGGTGGGCTGCTGATCGGCTGGCTGTGGCTGATCGTCGAAAGCCTGGGGCCGCTGGCGATGCGCGGCATCACCGCCGGGATGGTGGACGGCCCGTTGAAGGCGCATCTGATCGACTCGGCCGCCCACATGCGGCTGCTGACGCTGGGGGTGATCCTGCTGGTGGTGCTGCGGTTCAGCCCGAGGGGCCTGATCCCTGAAAAATAGGGCAGAACGGGGGTTTCACACCCCCGCACCCCCGTGGGATATTTGTGAACAGAAGAATGCGCGAGGATTCCGACATACTTTGTCGCGGATTGGCATGATCTGAGGCGGAGGGGCGGCGATTTTCGGCCAAACGACATTCAAGGGAGCTTGCGCCATGAAAACCCATACCCGCGTGGTCGTCATCGGCGGCGGCGTTGTCGGTTGTTCGGTGCTGTATCACCTGACCAAGCTTGGCTGGTCGGATGTGACGCTGATCGAGCGATCGGAATTGACGTCGGGCTCGACCTGGCATGCGGCGGGCGGGTTTCACACGCTGAACGGCGACACCAACATGGCCGCGCTGCAGGGCTACACCATTCGGCTGTACAAGGAGCTGGAGGCGATCACCGGCATGTCCTGCGGGCTGCACCATGTCGGCGGCATCACGCTGGCCGACAATGTGGAGCGGTTCGACATGCTGAAGGCGGAACGCGCCAAGCACCGCTACATGGGGTTGGACACCGCCGTCCTGACCCCCGCCGAGGTCGAGACGATGACCGATGGCATGGTGAACACCAAGGGCATCCTCGGCGCGCTTTACGATCCGCTCGACGGCCACCTTGACCCCTACGGCACGACCCACGCCTATGCCAAGGCCGCCAAGATGGGCGGGGCCGAGATCATCCTGCACACGCGCGTGTTGCAAACCAATCCGACGGCCGAGGGCTGGGAGGTGATCACCGACAAGGGCACCATCGTGTGCGAACATCTGGTCAACGCCGCAGGCCTGTGGGCGCGGGAAGTGGGCGCGATGGCCGGGGTCTATCTGCCCCTGCTGCCGATGGCGCATCAGTATCTGGTGACCGACGACATTCCCGAAATCGTCGCACGGGGGGGGCGCGAGTTTCCGCATGTGATGGACCCGGGTGGCGAGAGTTATCTGCGGCAGGAAGGCCGGGGATTCTGCATCGGGTTCTATGAAAAGCCCTGCGAGGGCTGGAGCGTCGACGGCACGCCATGGACCTGGGGGCAGGAACTGTTGCCCGATGCCTATGACAAGATCGCCGATTCGATCGAATTCGCCTACAAACGCTTTCCCGCGCTGGAACGGGCCGGGGTGAAGCGGGTGATCCACGGCCCCTTCACCTTTGCCCCCGACGGCAACCCGCTGCTCGGCCCGGTGCCGGGCTTGCGCAACTACTGGTCGGCATGCGCCGTGATGGCGGGATTCAGCCAGGGCGGCGGCATGGGGCTGAGCCTCGCGCAGTGGATGATCCACGGCGAGGTCGAACGCGACCCGCGCGGCTTCGATGTGGCGCGGTTCGGCAGCTGGACCACGCCGGGCTATACCGTGCCCAAGGTGATCGAGACCTATCAGACCCGGTTCTCGGTGTCGTTTCCGAACGAGGAAAAGCCCGCTGCCCGCCCGTTCCGCACCACGCCGATGTATGACACCTTTGGCGGCCTGCGCGCGGTCTGGGGCCAGCAATACGGACTGGAGGTGGTCAACTACTTCGCGCTTCCCGGAGAGCCGCTGCATGAGACCCCGACCTTCAAACGCTCAAATGCGTGGGAGGCGACGAAAGCCGAGGTGATGGCGGTCCGCGACGGCGTCGGCATCAACGAAGTGCAGAACTTCGGCAAATACCGCGTCACGGGCCCGAACGCGCGCGCATGGCTTGACCGGATCATGGCGGGGCTGATCCCGAAACCGGGGCGGCTGTCGTTGACCCCGATGCTGGCACCGTCCGGCAGGATCATCGGCGATTTCACGGTGTCCTGCCTGTCGGAAACCGAGTTCCAGCTGACCGCCAGCTATGGCGCGCAGGGCTGGCATGGCCGCTGGTTCGACCAGCACGCCGAACCGGGGGTGGTGGTCGAGAACATCTCGGACCAGCGCTCGGGGTTCCAGATCGCCGGGCCGCGCGCCCGCGACCTGCTGGCCCGCGTGACCCGCAGCGATGTGTCGGGGGCGGCGTTCAGGTTCATGGATGTCAGACCGATGACCGTCGGCATGGCCGATTGCATCGTCCAGCGCGTCAGCTACACCGCCGATCTGGGATACGAGATTTACTGCGACCAGATGTCGGTCCGTCACCTGTGGGACACCCTGACCGCCGCCGGAGTCGATCTGGGCCTGCGCGCCTTCGGCATGCGGGCGATGATGTCGTTGCGTCTGGACAAATGGTTCGGCTCCTGGGGCCGCGAGTTCAGCCCGGACTATACCCCCTGCGAAACCGGGCTCGACCGCTTCATCCGCTGGAACAAGGACGCCGACTGGATCGGCAAGACCGCCGCCATGGCGGAAAAGGCGTCGGGCCCGACGCGCAGGCTGGTGTCGTTCGTGGTCGAGGCCACCGA
>Ga0105047_10006361_pt1 | contig 20053 bp, 18 predicted proteins | sample MAT04_FD_78384 | JGI IMG/M metagenome (GOLD analysis project Ga0105047, IMG submission 78384) | Freshwater microbial communities from Lake Fryxell liftoff mats and glacier meltwater in Antarctica - MAT-04 (megahit assembly) | ecosystem: Environmental > Aquatic > Freshwater > Ice > Liftoff...
CCCGAGCATCGGGCGCCTTCGCTGGCTTGCGGGTGGGCGGAGCGGAGTCCTGCTCGTCGGTCGCTTCGTCGAGATGCTGGACCTGCGTCACTCGCTGATCGAGATTGCCCTGAGCGGGTTGGATCGTCGTTGTTCGAGAGGCCGGTGGCCGCGTTTTCGACGAGCGTTCGACTCGTTCGTGCTTGGCCGTGTGGACACCCGAGGACTCCTTCTCTGTGGCGAGCTCTGGGGCGGAATTACCCTTCTCGACCAAGGCCGGACGACGCTCTCCGATGACCGGACGTTCGTAGTCGGCGTGCGACTGCTGGATCTCAATGACTGTGAGGAACTGACCCTTTTCGAGAATCCGATACCCTTGTTTCTCCAAATCGCGGTTCAGAATTCGAACTGCTTCGGTTCGCGTGTGCTTGCTCCAGTCGTGTCGGCTGAAGCGACCGGGTGGAGCATCGTGCATGACGAGCGTGGAGTGGGTTCCGTCAGCCAACTTCTCAAGCACATCAGTCCAAGGAGTGGACAGGTGATTCAGGTGGACCAGACTTTCCGGCTTCCCTCTGGAGGAATCGGTCTTCCCTGTGTGGGTGAATTCCGTCTCGACAGGGGGTGCAGCCAAGGCACTCCAATCGAATGCGGGAGCCAGCAAGGCAGCGGCTAAAGCGCCGGCCAGGGACCACGCATGACGACGGACAAAGCTGGGGCGACCTGACATGGGGTGAGCCACTTTTAACGGTGAGGGTGGGAGGTTTCCGCGCCTCTCGGCAGGCATTCCTGCCTTGAATCGTTCCTGCCGGTTGCCCCCCGAAGCTGGAAAATTCGCGCAGTGCAGCATGCACAGAAGGATTTATCGGCAAAGTCCCCCCAACTTGTGCAGCTAATTAGAAGAAGAGTGAGGAGATTTGTAGTACGACGTAAGTGATTTAGTGCCAGCGACATGTGCCCAATGGCTGCTTCTCTGTCAGTCGTCGGGCAGTCGGAATCGATGTTTTTGCCGCACACCGTGGTCGTCTCTGGATTTCTGCGATGATTCCTCCAACGTCCTTCCCGCGAAATGCGTATCTCCTCTATAACAGAGGTGTTGAGACCGGCGAGGACTCCTGGGGAGCCGGACATGAAGACAGATCAACGGCGAATGATGGTTCCTGACGAGACAACCGTCGATGAGGACGACCGAGCGGGCGACGCCCGGTTGGTGGAAGAGACTCGTCGAGGGAGACGCGACTCGTTCGGAACTCTCGTCAAACGATACGAGCGGCGTCTGCTGCGGGTCATTGGACGATTCATCCGCGACGCCGATATCGCCGAAGACCTGGCCCAGGAAACGTTCCTGCGGGTCTATGAGCGGATCGAGCAGTTCGACCCCTCGCGTCGATTTGCCCCCTGGCTATTCCAGATTGGTGTCAATCTCTCGCTGGACTACCATCGCAGGCAGAAGCGACGAAAACGAATCTGGTCCTTCTTCTTCACTGACCACGCAGGAGACCGCTATCCCGATCCCGCCACAGCTGACCCTCGCGTCCAGTTGGAACTACACGAAGAGATTCGCAGCGTGATTGACCAGATTCCAGAGCATTTCCGCACTGTTCTGATTTTGCGAGACTTGGAAAACTTCTCGACAAGCGAGATCGCCGCGATTCTTGATCGGAAAGAAGCCACCATTCGCTGGCGATTGGCCGAAGCCCGCAACCGATTTCAAGAAGCTTGGACCAATCGACAACCGAAGAACTGAGGAGTGGAGAGTTGTCAGCCTTCAGTTTCCAGGCGGATGAATGAAGTCCTGCGGCCTGGGAGGACGAAGCTCCTGCTGAGCCGCGACTGCCAGCCATCATCTCCCCTGTTTGCCCGCCGAAACTCGACAGACCCACGTCTGCCGCTCGCTCACCCCCCCCAACCCTCAACGGCCCCCCATGAACTGCGACGAAGTGAGACTCGAATTGGCGCTGTGGGTCGGGAATGATCTCGACGATCCCACGCGCATCGAGGAGCTTCGTCGTCACGTCGCGATCTGCCCAAATTGCCGCATACGGGCCAAGTCGCTGCAGTCTTCGATGGTGCTGCTCGGAGCGACTGATCCCGATCCGACATTTGATCGCCCGGAAAGCCTGTGGCCCGAGCTGAATGCTCGTATCGACTACTTGGAGAAGACGCCCAAGAATCCCCCTCCCTATGGCAAGTGGGCGATCGGGCTGGCCTGTGGTGCGGGACTGAGTGCGGGGATCTGGATGTGGGTCAACCGCTCGGCCTCGCCGAGTGAGCCACCGCCAACGGCCCCCGTCTCGCAACCGGTCGCTCCGCTCTCCCCCAGCTATTCGTCGGGTTCGGAAACTCCGTAAGCATCTCAGTACAGTCCCCTGATTTTTTATAGCTGCACCCCCTCAAGTGGGCGTTCTTTCCCCGAACTCACTCAGGGGCTTTCACGAACCGGTAGTCCCACCCTCGTGAACGGGTTCGAGAGGGAGAGAGTCTGCACTGCAAATTGATCGCCACCCACAGGGCTCGACGATTAAGTTGCCATCCAACCCGCGAACACGGATTGGAGAATGTACACGATCATCGGCGCGACACCTCGTCATCCTTGTCGTCCACGGCCCCCTGTGTTAGACCTGTTGTGCCACTCAATCACGAGGAGAGATCATGGAACTGGACGATCCCGTCACGATCTACACAGCCGGGAGTAACCTGGTGGCCCACCAATTTGCGGAGGCGCTTCTAGCGTCGGGTATTGAATCTCAAGTCATTGAAGACAATGTACCGATGGGGGTGTTGGAAGGGGGCCAGAATTCCACCTCTCATCACCCACGAGTCTGGATCTCTTCTACGGATCTGGAACGTGCCGCTGTTGTGGTTCAGGCTTTTGAAGCGGAAGTGCATGGTCGGCAAATACTTCTGGGCAATCAGGTCCAGGTCGATCTGCGAGCCGAATGGATCGATGCCACGTGCGAAAAGTGCGGCACCGTGACACGCTTCGCTCCGATTCATCAGGGGACTGTTGAGAACTGCCCGAACTGCTTTGCCTTCATGGATGTCGGAGTCGAGGACGAGTTCGATGACTGGAATGTGATCGACGTGGAGTCCGACGAAGACGCCAGCGACAGGGCTCAGGAATGACCACTCTCGCCTTTCCCACAGTTGTCCTCGCTAGTCGTAATGCGAAGAAAAGCCGCGAGATTCGCGATTTGCTGGACCCCGTCGGCATTCCACTCGTCTCGGTCGCTGAGTTCTCCGAAGCCCATGAGGTTGATGAAACCGGGACGACGTTTGCTGAGAACGCCGCTTTAAAGGCGACGCAGATCGCTGTCGCGCTCAAACGCTGGACAATCGGCGAAGACAGCGGCTTGCGGGTCGACGCCTTGCAAGGCGCGCCCGGCGTTTACTCCGCTCGTTACAGCGATCCGGGAGCGACCGACGAGCGGAACAATGCCAAGCTGATCGCCGCACTGGCGTCGGTCCCGCCGGAGAAACGCGGGGCCGAGTATGTGTGCCATGTGGCTGTTGCCGACCCGACCGGGCAAGTGCGACTGAGCTTCGAGTCGACCTGTCGCGGGAGGATCATCGACGCCGCCAGTGGCGACCACGGGTTCGGCTATGACCCATTTTTCCTGGTGCGAGAGTATCACCAGACCTTTGGTCAACTCAGTCCCCTCGTGAAACAACAACTGAGCCACCGAGCGAGGGCGTTTCGAAGGCTCATCCCGGAATTGGTCCGAGTGCTGTCGACGCGGTGACTCTGGAGAACTCCCCCGATTCATCCCGCCAATCTCGCGATCATCGCTCGGCGTGATGCGCTTATTCGGATCCGCGCAGAGCCGCTTGGAATGGATACTGCTGAAATCACTCCGGGACTGACTCGGAAATCGGCTCATCCCTGGCGGGTGGTGCCACCACATTCGGTATCGAACCGGGCAGTGGCCGAGGTGCCTGGCTCGGCGGAGTGTCCGGGCTTTCCGGAAGGACATTCGGGACAGCTCCCGGAAGACTGATCCCGGCGGGTGATGGAACAGCTGCCGGATTCACTGTAGCACCGGGTAGCTCCTTCATACCGCCAGGCAAGGCGATGCCTCCGCCCCCGGTCCCGGTGACGGGTGTGATCCCAGGAGGTAACGCGGGAGCGGCGGGGGCCATGGCGGGGGTCGGAGCTGGGGCCTCGGGAGCTGCCACCTGTTGCGATTTCTCTTTGTCCTTGTCGTCCCCGCCGCTGCGTATCCAAGCCGTCAATCCCGCGATCAGAACTACGGCTCCGACGAGCGCAGCCAGCTGATTCTTCGGGTCCTCATACGGAGACAGCGGCTCGATCTCTTCGGGTTTCGGAGTGCGAACTTTTTTCGCCTTGGGTAGCTTTGGAGCCTCCTCGGCACCGTTCTCGGGAAGAGAGAAGCTGTACCCTTCGACATCGTCGCTGGCTGCGATGGAATGTGATGCAGTGGTATCGAGTGACTCCCTGGGAGAGAGTCGGTCGAACCCCGAACTGCTGGGTGCGGGCAGGGATTCGTTCTCCGAGTACGCCTTGGCGGGGGACATCGGCCGCTTGAATCCAGGATCGCTGGAGACCACGAATTGGGAGGCTGCTTCGCCCGATGATGTCGGGGTGCTGGCGCCAGACTGCGACAACGAGACGCCCATCTTCGGCGGAGGCGGAATAATGAGAGACTGCTCACACTTTGGACAGGTCACCGTGCGTCCGGCTCGGCTCGCGTCCGCTGTTTCCAACTTGGCCCGACAATGGGGACAGCCAAAGTAATAACCCGCCATGCGTCACCTCGATCATTCGTCCGCCCGAACACTCAGTGAAGACAGGATACCAAACTCAAGGGCGCACTGTGAGCGGCCACGCGCTCGCCAGCTCTGGTCAGGAACCCGGCCGTTTGTCGGAGGCCCGCGCTCACGAAGACTCCCGCCAGCTCAAGTAGCAGGATGTTGGGTGCCGCTGGCGGTCGCATTGGCCCGCCAGTGATTCCGCGCACAACTGACCAAATCTCTCGCTTTGCAATTTGCCGCCAACCTCGCACCGCCGAGATCGGTGATCGAACGAACGTTTACTGCCGGGCTGGTTCGGACCTGGCGGGCCAAACTACGACCGTGTGGGGTCGTTATCGAAACTGAATGGCGAACAGGTCTGCGTCTTTAAGAACGACTCTCAGCTTCACGGGCTTTCCGGCAAGGTCAGCGAGCTTGGCTCCAGAGTTCCAAGTCACCACGCGCTCGATCTCGTTCCCGATCTGCTCCCGAGAGTCGGCGAGAGTGAATCCCGGGAGGGGCTGACCGCTGGCGTCCTGGATCTCAAACCGCATCCCCCCGCCCGCAGAGGTCGCGAAGTTCATGGCCAGTTCGCCCCCGCTAAAGGTCAGCGTCTTCGTCAACAGCTCCCCCGCGCTCGCTCCCGCTCGCACACTGGAAAAACCGTCCAGCCGCAGACTGTACCGGCGGAGATGCGCGGTCGGCTGGGCGTAGTCGTGATTCAGGTAAAGCGACATCTCATGCGGTCCGGTCTGCACGACATTGAGCGCGGGATAGTTCGTGCGAGAGACCCAGTTCCGGGGGCCAATCCCCGGCTTGATATATCCTTCTAGAAACGTTCGGTCATAGACATCGCCGCCACGCGTCGTCATCAGGACTGCGTCCGATGTGTCCTTAAAGAAGTCGGCACTCACATCGATCTCACGAGCCTGGTCCTCGGTCAACACTTGTCGGCCCTCGAAGAAGCGAGCTGCGATGGCGACCGAGATGTGGGGCGCTCGAAAGTACGGAGAGGTTTGGTTCGTGTAGATATTCTCTGCTGGTGCGGGCTGCGGACCAGAGCCATCGTCGTGGACTTGCCGCATTAGTACAGCGGGCGTCCATGTCCGAAAGTCGGCACTCGTCGAGCGGGCAATTCGGCGCAGACCATCCCAGACCCGGAAATAGCACAAGTAGCACTGCTCTTCCGCCGACCAGAACACGAGATTCTGCGAGTCGAAGAGATGAGCATGCGGAAACGGTACGTCGGCACTCGACAAGATGGGTTCCGCTCGCAGCTTCTTCCAGTGCAAGCCATCGGCGGAGAGCAAGCCGAACAGTTCGTGCCCCGTGCCGCCAACGGCTTTGTATCGCTCTTCGGCGGGCACACCGGGGCGGGTGTCGATGAAGGGGCAAAAGTTGTGCGTGATCGGGGCCGCCTTGTCGAGAACCAGATTGTTGGCAGAACTTCCCTCGAATTCAAACAGGCCGAGTTCCGGCTTGGTCCAGTGAATTCCATCGGGCGACTCGGCATAGCAGGTCCGTTCGTTCTCGCTCCCATCCAGGCCGGGTTTCGAAATTCCCCGGTAATACATCCGGAAGAGGTCTCCGTCACGGATCACCGTCGAGTACCCGCTGTGCAGACCCTCCCACTTGTTGTCCATCTTGATCACCACGCCCTCGTCGCGCGGCTCGTGCAGTTGGAGCCGAACGTTCTTGAGCTGCTCGATCAGGTACTGATCGACGAACAGCTCCCGGTGGGTTCCGATCGCGAGCGGGGTGGTACGAGGCTCACCTTCGGCGATGGCCACGATGGAGAGAGTGATGAGCCAGCCGAGAGTTAATCCAGCAAGAGAGGGTCGCATCGTCGAGGAGTCCTGTGTGAGCAGGTGAGGCGGGATCGCTGACTCACCATAACGAGAGAGGTTCATCGTGGAAACGGTCGCACTTAAAGTGGCACGGCCTCAGCCTGCCGAGGCCCCCGCCTCGCTCGTACGCTTCCGACCACTCCCAGCATCGGCAAGCTCACGCCATGCCGCTCCTTGGCGGGTTCGGCATCACTTTGGGATGGTGGCTGCCTTCCGCTTCAGCACCAGGAAATACCCATCTGTCTGATCCGGGAGTAACTCCCAGAGAACCGTTTCGGCTTGCAGCTCGCGCACGTCTTCGGGACCGTGGATGCGGCTGTAGGGGTGTCGCGTGTCAATGACGATGTAATCGGTGTCGAGCGGGACTTCGGTCGAGTCGCCCGCGACCTTACGGCGATACTGGCTGTAGTCGTACGACCGCTCGAAGTGGGTGTAGCGTGGGTGAACGAAATCGGTCGAGGCGACGCGAGCGGTCGCGGGGAGCAGGTCCGCAATTTTGGCGAACTGCTGCGGACGCTCGTCGGGGATGTAGCGTGAGTGCCAGAACTCGGGCTGGCCGGGATCCCAGAATTTGAAACTCAACGGGTTCTGGCTGAACACGCAGCAGGTCCAGACTCCGCAAGTGAGAGCGAACGCCAGGAGTGGTCCCCCCGACGGGAGCCAAGCCAGGGTGGCACGGTCTGAGGCTTGGCGAAGGCCGTGGTCGACCGCCCCCCCACTCGCCACGCCCTTCGAAGACTCGGGGCGTGCTACACCGGCACTCAACCGTCCCAACCCCGCAGCTGCGGCCCAGAGGAGGAGCGGCAGGAGGGGAGCATGGAAGTGGTGAAACGGGCCGGGTGGATTGAGAGCCAACTCATTCAGGCAGAGCAGCAAAAAGAGCGGTGCTGCGGTGAGCAATCGAGAGGGAGAAAGGAGCGGCAACAGCCCGAACGGTACGAGCAAGCACAACAGGTACGAAGCACTCGCCGGCGTGACCAACGACTCCCACACCAACTCCGGACGGGTCAGCATGGTCCAGACGATCTCGCCGGGCGTGTTCCCGAACTTCACGAAGTAGCTGGCGTAATGGATCGTGACCCCCGACCGAAAATAGGGAAGTAACACCTCCATGACCAGCAGGAGATACACCGCCGATCCGACCAGCAAACCCACGCCTACCCACATCTGCGAGCGATCTTTCTTCCGCCATCCGTCCCACGCGATCCACAGCCCCAGAGGACCGAAGACCAATGAGAAGTCCTCCTGCACCGCGAGGCCCGCCAGCACCCAAACCAGCATCGCGCGCCATCGCCGGGCCTCACAGGCATCGATCGCCGCCAGCACGATGGCCACTCCGAAAGCGGTCGGGCGAAAGGTCTTCACATCGATGGAGATGTCTAAATAGTGCAGCGGAAAGGCGAGCAGTGCGAGCATCGCCATCGCAGCGGCCCAGCGAGGTTGGCCGGTATGCCGCTTCGCAATCGAGTAGAGCGGAAACACCACCGCAGCAATTCCCAGCGACTGGCACAACTCAAGTAGCAGATGCGACGGCCAAGCCACATAGAACGGGAGCAGCGCGAGGTGAATCACCTGGATGTGTTCGCCGAGAAACAGACCCTGGTCGAGGTAGCTGCGAAAGCCCTTGCCGTGGGTGATATTCCAGAGATGCTCCTCGTACATGGCGGAGTCGCCGTGGGGGATCCGCAAGTTGAACCATAGGCCCCAGTTCATTGCGGTATAGACGAAGACGTAAACAGCGAACGCTCCCCAGACGAGACGCCGGGCGAAACGCTCTTCGGCCTCAATGGGCATGGTGAGCGGCGGGAGAGTGGGGCGTGGGGTCAGCCGCCACCACTCCATCGCGACGAGACCGAAGACAATCCCCCAGTAGAACTCGCTGGTCGTGGCGAGCGCGACTTGCAACCAGTCCGCTCCGAGCAGGTAGCCGATCATTCGCCCCTGCGACCATAGAAGCAGGAACAACAACCAACGGCCCCCACGGACCGCCCATGTCGCTGCCACCTCTCCCCAGCTATTCCCGGAGAGCCTCGCTGCGAGCCAGGAGCCGCAGGCCCAGATGATCCCGCCGATGAGGGATGCCGCGAGAAGCACGAACTCCGGGCGATCAAAAGTCGCAGCGTAGACCGCTCCGTCGTTGTCGGCTTCCAGCTGGGCCCCGAGTGAGATCACGAGAGACTGCCAGGTCGATTGGCTCAAGTAGGCCGAGGCAAAGAGCCAGTCCTCGACGACGGTCAGTACCGCCAGAGCCAGCGAAAACAGTCCTCCGCACAGGCAGAGAATCGCCACCGGCCAACCGGGGGGAGCAGAGCGGGAGTCTGGGGATGGGGGCATTTGAGTCGCAGAAGTCGTCAGACTTCTGACGAGCGAGGAGACCGGGTGTGCGTCAGAATTCTTACGAATTCTGCTACGAGAACAAACCCGGTTGGTCGGGCTCGGGACGGCGACGCTTGGCTTTGGCTGGGGGGGCGGGCGATTCTGCAGTCGCGTTCGTGGGTTGCTCGGCATCGAATGTCGCCGAGACATCGAACGGAGCGGTCTCGACATTGCCCGAAGCCTGTCGCGAAACGACGATCTCGACCCGTTGATGGGCCTGGTCGAGCAGCGACTTGCAGTGCGACACGAGCCAGACGCCGCGCTCGAACTGCGCGAGCGACTGATCCAGGCTCACCTGCCCGGTCTCCAGCAAGCTGACAAGCTGCTGGAGCTCGGCGAGTGCCTCTTCGAACGGGATGGGATTGGGATTGGACATTGGCTGGTCGCACCAAGAAATTACAGTCGGCCCCGAAGCGGGTAGTCTACCGGGTCAGAACTGTGCAGGGAATCCGCCACAGAATTGTGGGAAATCGATGATCCAGGGGCATCACACATCCGTCTATCTTTGAGTACGATCCCGAGTGGTCGACAACCGACATGATCCCGAATCAGGGGACGTTAAAGTGGTGTTCTTCTCTTCATTTGAATCACGACGGAAGATGGCCGGCCTGCGATATGAGATCGCGAATCAGGAATGCACTGTCGATTCCTTGCGTCGGCAGATGCTGTACTCACAGCAACGGCTGGACAAGGTGGTGCTGGCCGTGGAAGCACTGGTCGAACTGCTCGCGGAACATGACATCCTCAGTCGGGAGGTCATTCTTGAACGGATGGATGCGATCGACCTCCGTGACGGAAATCTGGACGGAAAGGTGACTGCGGAAGTGGTGGACTGTACGGCGTGCCATCGACCGATCAGCCCCAAGATGGCGAAGTGCCTCTATTGCGGTGAGGAACGCCCTCCGATTCCTGGTGTCGTCCACTAAAAATGACCAAAGCCCACCGTTGGCCACCGGCGGGCTTTCATGAACATGCCGATGTCACTCAGAGTCTACAGCAACGAATCGATCAGCATCCGCAGCTTCCGTAGTTCCAGCCCGCGTTGTTCCGGATCGGTTCGACTGGGAATCAGCTCCACGGACAGGGCTCGGGAGTACTTCACCTTGCGGAGCACGCCAACTAGCATACTGAAGTCGACCTCGCCCAAGCCCACCTGCACTTGGACATCGGACACCGAGGAGTCTCGCAAGTGAGTATGGAACGTGTACGGGGCAATCAGTTCCATCACCTTGTCGACAGTGGCTGGATTGACATAGTAGCTCGGGTCAAAGGTCAGCCCCAGCCCGCGCACGGCCTCGCACAGCTCGACGGCGTTGTGCAGGTCTTCCGCTAGCGTCCCGCGCTCGGTCCGGATGGAAACCCGCACGCCCTCCTCGCTAGCCATCCCGACGAGGGCCTTCAGCCGGTCAATCTCTGAATTGAACGGCGTCCCGAGTGGCGACGAGGGGACACTGATCTGCGTGATTCGCAAGAGCTTGCTCGCCCGGCAGATCCCTTGAAAGACTTCTTTCGAGACATCGTGAGCCAGGTCGAACGCGATCGCCGGGATGCGATTCTGATCCCGGAACTGCGACGCAAACAGATTGGGATCTGCGGCAATCGTCGATGGCTTGAGGTGGTTGGACTCTTCGTCCAGCCAGATTTCGAGACGGTCGAACTCCAGTTCAACGACCTGATGACACGCTTCGGCGAAATCCAATTCCGCAAGGCACCGTGTGGAAACCGAGACAAACACTGAAACACTCCCTTGAACAACGGCTCCGTGATCCCTCACCTCCCGCAGCCGAAGTCGACTACGGCAGTTTCTGACGATCGAGCCTGCCAGTCTGGGTAATCTATGCCGAAAGAACAGACTCTGCAACGTGTAGGGATGAAACTTGATAGATCAGCTGTGCTAAAGGCAGGGATTGCTCGCGTTATGCGGGAGGAATGTCCGATAGAAATGCTCAGGGTCTTTCAATCCGGGGGCGATCTCCACGGAAGACCAGCGGGCGGGGAGGCACTGAGCCCCCCTCCCGTGGCCATCGACAGACATTGAGAACGCGTTCCACACGCCCGACTCTCAGGGGGAAACCATGCACTCACGGACGATTTTCAGCTGGGCACTTCTCAGCGTGGCCTGTACGGCTTGCGGCTGCGGTTCCACCGGGATGGTCACTCGGGGCCAGGACGCCCATGCACCCGCCCCTGGCCAGTTCCAGACCCACCGCAATCCAGCGGGTGCGGTCCGCGATCACATTTACGGGCAGCACACTTCTTACCACACGGACGGAAACGGCATGATGGATCACCTCCATCAAGCCAGCTGTCCTCCCGGTGGGGGAGCGGGTTCCTGTCCTCCTCAGGGTTACGGCGGGGCGTGTCCTCATGGAGTCCAAGGCGGCGGATGCCGAACCTGCGGAAGCCATGGCGGGGCGCCGGATTGCTACCCCAAGCATCACCGCACATACTCCTATAGTGTCCCGAATGACTTGACCTACCCCGCTCAAAGCGGAGCCGGTGCAGTCGGTGGAGCTGTGGTTTACCCGTACTACACCCACAAGGGACCGAGTGACTTCTTCCGTCAGAAGTAGTGCTTCGCCGGGTTAGACCCCGCGTCTGGCCCCATACAATTCGACGTGGAGCCGGGGGGAGAACTGCCACCCGCGCTCCACGGCGTCGCTTCTGACCCACTCCGATTTCTCTCGAAGTGACTCAGCGGTCGTCGCCTGGGGCATCAGATACACATTCTCCGGACTCACTTCGGGGAACTCGGCCAGCCACTCCGCAACATCGGCGACATCGGTCGGACGATCAATCACAAACTTCAATTGATATTCATAATCTCGGACCAAACGGCGGATCACGCCGGGAGCATGCCTCCGCTGGTCGTGCCGCGTGACCCACTCATCACCGACCGGTGTTGAGTTTCGCAGCTTCGGGCTGATCGACATCAAGTCGGCCACCACGGGCAAGTCGACGGTTCCAGCTGTCTCGATGGTAATGAACGCCCCGCGCTGCGTCAGCTCTTTGGCCAACGGCACAAGGTCCGGTACCAGCATCGGCTCGCCGCCAGTCAGCACGAAATGCGGACAGTCATACTGGGCGACCTCACTGAGAATCGCTTCGATCGACCGCGACTCCCCTTCAGGGTTCCAAGACGTATACGGCGTGTCGCAGAACCAACAGCGCAGGTTGCAACCGCTGGTCCGGACGAAAACGCTGGGCGTCCCCGTGTACCGGCCTTCACCTTGGATCGAATGAAAAATCTCAGCAATCAGCATCAAACCAACCAGCTCTTGGCCCTCGGAAACCCGGCGGAACTGTACCCGAGCCCTGATCAGTTACCAAGTCGGAGTCACCTCAATCAAGGCATCCGCCTGCCCCCGATTCGATGTCTGATGAGATTCAGTTGATCCGAATTGGTCAGTCAAGCTCCTCACTCCAGATTCAAGAGCGGAAGCGACCGACGGCTGCTGTGTCCCTTCAGCCCCATGGCGTCGTATTGCCACTGCTGGCTGCCAAACATCGCCACATCGCGCTGGAAGCGGTAATGCACTCCCATCTGGGTCCAGATCCCCGACCGGATATCGGATTGGGAATGTCCGATCAACATCCCGGGTGATCCCTCGAACAGGGACGCATTGGTCGGTATCCCCTCCCACTTCGGTCCGCGGAACAGTGTGTGCTCTGGGAACGGATCATTGGCCCACACGGGTGGACCCGGTTGGACCGAGGTCGACACATCGGGCCGCCTCCATTCTGGAGGCGGCGAAGTTTGCTCCCCCGCTCGAGGGTGAATCTGCTGGAACGCAGCCTCGCGTGCCGCTCCTTGGCTTCGCAGCTTCCACACTGTCGCGTTCGCCACAAACATCATCAGCGCTGCCACCATCATCAGCAATGGGAGTACCAGGACCAGTTCCACCGGGGCAAGGCCCGCTCGTGAAGAGAACTGTCTGGGACGGCGAGGATGTCGAAGTTGGTGTTTCATGATGAACCGTTCCACAAGCGAGCGGGAAAATTGAGTGAGCGGACTGGCGCTCGCCACCGGCCCTTGTTGGCGAACTCAAAGAGTGAGCGGACTGGCGCTAGCCACCGGCTCTTGTTGGCGAACTCAAAGAGTGAGCGGACTGGCGCTCGCCACCGGCTCTTCTCGGCGAACGGCTTGGGATGCCGGTGGCGAGCGTCAGTCCGCTCACTCAACTTTCCCACTCGCGGGCACGATCGACCGCCCGTCGCCACTTGGCAGCCATGCGGAATCGGTCATCGTCTGGCATCTGCGGCGCGAACTCCCGTTCGAGGGCCCAGTTGGCTGCGATCTCCCCTTTGTCGGACCAGAACCCGACGGCCAGCCCGGCGAGGTACGCTGCTCCGAGGGCGGTCGTCTCCTGCACCACCGGACGCCGGACTTGAGTCCCCAGCAGGTCGGCCTGGAACTGCATCAAGCGGCTGTTGCTTGAGGCCCCCCCGTCGACCTTCAGCGTCTTCAGCTGGATCCCAGAATCGATCTGCATGGCCTCGATCAGATCGAGCGTCTGGTAGGCCATCGAGTCGACCGCTGCGCGAGCGATGTGAGCCTTGGTCGTCCCGCGTGTGAGGCCGATGATCGTACCTCTCGCGGAGGAATCCCAGTAGGGCGCCCCCAGCCCCACGAACGCCGGGACAAACATCACGCCCCCCGCATCGGGGACCGAGTTCGCCAAGGCTTCGACCTCAGCGGAAGTGGTGATGATCCCCAACCCATCCCGCAACCACTGGACAACCGCACCAGCGATAAAGACCGAACCCTCTAAACAGTACGTCGTCTCGCCTCCTATCCGCCAGCCCACCGTCGTAATCAACCCGGCCTGCGACCTCACCAGCTGATCTCCGGTGTTCATCAGCAAGAAGCATCCAGTGCCATAGGTGTTCTTGACCTCGCCCGGCGAGAAGCACGCCTGACCAAAAGTCGCGGCCTGCTGGTCTCCGGCACATCCGGTAATCGGGATCGACCGACCAAAGAGTGCGGCGTCAGTCTCGCCGAGGTGCCCCGATGACGAGCAGATCTGCGGCAGCATCGCTCTCGGGACTCGGAAGAGACTGAGCAACTCGTCGTCCCAGTCGAGCGTTTGCAGATTGCAGAGCAAGGTGCGGCTGGCGTTACTCACATCGGTGAGATGCGACTGTCCGCCCGTGAGCCGCCAGATCAGAAAACTGTCCACGGTTCCGAACAGAATCTCCCCGCGTTCGGCCCGTTCGCGTGTCCCTGGAATCCCATCGAGCAGATGCGAGATCTTCGTCGCCGAGAAATAGGCGTCGAGCACCAGCCCTGTTTTCTCCCGCACGACAGGCTCGTGCCCGGCTTGCTTCAGCCGCTCGCACTCTGGCGAGGTCACACGGCTCTGCCACACAATGGCATTCGCAATTGGTTTTCCCGTGGCCCTGTCCCAGAGGATCGTCGTCTCACGCTGATTTGTGATCCCAATTCCCGCGATGGCCGCCACACCACCGGGTGTTCGTCCGATCGCCGTGCGTGCCGTTTGTAGCTGTGATTGCCAGATCTCTTCCGGGTCGTGCTCGACCTGCCCAGGAGTCGGATAGATCTGTGCGAATTCCTGTTGAGCCTGGGAGACAACCAGCCCCGAATGATTGACCACGAGTGCCCGGCTGCTGGTCGTTCCCTGATCGAGGGCGAGTATGAATCGTTCCATCGCAAGCACCCAACTGAGAATGTGGTGGGACGGGCTTTCCAGCCCGTCCCCGCTTGACGCACGACATTCGTAACGCCAATCAGGACGGCCTGCAAAGGCCGTCCTACGCGAGTATCGCCACGCCCCGAGATACCCGCAAGAGCGACCAACACCAGATGGGCGAGCGTCGATGTAGCCGCGTCGATGTGGGGCACGTTTCCTACGTGCCCCTCTTGTGCGTCGCACAAAACACCAAGCTCGCCCCCGCTTGGTCTCCCCCTCCTTCTCCGTTACAACGCATTCTCACCCCCGTTACTCCGAGCCCCCGCATGCCGACTCCCCGCATTCTCATCGCCCTGTGCACCTATAACGAGCGGCAGAACGTCGAACAGTTGATCCCCCAACTGCGAGCTGCCGTCCCCGAAGCTGACCTGCTGTTTGTCGACGACAACTCCCCCGATGGGACGGGGTGTTACATCACCGAGATCGCCGATGTCGACCCGCAAGTCAAATTGTTGCATCGTGAGAAGAAGGAAGGACTCGGCCTCGCGATACGGGCTGGGTTCCAGTACGCCGTCGAACAGGGCTATGAACTGCTGGTCAATATGGACGCCGACTTTTCCCACCCGGCATCCGTCATCCCTCTGTTGATCGAAGCGTCTCAAACCGCCGATGTGGTAATCGCTTCGCGATACGTCCCCGGCGGTGGAGTTGTCGGCTGGCCAGTGCGCCGCAAGATCATGAGCTGGGGGATCAACACGTATGTGCGATTGCTACTTGGCCTCGAGACCCGCGACAACAGCGGCAGCTTTCGGTGCTACCGGGTTGAGTTGTTGAAGAAGGCCGACTTGTCAAAGTTCCGCAGCCGGGGGTATGCCGTGTTCGAGGAGTTGCTCTTCCGACTGAAGCAAGCCGGAGCAACATTCATCGAGATCCCGTATACTTTTGAGGAACGCCGTTTCGGGACCACGAAGATCAACCTGCGAGAAGCGTTCCGGGCCTTGACCAACTTGGCCGCGCTCAGGTTTCGAGGGGAGTGAATTGATTGCGGGGCACGTTTCTTACGTGCCCGCTTCCACGCAGCGTGGGCGGCACGGAGTTAACCTGCCGCTCCTGAATGAGACACCCCATGAACTGGCTCAAACATGCCTTCGACATCAGTGGCCCCGACGGCCCGCCCACAGCTGCGCAGTTGGAGCTGGTGGAGAAGCTCTGCTACGAGATTGTTCGCCGCCGCCTGGCCTTGCCCGCGCTGGTGTTCCTGGAGATGTCCCGCCCGCTGAACACGCTCAGCGCCCAAGCCCTCCACTTCCTGGCCCCCTTCTTGGGGATGTTTTCTGACCGAGCGGGATCATCAAAGCCATCCCCCTTGGAAGTCGATCCGGTCAGCGACTCCGGCCCCGCCTCTCAACCACCTGCCGCTCACCAGCTCTTCGCTCAATTCCTCGAACGCTCCGATTCTGTGGAATTCCTGTGTGACCGAATTGAGGCCCTCGAAAAAAGTCGATCCGCTGCTGAAGAGGTCACTCCTGCGGGCAAGAGTGAGACGTAGTGCTCCATCCAGGCTGAATCGTAGGATTCGATCCTTCCGGGAGGGCGAAGTTCCGGCTGAGCCGCTTCTGCCAGACGGCACTTTCCCCCAGCAGCGGCCCAGCGGGAGCTTCGCACTCCCGGTGAGTAACATCGCCTCAACAACCCGATTCTCTAGCGGGGACACGACGCGAGAGGCAAATTGTCGATGGGACTCTGGAATTGACTCCGGTGATCCATCACACTCAACTTGTGAATTCAGTCGCCGAAGACAGTCGCCTTTCGCTTCGCGAAAGAGCGATCTTTCGTCGAACGAAAGGTGACTGCGCCGAACACTCCCAGTGGCATCCCTCACCTTCAGAAATTCCGTTCTCTGGCCAAGCGGTCTGCCCCCCATTTCCTCTCGCGTGAACTTTATGCGATCACTGTCTCGCTACCTGTGCCTCGTCGCCTTCCCATTCTTTGTGGCGAGTGCGCATGCCGCCGATTCCGAGGCCGTCGACCCCAGTCGCTTTGAAGTCGTCGACCCCAGTCGCTTTGAAGTCACAGTGCTGACAGCTGGCCTCGCTCAGCCCATGGAATTCGAAGTCGGGCCCGACGGGTTGGTCTACTTCATCGAATTAGGCGGGAAGCTGAAAGTTCTCCGCCCACAGACCGGGGAAGTCACACTCTTGGGTGAGCTGAACATCACCACAGAACAGGAGAACGGGCTGATCGGGATGGCCCTCGATCCGAACTTCATCGAGAACCATTGGATCTTCTTGCAATATTCGCCCCCGAACTATCCGGGACAGCACATCAGCCGGTTTACGCTGGTGGACGGGAAGCTCGATCTGACCACTGAAAAGCTCTTGTTCAAGTTCGAGGAGCAGCGCAAAGAGTGCTGCCACCACGCAGGCAGCCTGGAATTCGGCCCGCGCGGGGAGCTGTTCATCGCAGCTGGCGACAACACGAATCCGTTTAACGATTCCGAGGGATACGCACCCATCGATGAGCGCACCGATCGCTCGGCGTGGGATGCACAGCGATCAGCTGCGAATTCTCGGAGTGGCAGTGGAAAAATCCTCCGCATTAAGCCGTTGCCCGATGGGACGTACGAAGTACCCGAGGGGAATCTCTTCCCCAAGGACGGCTCGCGTGGCTTTCCCGAAATCTACGTGATGGGCTGCCGCAATCCCTGGCGTACGAGTGTCGATTCGGTGACGGGCTTCCTCTACTGGGGCGATGTGGGGCCCGATGCCGGAGGCGATGGCCCTCGCGGCCCGCGCGGCTATGACGAGATCAACCAGGCCCGCACAGCTGGGTTCTTCGGCTGGCCCTACTTCATCGCCAACAACCAGCCGTACCACGATTTCAATTTCGCGACGAAGGAGGCCGGGCCTCTGTTCGATGTCCTGGCACCGATCAATGACTCGCCGAACAACACCGGGACGCGCGAGTTGCCCGTCCCCCAACCCGCGATGCTCTATTACCCCTATGGCGATTCCCAGGAGTTCCCTGAGCTCAACGGCGCGGGAGGGCGCTCGGCCTGTGCGGGACCGGTCTATCACTATGACGAGTCACTGGCTTCGAACGTCAAGTTCCCGAAGGCGTATGATCAGACGCTGTTCATCTTTGAATGGTCTCGCCACTGGGTCAAAGCGGTGCATCTCGACGCCGATCAGAAGGTCCAGCAGATCGAAGCATTCATGCCGAAGAATCGCTTTGTGCGGCCCATTGACATGCAATTCGGACCCGAAGGTTCGCTGTATGCAGTCGAGTACGGCGAGACGTGGGGCACCAACCCCGACGCACGGATTATCCGCGTCGACTATGTGCGCGGGAACCGCTCACCCGTCGCAGTCGCCTCAGCCGAGAACAACATCGGCAAGCAGCCACTAGCCGTCTCGCTGACCAGCACCGGGAGCTTCGACAAAGACGTGGACGATGTGATGCAGTTCGAGTGGCGTGCCATCCGCTCGGCCGACGTGGACCCCACGCCGCGAGTGATTTCCACCGAGGCCAGCCCGACTGTCACCTTCGAGGAGCCGGGGGTCTATAACGTGGAGTTGGTCGTCACTGATGCAGCGGGGGCCAGTCGATCGGCCTCCGTTCCGGTCGTGGTCGGAAACGCCCGTCCGGCCCTCAGCTTTCTGGAACCGCAGTCGGGGGACTTCTTCGACGCCGAGCAGCCGATCAAGTACCGGTTGCACGTCAACGACCCCGAGGATGGAACGAACGACCCCGAGGAGGCCGAGGCACAGGGGCTGAACGACATCGACCCCGAGTCGCCGCTGCGGGCTTCGCTCAGCGCCGCTTTCGCACTGGGCCCGGCCCCAAGTTCCAACAGCACCAGCGAAGATACTGGTCCACCTGGTCTGCGATTGATGCGGAAGAGTGACTGTTTCAACTGCCACGCCGTCAATCAAAAGCGAGTCGGTCCGCCGCTCCTTGAAGTGGCAACCAAGTACCGGGGCCAAGCCGGGGCGATCGAAGGATCGATCCAGCGAGTCCTCAAGGGCTCCACCGGAGTTTGGGGCAAAATCCCCATGATCCCCCACACGCAGCACACCCCCGAAGAAGTCCGCGCGATGGTCAGCTGGGTCTACTCCTTGGAGCCCGCCGGACTGGTCCGCATCTTCCCAGGCTTCGTCGGGGAGATCCCGGTCGCCCCGGAAGAGACCGTCAAGCCCGGCCACTACGCCCTCGAAGCCAACTACATCGATCGCGGAGCTGGCGACATCCCCGCCCTCAACGCCACAGCTGTGGTCTATCTGCGTTCTCGACTGGTCGAGGCGGAGTCCGCTCACGAAGTCCACGGGCCGCTGGTCCTGGGCTCCGGCAATGCGAGTGGCAGTCAGTTCATCGGCGGGATTAACCACAATCAATACTTACGGTTCAGCGGACTAAACCTCGACCGGGTCCGGAAGATCACTCTCCGCGTCGCGTCTGCCGGATCGGGCGGAGCGATCGAAATCCGCCGCGATGCGATTGACGGCGAACTCCTCGCCACTGCCCCCGTCGAGGTCAACGGCAGCTGGGAACAGTTCTACGACCGCACCGTCGAAATCCCCGCCACGGACGGCCGCCACGACCTCTTCCTCCGCTTCGTCAACGAGCAGCACCCCGGGGGCCTGATGAACCTCGATTCGATTCATTTCCTGCCGTAGCTACCACTCCTCGTGAGGCACGTTTCTAACGTGTCGAGCCCGAGGCGTCAGCGCCCGGATCTGTATGGCGGTAGCAGCGGGGTGGCAGGGTCAGCAGCGCAGCGCATGGCCCGGGCGGGAACCCGCGCGACACGCCCACCTCCCCCGGTCCTTCCTGAAAGCCTCCCGACCCGGCCACCCTGCCGTGTGGAGCATGCCTCCGCAGTGCCGATCCGAGCCGGAAGCGTCAGCGCCCGGAGCGAACGCCGAAGATCGCGGCGGAGGACACTGCCGATCACGAGGGCGAGCAGCTTGTGGGTCAGGTCAGCGCGGACTGGCTGGACCCGGCGACGATCGCGAAACAGCCGGCACCGATGACGCGGCAGCTGGCCGCTTTGGACGGAGCGATCGCCGAGGTCAAGCGTGTGACGGAAGCCGGCCAGACGGTGCCCAAGTGCATCCCGCTGACCGATCCGCAGGCCCGCGTGACGCCGAATCAGGACGGTGGCTTTGCCCCGAATTATACGCCGCTGGCGACGGTCGATGTGGCCAGCGGAATGATCGTCGCTTGCGATGTGATCGCGCTGACGAACGCGGAGCATTACCTCGTGGCCCAGGTCGAAGCGGTGCAGCGCGACTTCCGTGTAGAGCCGCCGGTCCCCGAGGTCTTGGCCGATACGCGCTCGCTCACCGGAGCCAACTTGAAGGCTCTGGAAGAGCGCGGCGTGACGCTCTTCGCGCCGAGCAGGCAAGCCGATCCCACCACCAATCCGGCCCGCCGCGCGGACCTCTCGCA
>Ga0105047_10006362_pt1 | contig 20052 bp, 15 predicted proteins | sample MAT04_FD_78384 | JGI IMG/M metagenome (GOLD analysis project Ga0105047, IMG submission 78384) | Freshwater microbial communities from Lake Fryxell liftoff mats and glacier meltwater in Antarctica - MAT-04 (megahit assembly) | ecosystem: Environmental > Aquatic > Freshwater > Ice > Liftoff...
CCCCTCTGCGAGAACACTGTTGACGATCTCCCCCCACGCGCCAATCGGCACTCTCGACCGCCAACGGCAGTTCTTGCCGCCGAGCCGAGGCAGCCACCCGCCGAAGCAAAACAGCTAAACGACAGAGCCACAACGGTTTAGCTGCCAAGAATCATTGGCCCCCCGCTTGCGCAAGGACAAGGCAGACACCTGCCCCCAGTCCATGCCCCCGATTCTCAAGAACACCGGTCTGACCTCCGCTGCCGCCGCCCTCCACTTCTACGAGCGGCGACAGCAGGCCATCGCGAACAACCTCGCCAACGTCAACACCACCGGTTTCAAGAAGGAACGTGTGTTCGGACGGATGGTGGACGACGCCATCGCTGCCGCCGACTCGATGACCGACCGCTCGCAGGGCGACATCACGCCCACGGGCAACGCACTCGATGTCGCGATGCAGAGCGACGCCTTCCTCGTGGTGCAGACTCCCGATGGCGAACGCCTCACACGTGGCGGCTCGCTCCGCCTCGACGATCAGCGCCGCCTCGTGACGTCGCAGGGCCACCTGGTGCTCGGCGATGAGGGACCCATCACGCTGCCGCAGGGCGACATCGGCATCGGACGCGACGGCATCATCACCGTGCAGCCGCCGGCGAACGGTGACGCATCGGGAACCCGCAACCCCATGCGCGCGCGCCTCAACGCTGCCGTGCTCCGCATCGAGACCGTGCCTGCGAACGCCGTGCTGCAGCATGCCGGCGGCGGGCTGTTCCTGCCCGATGCCGGCCGCAAGGCCGCGCCGATCGCCGACCGGCAGGTGATGCAGGGCGCGCTCGAGGCGAGCAACGTGAACTCGATCGAGACGCTCACCGAAATGATCGACACCGTGCGCGCCTACGCCGACGTGCAGAAGTCCATCTCCGTGATGGACGACATCCGCGGCATCGCCGCCAACCAGATCGGGAAGCCGGTCTGATCATGCACAGGAGCCTCTGATGGATCCAGCACTCCGCGCCGCCGCCTCAGGGATGCGCGCACAGCAGACACGCCAGGAAGTGATCGCGAACAACCTGGCCAACGTGAACACCACCGGCTACAAGCGCAGCCGCGCCAGCTTCGAGGACCTGCTCTACCAGACCGTCACCGGTCCGCAGGTCATCGGCGGCCCCGCCGCGAACACCCTGCCGGCCGTGCAGATCGGCCGCGGTGTCGCACTGAGCGCCGTGCAGAAGGATCATGCACAGGGCTCCATCGAGACGACGCAGAATCCGCTCGACCTGGCCATCGAAGGGGATGGCTTCTTCCAGGTGCAGCTGCCCAGCGGGCAGATCGCCTACACCCGCGACGGCAAGCTGCAGCTCAGCGACCAGGGCGTGCTCGTGACGTCGGAAGGCAACCCGGTGCTGCCCAACATCCGCATCCCGGCGCAATCCTCCTCGTTCAGCGTGGGACCGTCAGGCATCGTGAGCGTGATGCGCGCCGGCAACTCGGCGCCCGAGGAACTCGGCCGCATCGAGCTGGCGCGCTTCACCAATCCCGCCGGCCTGCTGTCGATGGGCCAGAACATGTACACGGCCACCCCGGCGAGCGGCGAGGCGATGGTCAGCTTTCCGCAGGACGAAGGCACCGGCCGGCTGATGCAGGGCGCACTGGAAATGTCCAACGTGGAAGTGGTCACCGAGATGGTGGACATGATCACCACCATGCGGGCCTACGAACTCACGTCGAAGTCCATCAAGACCAGCGACGACATGCTGCAGATCGCGAACGGCCTGGTACGCTGATGCCCGCGCTCACGCTGCTGCTGCTGCTGGCCGTCACGCCCCCCGTGCGTGCGCCGTCGCACCCGGCGGTGGACTCCATCGTCTCGCGCATCACGCGCAGCTGGGGCACGCCGCCGCGCAGCGGATGGCTGGCCGAGTGGAACGTGGTGCGCGGCGACAGCAGTGCGCTCACGGCAGCGGGGGCGGAGGTGAGCGGCAGCGATCGTGCCGGCATCTACACCGTGACGATGCGTCGTGAACGCTTTGCGGCACCGGTGCTGGTCGCACGGCTTCGCGTGGGCAGCGAGCGTGACGAGGTGGTGGCGGCACGTGCCGTCGCACGCGGCACGGTGCTGCGTACCGACGACCTGCTGCTGCGACACACCATGACCTGGGGCGCGCCCGACAGCGAGGCGACCACCAGGATCGAGGACATCATCGGCAGCGAGGCGCGGCGTGTGCTGCGCGACGGCGAGCCGATTCGCCCGACCGACCTCGCGCCGGCACCGGTGGTCTTCGCCGGTGACACCGTGCGTGCAGAGTTCATCCGTGACGGCGTGCGCCTCGCGCTGGTCGGCACGGCGTTGCACAACGCGTCGCTGGGTGCGCGCGTCGCCATTCGCCTCGATCGTGGCCGGCGCTTCGCCGGCATCGCGACAGGGCGCAACACCGTGAGGCTGGACTGATGAAGATCACGACACATGACCTGATGCGCGCCACGGCGCTGATCGGACTCACCATGTTCGTTGCGCAGCATGCGCATGCACAGGCGCGACGCGACAGTGTCGTGGTCACGCCTGCGGCACCGGCATCGGCACTGAACGCCCGTCCCACGCGCCTCAACTGGACCAGCGACCGTCGATCGTTCACGATCGGCGACCTGGTCATCGTGCACATCGACGAATACACGCTCGCGTCGGCGAACATGACCGACAACGCCACGCAGCGACGGAAGAAGAACACCGACTTTCAGCTCATCACACCCGGAGCAACGGCGGCCACCGCGCCCGGTGCGGCGTTCCAGACCAGCAACAACGGCGAGAGCACGCAGCGCGGCGATCGTTCCAGGCAGCTGCGCCTCGATGGCGAGATCACCGCACGTGTGATGAGCATCGACCCGGTCACCGGCGTGCTCACGATCAAGGGCACCAAGACGATCGGCGTGGACAAGGAACAGCAGCTGATCAGCTTCGCCGGTGCGGTGCGTCCGCAGGACCTGGGCGGCAGCAACGCCATCGCGTCATCGCGCGTGGCCGACGCAAAGCTGGACATCACCAACAAGGGCAGCCTGGGCAAGGCGAAGCAGGGCATCTTCGGCCGGATTCTCAGTGGACTGTGGCCATGATCGGCGCGCGCACGTCACCCTTCCAGGCTGATCGCCGGGCCTCGCGCATCACACTCGGCTGCGCACTGCTGTCGCTGCTGCTGATGCTGACCGCGTCGCGTCTGGCGGGACAGTCTCGCATCCGCGACCTGGTGCTGGCCGATGGTGCGGCACCGGTTCGCGTCGTGGGTTACGGTCTGGTGGCGGGACTGGATGGCACGGGCGATCGCGGCATGGGTGGCTCGCAGGGTGGCCAGACGGTGCAGAGCATCGTGAACCTGCTGCGCCGCTTCGACATCAACGTGCCGCCCAACGTGCTGCGCAGTCGCAACGTCGCCGCCGTGCTGGTGACCGCAGAAGTCTCCGCCTACCTGCGTCCTGGTGGACGCTTCGACGTGCAGATCGCCAGCATCGGCGATGCGCCGTCACTGCGCGGCGGCGTGCTGTACATGACGCCCCTGATCTCCGAGGTCGGCGGCTCACCGATGGCCACGGCGCAGGGTGGTGTCGTGCTGTCGGAAGGCGCGGACCGCGGTGCGCGCTCGTACGGCATGCGTGTCGAGACCAGTGCCCGTGTGCCGGCCGGTGGCGTGGTGGACGTGGAGCTGCCGCGCGAAGATTACACCAAGGCCGTTGCCGCACTGCTGCTGCGAGAGCCCGACATCGCCGTGGCCAGTCGCATCGCGGCCGTGATCGACAGTGCCATCGGTGCCGGTACGGCACGCGTCGACGATCCGGGTTCCGTCACGCTCACGCTCAAGGATTCCGCCGGTTCTGCGCGCAGCGCTGCGATCAGCAGGCTGCGTGAACTGCCGATCCGCATTGCCCGCGGTGCACGTGTCGTGATCGATGGCCGTGACGGCACCGTGGTCGCCGGTGGTGACGTGACGGTCGGCGAAGCCGTCGTCACGCATGGCCAGCTCACGCTCACCATCGGTGGTGGTGCCGACAGCACCGCCGTTGCGCCTGGCGAGGTGCGCCTGCAACCCGGCATCTCGGTGCAACGCATTGCCAGCGCCCTGCATGGTGTGCGCTCGTCGCCGCAGGAGATCGCGGCCATCTTCAGCGCCCTCCGCGAGGTCGGCGCGATATCGGCCGAGGTGGTCATCCGATGAACGTTCCTTCCGTTTCCGGTGCTGGCAGCACACCGGTCGATCCGCGCGAAGCCGGCATGCGAAAGGCCGCCGCCGACATGCAGGGCCTCTTCGTGCAGCAGCTCTACAAGTCCATGCGCGAGAGCGTACCGGCCGACGGCGGCATCGTCGAGAAGAGTCAGGGCGAGGACATCTTCGCGGGACTCATGGACGAACGGCTCGCCGCCGATACTGGTACACGGTGGCATCGTGGGCTGGGCGACGCGATCTACCGTGCACTGCGGCAGAAGGCCGGGATGGACCCTGCGCCGGCTGTGGGATCGACACCAGTTCCGACGGCAGTACCGCCAGCTGTTTCGAACAGCCACGACACCTCAGCAGTGCCACTCGCATCACCCGCCCGGTTCCCCAGAGACTGATCATGCTGCCGACCTACGCCCCACAGCACACGCACCCGTCACCGCGCCGCGAAACCGCGATCGAGGTGCTGTCGGATGTGCTGGGCACCGAGCAACGGCTCCTCGAGGAGTTGATGCTCGTGATGCAGAAGCAGCGCGCCGCCGTCGCGGCCGACGACCTCGAGGCGCTCGACGACAGCGTCTTCGCCACCTATCGCGTGCTGGCCACGCTGGGTGAGGCACGCCGCCGTCGCAAGAGCGTGAACCGCCTTCTGGGCGGCGCGGAGGACATGAACGTCAATGACCTCGAGGAGATCCTTGGCAACAGGGCCACGCCGGCGGTGATCGTCGCACGCAATGCCCTGCAGGGTGCCGCCGTGCTGCTCAGTCGCGAGGTGGACATCAACAAGCAGGTGCTGCGCACCGCGATGGACAACGGGAACGACTACGTGCAGAAGCTCTTCGGCACACAGCAGGCGCCGGCCGCCACCTACGTGGCGCCGCAACCATCGGTCGCGACGCGCACTGGCGCGCAGCAGACGCCGGCGATGGTGCCGACGGTGGCGCGATTCCTCGACCGATCAGTCTGAGATGATGCGATGAACACTGGCGGCCTTCTCAACATCGCGCGGTCGGGCATGGCGGCAAGCCAGGCCCAGATCGCCGCAACTGCGCAGAACGTGACGAATGCGCAGACGCCGGGCTACTCGCGTCAGCGCGTCACGCTCACCCCGGGCATTCCGCTGCATCTGCCGCAGGGTACGTTCGGCACCGGCGTGCTGGTGTACAGCGTGGATCGCATGCGCAACGAGATGATGGACACCAGCTATCGTCGCGACACCGGAGCCGCGTCGTTCAACGAGGAACGTCGTGACGCGCTCGCATCGGTGGAGAGCGTGATGGGCGAGCCCTCCGACTCAGGGCTGGCCTCGGGCTTCGAGCAGCTCTGGTCCGCGTTCAGCGATCTCTCCACGAACCCGACGTCCAGTGCCGCACGCGGCGTGGTGCGTCAGCGTGCGTCGCAGGTCGCCTCGCAGCTCAACCAGTTCGGCAACCAGATCGCTGACGCGCAGGTGGTGTCGCGCACGCGGCTGCTGGAGAGTGCCGATCGCGTGAACGCGCTCGCCTCGCAGGTCGCCGACATCAACGCGCGCATCGTCGAGGCGGAAGCGGCCGGCAAGCAGTCGCCGGACATGCGTGACCAGCGCGACATGAAGATCGACGAGCTCGCATCGCTCATCGGCGCCACGTCGTATCCGCAGGCCGACGGCTCCGTGAATGTCAACATCGGCGGCGATTCGCTGGTGGATGGCGCGAACTTCAAGAAGGTGCGCATCCAGGCCACGCTCGGTGATCCGACGAAGCTTGGCGTGGCGATCGGCGAGACGGTCGCGGGTGGTGCGCCGATCGAGACGATGTACCAGGTCGGCGGCCAGATGGCCGGCACACTCAACGCGTACAACACCATCTTCCCATCCTCACTCACGACGCTCGACGGCGTCGCGGCCGCCCTGATCACCGCCACGAACTCGGCGCACCGTGCGGGCTTCGTGGGCGCGACGCCGGCCGGCGACTTCTTCGATCCGACGCGCACCACCGCGCGCACGATCGCGCTCGACACCGGCATCCTGTCCAACGTCTCCAACATCGCGGCGTCGGGCATCTCGGGCGAGCCCGGCGACAACTCCGTGGCGATCGCGATGTCGCAACTCCGCGATACCGCCGTCGCCATCAACGGGCAGATGGCGTCGATCAGCGAAGGCTACCGCACGGTGGTGGCGAGCATTGCGACCAGTGTGAATGCCGCGCAGGGTTCGGCGACTGCCGCACGCACCCTCGCGACACAGAGCGACACCCGGCGCGAGAGCGTGAAGGGTGTGTCGATCGACGAGGAAATGGTCAACCTCATGAAGTACCAGCAGTCGTACGCCGCCGCCGCACGGCTCGTGACGGTGGTGGACGAGATCTCGAACACGCTGATCAACCTTGGGCGATGATCGGGTCACATCGCAGGCGTTCGTTCACGTCCGGACGCTCGATGGTTTAAGCTTTTGCGCAGTGGTGACAGGCGGTGCGGAGTCGGCGCCTGGCAGGACTCACAGTTAGCGCATGGGGAAGCAAGGATGCTGATCCTGAGCAGGAAGGCCGGTGACGCGATCGTCATCGACGGCGGAATCCGGATCGTGGTGGTGCAGTGTGACCGGGGCACCGTGCGCATCGGCATCGAGGCGCCGGCGGATGTCACGATTCTGCGGGCGGAGTTGGTGGACCAGGTGGCGGCGCAGAACCGGAAGGCGAGTCTGGGCGAACACCACCCTACGCCGCAGCAGATCGGAGCGGGCCCGCTCGCTCCGCGACGTCAGGACGCGCAGACGGAGTGACACACGCAGCTAGGCAATTGAAGGGAAGAGTACTGTCGAATTGATTCACTGTCGACGACCGCCCAGCGATCGCTACCCGTTCAGTGATCAGGCAGAACGAGTGACTTGGAGCTCACAACGGATCCTGCGGGCGTTTCTGCGTGTGACGTGTCAGAAGCGCCAAGACAGATGGTAGTTCTGACCGCCGCACGGTTAGACGAACAGATCTTGGCTCTTTACCGCAAAAGCCGTCCACAAGTCGATCATTTGCTTCCCGCGTGCGCCCCTGTGGTGACTGGACCCGTGGGTACGCGTTGATCGACCGACGATCAGCGGTCACCGGCACGTTCGCGCCGAGGACCCAGCAGATTTCCATCCTTGTCCCGATCGTATTTGGCACCACGGATCCGGCGACGAGCGCGGCACTGCTTCCTTCTCGAGGTGCAGGCCGCATCGCGGTGCCTTCGTCAAGCGGCCACCTCGCTCGGCAGTGAGTGTGCTGGCGACGAGCGATCAAGTGCTGCGGTGAAGAACTTCCGGAAATCGTCGACGCGAGCGTGCCAGTCCCAGCGGGCCAATACCTGCTCACGCGCTGCGCGGCCGAGCGCTCCACGGGCCGTGGCATCGTCGCGCAGCGCAATGATACCTGCCGCGAGTGCGTCCTTGTCACGAGGCACGACAAGCGCGCTCTTCCCATGCACCAACCACTCCGGCACGGTACCGGTGTCGGTGGTGACGATGGCACGTGCCATCGCAGCGGCTTCGAGAAGTGTGTTGTTATGACCCTCTGATCCGGAGGCGTGCACTACGACATCGAGCGTATCGTACCATTCACGCATCTCGTTGATGCCAAGATTACGGTCGGCATAACCACAGAAGGCCAGCTCGACACCGGGAATTTTGCCGAGTGGCGCCACCAGCTCGTCGAAATTCTTTGTACGCGTCTTCCGGTTGCCGGCCCAGCCCACCCGCAGCGTTGACAGACGACGGTCGGAGGCGGCCGACGGCGTGAAGAAGCGGGTGTCCACCCCGTGAGCAAGGAGTGCCAGCCCCGGCACATGCGACGCAAAGATGTCATGCAGCCGTTGGCTCACCACGTGCACGCCGACGAACTTCTCGCGTAGCACTACCTTCAGTGCGTCGGGATTGAAGCGCTCCCAGCTCACGTGCGACCGTATGCCGGTCACCCACTTCGATGGGCGGCGGATCGCAGCTATGTTCGCCAGGTTCCATTCGAGCGGATAAATCAGGTCGTAATCGTCCTCGTTGGTCGGCTCGGTGTGGAAGCCGACCTCGATGCGAAAGTCCTGCGAGAGGAGCCGCTGAAGAGTGCGAGCGTGGCGTTCAAAGATCCAGTTTGGGACGTCGGCGATAATTTTGAGGCGCGGGCGCTCGTCGACTGCCGCGACCTGTCGCGTCGACGGACCAGTCGCCTGTGCATGTGACTTTCGCAGAACGTAGACGCGCTTCGGGAAGCGCTGTTTGCGCGAGAAGGTCCCCACGATCTCCAGTCCTGCCTGCGCAGCCGCAGCGCGGACGTCCGCCAGAGACGGTCGTAGTTTGTACTCACTTGGCCGGCGCGCATGCTCCAACAGCTCGCGGTCGGCGGTGTTCCACTGGTTGCCCGGCTGCGTGTCGTATTCGGCGTCGATCACATCGAGGAACAGTACGCCGCCTGGGCGGAGCAACGCAGCGTATTCATTCAGGAAGGCCGTCAGCTCCAGCCCGGGCACCAGCATCACCCAGTTCATTGCCTCGATGGCATCGTAGGCACCGGCCGTGGCACGCAACGGCTGCACGCCGTCATCGGTCCACAGGCGAATGCCCGTTGCACCAATCTCACGCGACAGCTCCTGCGCCGCGTTGATTGCGCGCTCGTCGATGTCGAAGCCCTCCAGCTGCGTGAAGCCGTTTGCGTGCAGCGCCAGTAGATTCACGCCGATGCCGCACCCCGCGGAGAGGATGCGCGCGTCACGCGGGAGGTGTGCCTTGATCCACCGGCAGGCTTCCCACAGCTCCCAGCGGTCCTTCCGCTCGCGGGCACTATACGCAAACCAGGGCTGGGCCGACGATGCGACAATGGCGCGCTCGATCTGCGACATGGTGACCGGCAGTCCGTCGCCGTCGCCGAAGGGTGCAGCCGTGTCGAGCGCTGGCGGTTCGGCTTCTGAAACAGGTGCAACGTGCACGACAAGCGTCGCCGTTGCAGCGTCACTGTCCGCGCCACGCCGCGACTCGCGCAACCTCGTGGCGTAGCCGTCAAGCGTCATCGGCACGGCACCGGCGCGCATGGCTGTAGCGAACGCCAGTTCCAGCTGCGTCAGCAGAACCTGCACATCTTGTAGCGACTGCGGATACGGTGATGCCTGCGGCACCAGCTCGCAGCTGTGGAACATGAACACGAGCGGGCGACGGATGCCGTCACGAAGTGGTTCGTTCGCCACCTCTTCGATGATCGCCTGCATCGCGGCACCATCGGAAAACCAGGGCCGCAGCCACCGCGGCTGGCCACCGGGCAGCGCAGGAAGGATCGTCACCGGGACCTCGCACAACGACCCGCTGCCGGGCGTCGTCAGCTCGGCATGTGGCGCGACGAAGTGCGGCAGCTCGGGCGCGCCACGGAAGTCGGGGACCGGCACGCCGCTCGCCGTCGTCCAGCACACGTGCGGTGTGACCGACGTGTCCGTGGTGTAGCCGAGGTCCGCCAGGATGTCACCGGTCGCAGGCCCCACGCCGAAACGGCCGGCGCGGAAACTGCGCGGTGCGCTCCCAGTGTGCTGGCGAAACATCGCTGTCAGCGTCTCGAGCTTCTCGCGTTCAAGAGCTGGTGCCAACTCACGTTGCATGCCAGATGCGAGGGTGCCGCCGAAGTGCCAGCTCGGCACCCGAGGTGCGCAATACTCGAGATGCAGGTGTGTTCCGAGTTCCGCACGTGGCGCCGCTATCAGCCGATCCATCGACGGGCCGTGTGTCAGCACCTCGCTGCTCACCAGGTATGTCGGTTCGATGCCGTAGCGGTCGAACAACGGTGTGAGGAGCCGCGGTATCACGTCAGTCACCCCGCGGAACGCGACATCGGTCGGGGTGCGCCACGTCGGCGACTTGTCGCACTCGACATCGATTGTGACCATCACTGCCAGCTCACGCATCAGCCGTGCCCCACATGACGAGGTTCTTGTCGAAGCACCGTGGCGTCGAGCGATCCTGCAGCGAGAATAGCTGGTCATGGAGCGCGCGGCTCTGGTTCAGGCGCGCGCCCAGCTCGTGCTGTGCCGGGAACAGCGGCACATGGGGTACTGGGGTCGAGAAACCGGCTTCTCGCAGCAGATGCGCCAGACTGAACTCAGTGAACCCGATCTGGTGCGTCAAATCGATGTAGCGGGAGAACACACCGAACAGGTTCGCCATGTTCGGCGTCCTCAGCACCACCCGGCCGCCTGGTCGCAATGCACCGCGAATGGCCCGTGCAAATGCGAGCGCACCTTCCAGCGGAAAGTGTTCGATCACGTCGTAGCTGATGATGAGGTCGAACTCGCGGGGATGCTGCGCGAGGAACGAGATTGCATCTTCGTTGACGAGGAACTGCGGCGCCGCGCCGAGCTGCGCCTGCGATGCCGCGTGGAGCGCGGCCTCGAGCTCTACCCCGCCGGTGTTAGCGTAACCCCGCTCCAGGAGCCAGCGCACGAGGTGCCCATAGCCGCTGCCAAGGTCCACGACGCGCGCATTGCGGTCGGCGGGGAGCAGCGGCTGCAGCTCGTATTCGTAATAGAAACTCGATGCACGGTAAGTGCCGTTGTCGGTCGTGCCCGTATTCATCTCGGCGAAGTGCGTGCTGTAGTTCGCCTTGAGCGCGGTGATCGTGGCATTGCCGTTCACTCGCGACGGTACTGGGGGCGGAAGCGGCGCGACAGGCCTGTGTACTGGTGCGCCTCGCTCGCCCGCGCGAACATCAGCCGTGAGGCTCAGCGCGTGCGTGAACGCGGCGCGCCATGATGGCGCGACCACGCTCCAGCTCCGTGTCTCCGCGATCTCGACGGCGTTGAGGCGCCCCGACGAGCGGACGATGCCGGGATTGGCGACGCACCACTGCATCGCGGCGCGGAAGTCCGCCACGCTCCGCGGAATTACGAGGCCGGTGTCACGATGCTGCACCACCTCCGGTACCACGCCCACATCCACGGCGACCGGGAAGCAGCCGCACGCCATCCCCTCCAGCAGAGGCAGCGGCGTGCCCTCGGCGGTGGACGCCACCAGGAGCACGTCAATGCCGGCGTAGAATTCTGCCATGGCTTCTGCGGAGAGTGATCCGCCGGCGATGTGCACCTCGAAGTCCGACCCCGCCGCTGGCGCGATCATGTCCTCCAGCCCCTTGCATGCGTCCTGCGCGTTGCCCGCCCAGCCGAAGCGGATCGGACCAGACCGATCACCGCGATCAAAGAACATGTCGGGGTCAAAGCCGTTCATCACTCGCTGTACCGCACGGTGTGCACCGACGGCCTCGGCCAGTCGCGCCGAAGTCGCCAGCACTGTGCCGGCATCGCTCAGGAAGGTGCCACAAAGGGTCGCCGCGTCCACGGGGCCCCATGCGGCCTCCAGCGCCCAGCGATGGCTGCTCACTTCCTTTGAGACGCGTGCCGCATCGGTCCAAGCGGTGCGGTGGTAGGTCTCACCCCAGAAGAACACATGCAAGAGGTCGTACCGCGACGCATCGAGCACCGGGCGTTCGGCCACGTAGGCGATGTCGATTGTGAAATCCTGCGCCAACTCCCGCTGCAGAGCATGCGCCACCAAGTCGTACGCCCAGCCACGCCGGTCGGCGAGCAACAGGATACGCGGCTTGTCATCACCACTCAGGACGGCAGGTCGACTGGGGGCTTTCACGCCAGCAGCGGTGACACTGATGTTGTCTTGCACGCCAGCCGATGCCGTCGACGCAGTCACGTGCATCGACGACACACCGGTCACGACCTGTCCGGTGCTGTGCCCCTCGAGACTCGGGGCGATTGCGCGGGCGATCCGCTCCCACCACTGCGTCTCGGTATAGTCGCGCATCGCACGTTCCCATCCGGCCCACGCCACCGTCTGCCGCTCGTCATCGTGCGCCATGTAGTAGCGCGTGAGTTCGATCGCTTCGTCGATTGTGTCGAACCCGACCGCTTCCACGCCAAGGCGGTACATAGCCCCCAGGTGTGTCTTGTTGTCGCAGAGCTGCATCACGCCGTATGCTGGCAGCGCCGTGGAGCGCGTGTTCGTGGGCCCCGTGCTGTGGTGCAGATTCCAGCCGATGCGGGTGCGACGCAGCACGTCATGCTGGGGCACGAAGCCTCCTGGCCAACCTGCCCCGCGGACGAACGCCGCTGGGAACGCGCGCATCAGCCGCTCGAGACGCTGCGGCCGGTCGCTGAAGCCACTGTCACGTTCGCACAGGATGCTTACCGGCAGATCGCGCACGGCAGGATCGAGCTGCTCACGCTGCAGTAGCGGCATCCCTCCGTTTGGGCCGATCGGGTTGAAGAGCCACTCGACGCGCGCACAGCCCCATCGGCGGTAGTCCGCCACGGTCGCCACATTCACCGGGAAGCAAAAGTCGAACGCCGACGCCACGGGTCGTGAAAGCTCATCGCTGCTCTCTGGGTCGTCCGAGCAGGTCATGATATTGTAGGTACCGAGCTGCTCGAGAAACTGCGGATGCACCATCGAGCCGCCCGCAGCGAACAGGATGTCGGCGCGTCCCGCCGCCTCGGCGAGCCGCTCATAGGCGGACATCAGCTGTCGGTCGCGACCGCGCCACGCAGCGTCGAGCTTCGGGAACTGCCACCAACCCCCGCGGCAAGGAATGCCGAACGTGTCCACCTGCCAGCCGAGCGCCGCCGCATCGCGCGCGCGCTGCTCCTCCTCCGTGCGCCGGGCGTCGTTGTACTCGGGGTAAACCAGCAGCCAACGCTTCGTCTTCATACGCGCAAGCATGGGATCGACGGTTGCCACGATCTCCGGCCGCCGTGCCTGCACCCCCACAACCGACACGACACGCGCCGTCACTGGCTTGCGAAGTACCCCGATCCATGAACCCTTCAGGTGGACCACCTCGGCGTCGACCAGTCCCACCTCAGCCATGAACCGCTCCACGCCGCGCATCACGTCGTCGATCCAGTAGAAGCTCGTGCCGCGCTGCGCCTTCGAGAAATCGTGCCACGCGAGGTAGCCTCCTTCGCGAAGGCGGCTCCAGCACAACTTGCTGTCGGCATACACGAACGCCTCGTCGTGGCACGCGTCGACAAAGGCGATGCCGAGCCCGGCGATCTCGGCTTCGGGGGTCCAGCGCGTCGTATCGGCAAAAATTTGCGTCACGTTGGTGACGCCGTTGTCGCGATAATACGAGCCGATGTCGGTCTCTGTAATCAAGTGCGTGATAGCCTGTCCGCGACCGTCGTGCTGCTCGGGCAGGAGGTTCACGGTGTACACATGACCGCCCGCCGATTGATTCGTCGCAAGCTTGAAGGCGCTACGCCCGTGAGACGTACCAAGATCAAGGATGGGCCCGTGCATGTTGGCGCTGAGCGTCGTCAGGACCTCGGCGTCACGCCGCTTGCGGCCGCCCTCTTCCGTCTCGTTCTCGATGAAGTCGAGGTCCGGTTCGAGGAGAATGCCGTCGGCGTGCATCCCGAGCACTGCCTTGAATTCAGTGATGTCCGCAACTTCGCGAATACGTACCGGCATGGAAACTCCGTGAGTGTGCAGGCGCGGTTCGAGCACGCTGCCAAGGTGGTCCTACGCGTTCTTCATCCAGCGCAGCGTCCGCAGGACCAACGCCTGTGTATCCCACCGCGCCAGCAGTGCACGAGGCCAGTCAGCCGTGGCGTGGTCGTTCAGCAGCGAGGCGGCATCTGGTTCCGCCATAACGACGAGGGGCGCGCTTCAGGCAGTCGGACTAGGCGACCACGGTGGTACGACGTTCGGCATGGACATGGGACCTCTGGTCGTTGAGCAAGCAGGTGCGTCGCTAGCCAAAGCATTCCCCGTGCCGAACCGTAAACAGTTGTATTGCAACGGCTTGAAGAATTATTGCGGCGGCGGCGATGCGGCCGCGAGCGGTCGATCGTGCCGCTACCCGGCAGATTGCGCCGGGACGTCAGGCCAGAATCAGCGCGTCAGATCTGCTCCCGCTGCTTTCGACGCATCTCCCGCAGCGACGGCATCCCCCGCTGATCACCACCGCATCGGCACCGATCTCCTGCGGCGCAGCGGCGACGTATGGCGCCTGGTTGTAGGCGGTGACGACGACGGCGCTCGATGCCTGCATCTGGCGCTCGAATGGGGGTGAGGAATTTGGTCGCGATGCGCCGGTGCCGTCGCCTGCGCGACAGTCGCCGTGCACTCGGCGTCATGGTGGCGGCTGTTCACCCGCGAACGAGACCTGCGGGTTGCACGCCAAGGCAGAAGCGACCGGAATCTGCACACGCACATCAGCAACGGTGGCCCCCCGTCGCGCCATCGGCGGATCGATGGGCAGAGGAGGCGCTCCAGTGCGTGCGGTATAGATGCTCGTGAAGCGCGCGGCGTCGGCCGAGTGACCCAGATCGGCGCACACCAGCGCGAGTTCAGCGTAGAGCGCATCGGTGTCGCCAGCGCGGACCGCGTTGCCCAGCGCCACGATGGCTTCCTCCGGTCGACGCTCGAAGCGCAGTGCTGCCGCGAGGCCGATCCAGGCCTCCGGTTCGTCTGGGACCCGTCGCGCGACATCCTCGAGTAGTTCCCGGACGATTGCAGCGTCGGGTGACGCCCCGAGGCGCGCCGCACCGTGAGCGAGTCTCCGCAGGATTCCGGTGCGCGCCGCGAGAGCCAGGTCCTCCTGCGGCATGGTGCTGGCCTGCCGCAGCGACCAGGCTGCACAGCCCTGTCGAATTTTCGACTGCTCCATCGTCACGCCGAGCGCCGATGAAGCCGCCGCATAGCGATGGTGAATGATCTGGAACGTCTCCAGAAAGCGCGCGTGCCACTGGGTGCGCATGTTGCTTGCGCCCGGACGAGTGGTGTACTCGCACGTGATCGTCGGATCGTGCACGACGGTGCCGCCGGACCCGGCAACACGGATCCAGTGCTCCCAATCTTCGTGCACGCGCAGCGCCGCATCGAAGCCCCCCGTGTGCGCGAACACGCTTCGTCGGTGCATCGCCGCGTTCACCGGCAAGATGTTGTCGCAGAGCAAGTGGCGAACATCGAAGTCGCGGGAGTACACGAGCTCCCGTCGGAGCACGGTGACCACGGGGCCTTCCCAGTGCTCCTCGGTCGCCCACCCGTCGGTGTATGCCATGACGGCGCCCGTGCGATCGATCAGCGACGCCAGCCGTGCACAGTGGTCCGGGAGGTAGTAGTCGTCGTCGTCGAGGTACGCGACGAACTCGCCGCGTGCGATGCGAAGGCCGGTATTGCGCGCGGCCGCGAGCCCGCCATTCTGCGCGTGGCGGACCAGGCGAAGCCGGTGATCGTCGAACTCGCGCAGCACCGCCGATGGATCCTCACCGGCGTCGTCGACGACGATGACCTCGAGATCAGTGAACGACTGGGTCAATGCGCTGGCAACCGCCCGTTTGAGCAGCGCCGGGCGGTTGTGCGTCGGCACGATGACCGAGACCCGCGGTGCGGCGGTCACGGTGACGACACGCCGCCTGCAACCGATGCCGCCTGGCGCGCTGCCACAGCCCCCGACGAGGGTCGCGAGGCAGCGCTATGCACCACGCATCCAGAGCAACGTCCGCAACGCCAGCGCCGCCGGTTCACGCCGCGCCAGCAATCCCGTGCGCCAGTACGCCCGGTTGTAATCCGCAATCAGCGACTCGCGTGTGGCCGGCGCATCGCCGAAGGCCGCCAGTGCACGCAGCCGATCAGTACCCAGTCCATCGCCATGCCGGATGTCGCCGATGCACTGCGCCTCCTCTGCCGTCGGCTTGGTGACGGTCCGTGCGAAATGTCGCAGTCCCGCCTCGGGCGAGATCGCCTGCGCGCCGAACACCGTCCGCTCCGCCGCCAACCCGCGCGCGAATGACAGCGTCCCCTCGCGCAGCTGCGCCAATGCCTCGCGTTGTCCGGTCCCGTGGTCCACCGCGCCATGTACCGGCACCACGTCGTTTCCGCTGCTGCGAAATCCGTGCAGGCTGCCACGCTGGGTGGTACAGATGAACTCGGCCAGCTGCACCAGTTCCATCATGGGTCTCGCGAGGTCCAGCGGCGTCCCCGCATCGAAGTAGAATCCGGTGCTCTGGCTTCCATCCAGATCCTGCACGATCCGAGGCAGTGTGCCAAGATAGTAACCGTGCACGTCCAGCTTGCGCTTCTGGAGGGCGCCGACTGCCATCAGCGCCTTCTGAATCGTGCCGTTCCACCCGATGTCCACCAGCGCCACGCGACCGGGAGCCGTCACCCGCTCCTGCTGCAGATAGCGCCACAGCAATACCCGTTCGGCGCGCGACCTCGCCACGAAGGCCTGCATGACGTCTTCACGGCCCAGCAGCTTCTGCAGCTTTTCACCGCCGACCGTGTCGCGCGGCGAGAGCATGTCGTCACCCGAGGTGAAGCCGCAGGCACGAAAGGCACCTCCCAGCTCTTTCGTGCCTACGCCGAATCGTTCCAGGAACTCACGCACAGGCACCGGATTCTCGCACGCCAGCAATTGCGACGTGATTGATCCACGCGCCGATTCCATCGCCGGCAGCACGAATGCACGCCGTGAACTCTCCAGCAGTGACACCTGGGTGTGCGCTGCGTCGCCCAGCACGGCGCGGTAGACGTCGAGGATTATCTCGCCGTCACGCAGCAGAAAGTAGGCGCGATCAATACCGTCAGCTATGAGTCGTTCTTGCAGCCAAAGCGCGAACGCGCTCAGCATCGGCCCAGCCACGCTGTACCCGAATCGCCACCAGAACGGAAACGCAGGCTCCACGGCGCGCGACCCGATCTGCGCGAGGCCAAGCGCCACCGAGTCACCGGGCTGTGCCGCCGGCGTTTCATCGTGCCGGCTCGCCGCCCATGGGTGCAGGACGGCCAGAAATCCTTGCTGCGCCGGGATCGTGAAGTCAGCCATGCTATGATCGCCGATGTGCAGTACCTGTGACGGGTCGACCTTCGCCGCACTCGCCACATGCCGCAGCAGGCGCCCCTCGCCCTTGCTCATGCGCAGGTCGGCAGAGCTTACCACCGTCACGCCATCCAGCGCATAGCCGCAACTCTCCAGCAGGTCGCGCAGAAACGATGCCTCGTGATACGTATCACTCACGCACCACACAGTTTTTCCTTCGCGCACGGCTCGCGCGAACTGTGTCCGCAGATACGGGTGAGCGACGCACAGCGCCCGCTCCAGCAATCGCTCCGCCGCCACCATCGCCGGTACATCCGACGCCGGACGCGCGAGTCGCTCGGCGAGCGCCTCGTGGATTTCGTGCAGCGTGACCTCGCCACTGCGACGCGCTGCAAAGCCACGCTGGCGCGCCGTCTGCTCGGCCTCGTACCGATGCTGGGCGAGCATGAGTGCATCGATCCCCCACGATGAGAACGGCATTGGGGTCGCGAGGTGCAGGAAGACATCGCGCGGTGACGCGACCTTTCGTACCACCAGCGTATCGAAGATGTCGAAGCTCACCACTTTCACGTGCGGCCATGCGAGCTCGATCGCATGCCGCGCCGTTTCGTTCGGCGTAGGCACTGTGCCCTCGATCGTGAAGCCCGGTGCTTCCGCGTCAGCAATCGCGTCATACAGCCGCTGCGCGCTGTCGTACAGCGCAGTTCTGGCGGCAGCAGGCGGGAATCGCAACGCCCCCGCCGTCATGCGTCGAACCGGGCCAAAAACTCCGGTGACAGCGAAAAGATCATCTCGTTGCTGGCCATCGCATCCGCCGGCACGAGCTCGGCACCGCCATCGCCGTCGGCCAGCGCAAAGTGCTGAAACCCGAACACGCCGAGCACCGCCGCCGCGACCTGCAGACTCTCCGCATCGCGACCCTGCTCATCAGCGCGACCACAGCGCCACGCCACCGCGCCGATCTCGCCTCGCGCCAGCGCACTCCGCACACCGCTCAGCAACGGCGCCACGGCCGCGGCGCTGCCAGCGTGAATGATGGTGGTCGCGCCATCCACCGCCGGCGCCAGCCCGATCTCCTCCACCTCGCCTCCTTCCCGCGCGACGATGCGGTCGCTCGACGCGCTCCAGCGCGCACTCTGCTCGATCGCGCTCCGGTGCCGGCTGTCCTCGCAGAGTACGATCACGCTCGCCGCGGCATGTCCGCTCGCCGCACTGAGGGCGGCGAATCCGGCGCCCGGTGCGGTGTCCACGAACCGGTCGCCGTCCTGCAGCACCTCGTCCAGGAAGAGCCGCAGCTCCGAATCCACGCCATGTTCACCATGCTCACGACTGATCGCGGCGGACGCGGCATCGAGGTCCGTGAACTGCACCACGAATCGCGGCGTGCCGTCGCTGCGCGCCGACACCGACGGTACCAGCGCACCTGCCCCTTGCCGGATCATCGCAGCCAGCGCCGCATCGGACGTCTGCCTCTGACGCCAGTCGTGCGCTGCAGCCTGCAACGTCGCATCGCCGCTCTGCTCCGCCATGGCGATCGCCGCGTCGACGAAGCCAGTCTCGAACAACGTCGCCGCCACGCGTCCAGCATCAGTGGCAGGCGGCGCAATGGTCAGTTCAGGAAAGAGCGCTGACGACGTGTCGGACCACGGGTGGGTGACGTTCGGCATGGACATGAGATTCCTCGGTGCTTGGGCAAGCGGGTGTCCCCACCCCCAAAGCACCCCCCGTGCCATACCACAAACGCTTGTCTCACAATGACTTGCCTCTTTCCGCGTTCGCGCTGCGACTCGGATTTCCCGGCCAGACTTGCCGCTGGCCCGGCAAATTCATCCGTACGTTGCGGCGCGGGCCCGTCGCACGGGTTCTGCGCGAGTTCCGACTCTGGCCGGCGCACGGCGAACGGCAACTCCCCTCACACGGAGACACGGAATCACGGACACTTCGCGACAGCGGCAACCAACGGCGCCCACGATCGGGATCGCTGACTATTTGTGGGAACTGCGTCCCGCAAGCACAGTACCCACAGCCGCCTGGAATTCCGCGCACCCCCCACGCCGCCGACCGTTTGTGGGACCTGCGCCTAGCGAGCGCAGTTCCCAAAGCCGCCCGAAACTTCGTGCAACACCGACGCTGACGACGCGAAAGAATTGCGGCGTCTCCGTGCGAAAAGAGTTCGCGTTCGTTGTTTGTGCGCAGAACCCTCACGACCTCCGCGCCTTCGCGCCTCCGCGTGAAAAGAGTTGCAGTTGCCGTTCCTGCAACCGTGGCAATTTTCCGTGATTCCGCGTCTCCGTGCGAGACAACGGCGACAGGACCTCGCACCAACCCGCCCGCCGCCCGGTACCACGATCCTCAGGCGCTGGCCTCACGCTGCAGCCGCCGCATCTCGCGCAGCGACGGCATGCCCCAGCTGATCACCGCCGCGTCCGCACTGATCCGCTGCTCCGTCTCCAGCAGCATCGCCGTCAGCAGCGCCGTGGCCAGCGACGTCGAGCGCACCAACCCCAGCGCCGCCTGTGGATCACGCTCCTCACTGCCCGGCTCCCGCAGCGCCGAGAACACGATCTCCGATCGCTCGCTCGTGCCGCCGTACCGGATCCGCACCACGCCGCCCGGTGCCACGAACTTCTTCAGCGCCGTCAGCGTCACCAGTACCGCGTGCAGCATCGGCGACTCCGGGACCAGCACGGGCGGCGCCTCGGCCGTCCCCTCCAGATACACCGGGATCTCGCCGAGACTCGTGTGGGAGCGATGCAGCTCGATCGCGGTCGTGATGACGTCGCGCGGCAGCAGCGGCATCGGCACGCTGTCCAGGGCAAACGGCAGCGCACGCAGATGCCGGAGCTGCTCCGTCAACCGCTCGCCTTCGCGGGCCAGGGCGAGGGTCAGCTGCTCGCCGATCGGGCGCTTGGCATCCATCGACTCGATGGTCGCGTTGAGCGCCAGTGCACGGTTGTTCAGCGAATGCGTCAGGCCGCGCACGATGGCGTCGATGGTCTCGAACCACGCCACCACGTCACGCCACGCAGGCTCACGTCCGGTTGGTACCAGCGCCGTCATCG
>Ga0105047_10006364_pt1 | contig 20051 bp, 18 predicted proteins | sample MAT04_FD_78384 | JGI IMG/M metagenome (GOLD analysis project Ga0105047, IMG submission 78384) | Freshwater microbial communities from Lake Fryxell liftoff mats and glacier meltwater in Antarctica - MAT-04 (megahit assembly) | ecosystem: Environmental > Aquatic > Freshwater > Ice > Liftoff...
AACCCGAGGGTCGCCGACACGCCGCTGCCGCAGGCGGTGGCCAAGCCGGCGCCGAACATTGCGCTCGCCGGGTCGTCGCGCTGCCAGAGGATCAGTGGGACCGCGAGCAACGCATTTGTGGCGGCCCCGGCCGCGTTGACGAACAGCACCGTCCAGCTTTTCTGCCGGCCCGCGAAGAAAGCGTTCGTCGCGGCGAGTACCAAGATCGGCAGCGCTGCGAGGCTTAGGCCCCGGAAATAAGCGTGCTCCAGTTCCTTCACCGCCGGTTTGTGCTCCGAGGCTTCGATCAAAAAATCGGCGACGGGGATGAGCAGCGGGAAGAGTAACCCGGCGCCGAGGGCGAAGTAGAGCGCCTGCCAAACGACCGGGCCGACGCGATTCGGCCGGCCGGCGCCGAGATACTGGGCCACGAATACCGTGGCGTAGAGCACGGTGAACTGCAACAGGGCCAACGGCGTCCAGAAGTACATTGCGGCCGGCATCGCCGCCGCGACCGCGTCCGAATTGACCCCCGATACAAAGATCCGGTCGATGAGCATCTGGATCGTCGTGCAACTGCTGCTGACGATGAACGGCAACGACAATCGCAGTAACTCTTTCCCGGCTTGCGCGAGATTCTCGGGGCCCGGTGGCAACGATTCAGCCGTGGCCGGGGAAGGTTCCGCGGTCACGGCTGTCGGGAGTTCTTCCAATTCCATCGATCGAATCTCACTTGCTCGGCAGGAGCCAGATGTTGCGGAACTGTACGGGGTGGCCGTGGTCTTGCAGCAAAATCGGCCCCGGTTTCGCGGGGTCGCCGCCGAGGCCGGCCGTGGTGTTGTCCTTCTCGACTTTCGCGTCGTCGTGGACCTTCACCCCGTTATGATACACCGTGATGCGGACGGGTTCGGTCTTCTTCTTGCCATCGGTGTCGAAGACCGGCGATGTGAATTCGATGTCGTAGCTCTGCCAGACGCTTGGCGCTTTGCAGACGTTCTCTCTGGGCGGGAAGATGTCGTAGATGGCGGCGCAGTCGTTCTTGCCGCTCTTCAATCCGTAGCTGTCGAGCACTTGGATCTCGTACCGCCCCTGCACGTAGATGCCGGAATTCCCCCGGCCTTGGCCTTTGTTGTCCGGTTCATACGGCACGCGAAACTCGGCGTGCAACTTGAACTTCCCGGCGAACTTCTCTTTGGTCACAATGTCGCCGTGGCCTTTCACGCCTTCCCAGTGGCCGTCTTCGAGCTTCCACTCCACCGGCTTGCCATTGGTCTTCGTCCACTTGTCGACCGAATTGCCATCGAAAAGCACGATGGCCCCTTCCGGCGCCGGCATCGATTTCACATCGACGATGTCGCCGGCTTTCAGCGGTTTGAATTGGTCGTCGAGTTTCCACTGGGCGAACAGCGGCGTAGCCGAGAGCAGCAAAGCGGGGAGGACGAGACGGAACATCGGTATCACCTCGGGGAAAGAAAGGAGAGACAGGGCCATCTTAGCGGAAGTCCGGCGGACTTCCGCTCACGCCGAGCGTCGCGCGCATTCGCGCGGACTTTGCGGTTAGCTCTTCCGCACCCGCAGCAGCACCGTCGGGTTCACCGCTTCGAAACGCAGGCTTTCGAGTTGCTCCACACCGCGGGACAGGTTCATCAGCAGCACGTCGACCGTCGTCGCCAATCGCTTCAGTACGGCGTAGGTCGCGCTGATCATTTCCAAGGTGCCGACGTTGGCGACGAGCCGTCCGCCGGGGCGGAGGGCGGCGTAGCTCGCTTCGAGCAAACGCGCGACTTCGCCGCCGTTGCCGCCGACAAAGATGGCATCCGGCGGCGGGAGCGCGTCGAACACGCCGGGGGCCGTGCCGAAGATCGGTTTCACATTCGGGATGCCGAAGGTATCGAGGTTCGCCTGAATCAAGTGGTAGTCGGCACTGTCCTGTTCGATTGCGTAGACGGTGCCCGGCGCGACGAGCTGCGCCATTTCAATCGCTACGCTCCCGGAGCCGGCGCCGACGTCCCACGCCACATCGCCGACGCGCAAATCGAGTTGGCTCAGAGCCACGGCGCGGACTTCCGCTTGGGTGATCAGCCCCGTCTTCGGGCGCGATTGCGCGAAGAGATCGTCCGGGTTACCGAAGCGGCCGAGTTGCCCCCCGGTGCGCGGTCGGTCGGGTCGATTGGGTTTGCGCTTCAAGATGAACACATTGAGCGGATCGAAGCGCAGATCCTGAATCTCCGAAAGTTCCCCCTGCGTGATCCGTTCGTCTCGGCCGCCGAGGTTCTCGCAGACGTAGCCGTGGAAATAGTCGATGCCCCGGGCGAGCAGTTCGCGGGCCACGCGGTTCGGCGGATACTTGTCGGAGGTGAACAGGCCGACGGTTTCCGCGATGCGAATCTTGTCGAGCACGTCGTCGAGCGGCTTCGCTGAGAGGTCGGTGAGGTACGCTTCTTCCCACGTTTCCTTGAGGCGAGCGAAGGCGAGTTGCATACTGCTGACGTGCGGGACCACCTCGAAATGATCGGGGCCGACTTTGTCGCAGAGGTAGCGGGCAGTGCCGTAAAAGAGTGGATCGCCGACGGCCGCGACGGCCATGCGCTTCTTGCCGAGGTTGGCCTTCAACTTCTCGACTACCTCGGGCAGGTCGGTGCCAATGCGGACGCGTTCGGCTGTCAGTTCCGGTAGTAATTTCAAGGCCGCCTCGGATCCGAAGACGACTTCGGCCGAGTTCAGCCAAGCCGCCGAACGCGCCGACAGTCCGGCGAGACCGTCCGGCCCGATGCCGACGATGGGGATTTTCGGGTGTTCCATAGTGGGGCTTGTTATACGGGCGGCGGCCGGAGTCGCGCGCGGATTCGACGGGCGTGTTCTCCCATGGGGATGCAGTCGAAATCCTTCTGGAGTCGATCGAAGAATTGCCCGACGAGTTCGAGCTTGCCGGCGTGTGGGCGTTTCATCGCGGGGAAGAAATCGAGGCGGTCGGTATCGTCCGACCCCATGAAATCCAAGGGGTGCAACAACAAAGATAACCCGGTGCCCGTCGACCGGCAGAGTCGCAACGCCGTCCGCCAATAGAGTTTCGCCAGCGCCCGGCTGTACCCCGCGAGGTAGAGCAGGTACGAGACGTGGATTGGGATTTTGAATAGCGGCATCGTCGTCACGGGGATTTCGAGCAGCGGGCCGCCCGGCGTGGCCCAGTGGAACGGCTTCAGCGGTCCGAAGCCGTCGGTGAAGCGGCCGAAGAGCTTCTTGCGCTTGGCCCGCTCTTCCGGTGACAGTCCCTTGGCCGTGGCCAAATAATACAACCGCGCGATCGGTCCGAGGAACGTAGGAAACGTGCTGCAATCGTAGGCGTAGCCGCGGCGGGCGAGCACGTTCAGCAGCGTCGGCGAATGGCTGAACCCCGGGCCACGGAATCCGGTCGGCTTGATGCCGGTGGCCGTTTCAATGGCCTCTTCGGTGCGTTTCAACTCGTCTTCGATCTCGACTTCGCTGTAGAGGTGCAGCCACGGTTCGTGGTGGAACGAATGATTGCCGACCTCGTGCCCCGCTTCGGTGATCGAGCGCAGCACCGCTGCGTGGGCCGGGTCGGCGGCATCTTGACCGACGAGGAAGAACGTGATGATGAGGTTTCGCTCGGCGAGGAACTTCAACACGCGCGGTACAACGATGCGCAAGTAGCTCGGGTACACGTCCCAGCCGGCTTCGCCGTGGGTCTTCAAGTACGACCACAAGTTATCGAGGTCGAGCGACAAGCTGCACGTCGGTTTCATGCGATCCGCCCCACCGCCTGCTCGGCCAGTTGCAGTGTCTCATTCACGTTGAGCGTGCCGTTGATGATGTGTGACGAGTTCACCAAGTACACACCCTCGACGCTCGCTTTCATGTCCGGCACACGCTCGGAGTAGTTCAGCGTCGGCACGGCGAAGACGTGTTTCACCTTGGCCAATTGGAATGCCAGTACCTCGCTACGCTGGAATTCCGGGTGCATGCGCTCGAGCGCCGCCAAGAAGCGCTCGCGGATCGAATCGTCGGGCTCGGCGAAGAGCGGATCGTCCGGGGCGACGTACTTGGGCAAGTACACGAGCGTCCGTCCGCCGAACTCGACAGGGTCGACGAGGGCCGTCATTTCGATCACGCCGGTGAACGGCAACCAGTCGTCCGTGAGGTTCGTAACGTAGAACCGCGACAGCGGCTTCTTCAATAGAACCGACGCGCAGACGATCCCTTGGTACGTGAGGTCGTTCAGCTTCGTTTGTTCGTCGGCGCTCAAGTCCGGTACTAGCTTCACCGCGAGCGGCGGGGCCGAGGTGCAGACCACGCGGTCGAACTGCCGCACTTCACCGGAAGCGAGTTCGATCTTCGGACCGCCGACGATCTTGGCCACCGGCGCATTGGCGATCAACTCCACGCCGCGTTCGCGCAGCTTCGACACATACCGATCTAGGATCGTGGCGTAGCCCCCGCGGACGTAGCCGAAGAGTTCCCTCTTCATGCCCGAGCGCCGCGCGGCGTACATGCGGGCGATGGTCGCCCAGATGAACGCGGCCGAGGCGATGCGGTAACTCTCGCCGAGCTTGGCCCGCAGCAACGGTAGCCAGATTTTCTCGGTGGTGCGCGTGCCCGACCACTTCCGCAGCCAATCGACGACGGGGATCGTTTCGAGCGATTTCCAGTCGATCACTTTCGATGCGTGGCGTATCGTCAGCCCGAGGCGAAGCTTGCCGATGAGTCCGAGCGGAGGGAATTTGAGGAACTCGATGGAGTTCGACATCGAATACAACCGGCCGTCGGTGTAGAAGCCGGTTTTGGTTTCGACGCCGACGAACTCGGACTCGAGGTCGAGTTCCTTCAGCAAGGCGTGGGTGTGCGAATCGGACAGCAAGATGACGTGGTAGAAGCGATCCCAAGTGATGTCGCCGAGTTTCCACGCGGATGCGAGTCCGCCGAAGTGCAGCGCGGCCTCGAAGACGGTGACGGTATGACCGAGTTTCTGCAGGCGATCCGCCAGCGACAGCCCGAGCAACCCGCCGCCGACGATACCGATGCGCTCGCTCATTCGGCTTCCACCGTGACCCCGGCGCGATGTTCGTACTTTCGGTCGCAAGCGCCGCACTCCAGCGTCCGCTCGTCCAGCGGACTCCCCGGTTCGAACTTCAAAAGTAGCTGCCCGCATTTGCAAACCGCTCCGACGACGCGGGCCGGATTGCCGAGGGCTAGCGCGAAGTCCGGGATCGATTTCGTCACGACGCTCCCCATGCCGACCATCGCCCACATTCCGATGGTGAGGTCGTTCCCGACGGTGCAGTTCGCGCCGAGGGTGGCGCCCTCTCGCACCAACGTCGGCAACGTGTGCTCGTCAGGCTCCGAACTGCGCAGGTTCGCCAAATCGGGTGTCGTGGCGCGCGGGAAGCGGTCGTTGGTGAAGACCGTCCCGGCCGAAACCATCACGCCGTCTTCGAGCGTCACGCCGGCGCAGATGTAAACGAACGCGTTGATTTTGCAGCGGTCGCCGATGCGGACGCCGCCGGCGATGTAGGTCTTCTCGCCGACGATGCAATCCGCCCCGAGCATCGCCCCGCGGCGGATGTGGACATGGTCCCAGACGGCCGAGCCGCGGCCGATGCCGACGCCCGGTTCGATGATCGCGGTCGGGTGGATGCGCGGGCCGTCAGCCATTCCAAGAGTCCCGGAGGGCGTCGAGCGTCGGCAGCGACAGCGGCGTATTGGCGAGGTTGATCCGAGTCGATTCGATTCCGGTCCACGCCGAGGCGCGGAGCGAAGCGTAAGCGGCCTCCATGACTTCGACGCTGGCGACGGCGTCTTCCCACGTAATCCGCAGCGGCTCGGTGCCGCGGATCGCGCCGGCGAAGTTCGCCACTTGATCGCGGAAGGCTTTCACCTTGTCGTACCCTTGGCCGAACACGACCCACTCTTTGCAGGCCCCGAGTTTGTAGCGCGATTGCCGCCAGCCGATTTGGATGGTGCCAAGCGAGCCGTAGATGGTGACGTACCAGTCGAGTTCTTTGTCGATGCTCCACGAAAGATCGACGCTGCCCATGATGCCGGAGCGCGACTTCACGAACAGGCGCGCCGTGTCTTCGACGAGCAACCCTTGGAGGTTCTTCCCTTCCACGGCGTGGATCTCGGCGAGCGGGCCGAGGAAGTAACGCATGAGGTCGACCGAATGGGTGCCGTTGTCGATGAGCACGCCTCCGCCGCCGATAGCCGGGTCCGAGTTCCAGCGGCGGGTCATATCGACGCGGCCGGTGAAGGCGTTCTCGAACAGTACGACCTCGCCGATCACGCCCGACGCGATGATCCGCTTGGCCCGGGTCACATCGTCGACGTAGCGGAATTTCGACCCCATCGTGAGCAGTACGCCGGCGTGGTCGGCCGCGGTGGCCATAGCCCGGGCGCTCTCGGCGGTGAACGTGAAGGGTTTTTCGCACAAGACGTGCAAGCCGTTCTTCACGAGCTTGAGCGTGATCGCCTCGTGCGTGTTCGGCGGCGTGCACAAAATCGCCGCGTCGATGGGTGTCCCGGATGTGAAGAGCGCCTCCGGAGAAGCGAAAGCCCGGCCGCCGAAACGCGTGGCGAGTGCGTACGCCGCATCGGCGCGGATATCCACGACGGCGGTCAGGTTCGCGATCGGGTGATTCTCGAAGGCGCTGGCGTAACTTTGGGCGATGCCGCCGGCGCCGATGAGCGCGAACGTCACGGGTTTCATATCGATCGACCTTCCTTCAACTTGGTCACCGCCCGGCGGAGCGCCGCCGCGAGGAAGTCCAGCGTCGCGTCGGTGTACTTTTCATTCCAAGGTAGAACAAGGACGCGGTCGAGGTACTCGAAGGTTCCCGGAAATCGCTCGGCGGAGTAATCGACGGCCTCGGGGCGGGCCAGGGTGAAAGGCCAGCGGCTCTGGCCGAAGGTCCGTTGATCGCGGATCACTTCGCAGCGGAACGCCGGTTTTTGGATGTACCGGGGCGCGCTCAGGATGTTATCGAGCTTTAATTCCTTGGCGAGCGCCGGCGGGCCGCCGGGGATCGCGGAAGGATCGACGAGGACGCTGTACTTCCAGAAGACGTGCTCGGAGATCGGCGTCCGCACCGGCACCGAAATTCCCGGGACACCCGCGAGCAATTGATCCATCCTCGCGGCCAACGTCGTCCGCGCTTCGACAATGCCCTTCAACTTCCCCAATTGCGCGACGGCCACGGCCGCTTGCAATTCGCTGATACGGTAGTTCAAACCGAGGGTGTAGTGGTCCGGGTTCGCGTCGCCGTAGCCCCACGACTTGTTGTTGAACAGGAACACCTTGCGGGCGAGCGCGGCGTCGTTCGAAACCACCAAGCCCCCTTCGCCGGCAGTGATGTGCTTCCCCTGTTGCAGACTGAAACAGCCGAGCGCGCCGAAGGTGCCGATGGGCTGACCGCGGTACGTGCTCAGGAACGCTTGGGCGCAATCTTCGATGATCGGGAGGTTGTGCCGCTCGGCCAAGTTCAGGATCGGCTTCATCTCGCACGGGTTGCCAAACAAGTGCGTGACGATGATCGCTTGCGTTCGCGGTGAAATCCTCGCGGCGATGGTCTCGGCCGTGACGTTCCCAGTGCGCGCGTCGACATCCGCGAAGACGGGGATCGCTCCTTGGTAAAGGATCGGCGTGATCGCACCCATGTCGGTGATCGACGTGGTGATGATCTCGTCGCCCGGTTCGGGGTCGATGGCGGCGATGGCCGAGTGGATCGCCGCGGATCCGGACGAACAGGCGTGGCCGTGCTTCGCCCCCAGCAGCGCGGCGAACTCGGTTTCGAGCCGCTTGGCGAACTGGCCTTTGGTCGCGGTCAGCGTGCCGCTGCGCAGGGCTCCGGTCACCATCGCGATTTCTTCGTCGCCGAGAGTGCGGCCGGAGGCGTCTTGATCGGATGGAATATTCATGGGCCGTGTAATCTCGGTGAGTCGACTGGTGCGGGTGAAGTTGAACCGAGGCGGGTGGAACGCGACGGAACCGAGGGCGGGGCCGGGGTGTCCTGATTCGGCAACGTGTGAACTTTGGAGATCATCGACACCTGCCCGCGGAGAATAGCGTCGCGGTCGGTCAGGCGCAGTTGCCGGCGGCGGTCGCAAATCAACCGCGCCATGAGCCGGAGGTGGCCGAGGATGGTGCGGAACGTCTTCATCTTGGAACTGCCGTGCAGGCGGCACTCGAGTACGGCCGGGTGCTCGACGATCGTCTTGCCGGCGAGGTCGAGTCGGCCGACCAGTTCGGCGATGCCCAGGTAGCGGTTGTTGGCGAGGGGAATCGCGGCAATCGTGCTACGCCGGTAAACCCGCAGGCAACTCGTGTAAGTGTGCAAGTTCGTTCGCAAGACGCGTCGGTAGAGCCAAGCGCATCCCTTCGATAGTTTCAACCGCCACGCGGGGACGTTCTTAACGCCCCCGGCCGGGTGGTACGGCGACGCCGTCACAAGGTCGACGCCCGTCGTCAGCAGTGGGATCAATTCGGCGAGTTTCAGCGGGTCATAGCTGCAATCGCTGTCCATGGAGCAGACGATTTCCGTACTCGCGCTGCGGATGCCGGTCATGATCGCGGCGGCGATGCCGAGGTTGGTGTCGTGCCGGAGGAGTTGGTAGCCCTCGCGATTGCCAAAGGATTTCTTGAGCGAGTTCCACGTGTCGTCGGTACTGCCGTCGTCCACGAGCATGCACGTCACGTCGTAGGTGTGGCCGAGACGCTCGCGGACTTCGTCGAGGGTGTTGCGCAGGTGCGCGACGATCAACTCTTCGTTGAAACACGGCACGACGATGGACACCGGTTTGCGGTCGGAGTCACGCATCGGAGAGGGTCGCTCCATGCGGGCGGAGGTGGAACTGCCGATGGCGGAGAAGGCGACGATGTCCGGTTGCGGCGGGGCCGGCTCGGGTTTCAATTGCAGATAGTCGGCGCAAGAGCCGAAGCGGTACGTCGTCAGCAGGTCGCCGAGGCGCTGGGACATCTTCGCCAAGTTGCGATAATGTCGCATCCGGTTCAGCCGCCCGCCGGCCGCGAGGCGCGGCTGTTCGGGGTCGAGTTCCCAGGTGTGGAAGTACGCCACCATCGGCGTCGGGTAGACGCGATCCCATTTCGCGGCGGCGCGGCTCGTCAGGAATTTCGGGAGTTGTCGCAAGTAGTTCCCACCCGCGACGGGGACCCGGACGCCGAGGATTTTGCCGCAAGAGATCGGCAGTTCGAGCAGCGAGTGATTCCCGTTGCGGTGTTCGTGGGGCGTGCGTCGGCCCGGTTCCCCCGCGAAGCTGTCGCGGATTGGGGCGATACTAGAATCGTAAACGAAACCGAGTTCAGCGAGGGCGTCGAGTGCCCAGAGGTCCTCTGGCTGGAGCCAGCCGTCGGCGAGGCGGTATCCGTAGACTTTTTGCCCCGTCGCGGCTTCGACGGCATTGCGCGCCCGCTGGGCATCGACTCGGAATTCTTCTGGCGTCAACTCCTTGACGCCGCGATGATAGAAGCCGCGCACGCCAACTTCGTGCCCGGCCTCGGCAACGCGTCGGATGACGTCCGGGAACTGTTCGGCGATCCAACCCAGGACGAAGAAGGTTGCCGTAGCGTCGTGTTTCGCGAGCAAGTCGAGCGCGCGTTGGGTCGTCAGTTCGATGCGAGATTCAAACCGTTGCCAGCGATTGCGCTGGATGTATTTGTTGAAGGCCCGGACGTGGTAATAGTCCTCGACATTCACGGTCAGCAGATGACGGCGTTCGGAGGTCATACCGTCACCGCCTTCGCAGGGATTGCGTCCGGTGCCGTCAGGACGCGATTCAAAATCCGGGCGATTCGGCGGGACGCCAAGCCGTCGCCGAAGGGGTTGACCACCGGTTGCGTCACTTCGTGGCTCCAGTAATGTTCTTGCAGCATCGTTTCAAGTTGCTCCGAGGTCGCCGCGAGTCGGGCCAAGCCGGTCTCCAGTACTTCCGCGCGCTCGGTGGATTCCCGCAGAATTAGCAGGGGCTTACCGAGGCTCGGGGCTTCTTCTTGGATCCCGCCGGAGTCGGAGGCGATGAGCCATGATTCGGAAAGCAAGCGGATGAAATCGACGTAGTCGAGTGGCTCGATCAAGTGGACGCGCTCCACGCCCGCCAACATGGAATACGCTTTCTCGCGGACGACCGGATTCGGGTGCATCGGGAAAATCACAGCCGTGTCGGCGTGGCGTTCGACGAAGTGCCGGATCACGCGGAGATTGCCTTCCAACAGGCTCGCGAAATTCTCCCGGCGGTGACTGGTGAAGGCGATCCGCTTCAAGCCTGCGGTCCGGTTCAACAAGTCTCGCAACTCCGGCGAACAGGGCGTCTTCCCGATCCAGTTCAACGCATCGACAACCGGGTTGCCGGTGCGGAAGATGTTTTCGCGCGGGATGCCCTCGCGCCGCAGCGTGCGGGCATGATTCTTGGTCCCGGCGAAGTGCCAGCGGGCTATGCGGGAAATCAGCCGGCGATTCATCTCCTCGGGGAACGGCGATTGCGAATCGTGCGTCCGCAGTCCGGCTTCGACGTGGCCGACGGGGATCTTGCGTTGGAACGCGGCGAGGGCGACCGCCGCAGCCGTGGTCGTGTCGCCTTGCACGAGGACGACGTCCGGCCGGTGCGATTCGAGCAGCGGGTCGATGTCGTTCAGAATGCGGGCGAAGAGTGCGTTCAACGGTTGAGCCGGCCGCATCACCTCCAGATCGTGGTCGATGCGGGTGCCAAACAACTTGAGAAACGGGACAAGCAAATCGGCGTGCTGCCCGGTGTTCAAGTTGATGGTTTGAAAAACTTCGGCGCGCGCTTCGAGTTCGGCCAGCACCGGGCCCAGTTTGATCAGTTCGGGTCGCGTGCCGAAAGCCGTGAGCACCTTCCGGGGCGACGATTTGCAAGCATCCGCGCGAGTCATAAGTTGGTTAGCGGGGATCGAACACTGTCTGGAATATCGTCAGCGTAGCACGCGGATGATCCGGAGAGTCGTACGTTCTCTTTTTTATCAATTTCAGAACCCGGCGGAAATCGATGCGATGTCCGCTTTGCGGAACCCCGGGCCGGCGACGCTTCGCGGGTTTGGTTCCTCCGCCGACCCACATCGATACCGTCTACGCCGACGCCTATTTCCACGGCGGCGGGGCGGGCTACCCCGACTACCCGGCCGATGCCGAGCTACTGCGTCAACACGGCCGGCGCTACGGAGAGCTACTCACGCGCTTCTATCGGCCGGGGCGGATCCTCGATGTCGGTGCGGCCGCCGGATTCATTTTGCAAGGGCTGACCGATACCGGTTGGACGGGCGCCGGTCTCGAGCCGAACGCCGCGATGGCCGCATTCGGCCGGGATCGATTGGAGCTCCCCATCCAAACGGGGACACTGGACAGTTCGGATTTCGCGGGGCCGTTCGACGCGATTTCGTTCATCCAAGTGCTGACCCACTTCCCGGATCCGTTGGCCACGTTCCGTCGCGCCGACGCCCTCACGAAACCGGGTGGCGTCTGGTTGATCGAAACTTAGAATTGCAAAAGTCGCACCGCGCGGCTGCTCGGCGAAGCCTGGCACGAATACAGCCCGCCGAGTGTCTTGCACTGGTGGAGCCCGCCGGTGTTGAAGGGGACGCTGAACCAACTCGGCTACCGCCTCCGCGGCACCGGCCATCCGCAGAAGTGGATCGGCCTAAGGCACGCGAAGTCGCTGTTGACGCACAAGTATCCGCTGGCGGCCGGGCTGCTGAAGCGAATCCCGGACGGGCTGGCCCTGCCATACCCGTCCGAAGATTTGTTCTGGGCCGTATACCAGAAAGTCTGAAGTTCGGCCGATTCCGGACATTTCCCCCGGCGCCCACCGTCCCGCGACCGTACAGCGACCTAGAGTCGAGTCGCGGAGCGAAATGCGGGTTGACGTTTCGGCGGGATTGTCGTGCAGTAATGTGATGTCGCTGGGCGGATGGGCGGCGCTGCGAGGATTGTGACCCGTGAGGACGCTGGCGAAGGCCGAATTGAAAACCGACCGCGCGTGGCAGGCACTCGTGCTCGGCGCGACCGCGCTGATGCTGCTCGCATTCTACAACGGGGTGTTCGACCTCGTCAAGCAGTGGACGAAGGCCGATTACTCGCACGGCTTCTTGGTGCCGCCGTTCGCGGCTTACCTGCTGTGGCGGCGTCGAGCGTTGCTCCCGGAAACCATCGCCTACCCGGATTTCCGCGGGTTGCCGTTCATCCTCGGCGCCGTCGGGTTGTCGGTCATCGCCGAGTTGAACTACGGCAAAGAGATCGCCCGCGGCTCGGCCATTGTCCTCGGCTTCGCCGGGTTCGCCACGATGTTCTTCGGCCGTTGGCAAGGGCTCAAGTGGGCGTGGCCGGGTCTCGTGTTTTTATTGCTCGCGCTGCCGTTACCATTCGATCTCGAGGTGAAATTGAGCAACCGCCTCCGGTTGATCGCGGCCAAAGGCGGGACGTACATCCTGCAATTGATCGGCTTCCCGACCTACAACACCGGCACGGTCATCCACATCGGGAACACGCAAATCGGCGTCGCCGAGGCTTGCTCGGGCCTCAGTATGCTCTTGGCGTTCGTGGCCCTCACGGTCGCCATCGCGTTCCTCTGCCCGCCGTCGCGGCCGAAGTGGGATCGCCTCGTGATTGCCGCGAGTTCGATCCCCATCGCCGTATTCTGCAACATCGGGCGCATCGTCGTCACGGGCCTCGTCTACCACGCGGGCTGGAACCGACTGGGCGATATCGTCGTCCACGACCTCGCCGGGTGGTTGATGATGCCGTTCGCCCTCGGCCTGGTTTGGCTCGAATTCCGCCTGATCGATTGGATCCTCGTGCCGGTCGAATTCGCGTCGATGGAAGAAGTGACGAAGGCGTCCTTCTCGAAAGCGGCGGAGAAAATCAAACGGGAAGAAGCGGAGCGCGCCGCGATGGCGGCGACATGGAAAGCCCCGCTGGCGCCGACGCCCCCCGCGGGAGGGGGCACCGGATGACCCGGCGTTTCCTCGGACCGCGGGCCTACGCCCTCTTCGCATTGGGCTTCGCGGCCTTCACGCTCTACGGCAGCTACGTCCCGTTCCACTACCGCGAGCGGCCGTGGAACGAGGCCACCGGCGCCTTCACGTGGGCCATGGAGCACCGCCTCGCGATGGAATCGCGGTCGGATTGGGCGGCCAACTGCATGCTCGGCGTCCCCCTCGGTTTCTGCCTTCTGGCGGCCCTGCGCGTCGATAGAACTACCCGATCCACCACGGCCCTCGTCGGCTTGGCGCTGTTGCCGTTCTGCGTCGCCTTCGCGGCCGCCGTGGAATTCGGCCAACTGTATTTCCCCGGTCGCACCTGCGCCGGGTCGGACGTCTGGGCCCAAGGTTTGGGTTCGACCGTCGGTGTGTTCGCGTGGATGCTCGGCGGCCAACGGCTGACCGACAAACTCCGCGGGGCCTTCGGGTCGCCCGGCGAGCGCGGCAACCCGGCGGTGCTGCTCCTCGCCTACGGGGCCTTCGTGCTCTTGGTTCAACTGCTGCCGCTCGACCTGTCGATCAGCCCGGCAACGCTGTACCGCAAGGCGAAGGACCCCGGCGAGACGACGTTGGTGCCGTTGGCGGAGTTCGACCGAATCCCGAACCGGCCCGCGCCCGACGATGGGAAGAAGATCCAAAATTGGCTCGAACTGATCGCCCTGAGCTGGCCCCTCGGGGCTTTGGCGTCCCGCTTGCCGGGCAAATGGGGCGTCATCGACGGGCTACCGCGGATGCTCGGTTCGGCCCTCGCCACCGCGGCGATTCTGGAACTCGGGCAACTCGCGGTCGCCTCCCGGCACCCGAGTACCACCGACGTGATCGTACTGACCTTCGGCATGTTCCTCGGTTGGGCGGTGGCCCTGTGCTTGTCCGATCGCGAAGTCCGCAAGCACCGAATCCGGGTGGCCCTCGGTCTCGGGGCGCTCTGGCTGTTGGCACTCGGCGTCGTCCAATGGCAACCGTTCGATTTTCGTCCGGCGCTCTTGGGCGAGCGACTCCGCGATCTCGACTGGATGCCGATGGCCGGGCAGGCGAACAAGAACTACCTCTGGGCGCTCAACGAAGTCCTGGAGAAGTTCGTGCTATTCGCGCCGATCGGGGCGCTCGCGGTATGGGCCAAGAAAACCGCGCCCGTTCGGCCGGGGGTGCTCGTTCCCGTGCTAATCTCCGGTGCGGTCGCGGCGGCGTTGGAATTCGGCCAAGCGATGATCCCGAGCCGCACGGCGAGCCCGACCGACCTGCTCTTCGGCCTCGTCGGCGGGTGGATCGGGGCCGAGGTCGTGCGCCGGACGGCCGGCGCCCGGCGAGAATTGGGTTTTTCCATGCGACCGGGGTGGGCCGCCCGGCCGGCCGGGTGGAACCCGGTGGTCGTCCCGCGCGAGAGGATCGATGGATAAGCACCTGATCTTGATGATCGTCTCGACGATCGTGAGCGTCGTCGGCAGCTTCTTGGGCGGGCCGTTCTTCGGCGTGATGATCTACTACGTCTACGCGGTCGTGCGGCCGCAATTCGCGTGGAAGAACGATCTGCCGACGCTCGAATTCGGCTGGTCGTATATGGCAGCGATGAGCGCGATCCTCGCGACGGTCATTTTCCGCATGGGGCTAATGAAAATGCCCGCAGCGGGGCCGACCCTGGGGACTAAGCGACCGGGTTGGAGTTACATTCACTACGCCGTGCTCGCCTTCGCGTTCTGGGTCGCCGCGAGCTACCGATTCGCGGTGAGCCAAGAGACGGCCTACCTGCACTTCCTCGAATATTTGAAGATGTTCGTCGTCTTCGTGATCGCGTGCTTGAGCGTCCAGCGCATCAGCCAGCTCTGGATTCTCCTCGCGGCCCTCGCACTCGCGGACGCCTTCGTCGGCGTCGAAGTCAATACCTACTACTTCAAAGACGGTTATCGGATTTTGAACCGCATCGGTTGGGGCGGGGCCGACAACAACGGCGCCGGCCTGCAATTGGCGATGGGCATCCCCCTTTGCTACTTCCTGTGGGAATCGACAGTGAGCCGCTTCCGCTGGGTCTACTTGATCGGCGCCGCCGTCCTCACGCACGCGGTGCTGCTGTCGGACAGCCGCGGGGCGATGCTCTCGGTGTTGGTCTCAACGCCGGTGCTCTTCTTCTTCAGCCAGCGGAAAAAGGCTCTCCTCGGCCTCGGTGTCCTCGGGATGATGTTCATCGTCGCGAGCGCCGGGCCGGAAGTGCAGAACCGGTTTCTTTCGATCTCGGAGCACGATGCCGACGATAGCGCGAACTCCCGGAAGACGACGTGGCTGATCGCCATCCGCATGGCGAACGAACATCCGTTCGTCGGCTTCGGCCTGCGCTGTTCGAGCGCGTACACCCGGGAGTACGGCGCCGATATGGACGGCCGGGTCATTCACAGCCAGTATTTCCAGATCGCCGCCGATATGGGCTGGGTCGGCCTCGGCTGGTTCTTGCTACTGCTGGCGACCGTATTCACCCTCACGTGCCTGATGTGGAGGCGAACCCGGCATTGGCCGAAAACCGACACTCTGTTGAAAGCCCGGTCGATCGCGGGGGCGGTCCTCACCTCGCTGACGATCTACTGCATCGGCGGCATCTTTTTATCGCTCGACCACTTCGAATTGCCGTACGCGCTCTTCTTGATCGCGGCGCAACTCTGGGCTGTGTTCCGCGCCCGGGGTTTGGAGACGATCGTCCGCGATGAAGCGATGCGGCAACCCCACCTCTTCACGGCGAAAGTGCCGGTGCGCCGTCCGCGCTACGCGCCGTTCCCGGCGTCGTTCGCCAGGAGACGTCCACCGGTTCCCGCCGCGGCGCCGGGAGGGTCGGTATGAAAGTGAGCCTGTACACGTTCGTGAAGAACGGACTGCGGAACGATTACCACATCGTGACGATGTTGAAACATCATCTGCGCTTCGCGGACGAAATCATCGTTCACGAAGGGCGCTCGACCGACGGCACCTTCGCGGCGATCCGCGATCTCGATCCGAAGATCCAAGTCTTCCAATCGGATTGGGACGTCAACAAAGGCATGGGCTGGGTCAACGGTTTTAAGGACTCCGCCCGGGTTCGTTGCACCGGCGATTGGTGCGTGATGCTCGACGCCGACGAGTTCATCCCGGAGTGGTCGTTCGAGCCGCTGCGCGCGGCGATGCGGGCGACGTCGAAAATGACGCTGCCGATGAAACTGTTGAACTTCTACGGGAACTACAAGGTGTTCAATGCCTTCCCGGAGAAGTTCCAGTGGCCCGCGTTCAAAAGGAATATCCATCGCAACTTGCCGGAAATCGCCCTGCACGGGGGCGACGGCTCCAGCGTGCGGCACGCGTCCGAAGAGTTCTCGCTGGACCCGGCCGATGCCGTCTGCGATCTCCACCACTTCGGCCCGGTCCGCCGACCGGCCGTGATGCGCGAGCTGTGGCGCAATATGCGCGGTCGATTGTACAACGCCCCACCGCCGCGATTTCAACTGCCGTCGTTTTTGTTCAAACTCTTCCCCCACAATTGGATGGATTCCGACTTCCTCCCGCAGTTGCGGCTGTACGACGGCCCGTACATGCAATGCGTCCTCGACGACCCCGCCGAGTTCACCCGCGACGGGATGCAGCTCTTCGATCATTTGACCGCGAGCGCCCCCACATGATCCGTCCGACCCGCGTCGGCCTTCCCGTCCACACGCCCCCCGCGGCCGGCGGCCATCGCGAACTTGTTCAACGCGCCGGGATTGATCGCGAAGTTGGGTGCGAATATGCGAATCCGGGTGCGGGCGAAATCCCGGTTGGAATAGACGATCGCGGCCTATTTCCGATTCTACCGCCGCCCCACCGGTCGCGCCGAGTCAATGGGGTACTTGCCACATACAATTCGGTGAACACCGAGGTTTCCCCATGCCGACCCCCGAATTGCCCTTCGCCACTGTCGATCTCGACCGCCAGCGGCGTTGCGGTTTCCCCGAAGTCGTGTACGCCGAAGATAAGACCCCGGAGTGGGTGGAGGCGGTGTTGCGCCGCTTGGCAGAAAACTCTCAAGACGCCTTCGCCACGCGGGTGAATGCCGAACAAGCGGCGCACTTGGCCGCGGTGTTCCCGCAGGGCATTCAAGATCGCTTGGCCCGGACGTTCTTCTGGAAGGCTTCGCCGATTCCGACACCGTCGCTCGGCCAAGTCGAAGTCGTGACGGCGGGGACCAGCGATTTGCCAGTGGCCCAAGAGGCGTTGGTCACGGCGCGGGTGATGGGGGCGAACGCCGCGTTGATCGCCGACGTCGGCGTCGCGGGGATCCACCGGGTGCTCGCGCAGCGGGACCGGCTGAATGCGGCCGACGTGGTGATCGTCGTGGCGGGGATGGACGGCGCACTGCCGAGCGTGGTGGGCGGATTGGTCGAGTGCCCGGTGATCGCGGTACCGACGAGCATCGGCTACGGAGCGGCTTTCGGCGGCTTGGCCCCGCTGCTGACGATGTTAAACAGTTGCTCGAGCGGCGTCGCGGTCGTGAATATCGACGCCGGATTCAAAGCGGGCTACGTCGCAGCCCGCATCATCCGGCGGATGTACCGCGACAAAACTACTTGATCATCAGCGGGGCGATCGGCAGTTCAATCGGCTTCTCGGTGATCGACGGCACGGGTTGGTAGCCGGAATCGACCGGGGCCACTGGCAGCCCGGGCGGCGTCGGCGCGGGGGGCGGGAACGGGGCCGGCGGGGTGCCGGCGACAATGATCGGCTGAATCGGGGCGGGCATCTCGGGCGGAATCGGATTGTGAAGCGGCTCGGCCACGGTCATCGCGCCGACGGTGGCGAGGTCCGGCTTCGGCAGTACGCCTCCGTATCCCGGGGCGTCGGCGACCTTCTGCGGCGCCATCACACTCGCGTTAGTCGTCGGGCTCGGCATCCCCGGCGTCGTCCGGTTCGTCTCCGCGACTCCGGTGTACGGCGTCTTGCGGTCGAAGCTGCTCTTCACGGTCACGCCTTCGGCGCCGGTGCGGTCGGGGTCGCTCATCTGCAATTTCGGTTTCGGCGCGGCGGTCACCGGCGTCCCGCTCGGGCCGATCAGCGCGGCTTTGGTCCGTGGATCCAAATTGCGCAGGCCTATGTCGCTTTTGTCTTTGCTCGGGGTGCACCCGCAGGCCGCCATCAGCGCCGCGCCGAGGAATCCGCCGCGATACCACAGCACCCGCGCACCCGATCCGTGAGCCATCGGTCCGTCTCCATCCGTGTAAAGCAGAACCGGGCGAAGCATCCATGCTTCGCCCCCGGCACCCGAGGATCCATCCTGCGGACGCCGGTCGGTTCTTCGCGATCAGTTCAATAGAGACGAAATACGGACCTGTCAAGTCGAAGTGCCTTTCTGCGGCGGGGCTCGCGGCTGGCGAGAAAGTTGGGCAAGTGACTCGGGTTGTGAGGCGTTCAACACGGCGGAGCGATCCGGCGCCAAGCGAATCGCTCCATCGATCCGGTCGATCCCGTCGATGGAAACCGTATTCGCGTTGCGGAGGGGCTTCCCATGCGGTGGGCGTGCGTGCTGGTCTTGCTGATCCCGGTGGCGGCGCGGGCCGACGAAGCGGACGATGCGCTCGCGTTGCAGCTCGCCGCGGTGCTCCGCGATCCGCGGCTCGAACTCCGGGAGCGCGTCGAAGCGGCGCACACCCTTGCCAAACTGGGACCGAAAGCGGCGGCCGCCGTGCCCCAGTTGCAAGCGCAAGTCCAACGCTCACGTGGTGTTGAATTGGAAAATTTGCAACTGGCGGTGATCGAAACCCTCGGGGCGATCGGCGCCCCGGCGCGGACCGTGCTGCCGGCGCTCGCCCGGGTCTCGGGGCGCTCGATCGACATCGACATCGCCCAGAAGAAAGCGACCGACCAGATTCTGCTCGCCGACGATTTCCGCGACATCCTCGCGCTGATGCGCCAGCTGCGCGGCCGCGATGCCAGCCTCCGGTTACGGGCGACCAAGGCGATCGGGGCGCTGCAAACCGAAGGGATTTTGGCACTACCCGCGCTGACCGTGGCACTGGAAGATGAGGATGGCGACGTCCGCCGCGGGGCCATCGCCGCACTGCGGTTGATCCGCCCGGATACGTTGCCCCGCAAAGAAATCGCGAAGGCGCTGCAACTGGATTTGAAAGACGACAACGACTCGAATCGGCTGGCGGCGGTGCGGGCGCTGGCTCGTTTGGGCGACGCGGCAATCCCTGCGTTGCCTTTGTTGGAGGGGTTGTTGTCCGACCCCGATGGAGAAATCCGCAAAGCCGCAGCCGCGGCGATCGCCCGGATCGGGCAGCAATAAATCAATCGTCCAAGTGGCGTACCGACATCGACCCTTTCATCCCCATGAAAAAGGGGTGTCGTAGGTCACGAGTTTGACCTCGTCTTCGCGGAGTTTGAACTCGACGGACTTGGGTTCGCGCCGGCGCCGGCTGGCCGTCCAACGGTCTCCGCCCTGTTAGCTCAGGCTGGTTTCCGCTTCCACGGCGACGGCGAGTTCCGTCAGCCGCGCGGCGGTGACGCCGATGCGTTCGAAGCATTCGGCGACGATGCTGTTCGGCGTCGTGAACAGCGTGATCAGCAAGTCCATGGGTGCGATGGATTGCCGGCCGTAGTCTTGGGCGCGGGAGTGGGAATCGCGGAGGACGCGGATGACGTTGTCGCTGAGGAATTCGCGGTTGAGTAGCAGCGGAGGCACCGGGTCGGCGTCTTGGTAAAAGAGATCGCGGAATTGATCTTGCAACCGGCCGGTGTCGGCGCCGAGGCGACTGGTCCAAGCGTAGACGGCCGCGTCGGGAGTGCCGAGCAGGCCCAAAAAGAGGTGCGGGGTTCGGACGCTGTCCCAATTCGTGCTGCGGGCGTGGGCCAAGGAGTCGCGGAGGGCTTGGGCCGTGGCGTCGTCGGTGACATCGGGGCGAACGCGGCCGTTCGGCAAGAAGATGTCTTCGTCGTATTCCGTCATGGAAGACCCCGGCGGGAGTATAGCACCGAAAGAAAACGGCGCCCGATGAAACTTACGGGAATTATGCGGGCGTCGCGCCTGCGCCGCAAGGCGGTTCTTCGGCTGGAACTGATAATTCCG
>Ga0105047_10006367_pt1 | contig 20046 bp, 16 predicted proteins | sample MAT04_FD_78384 | JGI IMG/M metagenome (GOLD analysis project Ga0105047, IMG submission 78384) | Freshwater microbial communities from Lake Fryxell liftoff mats and glacier meltwater in Antarctica - MAT-04 (megahit assembly) | ecosystem: Environmental > Aquatic > Freshwater > Ice > Liftoff...
CCCCCCGCATTCCCCGCTGCCGGTGGCGGCAGGACGCTTGCCACACTCCCCGAAGCGGGAGATACATCAGAAGCTCCATTGGCAACGTCGACCATTGCGCGCGCCGCCGCTGCCCCAAACAATGCAACGCCCGGCAGCACCGACTTTGATGATGACTGAACTTCAGGCGCGCCTCCGGCCGCCTGCACACCCATCTCCCCCCCCGATGGCGGGAGCATCGGGGCGCCCTTCTCCCCCCAGGATTGGGGGGCCGGGGGGGCGTCTTTCGCCAAAAAAGGCGGCAAGTCAGCGCCTGCGGCCGCCGTCTCAGCCGGCAGCCCATCCGTGCGCGCAGCGCCCACCGTCACATCGTCAAGCAAATAACGGATGCGCTCCTGAAATGACCAGTCGGCCCCGCCATTGAGTCCGACGTTGGTCTCACTTTGATCGCGCTGTGCGTCACTGGGCATTCCAGGCTCCTCTAGGGCTGTTTCGCTGTTTCCTGTGGCCGCGGCGCAATTTGCGTGAAGTAGGCCTGCAAGATTTGCTGGGCTACCGGCACGGACGTCGCTGACCCCTCGCCGCCATTATATACGAAGACGACCACAGCTATCTCCGGGTTATCATACGGTGCAAAAGCCGTAAACCAGGCATGCGTCGGCAGGTTGTCTTTGTCATCACGCAGGCAATCTTTCTTTTCCGGCACATATTCACAGTATTCGGCAGTGCCTGTCTTGCCGGCCACCACGACGCCCGGCACCCGCGCGCCGACCGACGTGCCATAATCGGCATTGACGGCTGTCCACATCCCCTGACGCACAAGTTGCAGTTCTTCCGCCGCAATCGGCAACTTGCGTGCCACGGCCGGGGTGAAATCTTTCTGCAGACCGCCGTTGGCGTCGGTCATGTGATGCACCACACGCGGTTCATAGACGGTGCCGCCGTTGGCAACCGTCGCCGTCTCGAGTAACACTTGCATGGGCGTCGCCAGTACGTAGCCCTGGCCGATCGCCATGTTGTAACTGTCGCCCGTCGTCCACGTTTCGGCGAAAAGTTGGCGCTTCCACTGGTCGGTAGGCACCTGAGCGGCTACCTCACCCGGCAAGTCGATGCCCGTGGTCGCGCCATAGCCAAACAGTTCCATCCATTTCGAAAGCCGTTTTTGGCCAAGACCCTCGAATTGGTCCGGAAAGCCGCCACCCAGATAATAAAAGAAGACGTCGTTGGAAAGCGCCAATGCCTGGATGACATCCAGTGCGCCGTGCGTGATACCCAACTTGTGGTTCCAACTCACAAACTTCTGCGCCTGACTCAGATCATTCGGGAAATACCGATTGGCCAGAAAGATCGGGCCGGCGTCGGTAATTTTTGTGTCCTCTGTAATCACGCCTTCGGCCAACGCGGCCGCCGATGTGATCATCTTAAAGGTGGACCCCGGCGGATAGAGACCGCCGACCGCATAGTTGATGAGCGGGCGCCGTTCGTCTTTCTCTAGGTTCAAGTAATCTTCGCCGATATTCTCAGCAAAAATATTGTTGTCGTAGGAGGGCAGGCTGACCATCCCCAAAATCTGCCCGTTCTGGGGATTCATGGCGATCGCCACCGCCCATGGCGCTTTCACTTCGTCCATCTTGGCCTTGAGGGCATCGTGCATCATGCGTTGCAGCCGCAGGTCGACCCCCAGATACAGGTTCAATCCCGGCACCGGATCACGCACCTGTCCAACAGTGCGCACGTCTGTGCCGAGAATGTCGCGTTCGACAAAACGCCGGCCAGGCGTTCCACGCATCTCATCCTGGTAGGAAAACTCAAGGCCATTCAGACCGACTTTCTCGTTTGGATCGGTATAGCCTGTCTGCTGATACTCATCGGCCACCACAGCCGGGATCGGCCCCATAAAACCAAGCACGTGGCTAAGCAGGTCGCCATAGATATACTCACGGATAGGGACCTGATTCACGCGCACCGCCGGAATGCGAAAGCTCTCTTCTGACACCTCAAAGGCCCGGATACGGTCGACGCCATCCAGGATCGCCACCGGGTCCGACGCACTTCCCTGACGCTCGATTGTCACGGCCCGCTTGATCAGCGCATCGAGACCGGCAATCGGCAGTTGCTGTTCGATATCGGGAAAGTAGACCTTGCGCGGCTCCGACTTGACCAAGCGGCCATCTTCGACCATCGGCGCCACAAAGGCCGGCTCATCAAGCAGCTTGATCTCCACACCCGCCTTTTGCACGGTGCGTGTGAAATCATCATACCCAAGCTTCTTGAACATCAGTTCGGCAATGCGCAGCGCCACATCCTTATCCGTATCGGCGCGCAGAATGCGCAGCACCTTATCGATTTCTTGCGACTCTTCGTCGAGGTCCGTTTCCTCGAGATCCTCCGGCAAAAACTCGGGCACCAAGGCGACTTCGAAACTTGGCCGGTTGCGCACAAGAATCGTGCCGTTGCGATCATAGACGACGCCACGTGGCGCCGCCGTTTCGAGCCGCACCAGGCGGTTCTCGTCGGCGAGCGTGCGATACTCGCCGCCGCGCGTCACTTGCAATTGGTACATGCGCCCGACCATCACCACAAAAACAATCACAATGCCCATGCGAAAGAGGAGCATTGCAACCCAGGATGTATCGCGACTTGTGCGTTCTTCAAACATAGTTTCTCAATTGCCTGCCTAGATATCCTGGCTCTCCGGCATCCGGTTCAGAAGCGGAAGCGCCAACAACATCAGGGCTGTATTGTACAGCATTGCAGGCATCACAATATAGCGCATCGTGTCCACAAAAGGCAGGTCACGCGCAAACCAGCCTGCCGTATTCAGCACCGCCAACAGCGCCAGATAGACCGACGCAAACGCCAACGTGCCCAACGCCGCCGCGCCCAACGGCACCACCACGTTGAAGCGCGAGAGCGGCCGGTGCCCAAGGCTAGCAACCAGCGCCGCGGCCATCAACGCCAGACTCGATGCACCTAGCGGCCCACCACTAAAGACATCCAGCCCTAACCCGCCCACAAACGCCCACGCGATGCCCGCCCGCCCGCCATAGAGCAAGCTGCCAATCAGCACCAAGAGCAATACCAGGTCAGGCTTGACCCCACCGATTTGAAACCTTGTGGCCGCCGTCGATTGCACCAGGCAGGTAAAAAGCAAGATCGGCGCCATCGAATAGTAGAACAGGCCGCGATTCACGGGGTCACCCCCTGCGGCGCCGGTTGCGGCACGCCATTGATCGCCGGCGTCACCGCCGGCGTGGTCGCGCTCACGTCGAGCGTGCCCGTAATCACCGGCGCCGGCGACTGGAAGTCCGGCAGCACCTCATTGGGATCAAAGTTCGTGATCACCATCACCAATTCCAAGCTGCCAAAGTCCACCGAGGGGTGCACCACGGCCTTTTGGAAAACGGCGTTGGCCTGCGTCTCAATCGATTCCACGGCGCCAATCACGATGCCTTTGGGAAAGCGCCCGCCCAGACCAGAGGTCAGTACAACCTCACCGATCTTAAAGGTCGGTCCCTGTGGGATAAAGTCCATGACCAGGTTACCACTCGTGCTGCCCCGTACGATCCCATTGAGACGGCTTTCGCCCAAGAGCGCCCCGGCCGAACTGCTAGGATCGCTCAAGAGCAACACTTTGGCGGTTGTCTCGGTCACATCGCTGATGCGGCCCACCAGCCCCTGGTCGGTCACCACCGGCATACCGACTTGAACGCTGTGCTGGCTGCCCAGATCAATCAGGATCGATTCGAGAAAGTTCGTGCTTTCCTCACCGATGTTGCGCGCCACGATTTGCGCGCCCCGCAATTCCAGGCGCGGACGGGTCTGCGCAAAATCCAACATGGTGCGCAGTTTCTCGTTCTCTTTTTCGACTTCTTTGAGCGTGTCGATCTCAGCCTGCAGCTGGAGGTTGCGCACTGCCAACGATGCCGCATCGCGCTGAATTGTGCGCAGGCTAAGCAGCGATTCGCCCAGGTTGGCCACGCTCTCGGTAATACCCGTCGCGCTGAGTTGAGCCGGCGAGGTAAGCTGCGTGATCGCACTCGTCACCGGGCGCAGATTGCCCGACAACTGCAGTGCCATCAGCAGCAGGGCAGCTAACACCAAAATGATCAGGCGAATGCCCAAATCGCCGATGGTTCGGGGCCGTCTTCCGGTATTTCGCATCGCCAGTTAGGGCGCAGTCACCGGATGGTGGACTTGCGCTGCATACTCGTCAGGGTCTCCCGATAGAATTCCGGTTTTTCCAGAATCATGCCGGTTCCCATCACCACAGCCGTCAACGGATTGTCGGCCACATACACGTGCATGCGCGTTTCGTCTTGCAGGCGTTGAGCGAGACCTTGCAGCAGCGCGCCACCGCCGGCCAGCACAATGCCGTACTCCATCAGATCGGCCACGAGTTCCGGGGGCGTCTCATCCAATGTCGCCTTCACCGCATCCACAATGACCTGCACAGAATTGGCCAGCGCCTCGCGAACCTCAACCGAACTGACCTCCACCGCTTCCGGCAGACCGGTGATCAGGTTGCGGCCACGCAAAATCATCGTGCGTTCGCGCTCCATCGGGTAGGCCGAGCCGATTTCGATCTTGGCGCGTTCCGCCATGCGCTCGCCGATCAACAGATTATATTTCTGGCGGGCGTAGTTGATAATGTCTTCATTCATCTCGTCGCCCGCCACGCGGATCGAACGCGACACCACAATGCCGCCCAGCGAGATTACGGCCACTTCGGTCGTGCCACCCCCGATGTCGACCATCATCGATCCGACCGATTCAGTCACCGGTAACCCGGCGCCAATCGCAGCCGCCATCGGCTCTTCCACCAACCCCGCTTCACGCGCCCCGGCGCTAATCGCCGCATCGCGCACGGCACGCTTTTCTACTTCGGTCACCCCGGAGGGGATGCCAATCACCACACGCGGCCGCGCCGAACCAATCGCACGCTTGCCATGCACTTTACCAATGAAGTACTGAATCATCTGCTCGGTGACATCAAAATCAGAGATCACGCCGTCTTGCAAGGGACGCACGGCCACAATATGCGCCGGCGTGCGTCCCACCATTTCCTTGGCTTCAGCGCCGATGGCTTTGACCTTATTGCGGCGCCGTGAAGACTTGTCGATGGCAACCACCGACGGTTCGTTGATGACAATGCCCCGGTTCTTAACGTGGACCAACGTATTCGCTGTGCCCAGGTCGATGCCGATGTCCAGAGAAAACAGGCCCAACAGCCAGTCCAGTGGATTCTGCACGCGAGTCTATTCTCCTCAGTCGAGCGGCGCCAACGCGTTCGCTCTTTCTCGTCTCTCTGCCAAAAATCCGTACTGTTTGTGCACCGTGCAGGTCGCCAACCAGGCCGTCACCCACCCGTGCATCACGCAAGTTCCTGCAGCCAAACCACAGGAAAATTACACTTGAGTATACCATACCCCCCGGCGCGACCCAAATGAACGTGCAAACCTACACGATTCCGAGTATACTTAGAGCCAGGAGAAAGGCTATGACCATCGCCAAAGTCATCAAAAAAATCCCGCTCAAAGAACAACCGAGCGACACGTTCTATTGGCTTTCACAACCACCTGAAGCCAGAATCGCTGCATTAGAGGAAATTCGACGCGAGTACCTGCGCTGGACATACCATGCTGAGCCAAGACTTCAAAGAGTTTATTCAGTTACTAAACGAGCATAGTGTTCGTTATCTCGTGGTTGGCGGCTATGCGGTCGCCCTGCACGGCCATCCACGCAACACCAAAGATTTAGATATCTCGCTTTGGCTCGATGGTGAAAACGCGCGTCGCGTCGTGGACACACTAAAGGATTTTGGATTTGGTTCGCTCGCGATCAGTCGCGAGGACTTCCTGGAACCCGATCAGATCATCCAACTGGGTTATCCTCCGGTCAGTATCGACTTACTTACGACCCTACCCGGTGTCAATTTCGAAGAATGCTACGCATCACGCGTGCAAGTTGAGGTCGATCAGGTACTGGTTGACTTCATCGATCTCGAAAACCTCAAAAAAAATAAACTTGCTTCTGGTCGTCTGCAGGATCTTGCAGACCTGGACAACCTATCATCGGTCGGTTGATATGATCAATGAAATTGTCCTAGCGGTCTGTCAGTTGTGAAGCGCCAACCCGACCCGCTGCTGGCCGCCTTGCTGGCTGCGCAACAGCACCACCAGTTCTTTCCCCAACCCGCCGGCGCGCCCATCGTCGTCGCCGTCAGCGGCGGGGCAGATAGTGTCTGCCTGCTGCACGCCCTCCACACGTTGGCGCCGGCCTGGGACCTGCACCTGCACGTGGCACACATCGACCATGCCCTGCGCGCGGGGTCGGCCGGCGATGCACGTTTTGTCGCTGCGCTGGCCGCTACCCTCGGTCTGCCCTACCACGCCACCATCCTCAACCCCCAGGCGCTCACGGCCGATCGCGCCGGTCTGGAAGCGGCAGCACGCCAGGCACGTTATCAATTCCTGCACACAATCGCCCTCAGCGTGACGCCGGCCGGCCAGATTCCCCGCGTGGCCGTCGCCCACCATGCCGACGACCAGGCCGAAACCCTGCTCATGCGCTTGCTGCAAGGCAGCGGTCTGCGCGGCCTGGGCGGCATGCGCCCGCTGGTCGCCTTGCCGGCGCCGACCCACCCATCTGAACCCGCCGTCGTGCTCGTCCGCCCATTGCTCGGCGTGCGGCGCGCTGAGATCCTCGCCTACCTGGAGCGCCATCACCTGGCATGGCGCCAGGATGAAACCAACCTGGATTCCCGCTTTGTGCGTAACCGCGTGCGGCACCAAATCATGCCGCTGCTAGAGGAACTCAACCCGAACCTGACAGCCACCCTGGCACGAACCGCTGCGCTCCTGGCCGCCGAAGCCGAACGCGCCACAGCCCTCGACCTGACCCAGGTGCATGCCTTGGTCACCGAGCCAATCAGCGCCGATCGCATCGTGTTGGATCTGGCGCGCTGGCGCGCTCTTTCCCTGGCCAGCCGCCGCGGCACCTTGCGTGCCGCATTGGAAACCTTCGGCCTTCCGGAAAGAGCAATCCACTTCGACCTCATCGAGACCCTTATCGACCATATCTCCCCTCACCCGCTCACCCGCTCGCCCACTCCCCCTCCCAGCAGCGGTCCCCACCCACTCATAGGCGAGTTTGCGTGGAGCATCATGGGCACAACCAGGGAACAGCCGGCGCGCCTCTCGCTGCACCGTGCGCAGGCGCTGCCCATAGCCGTTGACCATCCACTCCTCCCCAGCCCGGATCAACTTCCGGTGCCGATCGACGGCAACCTGATTGTCGGCGACTGGGTGCTGCACACCCGCGTGCTGGCGCCTGCCGAACTGCCCGCAGATTGGCGCCACAACCAGGATCCCTGGCGCCTCTTTGCCGATGCCGGCGCCGTGGGCGACCCCGTGTTGGCAACACCGCAACCCGGGCAGAGCCTCGAACCCCTCGGCATGGCCGGCCACCACAAACAGGTAGCGGATCTCTTCACCGACCGCAAAACGCCGCCCGCCGTGCGCGCCGGTTGGCCCTTGCTTGTGGATCGTACGACTGGCCGGGTATTATGGGTGTGCGGCAGCCAACCATCCGAACAGGTGCGGATTACCAGCCAGACGCGCCAGGTGGTCTGCTTCTGGTGGGCGCCTGCCCGCCAGCGGACACGCGATTGACAGGGGCAGGGATATGAGTTCAGCCGTCAAGCCACTTACCCATTGGGTGATCTACAAAGGTTACAAGGTACGGTTCACCAGCCGCAGTGCGCAGCTCGTCACCGGTATCCTGACGACGGGCGCCGGCGCCACCCTGTCGTTTCAATACGAACCCGCCCTCCAGATTGTGCATCTGCCCGGCGAGCACATCAAAATCAACGAGTTTGGTTGGGAAATCGAGCGCGTAGCCCATGACTGAGACAACCACAACAGACCGGCCGGAAGGTGCTGTCCGCCTGAAACCGGGGCGCGACAAACCGGTGCGCCAAGGCCACCCCTGGATTTTCAGCGGCGCCATCGCACACATCCCCGACGATATCGCCGACGGCGCGCTTGTCGCCGTGCTGGATGCCGGCGGTCATTGGCTGGCGCGCGGCTATCTCAATCGGCGCAGCCAAATCCAGGTGCGCCTGCTCAGTTGGTCGCCCAGCGAGGTATTCGACGATGCGGCCTGGCAGCGCCGGCTTGCGACCGCGCTTGCGACCCGCCGCCGCCTGCCGGAATTGCAGAAGACCGATGCCTACCGCCTCGTCCATGCCGAAAACGACTACCTGCCGGGGCTGACGGTCGATCGCTATGGCGACTACCTGGTCATGCAGGCCGGTACCTTGGCAATTGACCAACGCAAATACCGACTGGCGGCCATGTTGCAGGAATTGACCGGTTGCCGAGGGATTGTGGAACGCAGTGAAATGGCGACTCGCCGCCAGGAAGGGCTTGCGGCCGCCAGCGGCGTGCTCGCCGGCGCCGGCCCTTCCGGCCAGATCGAGGTCAATGAAAACGGCTTACGCTTCTTGGTGGACCTCGTACACGGCCAAAAGACCGGCTACTACATCGACCAGCGCACAAACCGCCAGCGCGTGGCCGCCTACTGCGCAGGCGCCAACGTGCTCAATGCCTTTAGCTACACCGGCGCCTTTGCGGCGTTTGCCCTGGCCGCCGGCGCGCAGCACGTCACCAATCTCGATAGCAGCGTGGAGGCCCTTGCGCTTGCCGAATCCAACTTGCGCCTGAACGGCTTCGATCCCAATGTTGCCGCCGATCAGATTGCCGGCGACGTGTTTGCGGTGCTGCGCGATTGGCGCGCCAATCCGTCGGCTGCGACGCGCTTCGACGTGATCATCCTTGACCCGCCCAAATTCGCCCAGAACCAGCAGAACATGGAACGCGCCTTGCGCGGGTACAAGGACATCAACCTCCTCGCCTTGCAACTGCTCAACCCGGGCGGCATCCTGGCCACGTTCAGTTGCAGCGGCCTGGTCAATGCCGATCTCTTCCAGAAAGTCGTCTTTGGCGCGGCCGTCGACGCCGACCGCCCCGTCCAAATCCTTGAGGGGCTGCGCCAAAGCAGCGATCATCCGGTGGCGATCACATTTCCCGAGGGGGACTATCTCAAAGGGTTGATCTGTCGCGTCGCCTGACCGGATCCGCCCCGCGCGAGTAAGCATTATGCCTGAGACCTTCGAACCCTTCCTGCGCCAGCTCCGCCACGACCTGAGCCGTCCGCTGCCGGGTAAGCCAGCACAACTGCAGATGGCGCCACAGCCGCGCCCGCCGTCCACAACCGGCGAAGCCGATGGCACCCCACGTGGGGATGCGCGCCACGGCGGCGTCCTTGCACTCTTCTACCCGCAGGCGGATCGCATCTTTCTGCCCCTCATCCTGCGCCCGACCTACATCGGCGTACACAGCGGGCAGGTCGGCTTTCCGGGCGGCGGCCACGACGACCTCGACACCGATCTGACGGCGACTGCCCTCCGCGAAGCCTACGAAGAAATCGGCGTGCACGCCAGCGAGGTGACAGTGATCGGCCACCTCACCTCGCTCTATGTCTACGCCAGCAACTACGTCGTGCAGCCGGCCGTCGGCTGGGTGGATTATCGGCCTAATTTCCGTCCCGATCCCTATGAAGTGGCGCAGATCATCGAAGCGCCCTTGCTCGACCTGCTCAATCCAGCCAACCGGCGCAATGAAACCTGGGATTTGCGCGGGCGTGTGGCGGATGTTCCGTTCTATGCCATCCAGGGACAGATCATTTGGGGCGCCACCGCCATGATGTTGAGTGAACTGCTGGCGCTGCCGGCGCTGCGGGTCGCGCCAGGCACAGACTAGGGGAAACGCTGCACGCAACATCCTTGCTAATTTGGGACGCTTTGGCGGCCGTGATAGGATCGACGGTTGTGAGTACCAAAATGTCACGCAAAACTGTCACGTTTGATGCCGCGGTGGCGGCCAGTGAACACAGCGACTCCACCTTGCGCTTGGGTTGGCGTATCCTGCTTACGGCCATTCTCTTGCTGCTCATAGCGCTGTTGAGCCTCTTGCTCGGTTCGGCGCGGCCGGCGTACGCCGCCCCCCTTGCGCAAAGCACGCGCGACCCCCTTGTTCTGGCGTTCTACTACACCTGGTTTGATGAAAACACGTGGACCTCCGGCCAGGTGAGCGATTTGCCGGCAGAACCCTACGTCAGCCGCGATCGTGGCGTCATGGGGCGCCAGATCGACCAGGCCAAGGCAGCCGGGATTGATGGCTTCTTAGTAGCCTGGTACGGGCCCAACGGCGACAGCAATCAGACCGAAGCCAATCTCAGTGCGTTGTTGGAGGAAGCCGCCGCGCGCTCTTTCAAGATCGGCGTCCTGTTTGAAACCAATTCGCCCTTTCTCGGCGACAGCGGCAGCGTCACCGCCGCCTTGCAGCACGTGCTCACCGTGCACGCCAATCAGCCGGCCTATCTGCGCGCCGACGGCAAACCGGTGATCTTCTTCTGGCGCCCGACCATTGTTGGCACGGGTACCTGGGGCGCCATTCGCAGTCAAGTCGACCCTGGCAACAACTCACTCTGGATCAGCGAAGGCGTCGACACCAGCTTGCTCTCTGTCTTCGACGGCCACTTTCTCTATACAAACACCTGGAACCCGCCGGCCGACCTCAGCGCGGTCAACCAGAAATTTGCAAATAGCGTCGATCAGATGCGCCAAGCCACCGGCGCTCCCAAGCTATGGGTCGCCACGGTCATGCCGGGCTATGACGACACACGCATCCGGCCCAACAACGGCTTTGCCCAGGATCGTGCTGGGGGTGGCTATTATGCCCAATCTTGGCAGGCCGCCATCGCCAGTGCCCCCAACTGGGTTGTGATCACCAGCTTTAACGAATGGCCGGAAGGCACCCATATCGAGCCAAGCGCGGCCTACGGCGATCAATTCATCGGCGCCACCGCCAATTGGGCGAACCAATTCAAGTCTGCCGGCGGCGCACCCACAACGCAACTTGTCGCGTCAACTGCGGCCGCCGCCGAGACGCCGGCGGCCGCAGTTGAACCGGCGACGCCAACCGCGTATGTGGTGACGGAATTGCTCAACCTGCGCGCCGGGCCTGGCGTCGACTTCGCCCTTCAGGGCACGGTGCCTGCCGGCGCCGCCCTGCCGATTACCGGCCAAGGGGCCAATAACAATTGGTGGCAGATCGAGACGACAGATGGGCAGGCATGGGTATTCGGCGAACTCGTGCGCGTCGCCGGGCCGCTGGAAAGTGTGCCCGTGGTCGCAAGCCCGCCGCTGCTAGTCGCCGCCGAGCGTGCAGACACCGGCATCACGCTTACGATAGGCGGCAGCAGCCTGCAACTGCGCTCCGTGCGGGCCAACAACCCATAATGCAAGGTCATCCCCGTGAGAAGCGTGTCTTCTCTCCATTTACAAACGCGTGAGGTCATGCCATGGCTGTTGATCCGTCCGTCCGCAGCAAGTCCTGTCTCGATGACGACATTGCGACCGTCCTGTTGAGTGAAGCGACGATTCAGCAGCGCGTGCACGAATTGGGCGCCCTGATCAGCCAAGAATATGCCGGCCAGGATCTGGTGCTCGTTTCCGTGCTCAAAGGCAGCATCATCTTCATGTCTGACCTGGTGCGCGCCATCACGATTCCGCACGAGATCGATTTCATGGCCACCAGCAGCTATGGCGCCTCGACCAGCAGCAGCGGCGTCGTGCGCATTCTCAAAGATCTGAATGTATCGATCGAAGGGCGCAATATCGTGGTCGTCGAAGACATTATCGACAGCGGGCATACGCTCAGCTACCTGGTGCGTCTCCTGCGAGAGCGCCGGCCCGCCAGCTTGCGCATCATGACCCTTCTCGACAAACCGGATCGGCGCGAAGTCGCGATCGCGGTCGACTGGATCGGCTTCTCGATCCCGAATGAATTCGTCGTCGGCTACGGCCTTGACTACAACGAAGTCTACCGCAACCTGCCCTATATCGGCGTCCTCAAGCCAAGCGTCTATGGCGCCGGCTAGCCCCTCTGCTGTGCGACCCACGACACTAAGGCATAGCCGCCTGCTCCACACCCTGCGTCTCTGCTGGCTGGCCTGGACGATCGCGGTAAGCCTGGGTTTCCCCCCGCCGGCGCTGGCCCAGAGTGATGGCGTCTACACTGTCGCGCCGGGCGACACCTTGGGCGCGATTGCCACGCGCTTTGGCATACCCCTGGATAACCTGGTTGCTGCCAACGGCATTGCCGATCCCAACGCGCTTGCGGTGGGCCAGGTGCTCGTCATCCCCGGCGCCAGTGGTGCAGTCGGCATCGCCCCGCTTGCCATCGAAGGCATCGAAACCGGCGTGATGCGCGCGCTGCCGGGCGACACCCCAACGTCGGTCGCCGGCCGCTACACACAGGACGCTGACATCATTGCACGCCTCAACAACGTCGGCGCCATCGTGCGCTTCTTTCCAGGCCAGCCCATTCGGGTGCCCGCCGTGGCAATCCCCACGCCCCCTTGGCGCTTTGGCGCCGTCAACGCCGTCGCTACGCCCACAACCATCGTCCAGGGCCAGACCGGGCGCATGGTCGTCGACACCAACCGCGCGCTGGCGCTGACCGGCAGCTGGCTTGGCCAACCGATCGTCTTCACGCCAATGACCGATGACGGTCTGCGCCAGGTCGCGCTGCTGCCAGTGGCAGCGCTGCAAGAGACAGGCGCCTACGAACTGGTGCTTAGCTATACAACGGCCCGCGGCGCGCCGGTGGCGCAATCCTGGACGGTGCAGGTGGAAGATGGCGGCTATGAGAGCCAGGACATTGTCATCTCGGAAGAAAAAGCCGCCTTGATGACGCCGGCGGCAATTCAAGCGGAGAAAGACAAGGTGGTCGGGCTGTGGTCCCAGGTGAGTCCTGACCTCCTCTGGCGCAGCCCTTTCCTGCGCCCGATCGACCGGCAATATCCAACGACCAGCCCGTTCGGCACGCGCCGTGCCTATTCCGTTGCCGACATCGGCAATTTCCATGCCGGCCAGGATTTCGGTGCACCCGAAGGTGTGTTGGTGGCCGCGCCGGCCGGGGGCATCGTCGTGATGGCCGAACCGACCATCGTGCGCGGCAATGCCGTCATTATCGACCACGGTCGCGGCATCTTTACCGGCTACTGGCACCTGAGCGAGCTAAAAGTGATGCCCGGTCAGTTTGTGAATGCCGGCGACGTGATTGGGCTGGTGGGCAACACCGGTCTTAGCACGGGCGCCCATCTGCACTGGGAGATGCGCATCAACGGCGTGGCCGTCACCCCCATGCAGTTCCTTGAAGAGTCCCCGTTCGAATAGCCATAAAAACCGGCTGCTCTTGCGAGCAGCCGGTTGATCGATTCTGACCCACGCGAAGGCAACGCCTGCGCCTATTCTTCGGCCGGCTTGACCTTCTTGAGTACCTCGGGTTCCGGCGCGCCTTCGACCGCCGCAGCCTCTTCCGAAATCTCTTCCTTTGTCATCTGCAGGTTGAAAATCACCTCTTCGGGGTGGTCCACATAGACGACACCCTTGATCTGAGGCAGATCCGCCACGGTAATTGGGCGTTCCATCGTCAATTGCGTCACATCGACTTCGATCTCGCCCGGAATATCGGCGGGCAGCGCTTCGATATGAATGACTTCGTGAAGCTTCAGCAACATCACGCCAGCCGCCATCCCCAGAGGCTTACCCACCGCCACTATTCCCACGGCCACATGCTGCTTTTCACTCATGTTCACGGCGTAAAAATCGGCGTGCAGCAGGCGATGGCCCACCGGCTCGCGCTGTACATTCTTCACCAGCACATTGTGCAGGCCGCCGCCAGCCACCATCACTTGGACAACACGGGCATCGCCGCCAGCGTGCAGCGTGCGTTCGAGCAAGCGCGCATCCACCTGCAGGTTGACCGGCTCTTTGACATTGCCGTAGACCACGACCGGCACCAGCCCTTGACGGCGTAATTGGCCAACTTTGCGCCCGGTCAACTGGCGGTTCTCGGCTTCCAGTTTCAGTTCAGACATTCGAAAACTCCTCTGCGATCACAGCCAAATCCCACATTGATCTGGAATAATTACATTATCGAAAGGACGTTGCACCTGCGTCCCGGCAATCTGCGTGGATCGAATGGCTGGGATCGTCAACCCCGCCTCTGACCCGCGAAAACCAAAGCGCCCTTGAAAAAGGCGCGTCCATCATTATACCGAAACATCCCAGTACGGTCAATTTGTCGGCTGGCTTGGGTGCAAGCAAAAGTCTTTGGGGGATTGTGAATGAATGGACGCCGCGTTTTTCTTCCCGCCTATAGGGTTCGATGCGGTGCAGCGTCGGCCGGTTGCGGGCGGGACTCACATAGGCGATGGCGCTGGGCTGTCCGAACTGGCAGGGCCGCCGGTCGAGAGGCCTGCTGCCACTTGACAATGGCATAACTCCAATATATCATTACATCATGATGTAATGATATATTGGAGTTAACAAATGCTGCTAATCTCTGAAAACCTCGAACTCGAACTGAAAGCCAAGCTATTTCGTGGATTTGCTGATATCTCCCGTTTGTCCATTTTAGAGACGTTACGGGTTCAGCCGTTGAATGTCGGCGAAATTACCCAGGCAACCGGACTTAGCCAGCCCAACATATCCAACCATCTTGGATGCCTGCGCGACTGCGGTTTGGTCATGAGTGAACAACGCGGTCGCTATACCTACTATCGCCTCGCCGATGATCGGATTGACAGCCTGCTGCGCATGGCCGAAGAAGTCCTGTCTGATGTCGCCAGCGGTGTCTACCAATGCACGCGTTACCCAAACCCAACAGCGGTGCAGTATGGCGACCAACCAACGAATTGAAGGCCGCTCCAATAGCATGGCAGTCCCATCCGCTCATGGATGATTTGCGAATCCGCAACAGGAGAGATCGATGACCGCAACCAAGACAATCGAAATTCCCGTCCAGGGCATGGATTGTGCCGAGTGTGCCCTGCATGTGCAGCAGGCAATCGAGAAGCTGCCCGGTGTGACTTCGGCCGACGTGCTGCTTGGCGCCGAAAAGGCGATTGTTCGGCTAGATCCGGTGCTGGTGGATATGCCCAGCCTGCGCCGCGCCGTCGAAGGGGCGGGCTATCGTGTGCCGGACCCAAACACAAAGCAAGCAGACGATGCCCAGCGCAACTTCACGCGCCGTATCCTCACCTTTTTTGCGCTGCTCTTCGGCTCGGTGCTCTTGATCGTGGTCGCCGGCGAGTGGCTAGGGCTCTTCGCCGAAGTCACCGCCTTGGTGCCCTTCTGGGTCGGCGCGCTGTTGGTCCTGGCCAGCGGCTGGCCCATCTTCGCCAACGTGGCGCGTGCGGCACTCAGGCGCCAGGTCACGTCGCACACGCTGATGACCCTCGGCGTCATTGCGGCGCTGGCAGTGGGCGAGTGGACGACCGCCGCCGTAGTCGTCTTCTTCATGCGCGTCGGCGACTACGCTGAACGCTTCACCACCGAGGGGGCGCGCCGCGCCGTTAAAGAATTGACCGCCCTGGCGCCACAGATGGCGCGCGTGGAACGTAGCGGCGGCGAAGTCGAGATTTCCATCGGTGACGTGAACATCGGCGACGTGGTCGTTGTGCGCCCGGGCGAGTTGATCCCGGTGGACGGTGAGGTGGTCAGCGGCCATGCCACGATCAACCAGGCCACGATCACCGGTGAGGCCATCCCGGTGGACGCAGGGCCTGGTGCGCAGGTCTTTGCCGCCACCATTGCCCAACTCGGTAGCCTGCGCGTACGCACGGTGCGGGTGGGGCCGGACACCACCTTTGGGCGTGTCGTGAAGATGGTGGAAGAGGCCGAAGCGCACCGCGCCGACGTGCAGCGTTTTGCCGATAAGTTCACCATATACTACCTGCCCATCGTTGCAACGATTGCCCTATTGACCTTTCTGATCAGCCGCAATCCTATGTCCACGGCCGCCGTGCTGGTCGTCGCCTGCTCCTGCTCCATTGCGCTCGCGACGCCCATCGCCATGCTCGCCTCTATCGGCGCCGCAGCCAAGCGCGGGCTGCTCATCAAGGGCGGCAAATACCTGGAGACGCTGGCCAAGGCCGACGTGCTGCTGATCGACAAGACCGGTACGCTCACATTGGGGCAGCCGCATATGACCGACGTCGTGTCGCTTAATGGTCTCTCGGCCGACGCAGCGCTGATCCTGGCCGCCTCCGCCGAACGCTATTCGGAGCATCCGTTAGCCGAGGCGCTGCGCGCTGCCGCCAGGGAGCGCGCTTTGAGCCTTGCCGAACCGGACTCCTTTACGGCGCTGCCTGGCATTGGCGTCCAGGCCACCGTCGACCATCACCGCGTCGAAGTCGGCAGCCGTCGCCTTGTCGTTGTTACGTCGCCGGCCGTCGCTGCGCTGGAGGCCGAGGGCAAGACACTGCTCTACATGGCTTATGATGGTGTACCCGCCGCCATCTTTGCCGCCGCCGATACGCTGCGCGACGAAGTGCCGGCGGCGATCAGGCAGTTGCGCACGCTGGGTATTGTGCATGTCGAACTGCTGACCGGGGACAATGTGCGCACGGCGTCGGCGCTGGCCGAACGCTTAGGCGTGGCATACCGCGCCGAACTGCTGCCCGAGGACAAGATCGCCATCGTCAAGGAGTATCAGGCACGCGGGCACACGGTGGTAATGATCGGCGACGGCGTCAACGATGCGCCGGCGCTCGCCCAGGCTGACGTCGGCATTGCGATGGGTGCGGCCGGCGCCGATATAGCGCTGGAGGCGGCCCATATTGCGCTCATGCGCAATGACTGGCAGCTTGTGCCCGAACTCTTCCAGATTGCCCGACGGACGATGAAGGTCGTGAAGATGAACCTGATCTTTACGGCCATCTACAACGTGGTTGGGCTTTCCCTGGCCGCGTTTGGTTTTCTGCCGCCCATCATGGCCGCCGCGGCGCAGTCCATACCGGATTTGGGCATCCTCGCCAATTCGGCACGACTACTGCGTCAAAGAACAGAGTGAGTACAGCCTGCAGCGCATACTGCGCTTCTTGCCCACTCGATCACAAAGGCGCTGAACCTTTCCCACACCATCGCTCTGGCCGCTTCACGCTGAAATGTGACGAATTCGGTAACATCGGCTAGACTTTGCATAAGCAGTTGATATGTGCGTGATGCCGGCGAACTTCGCGCTCGATTCCGGCGTCGGCGTGCCAGCGGCGACCGGTATAGGGCAAACACGACGGCTGGATTGGAACCAACACAAGCGAGCAAGATGAGTGAGCGGTTGGGGATTCCCCTGCCGCCACCCAAACCCAACGACCAAGGAGCCAGAGTGCATGCCCGCCAAACGCAAATCCCCGTACGAATCGTCGGATAGCGCGCACATCGTCAATGCCGCCAAGCCGTTCGCCGCTGTGATCGCCGGCGCCGTGCGCAAAGAGATCGAGGACTTTCGGATCGCGCACCTGACCGACGCGCAAATGGCCGAACTGGACATCACCATCCGCAATGCCATTTACACCGGTGTCTATGCGATGTTGGCTGCTACGTACGACAAAAACGCTCAGCGCTACGTCGAGTCCATTACGCAATTCAATCCCGAAAATCAGGCAGAAGCGCAGTTCACCCCCAGCTTCTGGGCAATTGTCGAGTCAGCGTCCCGCCGATAATGCCGAGTCAACGTCCCGCCGATAATGCGCCCACGGGCGTCAACGCCCGTGCTCACACGCGAAGCCCCCTCCAAGGGGGCTGGAGGATCATCGCCACCGCTTCGGGGAGGCACACCAGCCCGGTTTTACCGGGCTTCGTGTGTGAGCACGGCGGTTGACCGCCGTGTGGCTGTCTCAGCATCATAGAGCGCTCCACGCCTGCCCGCCCGCCACACCGCACCCCAATTCGCCGCCGCCCCAGCACGATGATAGACTGTGCACTATGTCTGCACAACGGCCCACCGTCAAACCAAGCCAAACGCATCGCCGCTGGCCCTGGGCGCTGGCCGGTGGGTTCGCCCTGGCCGCCGGTGGCGCCTGGCTCTTGTTCGCCATCTTCGCCGCCGCCTGTCCCGGCTGTGCCGCGCCGGCGCCGCGCGCGCTGCCGCAGTTGCAGAGCGCGGCTGTGGCGTCCATGGACAGCCCGCTTTTCACCTACTCCCCCGGCTGGCGCGTCACCTCCGCCGGCGCTGAACCAACTGAACCCGCACACCCCTTTGTCGAACCGGCCGGCGTCATCACTTTTCCCTACTCAGGGCAGGATCTCTTCCTGCTGTTGGCGCCCGGCGACTACTGGGCCTATCTGTACGTGACCGTCGATGGCCAGCCAGCCAATCAACTGCCGGCAATCCCAGGCAACCCGGACAGCACAGGCAGCCTGGCCGGCTACCAGACCCTCTTTGCCCCCGAACGCGCGGCCGGCGCTTCCGGCGAACATTGGGTGCATGTGCACAGGGCCGCCAACGCCGATGCACCCCACACGGTGCGCATCGAGGTATGGCGTGGCTGGGGACAGACTCCCGTGCGCGGCGTCGCCATCGACCTGCCCGCCACGGCGCTGCTTGATCCAACAACACCGGCGCGCGCCGATGCGCCGCCCCTGTGGCCAGCCGTGTTGTTACTGGCCGTGGGCGGCTGGGTCCTGGCGTTCGCACTCTGGCCGGCTGGCACCAAACGCGCGGACACCCCGCGGCGCGTACGCCCTCGCGTGGTGAGCGATCGGATTGTCCAGCGCTGGGCGCCGGTCATGGCCGCCGCCGGCCTGGCAGCGGTGGCAGCGGGCACGGTGCTGCAACTCTGGCCGCTTTGCACGGGCGGGGTCGCCCTGTTGGCGCTGGCCGGCATCTTCCGCCCGGCGCTATGGCTGGCGGCCTTGCTCTTTGCGCTGCCCTTCTACTTTGCGGTCAAACTGCCGCTGCTGCCCAATCGAACCTTGGATCTCATCGATGTCGGTGTCCTCGGCGGCGTGGTCGTTGTGTTCTTCCATTGGCTGGTGCAGAGGTTGGTCGCTTACCCCGGCGGCGCCGCGCAGCAGGCGCGGCGACACGCGCGGTCCTGGCCGCTGCTGTTCTTGGCCCTATTGGTGACCTGGGCGCTCGTGGCCACGGTCAGCGCGCGCTACCCAGCCATCGCGCTGCGTGAATGGCGCACAGTGTTCTTGAATGCGCTGTTGTTTGGGGGGACGCTGGCGCTCATGCTACGCCTTTCGGCCCAGGCCGCGCAGGATCGCTGGCTACTGGTGGCCGCCTGGCTGGCCGGGGCCGCCGTCGTGTCGGTGGCCGGTCTGTGGGGCTTTGCCGGCGGCGACGCCCTGGTCTCTCCGGCGGAAGGGGTGCGACGCATCCAGGCGTTCTACGGTTCGGCCAACAACCTGGCGCTCTACCTGGATCGCACCGTGGCAGTGGCGCTGGCCCTGGCTATCTTCTCGCGCACCCCGCGCACCAGGCTGCTGTGGGCGCTGCTCGCCGCGCCGCAGGGACTGGCACTGCTGCTCACCTTTAGCAAAGGCAGCCTCTTCCTGGCGCTGCCGGTGACGATGCTCACACTCGGCGTGGGCGGCATCTGGCTGCTGCGCCAAGAGGGTCGTTCCATTCGCCCCATCTTGGTGCTTGGCGGCGTGGCGCTGGCGGGTATGCTCGTGATCCTGCCCTTTGCCGGCGCCGAGCGCTTTCAGCGCCTCTTTGACCTCAGCCAGGGCACGGGCTTTTTGCGCCTGCAACTGTGGCGCAGCGCGGGACAGATGGCGCTCGACCATCCGCTGCTAGGCGTCGGGCCAGATCAATTCCTCTACCACTATCGTAGCAACTACCTGCTGCCGACAGGATGGCAGGAACCCAATCTCAACCATCCCCACAACCTATTCCTGGACTGGTGGACGCGCCTCGGGCTTCCTGGTCTGCTGCTCGGCCTGGCCTGGCTGGGCAGCGGCGGAGCCACCGTCGTGCGATGGCTCCGCCGCGGCCAGCCAAAGGCGTTAGCCCTGGGCGTCCTGACCGCCATTGCCGCCGCCCTTGCGCACGGCCTGATCGACATCAGCTATGCCCTGCCTGACCTGATGGTCGTATGGGTGCTGCTATTTGGTCTGGACGTTGACCTCGATTTAGTCGATGA
>Ga0105047_10006368_pt1 | contig 20046 bp, 16 predicted proteins | sample MAT04_FD_78384 | JGI IMG/M metagenome (GOLD analysis project Ga0105047, IMG submission 78384) | Freshwater microbial communities from Lake Fryxell liftoff mats and glacier meltwater in Antarctica - MAT-04 (megahit assembly) | ecosystem: Environmental > Aquatic > Freshwater > Ice > Liftoff...
CCTGGTACCCGAACCTGGTACCCGAACCTGGTACCGGAACCTGGTACCGGAACCTGGTACCCGAACCTGGTACCCGAACCTGGTACCCGAACCTGGTACCGGAACCTGGTACCCGAACCTGGTACCGGAACCTGGTACCGGAACCTGGTACCGGAACCTGGTACCGGAACCTGGTACCCGAACCTGGTACCCGAACCTGATACCCGAACCTGGTACCGGAACCTGGTACCGGAACCTGGTACCCGAACCTGGTACCGGAACCCGGTACCGGAAGCTGGTTCGTGAATCCGCGTGAATCCGGCACCTTCCTGAGCTGCTACGAAACAACCGCCGCCAACTCGCGGTCACGCCACTCACGCATCGCCGACAACGCGCGGTCGGCAAACATCTGACGCTTGAGCGCCTTGTCGCGCGGCGTCTCGGCCAAATCATCCAACAGCCCGAAGTTCGCGTTCATCGGCTGAAAGTGTTTGGGATCGGCTTCGCGCATGTAACGATATAACGCACCCATCATGCTGTTGACCGGCGGTACCAGCGGCCCGAAGCCGCTCAACAAGCGTGAGAGATTGATACCCGCCAACAATCCGGTGGCCGTGCTTTCGGTGTACCCCTCAACGCCGGTGAGCTGACCCGCAAACATCGTCATGGGCGCATCACGCAAGCCGAGATGCGGCGACAACGTCGCGGGCGCATTGAGATACGCGTTGCGATGAATGCTGCCGAATCGCAGGAACTCCGCATTCGCCAGCGCGGGAATCATTCGGAACACTCGCCGTTGTTCGGGAATACGCAATCGGGTTTGAAACCCCACGAGATTCCACATGCGACCGCCCCGATCTTCCTGACGTAACTGCACGACCGCATGCGGGCGTTTGTCGCTGCGCGGATCGCGCAACCCAATTGGTTTCATCGGACCAAAACGCAGACTCTCACGACCGCGACGCGCCATTTCTTCAACGGGCATGCAGCCCTCGAAGTATGGCACCTTGTCAAACTCGTGCGCGGTGAATTGATCGGCGGTCGTCAGGGCATCGACGAACGCGTCGTATTCCTCGCGCGACATCGCACAATTGAGATATGCGCCTTCATCACTGGCGCCCTCCATCGTTTCCTTGTTCCAGCGCGATGCACGAAATGCAATGTCGTGATCGATGCTGTCAATCGAAACAATGGGCGCAATCGCGTCATAAAACGCCAGATTCTCGATGCCGAGTCGTGTGCGAATGGTCGCCGACAAGGCGTCCGACGTCAGCGGCCCCGTTGCCACAATTCCGACGGCTGGCAACTCGCTCACTTCTTCGTTGACGACCGTGATGTTCGCATGCGCGCGCACGCGTTCATCAACACCGTGCGAGAACACCTCGCGATCGACGGTCAACGCCGTTCCACCCGGCACGCGCGCGGCATCCGCACATTCCAGAATCATCGACCCCAGCTCGCGCATTTCCGCTTTCAACAGTCCGTGGGCGTTCGTCGAATCCGTACTCTTGAACGTGTTGGAGCACACCAACTCGGCCAGCTTGTCGGTTTTGTGCGCAGCTGTTCCACGAACGGGGCGCATTTCGTGCAGCACGACCTGATGCCCGCGTTCCGCGAGTTGATACGCGGCCTCGCTGCCGGCGAGGCCGCCGCCAACTACGTGCACCGTGCTTGCTGCGTGCTTCGAATCGGGAGTTTCCATTCCTGAACTTATTGATGGATCCGTATTACTGCACTAAATCACGTTCCAAATGCAAAAGTGGCCAGACGCTTTCTGCGCCTGGCCACCCTTTACCCTGCGAGTCGCTTACGCGACCCCGGCGACTTCCTCGGCGTCCTCTGGAGTGGCAACATCCCACTCGTTCTGACACTTGAGACACCGACGATAACTGCCGCGCGTCTTGTTGGTCTTCATCTCGGCGCCGAGATAACCGCACTCCGGGCACACTTCGGCGACCGGCTTATCCCACACGACAAAATCGCAATTGGGATAATTCTCGCAGCCGTAAAACGCCTTCCCGCGCTTCTTGCTGCGACGCTCGGAAATTTCGCCGCCATCCTTGGGACATTTGACGCCTGTCGGCATCGAACGCGTACCACGACACTTCGGGAAACGGCTGCAGCCGAGGAAGTCACCACCACGCCCGTGGCGTACCACCATCGGTGCGCCGCACTCCTGACACATATGCGACGTGAGCTCGGCCGGTTTGCGCTCGCCTTTGATGGGACGCGTGTACGTACAACCCTTCGGATGTAATTCACACGCGACAAACGGTCCGAAAAATCCACCTTTGGCCACCAACCGACTCTCGATGTGCCGCTCTTCACGACACACCGGGCACCGCTCAGTTTCGAGCGCCGACAGATCGTGAGCTTCCGCAATAAGCGCGTCGAGATCGTTGTCGTTGAGGGTGGCCTGAAACGGCGTCCAGAAATCCTTGAGCGCCGCCTGCCACTTCATCTTGCCTTCTTCGACCTTGTCGAGATCGCCTTCCATCTCGGCCGTAAAGCCAACGTTGAAGATGGCCGGGAATTTCTTCACCATCACCTTCTCAACGGTTTCACCCAGCGGCGTTGGGAAGAAACGCCGCTGCTGCAATTCGACATAACGTCGATCGGCGAGCACCGAAATGATGGACGAATAGGTTGACGGGCGGCCAATGCCGAGTCGCTCCAACTCCTTGACCAGCGAGGCTTCGGAGAAACGTGGTGGCGGCTCGGTGAAATGTTGTTTCGGATTGATGCCCTTGCACGGCACTTGATCCTTGAGCTCGAGCAGCGGCAACGCCTGTTCGTCTTCAAGCGCCTTGCTATCGCCTTCTTCCTTTGCTTCGCGATAGAGCGCGAGAAATCCATTGAACTTGATGACGGAACCGGTCGCGCGAAACTGAAATTCACGTGACGCAGTCTTGATATCGAAATCGACCGTGGTCGTGTCGAACACCGCCGGCGCCATCTGCGACGACATGAAGCGCTGCCAGATGAGCTGATACAACTTGAACTGATCGGCCGTCAACTTTTTCTGCAGCAACCCGTCGGGCTTGACGTGCGGGAATGTCGGACGCACGCCTTCGTGTGCATCCTGCGCGTTCGCCTTGCCACTGGGATATAGCTGCGGCGTGGCCGCGAGATGATCAGCGCCGTATTCGGCAAGCAACAGTTCGCGTGCAGCGGCAGCAGAGTCCTCAGAGATACGCGTTGAGTCGGTACGCATGTACGTGATGAGACCTTGCGCACCGTCTTCGCCGCCAATGTCGATACCCTCGTACAAATCCTGCGCGAGACGCATGGTGCGCTTGGAGCCAAAACCGAGTTTCTTCGCCGCTTCCTGCTGCAGGGTGCTGGTCGTGAATGGTGCCGACGGATTCTTCCGCTTCTCACGACGCTTGACTTCCGTTACCGGAAATGCCCTGACGCCCTTGAGTGCGTCGAGAATGGACTGCGCTTCGACACTGTTGTGAATTTCCGGCTTCTTGCCGTCGATCTGATGCAATTTGGCAACGAATGCTTGCGCACCTTTTTGCAGATCGGCGGAAACGGACCAGTATTCGACGGGCCTGAACGCGCGAATCTCGCGTTCACGTTCGACAATGATGCGAAGCGCGACGGTCTGGACACGTCCGGCCGACAACCCTTTCTTGACGGTCTTCCAGAGAACCGGGCTGGCCTTGTACCCAACGAGGCGATCAAGCACGCGACGTGCCTGCTGCGCATCAACTTTGTCGCTATCGATTTTCTGCGGCTTGGCGATGGCCTTTTGCACCGCATCCTTCGTGACTTCATGAAACAGGACACGACGTATTGGCGCCGTTACGGCATTGCGCGCCGGATGTGTGAAGTACTGCTCGACGTGCCAGCCAATTGCTTCCCCTTCGCGGTCGGCATCGGTCGCGATGAAAACTTCTCGCGCGCCTTTCGCAATACGTTTGAGATCGTTCAGGATGTCTTCCTTGCCTTCGATCGTGACGTATTCGGGTGCGAAGTTGTGATCAACGTCGATGCCGAGTTTTTTCGCGGGCAAATCACGGACATGACCAACCGTGGCACGTACGGTGTACGCGCGTCCCAGATATTTGCCGATGTTTTTCGCTTTCGTTGGTGACTCGACCACCACCAGTGTGGTACCGCCTTCTGGCGCTGGGCCTTCGTCCTCAATGACATACCGTGGACGAGAGCGCCCTGCCGTCGCCGATTTCGCGACTGATTTTCTTGCGGCTGTCTTTGTCGCAGTTTTGGTCGCGGGCTTCGCAACAGTTTTGGTTGCCGCTTTGGTCGAAGTTTTTGCCGCAGTTTTTGCTGCAGTTTTTGTCGCAGTTTTCGCGACAGTTTTCGTCGCGACTCTTGTTGCGAGGGTCGAACCGCCCTTCGCGAGGACGGGCGCAGCTTTCGCCAGCGAAACCTTCGCTGGAGCGACCTTTTTGGCCACCACTTTCTTTGCCGCTGCTTTTTTCACCGCCGTTGGCGCCGATTTAGCTGCGCTCTTGGCGACGGGTGCTGCTGCCTTCTTAGGAGACTTCTTGATTGGCATCTGCTTTATCGACCACTAGTGCACCTGGGACCGGTCGCTCAGTGTGGCGGCATCATCAAACCCCCCGTCGTCCGCAATTGCGCGGATTTCGGAAATCCCGATTCGCCCTTCCACGTGCATAAGCGCCCGCTCGACCAACTGCTCGAAATCGTGCTGTGAAACGAGTCCAGAGCCACCCAGCATGATCAGGTAACCCCAAGCCTCGGCTGAAAAACGACCGCGTTCATGCGGTCCCTGCACTCGCATTGGCATCGGACGGGCTTCCATGACAGAAGCCAAATCAGGGAGCTCAGTAGCGGCATCGTTGTACAGAAGTTCCAGAATCTCACCGATCTGGCCTGGGTTGTACCCTTGTGATGACAGGTACGCCTCAACCTCCACGACATCGGTGTCGTGGGCGAATCGGGTCTTCAGGTCTTCCAGCAAACGGGCCCAGCGATCGTCCATTTTTTAAGCTAGTCCGGCGTCAAGGCCCTGGGCAAGAAGCACCACCTTGCCCGCAACCTGTTTAAAATCAACAACTTCCGTATCAATCTCGCCATCGGCGGTGGCGTAGAGCTTCTCGCGAACCGCCCAAAGTCGGTCCAAAACGGTCGCTGGATCGCTCTCCATTAGTAGTGGGCGTGACACGCGCGCGCTGCCTAATCGTTTCAATGCACCGGCCGGACTCACCCGCAGATGAATGATACACCCAGGCGGTCTCAGCAGTTCGACCACTCCTGGGTTTGTGATCCAACCGCCGCCCGGCGCGAGCACCGAGGGTTCCGTATCGACGAGTTCCTTGGTGAGTGCCACCTCCAGCGCCCGAAACGCCGCTTCGCCACGTTCGGCGAATAGTTTGGCCACTAATTTTCCCTCGCGGTGCTCAAGCTCCACATCGAAGTCGAGAAACGGTCGACGTAGTTTACGGGCAACCGCTCGGCCCACGGTGGACTTTCCCGCGCCTGGCAACCCAACGAGAACGAGGTGCCCGCGCGGCAAGCTCAAACCTGCCGTTCGTCGAGACGCGCGAGATACGCGTTGAGATTGCGCTCGACTTCGACCAATGAGTCGCCGCCAAATTTTTCGAGCATCGCCTGCGCAAGCACGAATGCGGCCATGGCTTCGGCAATGACGCCCATCGCCGGCACCGCGGTTACATCGCTGCGCTCGGCCACGGCTTGTGCGGCCTGCCCGGTTGCCACGTCGACGGTGCCAAGGGGACGCATCAGCGTGGAGATGGGCTTCATCGCGACACGAATCACGAGCGGCTCACCCGTACTCATACCCCCTTCGGTTCCACCAGCGCGATTCGTCCGGCGTTGCACGTGTCCGGTGCGCGTACGACCGGGCGCCGCTTCGATTTCGTCATGCACGTCTGCGCCGGTGTGTCGCGCCGTGTCGAAACCCATTCCGAATTCGACGCCCTTCACGGCGGGGATGGACAACATGGCTTGCGCGAGCCGGCCGTCCAGTTTGCGATCCCACGAGACGTGTGAGCCCAGTCCGACGGGCAGCCCGGTGACAACCACCTCGCAGATGCCGCCGAGTGTGTTGCCCGCGCGTTTGGTGGCGTCGATGAGCGTGACCATGCGCGCCTCGGCCTCGGCGTCGAGCGTGCGCAACTGCGATTCGTCAGAAACCGCGTTGATGTTGTCGGGCAGCGGCATTGCTGGTGTTGCATCGATGCCACCGAGATGGATGAGATGCGAACCGATGGTGATGCCGAGTTCCGAGAGCAATCGTTTGCAGATTGCGCCTGCTGCAACACGCGCGGTTGTTTCGCGCGCCGACGCGCGTTCGAGAATGTCGCGCGCGTCGCTGCGATCGTACTTGAGGATGCCGGTGAGATCGGCGTGGCCTGGACGCACGCGCGTCACGACACGTTTGCGTGGCGTGGTCTCGTCGCTGTCGCGAGGTGCGGGATCCATGATGTCGACCCAATTTTTCCAGTCGGCGTTGCGCACCATCATGGAGATTGGGGAGCCCAGTGTTTCACCGGCGCGCACGCCGGAGAGGAATTCCATGCGATCGGTTTCGATCTGCATGCGGCGGCCGCGCCCGTAGCCTTGCTGACGTCGAGCCAGTTCTTCGTTGACATGCTCGGCCAACAACGGCAGGCCGGCAGGCATGCCTTCGAGGACGGAGATCAGAGCCGGGCCGTGGGACTCGCCGGCGGTGGTGAAACGGAGCATCGCGAGTGGTTCGGGGAGACGGACGGCGAAACGTAATCAGCGGGGTTGCGGCGGGGAGAACGGGAATGGAGAGTTGAGAATGCAGATTTTAGAGAACTGCCACCAAAGCCGGCAGCGGCCAGCTATCCAGCTGATAGCTGCCAGCTCAAAGACAACTGCGCCAATGTCTGGAGCGGCACGCCGATGGTGTGGTGGCGGCCTTGGTGGTGCGTTCGGAGCGGGTTTAACTGCCGGGACGCTGAGAAGCGCGGAGAAAGCTGAGAAAAGCGGAGACAGCAACAACTGCATTGACGCGGATTTTGGCGGAGTTTGCGGATCCCACGGAGTTGCGCCCAGCAACCGAATGCCTACGGAGATAGGTTCGGAGATTCCGTTCTTTTGATTGCACTGAGCGCAGGCCGGCATTGCGGAGCGCTCCGACAACGCCTCCGCAGTTAACCGAGAAACAAAACATCCGAAGTGCGCTGGCAATCGCCGCTTACACGAGTGCGAAGTATCCGCTTCATCCGAGAAATCCGTCAACATCCGCGTTATAGCAGTTCAGCAAATACCCGAGCTGCTTCGACCGTCGCCGCGACCACCAGCGCGAAGTATCCGGTTAATCCGGGAAATCCGCGAACATCCGCGTTATCGCAGTTCGGCAAATGCCCGAATTGCCTCGACCGGCGCCACTTGCACGAATGCGAAGTAACCGGTTAATCCGCGGCAGACGTACCGAGCAGCGAACCGCGCTCCACTTACGCACGCCTCGGCTTCGACAACGACGCGTCATCGGGCAGCACATTGGCCGTCGCCCGCTCAGGCGCACGATAGATCCACGCGACCAGTGGTGACGTCATCACGGTGGTCACGAGCGCCATCAACACCATCATCGCAAACAGCGCGGGCGAAATCACGCCGATGTCGAGTCCGACGTTGAGAATCACGAGTTCCATCAAACCGCGTGTGTTCATGAGTGCACCGACGGTCAGTGCATCGCGCCAACTCATTCCAGTAAGTTTTGCTGCGGTGGCGGCGCCACCTATTTTCCCGACCACAGCCACCAGCAACACGAGCGCAAACACGGCCCACAATCCCGCGCCGCTGATCAATCCCACCGAGGTGCGCAACCCGGTGAATGCGAAGAACACGGGCAACAACACTGCGCTCACGACACTATCGAGGCGATCGGCGATGGATTCGGCCAGGTGTGGACTCGCGCGTTCACCGCTGGCGCGGCCCGACGCGTTGCGCAATGCAACTGTCGAACGTGGAACAATGGCACCAGCCACAAAGGCCCCGAACAGCGCGTGCACACCCAGCTTTTCGGTAATCAGCGCGAACACCAGTGCCGCAACAACCGCGACGCTCACCACGGGGGCACCAACAAATTCACTCGCCTGCTTGTTGGCGCGTTCACACGCCGCGAGGGCAGCACGCAACCACGCGGCCAGTGCGGGACGCAGCACGAGTGCGGCTGTCAACACAAACGCCACCGTTGAACTCAGCGTGATCGCAAACGTCGTCCATCCGGAACCGCTCGTGTCGTGGCCAATTGTCGCGTTGGCGAACGCAAGCACTGCGGCCAGGATGCACCACGCGGTTGCGTCATCAACTGCAGCGGCGGCAATCGCAATCGAACCGACGCGCGACGTCAGCAGGTTGCGTTCCTCGAGAATGCGCGCCAGCACTGGAAACGCCGTGATACTCATCGCCGCCCCCATAAACAGTGCGAAGGGCAGAAATGAGACGCCGGTCGGTGCGAGATCGGGATGCAAGAGTTTTGCAATCGCAATACCCAGCAGGAACGGCGCAACAATGCTGGCGTGACTGACGGCGACCGCAGCCGACGCCTTGCTGCGCAGGACGCTGATGTCCAGCCGCAATCCGACCACAAACATGAACAGAATGACGCCCAACTGACTCAGCGTTGCCAGCGGCAGCATTTTCGTGGCCGGGAACAGCGCCTGCATGGCCCCAGGAGCCACGGTCCCCAGCACGGAAGGCCCCAGTGCCAGTCCGGCAATCAGCTCGCCTATGACCGCGGCCTGGCCCACCAGTCGCACAACGCGCCCTATGAGGCGCGCCGCCAGCAGTATGACAATCAGTTGTGCGAGGAGGAGACCCAGGTCGAGCATGCGAGGCCAGCGGCTAAAAAACCAAGGCGCCAGCCATGGATGGGCTGCGCCTCGCAACTTAAGTCTCGCTCATCCAAATGAACACGCGTCGGCAGCCGGGGTTGCACCGGTACATCCGCACGGGCCCAGCGCAGCCACTGCCACTCATTCTCGAGGTATCGAATGACAGAAAAACCACATGACCCAAAATCGGGTAACGCAGCTCCTGATGATCGCAAGACAGAAAATCCCGCCAAACAAAGCACAGACATTGACGGCCCGATGTCTGACGACGCCGTTCATAAAACTGAGTCGAAGGATCATCATCCTCAGGGCAAAACGCGTCACGGTGGTCGGGGCGGCTAAACAGCACGAACTGATTCAAGGCGCAAGTGATCCCACCCTCGGCATTTCACAGGAGTCGGCATCGCGATCCGGCCCCTTGATCGAAAAAGCAAAAAGCGCCGTGCCACAGAGGCACGGCGCTTTTGCCTGGCTGAGTCCGGGCGCGATATCGCGCCCGGCGAATCAGCGGGCTACTGACAGCTCGTCGTGAAGTTGTCCGGCAGCGCAACCAATGTGACACCGCGAACGGTCGCACCAATCAACACGATCTGTCCGTTGATGCGCACCGAAGCACGCACCGGTCCAACGATCGGATCGCGAATCGGAATCGACGCCACCTTCTTGAAGCAGTACGTATCGAAGATGTCGATGACCGGCTGATTGGAGGCGATGAATGCCAGCCGTGTGTTGAGCGGCGTTGAATTCAGTCCCTTGTTGGTGGGATGGAAATCGAGCCCACCACCGCTGGACTGCGATTGCATGATGCCTTGCAGACGCAGCGTGCGATCGAAGATGTACGTAGAGTCACCCTTCACCGCCGACAGTGCGCCGTCGAAGTTGATGCCGACGCCTTGCACTCGTGCAAACGTGTTGGCGATGAAATCGCTCACATCGATGGGACGCGAAATGCCCATATCAATGACCGGCGTGGGCGGCGTGCGATCCATGCCCGCAGACACGTCATAGTTCATGGCCCGGCTTCCCTGCACCGGCCCGCCTTCGCCGACCACCGCACTGCGGAAGTTGCCGGAGTTACGAACGTAGGTCGTGTCGCGGAAGGCCAGTTCGTCGATCCGGACAACCGTCGAATAATTGAAAGAACCGCTCGGGCCCGTCACGAGCTGCTGGAATGGCACCAGGACGGAGTCCCGGCCCACCCCGTTCGCAGCGAAACGAATCACTTCCAGCGTATCTGCACGACCGGCCGTTTGGCCAACCGCCTGCTCGAAGAAGAAATGCGACGTGGCGCGGGTCAGGTTTTCCCAGCGAACTGTGCCCGCGTTGGCAAACGGCGACGTTTGCCCGGGCGTGGGTGTCGTGGAATAGACGAGCGTCACGTCACCGCATGGTCCAGTCGCTGCCGTTGCGGCCTGGCACGTTGATGCGAGATACTGCGGCCGATCACTGAAATCATGCGGCGTGCGCTGCGTGATGAGCTGATCACTCGTCGTCGAACGAACGGTGGTGACGGTGTAGGCGATGATGTTGGGCAGCGGATAGCGATACACTTCACGGCCCGTTGTTCCGCGATTCAAATCGACATAACTGACGTTGGTTCCGCCGGAGTTCGCGACGAGGAGGGTATCACCCATCGTGCCGTCGCGATTGCGCGGCCAGCCCGCAATACCCCAGGGACGCGATCCAACGACGATTGCCGATTTGAACGACGAGTCGGCCAGGTTGTAGACCTCAAGCTGATTGCGTTCGATGTTGGTGAGATACAACCGATCGGTGCGCGGGAAGTACAACGCGTCCGCCACCTGACCACCGTCGGGCAGCGGATTGGTGTAACCGGCGACAATCGACACCGTATCCACTTGAATGGCACCGGTTGGGCCCCGCGTGACATCGCGACGACCGTTCGTATTGCGCGCAAAACCAGTCACCGTCACTCGGGTCGGGAACGTGGCCACGCTGATCTTCGTGCGGAATGTGCGCACCAGCGTGGAGAACGTGCCGTTGGACGACACCGAATCGGCGGCGACCAAGGTTCCCGTCAACGAACGGACTTCGTAACCCAGGAACGCGATACCAACCGGATCACTCGCTTCGACAAAAATCGTGTCGCTGGTCTCGAGACGCGCCGTGACACCATTTCGCACGACCGGGATGGTCGTGAGATCGGAGGAGCCCTTCACTTCGTAGGTGATTGGCAACCCTTCGACGCGTTGCAGCAACGAGTCGACCACGAACGGCGTGATTGTTATGGTTTTGCCTTTCGCGGAATCGGGAACCGACAGGGTGTCGAGTTTCGCCACCGAATCTTTCAGCGGCGTATTGTAATTCGACGAATCGGCGTAGGTGAACGCGCCCTTGATGTTGAATCCGAGCGTGCGCACGCGATACCGCGCCGATCCCGCGAGCGAGATGATCAACGACTTGCCCACCACTACGGGTGTACCGATCACGGGACTCGTAATTGCCGCGATCGGAGGCGTGAGATTGCCGACGGTGACTACGAGGCGCGCCGTGTCGGACACATTTCCGGCGCCGTCGGTGACGATCGCGCGTACGTTGACCGTCGAGCCCAGTGCGGCCGACTTCGGCACGCGGAACTGAATGGCCAGGTCCATGGAAGTGGTCGCCGACGTCAGCACCGTGTCGTAGGTCGCGACAACGCCGCCCTGCAGCGTGACGCGAATGTTCTTGATACCAATATTGTCGCGGGCGCTGACGCTCACGGGAATAATTGTATCCGTGGTCGAGGTGCCCTTGACCAACGTGACGCGCGGCTTCGCGCTGTCGGCGATGGTCCCGTCTGACACGGCGCTATCGCTTTCGCAGGCGCTGAGCGTCGCTACCGCGATAAGCGTGGTGATCAGTTTCGCGTGTAAGTTTCGCATGAGTGGCGTATCCTCTTCTGCCTTAGCGGCCCGAAGGCGGCGTGACGCCGTCTTCGACAATGTGCGGAGTAACCAGGATCAGGAGGTCGCGCTTCGTTTCGGTCGTCGAGTTCTGCGAGAACAGGCGACCGATGTACGGGAGATTCATCAGGAACGGAATGCCGCTGCGGAACTTGTTCTTTTCCGTCACCGTGAGTCCGCCGATGACCGCGGCTTCGCCATCCGCAACCAGCACCTGCGACTGCGCCTTCTGGCGATTGAAGATCACGCCGATGTCGGTGTTCGCGAGTTCGGCACTCGAGTTCTCCGCGATCAGGTCGAGCAACACCATCTTGTTGTTCGTGATCTGCGGCGTCACCGTGAGTTTGATACCGGCTTCTTCCTTCGTCACCGTAGCGCGCGGAAAGAACGCGGCAGCATTGGGTTGGCTCTGTCCGCCACCGCCGCCACCACCACCGCCACCGCCATTTCCACCAGCGCTCGCATCAATGACGCGAATGGGAATTTCCTGACCAACAAAAATCGTCGCCGTACGATTGTTGAGAATCGTCACACTCGGCTCCGACTGCACGTCGGCGAGCGATGATGTCGACAGCGCGTTCAGGAACGTTGTCAGCTGATATTTGCCCAGCGCGGCGCTGTAAATCAGGTTGAGCGCGTTTGGTTTGATCGCATTGCCGGCGTTCGCGATACCAGAGAGCGCCTTGCCGCCCAGCGCGATGCGAGCCGGTCCCTGGAACGCGGTTCCGCCACCGAGCGCATCATTCACGCCGTCGCCGTTGAGGTCGACCGGCACAAGCGTGCTGGGATCCGTACGTGGCACCAACTGCTGGAAAAACTGCTCGGTGCCTTTGCCCAAGTCATAGGCGAGACCGAGATCGGTCACTCCGGTGCGGTTCACGAACACGATCTTCGCTTTGATCTGCACCTGCGGCGTGCGAATGTCGAGTTCCTGCAATCGCGCGATAATTTCCGGCAAGCGCGATGGCACTTCGGTGATAATCAGTTTGTTGGTCGCGCTGTCGGCGGCCACTGAGCCACGAACCACACACCCCTGTCCCTGCATGCCGCCCTGATTGCCCTGGCCGCTCTGCCCGCTGTTCGAATTCATGCCCAGCTCGCGCCCTGTCGCCATCGTTGACATTCCAGTGCAATCACGAGCGAGCAATTTCTGTACGGTATTTTGCAGCGTCGAGGCCTTCGCGTAGTTCACATCGAGAATGCGCGTGATCAGCGGCTCGAGCGACTGATTTGATGCGAGGTTGCGATAGCTGTCGATCGTGAGGATGCCGCTGGCGTCTTCTGTGGCGGCGAGTCCCTGGCCCGACAGAATGGCCTGCAGCGCGATGTCCCACGGCTTGTCGTTGATATTGGCCGTGACCGTGCCCGTGACATCTTTACCGGCGATGATTGTGCGTCCGGAGAACTTCGCAAACGTGGCGATCACGTCGCGAATGTCGGTGCCATCAAAGTCGATGGAGATGCGCGGCTTCTGCTGCGGAACCTGCGCGCGACGTGGTGCGGGCGCCGGGGCTACTGGTGCAGCGGCGACCGGCACTTCGACGGTGTGTGCCACGTCAGCCTTCGCCACTTCCTTCGCTAATTCCGATTTCGGGGCCGCTGGTTTTGCGGCCTCGGGTTTCGGAGTTTCCACTTTCGGGAGTTCGGCTTTCGCCACTTCGTGTTTCGGCGCGTCTACAGCGGGCGCACTTTCGTGTTTCGGCGCGTCAACCTTTGCGGCGGCGTCGTGTTTTGGCGCTTCCGCTTTTGCGGGCGCTTCAACCTTTGGCGCGGCTTCATGTTTTGGCGCCCCTGCTTTCGCAGGCGCTTCGTGTTTGGCCGGTTCCGCTTTCGCTGGCTCTTCCAGACGACCCGCGGCTTCCGCCTTGTGCGTCTGCTCCGCGAGCGCCTTTACTGATGCTGGTGCGGCGGGAGCGCTCGCAACGACCGGCGCGCTGGCGCGACCACTCATTTCCCAACTCGCGAACTGCGCAGAAGGGCCGTCGACCACCAGGCTAACCGTTCCGCCGTCGCGCGTCACTTTGTACGTGTGCGATGCATCGAGATCGATAACGAGGCGCACGGTGTCGCTACGAAACTGCGAGATGCGCACGTTGCGCACCGGGCCCCGCGCGATGCCGTCGTAAGCGCGAGCCCGCAGGGCCACTTCGGCGCCCGCGAGATCGACTACGACGCGATTTGGCGCCTGCAATGTGAAGTGACTGAAGGTCACCGCGGGGTCAACCGCAATGCGCACTTCCGGACCTGTGGCACCTGCAACCACGCTTACTCCCGAAACCTGTCCGCGTGCCGCGGGCGTGCTGTCGGAGTGCGTGGCCAGGCTTACCGGATGGGCATTGAAGCCGATCACTGGCGTGTTGGCGGTGATTGCGGCGCCCGCAAGGGCGGCGGTGATCAGCGCTACGGTTGACGTTCCCATCATGGTGTCCTCGCTTTCGTCGTGTCACTGCCCATTTGCAGCGTTTCCTGCCTATTGAACCCGAATTCATCGATGGAGAAGACCACCGATTTGCTCTTGATGCTCGCCACACGAAGCCGTCCCAGTTGCTGGCCGACTTTCAACATGTAGCGTTCCTTCGTAGTGATGTCGCGCAGGACGGCCACCGAATGTGTACCGCTGGAGTCGTACGCCACTGACACCAACTTGAGGTCACTGAGTAGCGGACGAATTTCCGTTGATGTCATCAGCGATTTATACGGGTCACGACGACCAGTGCGCGCGTAGTCGAACGTCTCGCGGGCAATCGTGATTGATGTTGGAATCGCTGAACTTGATTTCGCGGCCGGCGCAGCAGACGGCGCTGCTGCGGGAGCGGCAACGGTTCCAGCGGCTTCGGCCGAAACCGTAGCTTTCGGCGCCGGTTTCGGATGAACTTCCTGCGCCACGAGGGCGACAGGCACGAATGGCGTGCCCAGGGCGAGTAACGTCACGCCCAGAACGAAGGTGCGAATCGTTTTCATTGGAGAGATCCCGCCGCCATTGCGACCTTGCGGGCTGAGGGTCTGGTGCGCTCGACGTAGGTCTGCAGCGTGATCACGGAGGTCATGCCTTCGCGATTAACCGCGCGGGCCGAGGGACGCAGCGAACCACGCATCCCGCCGGTATTGGCGGTCGCGAGCTGGAAATTGACGGGTGCGACGATGCGCGCGAGTGACCCAACGTTGGACAGGAACTCACCGAACTGGTGGTATCCGCCAATCATCGTGACTTTGTAGCGATAGGTGTCGAACTGTTCGCCAGGAATCACTGCATCGGGCACCACACCGCCAACGTCGAGGCCAGCGCGCCGCGCAGCAGTGGAAACTTCTTCCAGCAAGGCGGGCACTTCGTTATCGGTGGGCACGAGGCGACGCATGACGGTCAGGGTCGCGCGGTTTTCAGCGGCCTGCGCCTTGAGCAGTTCGAGACTGCCGACCTTGGATTCGGTCTGCGCTTTGGTGTTGGCCACGACCAATGAGTCGAGGCGGGCGAAGCTTGCAGCGAGTGTCGCTTCGCGCTGCGTATATGGGTACACGTAGTAGGCAACGGCGAGCATGACAGCGATCACGCTGATGCCCAGCTTTGCCTGATCGCGTTTGGTTTGTGGGAAGAGAGCCATGGGGATCCTCGAGGTCAGCGAACCGGAACAACAAGCGGCGCAGTGCGAATCACACCTGGCGGCGGGACTTCATATTCAGCGAGCAATTCGAATTCCGTGATGTCCTTGCCGTCGACGACCACGATTTCCGAACGCTTGAGTGACACTTTCTGCAGGAACGGCGAGCTCTCGAGATTCTTCATGAAGAGCGTCAAAGCCTGGATGTCGACCGTCTGTCCAACGAGACGAAACGCCAGCGCTGGATGGATGGTGATCGTGTCGGCTTTGGCAGCGGCCAGTTTCGCGGCGCGGCTGGGGTCGACCTTTGCGGCACCCGCCGGCGGCGTCGGTTGCGCGCGCGTTGTATCGGCGCCCGGCGGCAGTGGCTCTTTCGTCGTCTGTTCGAGCACCGTCAGCCACGTGTACTGCGGTAATGCCCCGCTGACTTCGTCGAGGATGTGCGCCCAGTTGTAACGGTTGTCGTCAATCGTGCGAATGATTGACAGCTGACGCTGCACGGAGTCGCGTTCTGCCGTGACTTTCCGACGGGCCGCCAGGACGGTAGTCAAACGCGTCGAATCTTTCACCGCGATATCAAGTTTCGATTCCACTTCGTTCGCACGCGCCTGTTGCGCACTGAACAGAATGCCCACCGACGCAACGGCAATGACAACCGTGGCAACGGAGCCGATCAGCCACGGGTCCTTGATTTTGTCTTTGAGGCCGTTGAAGGCTTCTCCGACATTGCGACGGGAGGCGCCACCTTTGACGGATTTCTTCGCGCCGGGCAGCAGATTGATTTCAATCATCATGATGGATGTCCTCAGGCCGCTTGACGAAGCGCAAGACCAACGGGGAGCATGAGCAACGGAGCAACTTCGTCCATGACCAGGAATTCCATGGCGCCGTCACGCACAGTGAGTCGGGCGAGTGGGTTGGCGTGCTGCACGGGCAAACGCAGGCGATCGGCCAGCCAGGGGACGAGCCCCGGAACGCGGGAGCCACCGCCGCACGCGTACACCGCGCGGATCTGGCCAAACGTGCGTGATGACGTTGCGAGGAACGTCGCGGCGCGTTCGATGCCAACGGCGAGCTCTTCGCCGCGCAGCGCAACCACGGCGTCGAGTGTCGGGTTGCGATCAAAACCGCGCAGCATGGCTTCGGCGGCATCGCTGGCGAGACCATGTTCGCGCTGCAGATCTTCGCGGAAACGGCGCGTGCCGACCGTGAGATCGCGCGGCAGAATGGGCACGCCGTCGTCGAGGATGTTGAGGTTCGTGACTTCGTTGCCAATGTTGAGCAGCGCAATGACCCCCTGCATCGCATCCGGGTGATTCAATTCGAACGCGTTGTGTAAGGCGAAGGCGTCGACATCCATGACCGTCGGACCGACACCCGCTTCATCAAGCAGTTGGCGCTTGGCTTCGACAATTTCGCGTTTGGCAGCGACCAGCAGCACGCTCATTTCGAGTCCGTCGGCATCGGGATCGAGAATCTGGAAATCCAGTTCTACCGATTCCATGTCGAACGGCACGTGTTGTTCGGCTTCCCAGCGCATCAACTCGCGCGCCTGCGCTTCCTTCACACGTTCAATCTGGATTTTCTTGACAATGACGTCGCGACCGCCAACGGCAGCCACAACGTGTTTCGTCTTCTTCATCCCGACCGCGTCCAGCGTCTGACGAATGGCGTCGGCCACGATTCCGTGGTCCATCACCTCGCCTTCAACGATGGCGGTGTCATTGAGAGGCGTAATCACCACCTTCACCAGCTCGGGAGTTGCGCCGGAGTGATCGATGACAACTGCCTTTACCAATCCGGACCCGATATCGAGACCGATGGTTGTTTTTTTGCGGCCGAAAAGCGACATGACGCAGAGGGTTGTGCGTTGGCGGTCAGTCGCGCCGTGTGACAGTTTTCGCGAAAACTGAAACGCGGACACTTTGACCTATCCGAATCGGACGATTCTCCCTCGAAACGACCAGCCGCGAGGAAGGTAACGCGCTTCAGAGTGAGCTCCCCCCACTTTCGTGCCGAGCGTGTGACTGTTTCGGCGCGGGCTGTGGGGGTGGAAGGCCATCGCGAGGCCTTCGAACCATCTCAGAAGCGTTCCAGCCAACCGCGCGTTGTGATGGCGGCTGGTGCACCTGTTGCCGACAAGGCTCGTCGCAGGGCACATCGCGAGTATCGGACGCGAGATGCAAATCCGAAGCGACTGCCGTGGCCCAATTCGTCACGCACCAGCGCCGCTCCCATTACACGAAGATGACCGCCACTGTCATTGAGAGCGCCGCGCACAATCAAGAGGCCGAAAACCTCGAGATCGCTGACCACATCAAGATCGCCATCAACCAGCAACACGCCCTGATGTCGACTGCTCGCGGCGAGTGTCAGCGGCCACGCGTTGATCAGTGCGCGTGCTCCCCATTCGTTGGTACAGGCGCTCACCGCGCCCATCCCACGCCGCAGTTCGCCGGATCCCGGAGTGCACAACGGTCCCGAAACAATTGGTGCCAGCGCTGTAACGCCAGGCGCGAATTCCGAGCGACTTGCCGTGGCGAGCCATTGGGACCAGCGCGTGTCAAACATCGCGCGGGACGCCAGCGTATCGGTCACACTGCGATTGGGCGCGTCGATACTGTCGCTCCCAGCACAATCCGTGTTCCATCCGGGTGGTGTTTCGTCGGTCGTGGTCACGGTACCGGCGCTGGCAAACACTGCTGAGCCCAAAACCGTGAGCGGACTTTCCAGTTTGAGCGGCACGTTTCGCACGGTGAGTATGCGCGTCACCCGTCGTTCGGCGTCCTGCGGAATACCGTTGTGTGTACTGATACCAAGCGCTTCGATCAACGCGCCGTCGATTGAAGTGCGCACCAGGGTCACAGTTGCAGATCTTCCGCTGGGTAGGGCGGGGGTGAAGACGGTGCGCGTTCCGATGGGCATGCTTGCAAACGCGCGCGCGTCCCACAGTGAAAGCTGCGCGACAATTGCGGCGTCGGCGGCGTGCAGCGCGCGCTCACCGGCGAACCCGAGGCGCGCCTGACGCGTGGCGCGCCATACAACACCTTGCAGGCTCGCGGCGAGTCCGGCGACCAGCAACATTGCGATGATGACCAGCGGGAGCACGAAACCGCGTCGTTCGGTTTGGTTCATGGCACGCTCACGGTCATTTGTCCGCGCAACGCGACGTGCAGCACCACGCTGTCAAATGCACCCGGTTTTCCCGCCAGGCGCAACCAGGCGGACGAACCACGCAACAGCAGTGCGATGCTATGCGGCGTGCGCGGTGACCCCGACGGCAACACATTGTTTGCGCTGTCGCGCACTTGAATGAGCAGACCGCGTTGTATTGGTTTGTCGAGTGGGCCCGCCACCGGTTGAATGGTTGCCCACGCTACGCCGTTGTACGTTTTGCGACCGAGGTACCAGCGGGCGTCGCTCGCTTTGTAGAGGGAGTAGCGGGTGCGTCGTGAAATGCGTAGTGGTGAGCCGAGTGGGGGGCGCGTTGCGAGTGCGGCGGAGAGCGTTAGTCGTATCACGTTGCTGGTGCTGGCCGCGCCCAGTGTCATGAGCGGTCGCACGGTGCATTGGGAGGAGCCCGACGTTGAGTACGCAACCAACGACGACGCACGCCAGTTGCTGTCGTGCGGCACCATCGCGCTGTCATTTGTAACGCTGAACACCGCGTCGCCCGCCTGCGGAGCTGCAAACCACGATGTGCGCAGCGCGTCCGTTCCGGTGAGTGGCAACAACTCAATGGTGTTGGCGGCGGGTGTGGCGCAAACAATGCCACTGCCCGCCAAACCGTGGATGTCAAGCGAAGTGTCTGTCCACGCAATCACGTCGCTGGCGGACAGCGGCCGAATTTCGGAGACTAGTACGGCGCCAGCCTGACGCAGTTCGCGCGCGATTTCGGTGGAGGAATCAAGCCGCCGCGCGAGTTTATGCGTTTCGAGCAGCAGCGCGACCGCGACGACGCCAATCAGGGCCGCAATCGGAAGCGCGACGATGAGTTCGAGCAGCGTGCTGCCGGTGCGAATCGCGTGGTGCAGTGCACCAGATTTCGGTTGCGATGATTGTTTGGCGCGCATCATGGACAGATGCCTCCCGCGTCTACGGCGAATTGCACCGGTGCGCCGGCAAAGGCGATGGGCGAGCGATCGACTGACACGTCCAGTTGCAGCTGCGTGTTGCGTGCGGTTCCGCTTTGTTGCCAGAGCAGATTCATCCGGGGCAGCCGATCGGTTCCGGTCGCGGCTGTTCCGCAGGGCAATGTCAGTGCACTCTCGACTCGCGTTGTGGCCATCGATTGCGCGTGCGCGACCAGCAGTGCGTCGTCGGCCAGAGACAGGGTGCTGCGCACGGTCGCCGCCATGGAGAGTGCGGTTACGGCGAGGAGAAACATGGCCACGATGCACTCGACCAGTGCGCGTCCGCGACGTGTGCCGACGTGACCAGCGCCCGTGCGCGGTGCGCGTGTGCGAAGTGCGCGTGTGCGAAGTGCGCGTGTGCGAGGTGCGCGTGTGCGAGGTGCGCGTGTGCGATCATCGCAACGAAAACTCTCCCGAGACCAGCGACTGTTGGTAAGCATGCGCCAACAGTATTCGATTCACACTTCGCCTACCTCACCATTGTATTGCCAATTGGATCGTTTCACTGCACTGCACTTTTGCGCGAACTCCCGCCCGTACTCGTGTGCAACGGAAACAACAACACAAACGCGGCACCACCTTCACGCGCGCGCTGCACCCACACGGTGCC
>Ga0105047_10006369_pt1 | contig 20043 bp, 20 predicted proteins | sample MAT04_FD_78384 | JGI IMG/M metagenome (GOLD analysis project Ga0105047, IMG submission 78384) | Freshwater microbial communities from Lake Fryxell liftoff mats and glacier meltwater in Antarctica - MAT-04 (megahit assembly) | ecosystem: Environmental > Aquatic > Freshwater > Ice > Liftoff...
ACGAGGCCCTACGATCGCTGGCGAGCGTCATGGCGGGGCGCACGCCCAAGCCGCCGACTCGGCGACGCTCCGCATAACGATGCTTGCTGCAGACGGGCGGCGTGGTAGCTCGCTGCGCTCGCGATTGATGTAAGCGCCCGCTGCAGAAGCCAACGTTCGGCGATCAGCCGTTCGGTTGACACGTGTCACGTGACACAGTACATCCGGCGTGATCAAGACGTTCGCCGACCGCACGACCGAAGAGCTCTTCCGCCCCGGGAAGACGAAGCGCGTCCCGGCCGACGTGGCGCGGCGTGCGCTGCGGAAACTGGAAGCGATCGACGTGGCACTGCGACTCTCAGACCTACTGGTGCCCCCCGGCAATCGGCTGCATGCGCTCAAAGGTGATCGGGTTGGCCAGCAGGCGATCGCCGTGAACGATCAATGGCGTATCTGCTTTCGTTTCGAGGATGGCGACACGCACGATGTTGAGTTCTGCGACGGTCATTAACCGGAGCGCCCTCGCATGAGTATCCCCAATACGCGCCCGCGCGAACGCCGGCCGATCCACCCTGGCGAGATGTTGCGCGAGGACTTTCTCCCGGAGTACGGACTGTCGGTCACCGCACTCGCGGCGGCCGCGGGCGTCTCTCGGCAGTCCATGAATGAACTGCTGCGCGAGCGCCGCGCCGTCACGCCCGAGATGGCGCTGCGGCTCGGGAAGTTGTTTGGCAACTCGCCCGAGTTCTGGTTGAATCTGCAGCGCAATGTCGATCTGTGGGATGCGGCCCGTGGGTTGAAGCAGGAGATTGCCCACATCCGTCCGCTGCAGGTCGCATAACAACACGTTGCAGTCGACAAGCGGGTATGGAAATGCTCGCTGCGCTCGCTGCTGTTTGATCGCTTGCACCTGAACGCTAACGCTCGCGGCGCATCAGGTTAAACGCATGGACAGTGTCCCGGCTCCGGTGGAGGTGTTCCGTGGTGTCCCCAATAGACTGGTATAATAGACTCTAGTGTAATAGTCTTTAGTATGTAATACGATACCCACCAGACAACTACCCCTATGCTCCCTGCACCCGGCACCATGATCGGGCGCGAAACCGAACGGGCTTGGCTCGCCCAGTTTGCCACAAGCGGCACCCCCGCCCCCAGCCTCGGCATTGTCTGGGGCCGCCGACGCGTCGGTAAATCGTACCTCCTCGAAACCCTTGTCGAACAAACGGGCGGTTTCTACTACGCGGCGGTGCGCGGCCTATCGACCGAAGCACTCGCCGACCTCGGCGAGAAACTCGGTGCGTACCTGGGGGCTGGCCCGCTGGCGCTCAGGTCGTGGGACGACGCCGTCACGCGGCTCCTCGCCCTTGGGCAGCGGCGAGAGCAGCTGGTTGTCCTCGACGAGTATCCGTACCTCCTCGAGCACACGCCGGAACTGGATAGTCTCCTGCAACGCGCCCTGGGTGTGCGCCGCACGGACGCGACGAAACCGGCCGCACCCATGACGAGGCTGGTGTTGTGCGGCTCCGCGATCCCGGTCATGCGTGACCTTCTTGCCGGAACAGCCCCGCTTCGCGGACGCGCTGAGCTGGCGCTCCGGATAGGCCCGTTCAACCTGCGCGTGGCGCGGCTGCTGCACGGCTCACCGGACATCGAGACGGCTTTCCGTACCTACGCGGTCATAGGCGGAGTGGCCGCCTACGCCCGAGCAATGGTGGCTGGCGACTTGCCAGGCGGGCCGGCGGACTTCGACCGATGGGTCGTCGAGCGCGTGCTGAGTGCGCACGCGCCGCTTCTGACCGAGATCCCGCTGCTGCTCAGCGAGGACCCCATACTCAGCAAGGCCCGAAAGCCAAACCTGTATCACGCCACACTCGGTGCCATCGCCCGCGGCCATCACGCCTTCGGAAAGATTACTGGCGCCCTCGGCATTCGTGGGACATCGCTGCAACCGGTTCTCGACACGCTGATTGCCGCAGAGCTCGTAGACCGGATCGACGACCCCACGAAGAGCAAGCGACCGTTGTATCACCCGGCCGACTCGCTGCTGCGCTTTCACTACGCGGTGATCCGGCCACATCAGGCGCGGCTTTTGCGAGCCGGCGCGGACACTGCAAAAATATGGAACGGCCTGCTCGACACCTTTTCGTCACAGGTGCTTGGCCCTGCGTTCGAGGCGGTCGCGCGAGACTGGACGCGCCATGACGCCGGGGAGGAGGTATTGGGCGGCCCGCCTACGCACATCGGCGCAAGCGTCGTTGCGCTGCCGGGTGGCGAGGAAGTGCAGCTCGATGTCGTGGTGACGGCCGACGACGCAGATGAGCCGAGCGGTCGGACGGTGCTGGCTGTTGGCGAGGCGAAAGCGGGGCGTCGACTGGACGTTCGTGCCATTGACCGACTCGCTGCCGCGCGCGCAGCGCTTGGGCCCCGGGCCGCGGGCGCCAAGCTCCTGGCATTTGGCGCGACCATCTCGCCCGAGGTGCGGGCTGTCAGTAAGCGGCGGCCGGACGTCGAGCTCATCGACCTGGGACGACTCTACGGCGGACCGTTTTAGTTCACCCCAATCAGTTGGAATCCGGCCCTCACGTTCATACGTGTGGCAACGTGCTCCCGAATGCGCGACGCGCCATGCAACACGCTACTCGAACTGCTTCCTGAACGCGGCAAGCTGCTGCCGAATGTCGCCAACTTCGCTCTGCAGTTCGGCAACCGTTTGTTCCAACGCGGCAATCCGAGTGTCACTCAACTCACGTGGTGCCGGTACCGCCGCCTCGGCAATCTCACTGCCGTCGGTGGTCACCTCGCCCGACAACAAATGCGCGTATCGCACTTCTTTTTGACCAGCCTTGCGCGGCAACCGGACAACCAGTGGATCTTTCTCACGCTCCATCAGCGCGTGCAGTGTCGTCTCAACCTCTGCGAGACTTTCGAACTTCGCCAGCCGCTCTGTGCGCGTGCGCAGTTCACCAATCGTGTTGGGCCCGCGTAACAGCAGCACACACATCAATCCCAATTCGTTCGACGACACGTCCAGTGTGTCGGCCGCCATGTGTTCGTACTTGGTGACGCGAGCATCAATGCGCTGCATACCGCGCACCAGTGAGGCGCGACGAAGCCGTTGTATGGCCGCGAGCACTGTTTCCTCGTCGAAGTTCACCACCGGGTGTCGATTGGACGATTGATTGCACGCGGCAATCAGCGCGTTCAGCGACAGCGGATAGTTATCCGGCGTGGTCACCTGCTTTTCTATCAGTGCGCCGAGTACGCGTACGTCGGCGTTGGTGAGGAATTGATCCATTCGGGTCGTAGTGGCTTCGCTGCGAGCAGCGATGGGCGTTCGTGGTAGGCGAGCAGGATGCGCACAATCTGCACGCCCACCGTCACGAATCACACTCCGCGCCCCCGTGCCAGCGGAGCATGGTCGCGAAACTACACGGCCTGCCCGGCCCTCACACTCGCCAGAAGCGCGCCTGGAATGCAGCTTATGGGTGGTCGCACCCATCCGCGTGCGGCTCGCCCTCTCCTCTTCCAGTGCCCTCATGTCCAGTCGCCGTTCCCGCCGCGAATTCCTTGGGCTCAGCGCCGCCGGCGCGGTGGGCGCTCTCGCGCCATCGTGGCTGGGTGCCATGCCGCATGTTCGGACTATGCCATCCAGCAGCATGGCAGTCGATCCCGACCTCATCGTTCTGAACGCGCGCGTGTATACCGTCGACCCGGCGATGCCCCGCGTTGAAGCATTCGCGGTGAGCGCAGGCCGGTTTGTTGCGCTGGGACGCACATCCGAGATGCGCGCGATTGCTGGCAAACGAACGCAGGTGATTGACGCGAAGGGCATGACCGTGGTGCCCGGTTTCATCGACACGCACAATCACGCGCGCGGCACCGTGCTCCTGTACGAAGTCCTCGTCGGCAATCCATTCGAGGTGGAGTTCGTGAGTATTGCCAGTGTCATCGAGAAACTGCGTGCGCGCGCACGCACGACGCCTGCAGGTTTCTGGGTGGAAGGGTACTTCCACGACGACACCAAGCTCTCCGACAAACGACAACTCACCATGCGCGATCTGGATGCCGTCAGCACGGAGCATCCGGTGGTGGTGCGTCATCGCGGTGGCCATACGAGCTTCTACAACGGCAAAGCCTTCGAGTTGGCGAAGGTCACGAAGCACACGCCGAACCCGGCGGGGGGCACGTTGGACAAGGATGCAAACGGGGAGTTGAACGGACGCGTCACAGACACGGCGATGGGCAGGTTAAGCGCGTCCGGTCAACGCGTGGTGCTCGATGCCGCCGAGCGCGAGAAGCGTGAACGCGATGGCATTGCACACATTTCGAAAGAATTCGCGCGGTACGGTCTCACCACCGTCCACCACGAAGGTGGCGATCTGGCGGCCATTCAGGACGTGCGGGCGCGTGGCGACTTACGGCATCGCGTCAATTACGAACCGAGTGGGCGGGTGCTGGAGGCAATGATCACGAATGGTATTCGTACCGGCTTTGGAGACGACTGGATTCGTTTCGGCGCGACTTCTGAGCATACAGTTGATGGCTCGTTTTCCGAACGCACCATGGCGCTGAGCACGCCGTACGCAGGCACCACGTACAAAGGCAACGTGACGGAGTCGCAGGAGGTGCTGGATGCCTGGGTGGAGCGCGTACATCGCGCTGGCATTCAGGTGAATTGTCACGCCAACGGTGACGTGGCGATTGACATGTATCTCACGGCCATGGAACGCGCGCTGCAGAAGGCGCCGCGCGCCAACACGCGCCCCAAAATCACCCACTGCACATTGATCAATGACGCGCTGGTCAAACGCATAAAGGCGCTGGACGCGATTCCGTCCATGTTCACGACGTACGCGTACTACAACACTGACAAGTTCCCGTTCTACGGCGAGGAGTTGATGAAGCGGTGCATGGCGTTTCGGACGCTGCTCGACGCCGGTATACATGCGGCCGCGGGGTCGGATTTCAGTCCCGGCCCGTTTGCGCCGCTGATGGGCATTCAGGGCATGGTCACCCGAACGGGCTGGGATAACACCACGTGGGGGGCGAATCAGCGCATTACGGTGGCCGAGGCAATCAAGGTGAACACGCTGAATGGGGCGTATGCGTCGCACGAAGAGCAGACCAAGGGCTCAATCACTTCCGGCAAGCTGGCGGATTTCGTAATGCTCTCGGACGATCCGCATACAGTGAAGCCGGAGACAATCAAGGATATCAAGATCGTCACGACGTTTGTGGGAGGGGCCGCAACGTACACGGCAACGTGACTGCGGCTGTACGACCGACCAATCCCCCCTCACGTTCCCGCCCGCCGCGCCTCCGGCGCATACATATCCAGCAACTGCTCCCGCGCCGCACTCAATCTTTCACTCACCACACCAACCAACCGCATGGCAATTGCCATACCGAACGCGGTATCGGTCTTGAATGCCTCCAGCAACTCATCTCCGTCAAACACCAGCACATCCACACGGTCCAGCGCGCGCGCTTGCAGCACTTTGCGCTTCTCGGTCAACAGCGCAGAGAACCCGAACTCATCACCCGCGTGAAGCGTTTGCACGCGGTGTTGTGTGCCGTGCGACATGATTTCCAGCGCCACCATGCCATGCACCAGCAGGTAGAATTCGCGCGACTGGTCGCCCTCGGGGAAGATCACCACTCCTTTGTCGAAACACATGTCGCGCGCCATGAGCGCCAGTTGCGCAATGTGTGCGTCGTCCAGACCGGCGAGGAACGGATGCGCTGCGACAACGGGAAGAAGTGTGTTGGACATGGGTAAGCCTGAATGAGAGATCGTCATACGTTATTCCCCGAGCACCGGTTCCATTCGTTCTACTGCCATCGGCACGACATGCGGCGATTCCTGCATCAGCCGCACGCAACTGTTCCACCGAAGTATGGCATTGTCGTCGCCGCTCAACTTGCGCTGTTCCGCTTCTTCAAAGTGCACCATGGCCTCGCGAATCCACTCGTAGGCGGCGTGTCCCGATTCAGGCGTGTGTTTCTCAATCTCTGCCTTGGCACGCCGCTCACAAATAATACCATGGTAATACGCGCGTTCGTACGCATTTGTGAGTTGGGCCAGCGTCTCGCGCGCATGGGCCGTATGCCGCGCAGAATGTGCGCCGAATTGATCGGTGCGCGCCAGTAACAGCACACGCAATGCCTTCTGATGGCCCGGTTCAGCCAACAGAATATCAAGACAAATACTCTCAGCCGCCCACGGTTGATTGAGCAGCCGATAGTGCTCGGCTTTCTGAAGGGCCGCTGGAACGCCGGCGGCAGAGATGGGCTTGAGGGGAAACATGATTAACTCGCTGTTCGGGTTGCCAGATCGGGTCAGAGTTTCACGACTTCGGTTTTCCTCGGACGAGCCGCACCAGCATTTTGAGTGGGTCGTAATAGCGATCGGCCACCCGTTCCTTGAGCGGAATAATCGCATTGTCCGTGATCGCGATTTCTTCCGGGCAGACGGTGGTGCAGCACTTCGTGATGTTGCAGTAGCCAATGCCGTCGGTCTCCTTCAACTCACCCGTCCGGTCGAGCGAATCGAGCGGATGCATCTCCAGCGCCGCGACGTAGGTGAAGAACCGCGGACCGATAAACGATTCCTGCTTCTGATGGTCGCGCAGCACATGGCACACGTCCTGACACAGAAAGCACTCGATGCACTTTCTGAATTCCTGCACGCGGTCCACGTCGCTTTGCTGCATCCGCCACGTTCCGTCGGCCGCATCAGGAGCGCGCGGCGTAAACGGCCGAATTTTCTTCTTGACGCGAAAGTTCCAGCTCACGTCTGTCACCAGATCGCGCAAATGCGGAAACGCGCGCATGGGTTCCACCGTGACCGGCTGCGTGAGGTCGAGTGTGTTCAACCGTGTCATACACATCAGTTTCGGCTTGCCGTTCACCTCGGCCGAACACGAGCCACATTTGCCGGCCTTGCAGTTCCAGCGCACCGCGAGATCATTGGCCTGCGTCGCCTGAATGTGGTGCACCGCGTCCAGCACCACCATGCCCTCCGAAACTTCGGTGGGATAGTCTGTGAACGCACCTTGGCCATCGGCTCCGCGCCACACGCGAAAGGTTGCCTGCGGCATCAGCTCTTCTGATCCTCAATGATCTGCGCGAGATCGGCGCGCAACGGTGGGATGGGTTCGTGACTCAGCACCATGTTGCCGTCGCTCCCTTTTCGGATGACGATATTGAACTGCGCGGCCGCCGCATCCTTATCCGGATAATCTTCGCGAAAGTGACCACCTCGACTCTCCTTGCGGGCAATCGCCGACCGCGCAATCGCCTCGGAAATTGTCATGAGGTTGCCGAGGTCGAGTGCGGTGTGCCATCCCGGATTGTATTCACGATTGCCTATCGCGCCCACCTTTTCCGCTCGGGCTTTGAGTTCCGCCAGCTTGACGACCGCGGTTTGCATTTCATCCTCCAGGCGCACGATACCAACCAGCTCCTGCATCATCTCCTGCAAGTCATACTGCACCTTGTAGGGACCTTCCGCATCGGCTCCGCGATCAAACGGGGCAAGTGCACTTTTCGCCGAGCGGTCAACATCCGCGGGGTCGACCGTTCCTGGTGCCTGTTTCTTCGCAAACTTTGCGGCGTGCTCGCCGGCGCGTCGGCCAAACACCAGCAGGTCGGACAACGAGTTACCGCCCAGCCGGTTGGCACCGTGTAATCCTGCGGCACACTCGCCCGCCGCAAAAAGTCCCGGCACCGCGGTCATCTGCGAATCACCATCCACACGAATACCCCCCATGATGTAGTGCGTGGTGGGTCCCACTTCCATGGGTTCTTTCGTGATATCGATGTCCGCCAGCTGTTTGAACTGGTGATACATGCTGGGCAACTTCTTCCTGATATGCGCGTCCGCTTTGGGAAGTCGTTCCTTGATCCACGAGATATCAAGAAACACTCCGCCATGCGGACTCCCTCGACCGGCGCGCACTTCGCGCATGATGCAGCGCGCTACGTGATCGCGCGTGAGCAGCTCGGGAGGACGTCGCGCGTTCTTGTCGCCCTGCGTGTACCGCCAGCCTTCTTCCTCGTTGTCGGCCGTTTGCGGTTTGTAGTTGTCCGGAATGTCGTCAAACATGAAGCGCCGACCGTCCTTGTTGCGCAACACTCCGCCTTCACCACGCACACCTTCCGTGACCAGAATGCCACGCACACTGGGCGGCCACACCATACCGGTGGGATGGAACTGCACAAACTCCATATCCTGCAGTTCCGCGCCGGCGTTGTACGCGAGCGCCTGGCCATCGGCGGTGTACTCCCAACTGTTGCTGGTGATGCTGTACGCGCGTCCTACCCCCCCGGTCGCCAGTACCACGGCCTTGCATTTGAACAGACGAAAACGCCCTCGGTCCCGATCGTAGCCGAACGCGCCCACCACACGGTCACCGTCCTTCAGTAAATTGATGATCGTGACTTCCATGTGTACATCAATGCCCTGATGCACGGTTTTGTCCTGCAACGTACGAATCATCTCCAGCCCGGTGCGATCACCAACGTGCGCCAGACGCGGATACCGATGCCCACCGAAATTGCGCTGCAGAATGCGCCCGTCGTCGGTGCGATCGAACACCGCGCCCCATGATTCGAGCTCGTGAATGCGCGCTGGCGCTTCTTTCGCGTGCAGTTCCGCCATGCGCGCGTTGTTCACGTACTGCCCGCCACGCATGGTGTCGGCAAAGTGCACCATCCAGTTGTCACGGTCATCCACGTGACCCATGGCCGCGGCCGCGCCACCTTCCGCCATGACGGTGTGCGCTTTCCCAAGTAGCGATTTGCATACCAGGCCCACGCGTACTCCGGCTGATGCGGCTTCAATTGCGGCGCGCAATCCGGCACCACCCGCTCCGATAATCAGCACGTCATGCTCGTGTGTTTCGAATTCGGCGCTCAGAACAACCTCCAGTCGTGCCAAACGCCCATCGAACAGAGACGAATGTAGACGTCTGAGAATCCGACACTGAACAAACTGAACCACGCAAAGCGGCGATGAGATCGATTCAGACACGACGCACAATCGTACGCTTTCTTCCGTACGGGGTGTTGCGCCAAACGGTCTTTGATACCGCCGACCAGGTGACGCAGTGAATGACAACCCAGGGTGTAGGATGACAACAACACCACGTTGACGGCCAGGATGATGGTGCCGACGCCGATGCCGAAGGTTTCATTTCCGGCCCCGTCGGGAAACCACATCGCCTTCCACACATCCCACGTCAGCAACACAATGAAACCAAGTGCGAGATACAGGAAATAGCGGTGCACATTCTGCATGATGAGCGGCAGCGAATTCTCGCCCAGGTACGACTTGCGGGGCTCACCCACGGCGCAGCTGGAGGGGTCGGCCCAAAACGCTTTGTAATACGCGCCGCGATAGTAGTAACACGTAAATCGAAATCCGCCGGGCGCCCAGAGAATGAGCAGCGCTGGTGAAAATGGCAGGAATCCCGGCCACCACGCGGGCTTGGGCCCGAACAGCGCATGCGGAGAATCGCCGAATAGTTCCGGCGAATAAAAGGGCGAGAGATACGGCCCAAACGTATAGTGCTTCGCCTGGAATGCGGCCCAGGTGGAGTACACCACGAACGTGGAAAGGCCGATGAACACCACGAGCGGTTCGAGCCACCAGGCGTCTGTGCGCATAGTTTGACCGAACCGGCGTGGAGCCATGGGCAGCGGCGCGTGCACCATCAGAGTCCCCCAAGGTTGGTACGCCAACTTGAAGGCGGGGCCGGAGGGTGGCAAGAGCGCGCGGAACCCCAAAATCGGTCCGAGCCGGTCGGTGTCGGACCCCATCCCGCGAACGGGGTGGTGAGCGAACGCCTCAGGAGAGCGTGTGTGGTGATTGAGCAGGTCTCGCACCGATTCCGGAGCAAACGCTTCGCAAGTGATCCGAGCGTGATTGGCCGAGTGGTCAATCTGGATTCTGCGCCCACAACGATCATCGCCGTGATGCCGCGCGAGTTCGAGTATCCCTCATTCGCCGATTTCTGGTTGCCCATCGCCCACATCGAAGACCAGGACGTTGCATGGCAACAACGCGGCAGGCCTGTGGACAGCCGCACCCTGCTACGACTCAGCAATGCCACAGACTCCGCGAAGGCCGCAGCGGCGCTTAGTGTCGTTGCAGCCCGACTGGTGGCGCGGCGTCGCCGACTGTCGTGACGCTGGTGAAAAATGCATCACCACAACATGCGAGGCGAGGACGTGGAACACTTGTCGCCGCACCAGCCGCATTGTGTGTGTTGTTGTTGGCCGTCGCATCGCGCTTTGGAAGAAGTTTGCGAAGTATTGGCGAACTCGACTCCGGGTTTCGCGCGGATAGCGTGGTGGATGTCCCGTTGAATTTGGCGCTCGCGATCAAGGATGACGAGGTGTGACATTCGATTACCCAGTACCTCTTTCAACATCGTCACTGCCCACGAATTCGAAACGCTCACTATTCCAATTCAGAGTGGTCGTGCCATCCTGGAAACCGATCTTGCTACACCACCTGCCGTAGCCGTTGTGAACGAGACCGCAGCGCGACGTTGGCGGTTCGCGAGGCTCTGTGGACGCTTTTTCGCGAAGACGTCCCATTGCTTCCGCCACCAGCCGTTGTCCGCATGAAGGACGACACGGTGCTGACACTTTAGCCGCTAAAGGTTGGCGGAATTCTGCTGGGTGTCCTGGGAGGTGTCGCGCTGCTGTTGTCTGCCGCCGGCATGTGTGGTGTCACGACATATGCCGTCGCCCGGCGCACTCGTGCAATAGGAATTCGTGCCGCGCTCCCGCATGGCGGGCGGCGACCATTGATGCGATGCGGGCCATTCGGACGGAGTGAGTTTCGTCGACCAACACGTTTGCACGGGGTCGTACATCAGGAAGGTCATCACTGCGCTCACTGTTTTTCTGCACGGGAGCGGGCGCGGAAATCGTTCGGCGAGATAGGGCTATCGACCTACCGACACACCGGCAACGGCTCGAGACCGTCATCCCGTTTCATGGGCACAACACCAAGAAACTGCACGGTTGCAGGCTCCGTGGGCGCCAACGTAATCGTCACCCGCAAATCACCGTTCGCACACCGCATGCGCCAGCTGCCGCGCAATGCATTGAGCGGCAGCAACTCACCCTCGTTCCGACAGTTGCCGCCCGCATCACTCACCAGCTTCGCAATGGCGGCTTTACGACGCGGCTTCGATTCGTCGAGATACAGGTTCATCGCCGCCAGACTGTCAGCCAGCAGTTCACTCCAGTTCGCGACTAACCGGCTCACCTGGTCGCGTCTCTCGCTGAGCACCGGTGCGGCCTGTGGAACGCGAGGTTGCAACCCGCCGGTGCGCGCCATGAGATCAATGGCCTGCTGACTTACCGCACCCCAACCGGTATAGGTGAGATTGCCCAGCGCGACAATGCCCACGCCGTAGTCCGGCAACCATCGCATCAACGATCCGAAGCCCGGCAATCCACCAGTGTGCGACACCGAAACATTGAATGCGCAGGTCTGTCGAATGCCCAATCCGTAGCCGTAGCCACCGGCGCTTAACGACGGCACACCGTTCGCATCCCGCACGGCAGTGCCGCCGTTGTAGCGAGCAATCTGCTGCATTTCGCGCAGTGACGACCGCTTGAGCACCGGATGTTCCGCCCCATCACGCGCGGGCCACGCACTCAGCATGAATCCCACCCACCGGCTGAGATCACTCACAGATGTCAGCATGCCGCCCATCGGTCCAAACGAACCATCCGGAAGCTGCGGTTCCTCCAGCCATTCGCCATCCTGGCGGCGGTATCCGTGCGCGAGCAGTTTCGCGGGGACGTCGGCCGCCTCCAGTGTGGTGACGGTCATGCCAAGGGGCAGCAACACCTTCGTGCGAATGTATCGCGGATACGGCATGGCCCCCACGTTCTGCACAATGCGGCCAAGAATGGCAAATCCGAAGTTCGAGTATTCGTAACCGGTACTCGGCGACGTCGAAAACGGAATACCACGCGAGATCATCTGCGACAATTGTGCGTCCGTCGCGGAAAGTTGTTGGTCTCCCCACGGATTGTCTTCCGGAAATCCCGCGGAATGCGATAACAGGTCGCGCACGGTGATGCGCGGTGCATCGGCGGTAGCGTAACGCAGACTCTTCATCTGGGGCACGTACCGTTCGGCCGGTGCATCCAGCGAGAGTTTGCCCGCATCGCGCAATTGCAGAATGGCCAGCGCGGTGAAACTCTTGGTCATCGATGCTATACGAAACACCGACGCACTGTCAACTGGCGACTTACCCGGCACCTCGCGCACGCCCGACACGCCAAGATGTGCCAGTTTGCCGTCGATGATAATGCCGTACGCAATACCAGGAACGGTTGCACGTTCCGCAAAGGCTTTCATGATGCGATCAATTTCCGGGAACGCCGACGCCAGTTTCGTGGCGCGATTGGCGTCCGTGAACGCGGGGGGTGGTGCTTTGCTCGAAAGGATGGATGCAGGCGTCTGCGCGCCCACGCCATTGGTCGCAAACACTCCGAACGCCGTAGCACCCACGGCGAGAATGTGCCGAGTGTGGGCTGGGTAGCCATGCGATATACCTGTCATAACGCCTCGTGTGGAATGGGAACAGCGCTGCAATGCGTTTGTGTGAAACCTGCAGCGTTTCCCCGCTGTCCGTAACACGCTACGACAGATTGCCGGCTACCGCTTGAACGGCTGCCACGCCCGAGAACGGCCCCTGCAGATGTTTGTCGCGGTCGGGGAGACCGATGTCCTTCATGACGCCCCCATGTTCAGCACTCAAGATCCGTCCCTTGACGTTTCAAGAGCAGCCAGATCCGCGGAGTGCTCACGGGTGTGGGTGAACCCGTAGAAATTTCGGGTGGCTCGGTAACGCTGCCATTTTTTCAGGTGTTTCGCACCAACGTTGTGCTCGGCCGTACGTTTGCGAGCGAAGATTTTGTGGAAGGGGCACCCCGCGCGGTGGTACTCAGCTCGACCATGTGGCGCAACAATTTCGGAGCCGATGCGGGCATTCTGAACCGCACCATCGACATCAATGGTCGGCCGCGAATTGTTGTTGGGGTGGCGGCCCCCGGCTTTGAGTTTCCGGGCAAGGCAAAGTTCTGGGTGCCCATGACGGTGCCCAACAGTCCGGGTGCCGAGTACTATTTTTCCGTCGTTGCGCGCCTCAGGGACGGCGTTGGCATACAGGCCGCGCAGAGTGATCTCCTGCGCCTGCAGCCGCAGGTGGATTCCTTGCGTACAGCGGTGAACCGGAGTGCAGAACCGGTGGTGCTGTCTTTACATGCACACCTGTTTGCTTCGGTGCAAAAGCCACTCGCCATACTCTCGGGGGCAGTAGTGGTACTCTTGCTGGTCGCGTGCGCCAACGTCGCCAATCTGACGCTGGCGCGATCGGCGTCACGACAGCGCGAATTTGCCGTGCGCCTGGCACTGGGTGCTGGCCGTTGGCGACTAGTGCGGCAAGCCGAGCGGGTTGCTCACGGTGCCGGGACGCAGCGCGTCGCTGCTGGATTGCGTCGTGTCGCGACTTCACGTGCGGTATCCTGACGCGACCGGCCCGCTGGTGGTGCATCGTTAGGATCTCGACACGTCAGGGTTGCTGCTATGCGCGAAGAGCCTCGCCACTGCCAGGGCACTGCAGCGGCTTTTTTCACCCCGCGAAATCGACAAGCATTACGTAGCGTGGCTCGACGGCAACGTGGCCACCGATCACGGGCACGGCACGTTACCGCTGCGCGTGGACATTGACGACCGGCCGCGAAACATTGTTGATCCGGTGTTCGGAAAGCCTGCTGATACCGAATGGCGGGTGCTCGCGCGGGAGCGCGGAGCAGCTCTCCGGGACGCCGCATTTCACGACGATCGCGCATTTTGTCCGCACTCTCGATGCCGACATCGCAACAGTATTTGCAGGGGTGCTGGCGGTATGTGACGCGCACGGATTAACCGGCCCCGAATGTTCGCGATCGATGGGGTGTTGTTTCCGAGCCATGCGTCGAAACACCGCCGTGGAAAGTGGGCGGACTTTGCAAAGCAGGCGACCCAATTGAATGCAGCCGCGACGGCGATGTTGGCGCGGCACCGCGAAGCGGATGGCCTGCCGGTCGAATCAGATCTGGCCGCGCAAGCGGTGGCGCGCGTCGAAAAACTGGAGCGCGATGCCAAGCAGCTGCGCGACTGGTTGGCGACGCATCCCACGGATCGGCCGGGCGCAAAGGGCGCGATTCGCCAGAGCAATCGCACCGATAACGAAAGTGCGACAATGGCGACGAGCAGGGGCGTCATTCAGGGATACACGGGCGTCGCGGCCGTGGATGCGAAACATCAGATCGTCGTCGAAGCACAGGGGCATGGCACGGGCTCCGAACAAGAAGTATTGCCGCCCGTGGTGACCGCGATCCAGCCGCTGCTCACGGACGACACCCCCCTCACGGCCGATGCGGACTATCATCGTGAAGCGAATCCGCAGCACATCGCCGCGTTACAGCTCACCGCGCTCATTGCCGACCCTGCTATGCGCAAGCGTGACGAACGCTTGGCGACGCAAGCGTGGCATCAGCAAACACCCGATCCGCTGCCCAACACGACGCCCGTCAAACAGACCCCCGCTGTGTTCGAGCCGAACGATCACGTATGACGCGGACGCGCGCACGTGTGTGTGCCCTGCGGGCAAATTGCTGTATCGCAAGGGGAAACACGTGGTGACGAACGGCTTCGTGTCGGAGCAGTTTCGTGTCGGAGCAGTTTCGCGGCGCGAAGTGCGACTGTGGCCCGTGCCCGTTGCGCGCGCAGTGTCTGCGCACGCCGGACCTCACGCCCGTGCGAAATGTCGCGTTCTTTCGCGGGCCGATCGATCCGCCGGCGATCAATCAGACGGCGTTGATGAAAGCGCGGCTCGATACACCAGCGGGCCGCGCGCAGTATGCCGAGCGTTTCAGCGCTGTCGAGCCCGTGTTCGGCAATGTGCGGTACAACAAGGGGCTTGATCGGTTCACGTTGCGCGGTCGCACCAAGGTCGACGCGCCATGGAGGCTGTTTTGCCTGGTGCACAACATCGAAAAACTGGCGAACACGGGGTATGCAGCGCAAGGAAACCCCAAAAGATTTCTCGTCCCATCGCAATAGCACCAGTTTTTCCGCAACAATGGTTGAATGCACTCTTTCAAATGACGCGCGCGAATTTTCACATCGCTGCGCACCCCGGCGTTTCGCGCAAACAGGGTTTTTCTACAACCTCAACGCGCGTTGTATTCGCGAGGGACCGACCCCCGATCCATCGCGTAATTTCTGGATCTTGCGAGACGTCAGTGGCGAGGCGTATCCGATTGCTGCCCGCGCTACCTGTCGTGCGCGGCGGATGGTCCATCGGTTATATGCAGTTCAAGACGACAAATCCCGCCCGTGGTACCAATCCGTGTTCCGATATCGCGTTGTCCACAGTTGCTCGTAACTGATTTGTCATACCGCGATACGTCACCTCGCCTGCATTGTTCGTTCGGCTTGTTGGTGAGGAAGGCCTTTGGACCGACTTTGATCCTTTTCACTTCAATCGCTACCGCGCGCTCTGGTTCGGATTTGTTGAAGAAGAGAATATCGATATCGCCGACAAACTTTCCTGGCGCGTTCCGAAGTAGTACTCGCTTGAGAGCGACAGGGTCACGAGGCATTCCGTGGATTGCCGGCGCCTCGCGGATGTTGCGTCGAAACGACCTATCGCACCATCGAAGGGTGACACTCCGCGTGTGCAGTGGACGTATGCTCGGCGCTCCCCGGTCCCGTGCCGCGACGGCGACCCACGCTGACGCGCGGCGTCCGATCGGTCCCGCTGAGACCGGGCGCCCATGGGAAACGCCGTCCGGACGGCCACCGAGGCGCGGCGGCGGGCGGAGGGCAGGCCGACGGAGGCGCGCCAGCCCTCGCGTGGTCGGCAATCGCGCCGTACGGAAAGCCCTCCGCTGGCAACGCCTGGAGCCGTTCGAAAAGTTCGCCGCGCTGATCGAACGTCGCCAACGCGCACAGGGGTACGTGTATCTGCGCGCGCCTGGGAGGGCATCGCGGAGTCCTGTCAGCCGGACAACAAGGTCGCGCTCGGATTCGTCGAAGGTCTGAACAACAGGATCCGCGTGGTCCAACGCCGGTGCTACGGCATTCGCGATGAAGAGTACCTGCGACTCAAGGGGCTCACGAGTACGCTGCCCCCGCTGCCACGTGACCCAAATTCGAAAAAAGTTACCCACACGATTCCGCGAAGAGCCATATTCAAGTAGCCCTTTGGTAGACCCCCATCGCCGCGATCTGCGCGTAGTAGGATATGACCACCTTCCACCAGTTCCCACTCCGCCGCGTTAGCGTGCTCATCGCGTGCGCGCTCACATTCGCCGCATGCGGCGGTTCGTCCGCGGACGGACCCATTTCGCCACCGGTCACGCCACCGGTCACCCCGCCCGTGACGCCTGTGGCGACCAGCGTGGCCCTGATGGCGGGAGACGGGCAGTCCGGCGAACCCGGCTCGACGCTCCCGGTGCGCCCACGCGTTGTCGTGCGCGACGCCGCGGGCGCCGTCATGAGTGGAGTCACCGTGACGTTCGTAGTGGATTCCGGCGGCGGGTCGCTCGATGCGACCAGCGCCATTACGGCCAGCGATGGCACGGCCGCGAGTGGCAACTGGAAACTGGGAACGGCCGAAGGACGCAACGTGATGCGCGCGAGTGTCGGTGTGCTCCCGGCGGTCAAGTTCGCGGCGGCCGCCACCGTCGTGCCGGTGGCGTTGCCTGCACAGACCGTCGCCACAACTGGTGGGAGCGTTACCATCAATCGCGTTGGGTCGCCGGCGCATGGTGTGACGCTCACTGTGCCGGCCGGGGCATTCCCCAACGCGGTCAGCGTGACCTTGAGCTATGCGTCGAACGCAACCCTGCCACCACTCGCTGACGTCACGATTGCTTCACCGATCATCTCGGTCACCACCGATGCGCCACCGGTCTCCGACAAGCCGCTCACGCTGACGTTTCCAGTCACGGTTCCCGCGGGCCAATTCGCATTCGTCGCGATGGTCGACCCGGTTACCGGTTTTCTCGAGGTGCTGCAGACGGTGCATGCTGACGCGAGCAGCATCACGGTCATGAACAGTGTGTTGGACGAAAACATGGCGAAGGAAACCGTGGGAACCGCGCCGCTCGGCGTTCGCGTAGCTATGGGCCGGATCAGTGTGCGGAACCAGTACGTGCTGGCACTCTTCAACGCCGGCAGGCTCACCTCGCTGGTATATGACACCGGCTTCAGGCCCGGTGTTGACGATTGGGAGTTTCCGGCCGACCACTCGCCAATTCTCAGGGCATCGGATCGCACCGATTTCGGCATGGCGGTGTCGGAGCGCTACTACTTCGCCATGCAGAAGTCGCTCACGCAGGGGCCGCTGTTCAAGAAGTTTCAGGAGGCCAGGGGAGCGATCGGCAGCAACGCGGCCGGCGAGCGGTGGGTAGCGGGATTGACGAAACAGTTCGCGCAACGCTCCACGAATTTGTTTGACAGGGCGGTCACGGCTCGCGCGCAATCCGCGACCCAATACGACGCGTGGACACTGGGCACCATTGTCATGTCGTTGTATGCCTCCCAGCGTCCGCAGATCATTGCGTTGTTCAACCCGTCACTCGGGTTCTACAAAATGGTGCTGGCGTACCGGTGGGACGGCGCCTCCGGGTTGCTGTATGTCACCGACCCGAACCGGCCGGGAGATCTGACCAGCAAAGTGCAGTTTACGGCGGCGGGACTGCAGTGCCCGGACGGGTATTGCGTCGCCGTAACGGGGTTCAATCATCTCATTGGCTATCAGACACAGCTCAACGCCGAATATCCGTTGGTGGTGAACGGGACGATCAACAAGTCGCTTTTTCCCGAGGCGTTTCTGAGCTCGCACCAGACCGCGGTTCCGAACACCGTGAACCCGGGGTACGACACCGTCTTCGTGCTTCAGGATACCACGCGCTTCTGGGTGGAATGCACCGTGTGCGTTGGCCGACTTCCCTTTCCGCCAACGATCACGGCCAAACACGGCGCGTCTGGCATTCAGAGCGAACGTGTTTACAGCGAATCGGCAGGCGAATGGACGAAGTATACCAACCAAAGCACGACAGGTTTTGCCATCAACGTGCTCCCGTTCCCAGGTGCCGTGAAGAAGTTCGCCGATTTTCTGCTTGGCTTTGAAGCGCGCGCGTTGACGACCACCAGCACGGCGAACCCGGTAACCGGGTGGTTGGGATGGAAGGTGTATCGGGTGCTCCGTTTCAATCCCACCCTCACCTATCCGCGGGCGCTCCCCGGAGTTGCCGCAACATTCACGCTGGCGACCGACGGTGGGCCGACGCTGCCCTCAGACGCATCCTATGTGTTCACCTGGGGCGATGGCACACCGAATACCGTGCTGTCGTCGCGGCCGACCACCATTCAGCACACGTACGAAGCGGTGGGGTCGTATCAACTCAAGTTGAAGGTCAATCATACGACGGCGGGTGTCCCGATTGCGGAACTGACCATGCTCGTCGACGTGAAGCCCGGAAGTGTGGTGTGGCGTATCGAGACGGCCGTAATTACGTCGTCGGGACCAACGTTCACCGGCGACAAAGGCGACTCGGTACGTTACAACTTCGTTGTCAACGCACTGAACCAGCTGCGTGCCACGCCCGGTGACAACCAGGTGGTCACATGGATTGGTGCCGATACCGTAGCCGTAGTGTGGCAACAAGTTGCCGCTGGCAAGGGGGGCACGACTATTGGTTTCGACTCCACCGCGCGCCTGTTCTTCCTGGCATACGCTCCGAACAACATCGTGCGGGGGCGCATCGGCGGCGGTGTCCTGTCTGGGCGGTACAACTTCTTTGACAATCAAGATGACGGTAGCCGTGGCCCGCCGGGCCTGGAGCAAACCATCACCGCCACCATGATTCCAGGCAACCTGCTGGGCAGAATCACGATCGCTTCCTTTTTTGAAGGGATCGGGCCCACATTCACAATTCAGTTTACCGCCAAACAGATCATTCCGTAGCGGTGGGCGCGATGGGGTTCAACGAGTTCATGTTGCGCCGAGCGACGCACCGAGTTCAGTCGTACTCGGCTTCACGATACGTGATGACTGTGGACCAGCACACGCCAGCGATACGACCGATGCCCAGATATCGTGGTTCGTCTTGTACGTACCGCTGACGATCATTGTCGACCTACTTGCGTTGAGGATTCGTGAGTGCTGCGCGCTCGATGCGAATCACCGAGGCGCCCGTCGCGGACGTGTCTGCCCGCCTCATCAACCCAGGCGCCACGAACGTTGCCGGCGTCCTGTCAACACGCATCGATGCGACGAGCGTGCCGCGACGCACGTCGATCACCTCGAGGATCGCATCCGTGATTCGGTCCGCATCGATGACGGTGGGATGCTTCGCACCCACCGCCAGAGTGACGGCCGATCTCCATCGCGAGTCGGGCACGTTGAGAAACACCTCGCGCAGACGATCGGCCGCCACTTGAATGGCACCGATTTGGGGCATGGGGGCCGACATCGCCGGGCGCGGTGCAGTCCGTGGCTTTTCGCCCGGCGGAAACCATGACGCGACGCGTTCGATCCGCTTCGTGATCAGGCCCGTATCGATGTCGATCAGATCGATCATGTAACTGGATTGGTGCGCGGACCACATGCTCGAGGAGACCGAACGCGCAATGGAGCGGGCCACCGACCCGGGCACGTCCGAACGAAAAACTCCAGTTTCGGACCCGAAGGAGCGTGAGATCCGTCCATCCGGTCCGATCACATGCAGGGGGTAGCCGACGGGTTTCGCGCTTGAATGACCCAATGCGCGCCTTGCAATGACGCGCGCGAATTTTCACATCGCCGCGCACTCCGGCGGTTCGCGCAATCGGGTTTTTTCTACAACCTCAACGCCCGCTTGTGCTGTGGCCGGTCAAATAGACTGCGGCGGCCCTGCTGCCGCTTCCGAAACGCGGCCATCTGCACCAAGCGCCGTTAGGCAGCGCCCCACCTCGCGCGGTTCGGCGATCGC
>Ga0105047_10006371_pt1 | contig 20042 bp, 14 predicted proteins | sample MAT04_FD_78384 | JGI IMG/M metagenome (GOLD analysis project Ga0105047, IMG submission 78384) | Freshwater microbial communities from Lake Fryxell liftoff mats and glacier meltwater in Antarctica - MAT-04 (megahit assembly) | ecosystem: Environmental > Aquatic > Freshwater > Ice > Liftoff...
CGTCAGCCCCTCGAAGAAGGGCGGCAGCGCGATGTAGCTCGACGCCGGATCCCAGGCATAGCGATCGCCTTCCGGCACGGGCAGCGCGCGCCATCGCTCGTCGCCCTCGAACACGCTGGCATAGGTGGCCCGGAACAGGTCTGGTGTCACGGCCTCGCTGATGGCCGCGCGGACGTCCTCGAGGCGGGGCCAGATGTCCGACAGGAAGACGGGTGCGCCGTCCTGGTCGTGTCCCAGGGCCTCGGTGGTCAGGTCGATATCGACCCGGCCCGCGAGCGCATATGCCACGACCAGCGGCGGTGATGCCAGGTAGCTGGCCCGAACCTGGGGATGGATACGCCCCTCGAAGTTGCGGTTGCCCGAGAGGACCGCCGCGACCACCAACTCGTGCTGGTCGATCGCCTCTGCCACGGGGGCGTCGAGCGGTCCGCTGTTGCCGATGCACGTCGTGCAGCCGTAGCCCACGAGATCGAAGCCGAGCGCAGCGAGCGGGGACATCAGACCGGCACGCTCGAGGTATTCCGTCACGGCCCGTGACCCGGGTGCGAGGCTGGTCTTGACCGTGGGGCCGACCGTCAGACCGCGAGCGACGGCGTTGCGGGCCAGCAGTCCGGCGCCCACCATCACGGTCGGGTTGGATGTGTTGGTGCAGCTGGTGATCGCCGCGATGGCCACGGAACCGGTCCGGATGGTGGCGGACGCGCCGTCTGCGGTCACGGTCACGGGCGTGTAGAACGGGGCACCGGGGTGTGGCGCGGGCGCGACGGCAGGCGAGGCGAGTGCGGGGGTGCCCGCCACCTCCACCGGGTCGGCGGCCACGAATGAGGGCGGATCGCTTGCCGGGAACGAATCCTGGGACGCCTCCTCCACCTCGGTGATGACAGGCGCCGCGGGCTCGGCGTCCCCCCTGAGGTCGGACGGGAAGGTGCCCCTGAAGCTGCTCTTGAGATCGGCGACGAGGACCCGGTCCTGTGGCCGACGCGGCCCCGCGACGCTGGGCTCGACGCTCGACAGGTCGAGCTCGAGGGTCTCATCGAAGTCGGGACCGGCACCCGGCCAGCGCCACAGGCCCTGCTCCTTGGTGTACGCCTCGACGAGGCGGACGAGGTCCTCATCGCGGCCCGTGAGCCGCAGATAGGCGAGCGTCTCGTCGTCGACCGGGAACAGGGCGGTGGTGGCGCCGTACTCAGGCGACATGTTGGAGATGGTGGCCCGGTCGGCGAGCGCCAGCGAGGCCAGGCCGTCCCCGGCGAACTCCACGAACGCACCCACGACGCCGTGCTTGCGCAGCATCTGGCTGATGACCAGCACCAGGTCCGTGGCGGTACTGCCACTCGGTAGCTCGCCATGGAGCCGGACGCCGACGACCTTGGGCAGCGGCTGGTAGAGCGGTTGGCCCAGCAGCACCGCCTCCGCCTCGATGCCGCCGACGCCGTAGCCCAGGACTCCCAGGCCGCTGATCATGGTCGTGTGGGAGTCGGTGCCCACGAGCGTGTCCGGGAAGGCCTGTGTCTCGCCATCCACGTCGCGCAACTGCACGACACGGGCCAGGAACTCCAGGTTGACCTGGTGCACGATGCCAGTGCCGGGTGGCACGACGCGCAGGTCTGTGAACGCGGTCTGTGCCCAGCGCAGCAGCTGGTAGCGCTCGGTGTTGCGCTCGTACTCCCGGTCGACATTGAACGCGTAGGCACCCGCGGTGCCGTACTGGTCCACCTGCACGGAGTGGTCGATGACCAGGTCCGCGGGCACCAGGGGATTGATGCGTGCGGGATCGCCGCCCAAGGCTGCCATCGCATCCCGCATCGCGGCGAGGTCCACGATCGCGGGCACGCCCGTGAAGTCCTGGAGGATCACCCGGGCGGGCAGGAAGGGGACCTCGGCCTCGCCGGCGCCACCAGGTCGCCATGCCGCGAGGGTCCGGACATCTGCCTCCGTGACCACGTCGCCACCGGCGTGTCGGAGGACATTCTCAAGCAGTATCTTGACCGTCATCGGCGCCCGGTCCAGGTCCGCGAGACCGGCCCGGTCGAGTCGATGGATGACGAGGTCCCGCTCGCCGACGCGCAACGTGGCGCGTGCCGAGAACGGGTCGGGGTGGGAACGAGTCTGCATCGCTGGGGCCTCCACGAGTCCTCGCCATGGGACGAGGCTGGGTCGGCACCTGACGGGTGTGCCCGTCTCGGGTCGAGTTCAGTTGACGGTCCGATGATACACCCGCGAAATGCCCGGTCTGGATGGCCGACGTGCGTCGCGAGACCCGACTGTGCGTGCCATGCTCACGGCTCATGGACGATGACAGCCTCGCCAGCGACCAGGGTCCGTCGCGCTCCGGGCGGCCGCGACTGGGCATCGTGGGTGCTGGACGCGTTGGTACGGCGCTCGGGGTCGCGTTCGACCGGGCGGCCTGGCCGGTGGTGGCTGTGGCCAGTCGTGACGCGGCCCGACGGGCTCGTTTCCACTCGCTCGTCCCGGGCGTGGTGGAGGTTTCCGCCCCAATGGACCTCGTCGGGCTCGTGGACTTGGTGTTCGTGACGGTCCCGGACGATGCCATCGGTGACGTGGCTGCCTCGATCCAGCTGCGGCCCGGTCAGGGCATCGTGCACACCAGCGGCGCGCTGTCGGCGGTCATCCTGGCGCCGGCCGTGGTGGCTGGCGCAGATGCGGCCAGCTTCCACCCCCTGGTGCCGTTCGCAGAGCTGGGCCGTGCCATCAAGGCACTCAGCGGTGCCACCATCGTGCTGGAGGGCGACCCGTCGTTGTTGCCCACCCTGACCCAGTTGTCGATGGACCTGGGCGCCCGGCCCATCGAGATCACGTCCGCGGGCAAGGCCGCGCACCATGCCGCGTCCGTACTCGCAGGCGGTGGCATCGTGGCGCTCCTGGATGCAGTGGCGGCACTCGGCAGGCGCGCCGGCCTCGACGAACACCACTCGCTCGAGGTGTATGGGCCGCTCATCCGTCTCGCGCTGGGCAACGCGGAGGCGCTGGGCATCAGCACAGCGCTGACAGGCCCCTTCGTCCGGGGGGACGCGCGCACCGTGGGGCTCCACCTCGATGCCATCGAGCGCCTGGCGCCCGATGTCCGCCAGCTGTACGTCGCTGCCGCGGATCGCCAGGTCACCATCGCGGCCGACCGTGGCGATCTGGACGAGGCAGCGGCCGCCACGCTCCGGGATGTCCTCGAGCGATGATCGGACGGCATCCCGGCATCCGACCGGGTAACATCGGGGTCATGCAGCACGAGGTCAGCGCGTTCCACGGCACCAGCACCAGGACGCGGTTCGTGTTGCCGGGTAACCAGCATCGAGGTCCCCGCTCGGGGCTCCTGCGCGTCTTCCGGACCCCCAGCGTCCAGGCGCCCGCAGTTCGCGCAGCGGCCAGTCGGGAGCCGGTGCGAGCCATTCGGTCAGCGACCCGAGGCGCCCACCATCCGTCGACCGCGGAGCGCGTGAGCGGCATCCTCGCGGCTCCTGCCGCGCCGGTGGTCTGGAGCCCACCACGCCCGTGGGTCAACCGTCCCCGCGGCTCCGCAACGACACCATGGCGGGGCTGAACGAACCAGCTCGGAAGCGGATGCCGGGCGCGCGAGCCACGTCCGCGGGCGGCGTGGTGCTGCGGCACGGCGGCAGCGGACCGGAGCTCGTGCTCGGCAGGCGCCGCAGGGAGCGCGACAGCGTCACGTGGTCGCTGCCCAAAGGCACGCCGGATGGCGACGAGACCATCGAGCAGACGGCGTTGCGCGAGGTCGAGGAGGAGACCGGACTCCAGGTGCGCATCCTGGCGCCGGTCGGCCCCATCGAGTACTGGTTCATCCAGCAGGGCACGCGTATCCACAAGACCGTGCACTACTACCTGATGGAGCCCGTTGGCGGTGATCTGGCGCTCCACGACCATGAATTCGACGAGGTCCGCTGGGTATCTGTCACGGACGCGGAGGGCCTCATGAGCTTCCCCACCGAGCGGGCGGTCGTTGCGCGCGCCCTGCCCCTGTCCACGGGCATCTGAACGGGGTGTCACCACTCCGTCAGACGCCGCTGCATGCGGCACACCTGGCGCTTGGCGCCCGGCTCATCGACTTCGGTGGCTGGGCGATGCCGGTGCAGTACCGGGGCATCCTCGACGAGCACGCACAGGTGCGCCGGGCCGCGGGACTGTTCGACCTGTCGCATATGGGTGAGCTGTGGGTCGATGGCCCGGGCGCGGCGGATGGCCTGGCCTACGCCCTGGTCAGTGACCCGCGGACGCTCGCTGTCGGTCGAGCGCACTACTCCATGATCTGCGAGCCGGATGGCGGCATCATCGACGACCTCATCGTCTACCGCGTCACCCCGGAACGATTCCTGGTGGTGCCCAACGCGACCAACGCGGAGATCGTGTCCGCAACGGTCGCGGAACGACTGGCCGGCTTCGACGCCACCCTCGATGACGCGTCCGAGCGGACCGCCCTCATCGCGGTCCAGGGACCGCTCGCACGCCAGATCCTGGCGCCGCTCACGGACGTGGCGCTGGAGGCGCTCAAGTACTACTCCCTGGGTGAGGGCAACGTGGCCGGCGCGTCGGCATGGGTCGCTCGGACCGGCTACACCGGCGAGGACGGCTTCGAGGTCTTCGTGGCCAACGGGGATGCACAGGCAGTCTGGGACGCCCTCCTGGCACGCTCCACCGACGGCGAACTGCTGCCCTGCGGCCTGGGTGCCCGGGACACGCTCCGGCTGGAGGCGGGTATGCCCCTCTATGGCAACGAGCTCGACCGCGACTGCACCCCGGCGGAGGCAGGGCTGGGACGCGTGGTGAAGCTGGAGAAGCCGGGGGACTTCGTGGGCAAGGCCGCGCTGGTCGCCGCCACGGCGGCGGGACCCCGCAAGGTGCTGGTGGGTCTGACGCTCCGTGACCCGGGCATCGCCCGTCACGGCTACCCGGTGTACCTCGACCCAGCGGCCGAGGTGCCGGCCGGCGTCATCACCAGCGGCAGCCTCTCGCCGACGCTCGGGACGGCCATCGCGATGGCATGGCTGCCGCCCGGTTCGTCATCAGTGGGTACCATCGTGGACATCGGCATCCGCAGCTCGCGGGTCGCGGCGGCGGTCGTCGCGTTGCCGTTCTATCGCCGCCCGGGCTAGAGCCGCGCGGGCGTGCCCGCCGTAGCAGCATGTGATCCGGGCCACCGGATCAAATCGCGACAACAGGGGGAATCGACGCGTGGACGTCCCGGCAGGCCTGCGCTACAGCGACGATCACGAGTGGTTGCGCGCCGATGGTGCCGACGGCATCGTGGGCATCACTCGCTACGCTGCGGATGAGCTGGGCGATGTCGTCTTCGTGGAGCTGCCCAAGGTCGGCCGCTCGCTGACCCGTGGCGAGACGTTCGGGGTCATCGAGTCGGTCAAGACCGCAAGCGACCTGTATGCCCCCGTGGCCGGCGAGGTCATCGAGGTGAATGGCGCCCTGGCCGGTGCGCCGGACCTCATCAATACCGATCCGTACGCTGCGGGCTGGATCATCCGGTTGCGGCTCACCGAGCCCGCGGAGGCGGGATTGCTCAAGGACGCCGACGCCTACCGCGCACTCATCGGCGGCTGATCCGATGGCGTACCAACCACATACGCCGTCGGACCGAGCCCGGATGCTCGGCGCCCTGGGTATCGAGTCGGTCGAGGCCCTGTTCGAGGACATCCCCGCGAGCGTTCGCGCGACGGGCATCGACCTGCCGCCAGGCGAACCCGAGCTGGTCCTCCAGCGACGCATGTCCGGGCTGGCGGCCCGGAACCGGGTCGACCTCGCCTCCTTCCTGGGGGCCGGGGTGTACCACCATCACCTGCCGACGACCGTGGACACCATCCTGTCCCGGGGCGAGTTCGCGAGCGCCTACACGCCGTACCAGCCGGAGATCTCGCAGGGCACGCTCCAGACGATCTACGAATACCAGTCGATGCTTGCGGAGCTGACCGGCCTGCCGGTCGTGTCCGCGTCCCACTACGACGGCGCTGCGGCGACCGCCGAGGCGGCGCTCATGACCATCCGGGCGACCGGCCGTGACCGGGTGCTGGCCAGCCGTGCCATCCACCGTCACTACCTCGAGACCACCCAGACCTATTTCTCGGACGGGCGGCACTCCCTCGAGGAACTGCCCACGCTGCCGGATGGCACGACCGACCTGGACGCCCTGGAGGCGGCCCTGGCGGACCTCCATCGTCCCGTCGCGGGCGTCCTGCTGGGACAGCCGAACGCGTTCGGGGTGCTGGAGCCGATGGCCCGTGCGGTGACCCTGGCCCACGCCGCCGGCGCCCTGTTCGTGGCCGTGGTGGAACCGGTGAGCCTCGCGGTCCTGGCATCACCGGGTGAGATCGGGGCCGATATCGCCGTCGGGGAGGGGCAGCCGCTAGGCATCGCGCCCCAATACGGCGGGCCATACCTGGGCATCCTCGCGGCCACCCAGGAGCTCACCCGCCAGGTGCCGGGCCGCCTAGTCGGCCGGACGCTGGACGTCGATGGTCGACGCGCGTTCGTGATGACGCTGCGTGCACGCGAGCAGGACATCCGGCGGGATCGCGCCGCCAGCAACATCTGCACCAACCAGGCGCTGTGCGCCCTGGCGGCCACCGTGTACCTCGCCACCATCGGTCCCCACGGCCTCCGGGATGTGGCGGCCAGCGGTGCCGCGAATGCCCGGCGCCTCGAGTCGGCGCTTGCCGCCGTTGGCGTGCGGCGGGTCCACAGCGGGGCCTATCTCAACGAGTTCGCGGTCCGAGTACCGGATGCTGCAGCGGTCCACGCTGCGCTCCTCGACGAGGGTGTCCTGGCGGGGCTGCCGCTCGTGCGCTGGTATCCGGATGATCCAGCGCTGACGGACGCGCTGCTGGTGTGCGCGACGGAGGTCACCACGGACGCGGACATCGAACGTTTCGCGGGTGCTGTCGCGACCCGAATGGCGGTGGCGGCATGACCACGCTCCAGGCACGACCTACGGATGTGGGATTGTCCGAGCGGGACACGCCGGAGGGCAGCCTTGGGCCCCGACGGGCCGTCGGCGCGTCCCTCCAGCCCACGCTCGCGGAGCTGTCGGTGCCCGGGCGGCACAGCGACCAGGTGCCGCACCCGCCCGCGGACGCCCTCGCGGGCATCCCTGCTGACCAGTTGCGTGGCTCGGCACTGGGGTTGCCGGAAGTGTCGGAACCCCAGGTCATCCGGCACTTCACCAACCTGTCGCATCTCAACTACTCCGTGGATGGTGGCTTCTATCCGCTCGGTTCCTGCACCATGAAGCACAACCCCCGGGTCAACGAGTGGTCAGCTCGCTTGCCCGGATTCGCGAACCTCCACCCACTGGCGCCCGACGCGCTCGCGCAGGGCTCGCTACAGCTCCTCTGGGAGCTCCAGGGGATGCTGTCGGAGATCGCGGGCATGCATGCCACCACGCTCCAGCCTGCGGCCGGTGCCCATGGCGAGCTGACCGGCATCCTGCTCATCCGTGCCTACCACCACAGCCGCGGCGACACGGCCCGCGACGAGGTCATCGTGCCCGACTCGTCCCACGGCACGAACCCCGCGACCGCGTCCATGGCCGGCTTCAAGACCGTGACCGTGAAGTCGGCGCCGGATGGCGGCGTGGACCTGGATGCGCTGCGCGCCGCGCTGGGACCCAGGACCGCGGCCGTGATGCTCACCAATCCGTCCACGCTTGGCCTGTTCGAGCGGCGCATCGTGGAGCTGCTGGATGCGACCCATGCCGCGGGCGCATTGGCGTACATGGATGGCGCCAACATGAACGCCATCCTCGGCCGGTTCAAGCCCGGCGCAGCCGGCTTCGACGTGATGCACTTCAACCTGCACAAGACCTTCTCCACGCCCCACGGCGGCGGGGGACCCGGCGCCGGACCTGTCGCCGTCAACGAGCTGCTGGCACCCTTCCTGCCGGGGCCGTTGGCGATGCGTGGCGCGGATGGCTCGTTCCGGCTGGAGGTCACCGGTGCGCGCCCGACGTCGATCGGCCGGATGCGTGCCTACCAGGGCAGCGTTGGGGTGCTGGTGCGTGCGTATGCCTATATCAGGACACACGGCGGCGCGGGTCTGCGGCTCGTGAGCGATGATGCCGTGCTCGCTGCCAACTATCTCCGGCAGCGTGTCGGTGAGGCGTACGAGCTGCCCTTCCCGGGGCCCTGCAAGCACGAGTTCGTGGCCACGGCCAAGCCGCTCCGCGAGGCGACCGGGGTGCGCACCCTGGATGTCGCCAAGCGGCTCATCGACCATGGCTTCCACCCGCCCACCATCTACTTCCCGCTGCTCGTGGAAGAGTGTCTGCTCATCGAGCCGACCGAGACGGAGACGCTGGAGGACCTCGATGCGTTCGCCGACGCACTCCTGGCGGTCCACAGGGAGGCCCACGAACGCCCGGACCTGCTCCATGGGGCGCCCCTGACCACGCCCGTACGACGCCTGGACGAGGCGACGGCGGCGCGTCACCCGGAGCTCAAGTGGCGACCCATGACGGGGGCCCAGACGCCCTGCCCGCAATGACCGGGTCAGGCCGGTCCGGCACGACGCGACATCACGCGCTGGCCAGGCTTGCCGCGACCTTGGTCGTGGTGGGGTCCATCGTCAGCGGCTGCCTCTCGCTGGACGAGCCCTCGCCGACACCCCCCACCGTGGAGACGCCGCCACCGACCATGGCGCCCAGCGAGTCGCCGCGCGACCCGGCTGCCCTCACGGTCGCCGTCCCCACGTACCCCGCACAACTCCTGCCGCCGGCATCGGACGAGTCGTCGGAGCTGCTGCTCAGCCTGCTGTACGACCCGTTGTATCGGCTGGATGAGCAGCTCGTGCCCCGTCCGAAGCTTGCCGCTGACCTGCCACGAGTCTCCGAGGATGGCCTCACCTGGACCATCGACCTGGCCCCCGGCGACCTGCGTTTCAGCGATGGCCGACCGGTGACCGCCACGGATGTGGTGGGCTCGCTGAAGATCGCCCGGTCGCCCACGTGCAGCCTGGGCCGGGAGCTGTGCGCCACCGCGCTCGACGTCCTGGAGTCCGTGGAGGAGGTGGATGACCGCCAGGTCCAGCTGACACTCACGGAGCCGTACGCCCCGTTCCTGGCCGAGGTCCTGGCGCAGCTGCCGATCCTCGACGACAAGGCCCTCGAGGCGGGTGCCTCGGGCATCGTGCGGGGCGCCTCGGGCACCGCCGCGAGCGCACCTGACAAGCTGGTGACAGACGTCTACAAGGCCGTCGGCTCCGATGCCTGCCTCGTGGCGCAGCCACCCACCGGTTGCGACCTGTCCGATCACACGCCGGACCTGGAGCGGCTGCTGACCAGGGCCGGGCTTGACCTGCCGTCGCGCGACGCGTTCACCAATGACACCGGCCAGGTGGATGAGGCGGCCTACGCCAATGAGCTGCTGGACCGGGTCGCCTCCCTGGGCCAGGTGCTGTCCCGGAGCGGCACCGACCGGCTGGCGGCGGCGCTGCCGTTGTTGGACCTGTCCGCCAGGCCACTCGGCAGCGGTGCGTATCGCATCAGCCGCTTGGACCCCGGCGTATCGGTGGAGCTGGAAGCGGTGCCCGATCACCTGCCTGCGGCGGCGACGATCCCGCGGGTCAGCCTGAAGGTCATCGCCGATCCGGCGGTCGCCGCGACGCGCCTGCTGTCCGGTGACGTGGACTGGGTGCTGCAGACCGACCAGGAGCAGGCGGCCACGATCGATGCCGCGCCCGGCGTGCGGGCTGGCCTCCGGGCACTACCGGGGCAGTGGACGCTGCTCTTCAACACGCGTCGGGGTCGGCTGTACGCCGACACGAGGGTGCGCCGAGCATTCGCGGCGTGCGTGGATCGAGGCGCGCTCATCGCCCAGGTCGGTAGCGGCGAAGCCATCGCTGCCACGACGCCCCTCGCGCCCGATTCCTGGGGCATGGATCCCGTCCCGGATGCTGCCCGCGATGTGGACGGTGCGAACCAGCTCCTCGACGCGGCCGGCTGGGTCCGTGGCAGCGACGGTATCCGGGTCCGTGAGGGCACCCGACTGTCATCCTCGATCGCGGTCCGCGCCAGCCAGGCGAGCCTGCTCGCGTTCGGCCACTCCGTGGCGACCGAGCTGCTGGACTGCGGCATCGAGCTCCAGGTCCAGGAGCTGGACCTCACCGGCGACTCCCTGTTCGAGCAGCTGCGCTGGCCCAACGACTTCGACACGCTGCTCACGATGCGCGCCCTGGGCGCCGACCCAGATGCCGACCTCCAGGCGTTCGAGAGCAGCCATGCGACGAACGCGGACCAGGAGGTGGATGCCAACCCGGGTGGCTATCGGTCGTCCACCGCTGACCAGCTCATCCGGAGAGCGCGTGAGACGGCCGACCAGGCGCGCCGGACGGACCTGTATGGACGGTTGCAGGGTCTCCTGACACGGGACGTGCCCGCGTGGCCCATCTGGTACGACACGGAGTGGTCCGCCATCTCGGAGCGGGTCCGGGGACCGGCTGGTCCCATCGACCCCAGCGTGCCCCGCTTCGCATGGGACATCGCGTCCTGGTCACTCCTGGACGGCACCCCCTGACGGCATGCCCTGCCGTGGTCCAATGGATCATGCGAGCCTTGGCCGAATGATCGTACGACCGTGGATCGCGTGATCATGCGACCCTCGATCGACTGATCATGCGCGCGTTGCAAGCACGTGCCAGATGCCGTGGCACGCTTGACAGTCGGGATCGAGCCGCTGCTATGATGCCCCGACTTGTGGCCCGTTTCCGTGGGAGCCACGCGCTTCGGAGCGCGTGTTCGGAAGGGGGACCGTCGGGTGACTGCGCGATCCGAGGCCTTGAAGTGCCCCGGACGCGAACATGGAGGAAGGACGTCGAATGACTCCTGTACAGCGGCGCGGCATGACCGTGCTCGCCACGCTCACGCTCGCCACCACCGCCCTTGGCGGTTCCGTGGCAGCCCAGAGCCCCAGTGCGGCTCCGGACGCGAGCATGGCGGCGGCCAGCGGGCCGAACCTGTTCAACACCACGTACCCGGAAAGATTCGTGGCTCCAGCCGATGGGCAGACGGGCGGTACGCTCATCTTCGCCGACTGGCAGGAAGCGACCCTGTTCAACCCCTACTACTTCAACCAGGTCACCGAGGCGAACGTCACCACGGCCACCCAAGCCGGCCTGATCACGTCGACGGATGACTTCAAGTACGCGCCGGACCTCGCTGTGTCCATCCCGACCACCGACAACGGTGGCGTGGTCACGAACGCGGACGGCACCATCACCATCACCTGGACGCTGCGCGAGGGCCTCAAGTGGTCGGACGGCACGCCCCTGGCGTGCGACGACTACTCGTTCACCAACGACTGGATCATCGACGCTGCCAACACGGGCCTGCCCGCAGGCAAGACCGGCTACCTGACTGATGCCGGCCTCGCCGCCTACGGCGCCAGCGGCGTGGTCAACCCCGCGGACATCAACCTGACGGTGGCCTGCCCGTCCGCGACCGAGATGGTGTGGACGCTGGCGGAGCCCTACGCGGGCTACCTCACGCTCCTCCCCGTGCCGCTGCAGCGTGCATACAACTCCCAGTTCACCATCGCTGACATGATCACCGGCAAGGGCTGGTCCGCCTCGGAAGTGGCCGCGGCGCCCATCTCCGGTCCCTTCAAGTACGGCACCGTGACCCCCGGTCAGCAGCTGGACCTCGTGCGCAACGAGAGCTACGCCGACAACCTGACCGGCAAGCCGGCGTTCCTGGATGGCGTCACCTTCAAGTGGTATGGCGATGCGGACACGATGATCGCTGCCTACCAGGGTGCCAACCCCGAGTACGACGTCGCCACGGACCTCACCGATGCCGACATCCCCAAGCTTGACGGTCTGGACAAGGTCCTCGCGATCGACGCGCTGACCTATGAGTTCCTGCGCCCCAACTGGGACCCGGACCACTGCTCGCTGCTGCTGCAGCCGGCGCGCAACGGTGCCTGCCCGGCATCTGACCCGGCCATCCGCGAGGCGCTCAAGTACGCCATCGACAAGCAGGCCATCAACGTGCGCCTGCTGGGTGGCAACGCCGCCATCGCCCAGACCAACACCTCGCCCAACGCCTGGTTCTACGTGGCCCCCACGACCGCGGATGCCCAGGACCAGGCGAGGGCATCCGCTGTCCTCGCAGCCGCTGGCTGGGTCGCAGACCCGAACACCGGCTTCCTGTTCAAGAACGTCGACGGCGACTTCACCTGTGACAATGACCCTGACGGCGCCGCTCAGACCGGCGATCCTGCCACTGCCTGCGGTGCATTCCCCGCAGCGGACGACGGGAGCTTCCCGTCGTCATCCATCAAGGACTACACCAAGGGCGACTACGACGCCAAGATCGAACTCTGCACCACGACCCGCCAGCTGCGCCAGGACACCCTGGCCATGGTCGCCGGGTTCCTCAACCAGGTGGGCATCCAGGCGGTCATCTCGCCCGTGAGCCCGAGTGACATCTTCGCGGCCTACAACGAGTCCACGGACCAAACCGCGTGCGCCCTATCCCGCGGCAACTTCGACGTCGCCGAGCACGCGTTCTCCGTGCCGCTCGATCCGCTGTCGAACTACCCCGTCTATTCCTCCAACCAGTTCCCGCCCATGGGCGCCAACGATGCCAAGGTCAACGACCCGGACATCGACGCAGCCCTGAACGCGGTGAAGACGACCATCGACTTCAAGACCGTGCTCGACAGCATGGCCACCTTCCAGCAGATCTACCAGGACAAGACCGTCGAGGTCCCCCTGTACTTCCGCAAGGAGGTCTACCTCCAGAGCCCCGCGCTGCAGAACTTCACCGGCAACCCGACTTCGACGGGCCCGCTGTGGAACGCCCAGCACTGGTTCTTCGGACAGTAGTCGCGGTCTGACGGTCGGCGACGTCATGGCGTCGCCGACACGACGACCGATGCACGGTCGGGGCGCCCTCCGGGGCGCCCCGACCGTCACTACATGCGCCCCATGACCACTACCCCGCAGCCCACGAACGACCTCGGGGGTCTCTGACCACCCCATGGGCACGTATATCCTCCGGCGCCTGCTGCAGGCGATCCCGGTGCTGTTCGGGATCACCATCGTGGTGTATGGGATCCTGCTGGCCGCGCCCGGCGGCCCCACCGCGCGATTCGCCAACAATCCGCGCGTGACCGCGGCGGACCGGGAGAAGTTCAAGAAGGCCTGGGGCCTGGACCAGCCGATCCCGATCCAGTACTGCCGCTGGATGGGCTTCTGCAACCCCAACGTCGACGGTTACAGCCTGACTATGTTCGTCAGTGACCAGGGAGTGCCGCAGTTCCTGCCGGCCGGCCTGGGCGGCGGCGACAACGGGGTCATCCACGGCGACTTCGGGATCTCCATCGAGACCGGCGAGCCCGTCTCGGTGCGCATCCAGCGGGCCATCGTGCCCACGCTCATCCTCGCGGGCACCGCACTCGTGCTGTGGCTGACGCTGGCCATCTTCATCGGTGTGGTCGCGGCCGTGAAACGCGGCGGCGTCTTCGACAACGTATCCACGGTGTTCTCGTACGTTGGCTACGCGATCCCGACGTTCTGGCTGGGCCTGATGCTCATCTATTTCTTCGCCGGACCGGGTCTCGACATATTCCCGGCGTCCGGCATGACCGATACGCGCAAGTTCCCGGCATTCGGCACGGACGCCTACTGGACCAAGTTCCTGGCCCAGCCGGTCGCGGCGTTGACGGACCTTGGACGGCACCTGGTGCTGCCGGTCGTGACGCTCGTCGTGGTCAATATCGCGGGTGACAGCCGGTTCGTGCGTGCCAGCATGCTGGAGTCGCTCAACCAGGACTACGTGCGCACCGCGCGAGCCAAGGGCCTGTCCCAGCGCGTCGTCACGTTCCGGCATGCGCTGCGGAACGCCATGCTGCCGGTGGTCACCAACATCGGCCTCGAGATCCCGTTCCTGCTGACTGGTGCCATCGTGACCGAGACCATCTTCAGCTGGCCCGGGGTGGGTCGCCTGACGATCACGGCGACCAACAGCTTCGACTACCCAACGCTGATGGGTCTGCTGCTCATCGCCGCTGTGGCGACGGTCATCGCGAACCTCATCGCAGACGTCACGTACGCGGTCATCGACCCGCGTATCAAGTACTGAGAGCGAGCCCATGGCGACACGCAAGCAGACCCCGGTCGTGGCAGCCGTCCCCGTCGCTGCCGGCGATGCCGACCTCCGGCTGGCGGAGGCGGAAGGCGTCGTCGACTACGACGTCAACCTCCAGTCGCTCGGCCAGTGGCAGCTGGCCTGGAAGAAGTTCCGTCGCTCCCGGATGGCGCTGCTGGGCGTCGCGATGCTGGCCGGGCTGGTGGGCATGGCCATCTTCGTGCCCCTGTTCCCGGGCATGCAGTTCGACTTCTACGCGGTGCCCAACCCGGACGTCATCACCTATGCGGGCCGTCCACCGTCCCTCCAGCACATCTTCGGTGAGACCGGTGGCCTCCAGCGGGATGTCTTCCAGCTGGTCGCCAATGGCGCTCGACTGTCACTATTCGTCGGCTTCATGGCGATGTTCATCGCGGTCTTCCTGGGCACCATCGTGGGCGCCTTCGCGGGCTACTTCGGCGGCTTCGCGGACAACGTCCTGATGCGCATCGTGGACGTGTTCCTGTCGCTGCCGCTGCTGTTCGTGATCCTCGTCGCGAGCCGCTTCTTCGGCAACGGCAATCCGCTGCTCATCGTCATCATCTTCGGCCTGTTTAGCTGGATGGGCGTCTCGCGCCTTGTCCGCAGCCTGTTCCTGTCCCTGCGGGAGCAGGACTTCGTGGAGGCCGCCCGGGCGGTCGGCGTATCGGACAAGCGCATCGCGTTCCGGCACATCCTGCCCAACGCGCTGAGCCCCATCATCGTGGTCGCCAGCCTCACGGTGGCGGGCATCATCATCGCGGAGTCGTTCGTGAGCTACCTGGGTTTCGGCATCAGCACCCTGACGCCGACGTGGGGCAACATCCTCAGCAACGCGCTCACGTTCATCCCCCAGGGCAACTGGTGGTGGCCGTTCTTCCCGGGGTTGTTCATCGTGCTCACGGTGCTCTCCGTCAACTTCATCGGCGATGGTCTCCGCGACGCCCTCGATCCGCGGACCCGGGCATGACCGAGGTCACCGCGCCCGCCAGCCCGCGCGCCGTGGCGCCCGGTACGCCGGTGGCATCCGTGCCGCCGGCTCCGGACGTGCTCCTGGAGCTACGCGGCCTGCGCACCGAGTTCCGGACCATGGATGGCATCGTGCGGGCCGTGGACGGCGTCGACTATGCCGTGCGAGTGGGCAAGTCCCTGGGCGTCGTTGGCGAGTCCGGTTCGGGCAAGAGCGTCACGGCGCTGACCGTGATGCGGCTGCTGGAATCGAACGCCACCACCACCGGCGAGGTCTGGTTCGGCGGTCGCGAGCTGCTCGGCATGTCCGGCCATGACATCGAGGCCCTGCGGGGCAGCGAGATGGCGATGATCTTCCAGGAGCCGCTGACCAGTCTGAACCCGGTGTTCACGGTGGGCGACCAGATCGCGGAGCAGGTGCGCCGCCACAAGAAGGTGAGCAAGAAGGAGGCCTGGGGCCAGGCCATCGAGGCGATCCGCCTGGTCGGCATCCCCAGCCCGGAGCGGCGTGTCAAGCAGTACCCGCACGAACTCTCGGGTGGCATGCGCCAGCGCGTCATGATCGCCATGGCTCTCTCGTGCGAGCCCAAGCTGCTCATCGCGGACGAGCCCACGACTGCGCTCGATGTGACCATCCAGGCCCAGATCCTGGAGCTGCTCAAGGAGATCCAGGCGCGCACGGGCTCGGCGCTGCTGCTCATCACCCATGACCTGGGCGTGGTCGCCGAGATGGTGGACGAGGTCGTCGTCATGTATGGCGGTCAGGTCGTGGAGCGAGGCCCCGTGGAGGAGGTGCTCATCCGCCCTTCGGCGCCGTATACCGTGGGGCTCATCGAGTCCATCCCGTCGGTCGAGAAGCGCGGTGGACGCCTCCACGCCATCAAGGGTGTCGTCGCGAACCCGTTCAACCTGCCACCGGCGTGCCGGTTCGAGCCGCGATGTCCATATGCCTGGGAGCTGTGTCGGACGGAGGCGCCACCACTCGTGCAGATCAGCGACAGCCAGGTGGCGCGCTGTCATCTCCACACACCCGCGGGTGCCGATCGGCGCCCCGGGCTCGAGATGGACCGCGCCCGCCTCATCGCCAGTGAGCCGGGTCCCGTGGCGGTCCGCCCGTGACCGAGCCGCTGGTCGGCGTGGCCTCCGACGACCTGCCGCCGATGTCCCCGGAGGAGGCGGTCGAGATCGTGGAGGAGCAGCAGCGCGAGGAGCAGCTGGTCCACGCCTTGCCCGACGAGTGGATCAAGGCCGACGTGCCCGAGGGAGCGCCGCTGCTCCAGGTCACGGGCCTCAAGAAGCACTTCCCGATCATGGGTGGATTCCTGCGAAAGCGCATCGGCACCGTGTATGCCGTCGACGGCGTCGATTTCGATGTGCGCAAGGGCGAGATCTTCAGCATCGTCGGCGAGTCTGGGTGCGGCAAATCCACCCTGGGCCGCACGGTGCTCCAGCTGCTCAAGCCGACCGAGGGGAAGGTCACCTTCGCGGGCGAGGACATCACCGGCTGGAACAACACCCGGATGCGGCCATACCGGAAGCGGATGCAGATCATCTTCCAGGACCCGTTCGGGTCGCTCAACCCCCGGATGCCTGTCAGCGACATCATCGGCGAGGGCCTGATGGCACAGGGTGTCAGGGACGGCAAGGTGCGCACCGAGCGCACCGAGAGCGCCCTGGAAGCGGTGGGGCTGCGACGCTCGTACACCCGACGCTTTCCCCACGAGTTCTCGGGTGGCCAGCGCCAGCGCATCGGGATCGCGCGCGCTCTGGCCCTGGAGCCGGAGTTCATCGTGTGCGATGAGCCGGTGTCCGCGCTGGACGTGTCCATCCAGTCCCAGATACTCAACCTGCTGCTGGACCTGCGCAAGGAATACGACCTGACGTACATGTTCATCAGCCACAACCTGTCGGTCGTGGAGTACTTCAGCGACCGGGTCGCCGTGATGTACCTGGGCCAGGTGCACGAGCTGGCCACGGTGGAGCAGATGTATCACTCGCCAAAGCATCCGTACACGATGGCGCTGCTGTCGGCCATCCCCAAGCCCGACCCCCGCATCCGGAGTCGTCGTCTGGTGCTCAAGGGTGACCTGCCATCACCGGCAGCGCCGCCCAGTGGCTGCCGCTTCCACACCCGTTGCTGGCTGCGCGAGCACCTAGGCAACCCCGAGGTCTGCGCCACGGACGATCCGGGCCTGCGCGACATGGGCGAGGGCCACCAGGTTCGCTGCCACTTCCCGGATGAGGTCACGGCCGACGCTGCGCAGTCGGCAGCGCACAGTGCGTCCCGCGTGGACACCGCGGTTCCCAACGCGTGATGGTGGTGCAGCGCATGCGACCGCGCGCGCTGCTGTCCGTGGTCCTGGCCGCGAGCCTGCTCGCTGCCTGCTCCGGCAGCACCTCGACTCCGACGGCAGCGCCGCCCGCAAGCGTGCCCCCGACGCTGTCCGCCACCACGCCGCTCGCCGCCGCCACCCCTCCGCCATCAAGCGTGCCCGCGACGTTGTCCGCGACCACGCCGCCCGCCGGCGGCCCGGCATCGTCGCCGGTCGCCTCCGGGCTGCCGACGCCGGTGCCCAGCTTGGCGCTGTTCGACCCGACCCGGACGCTCGATCCTTCGGCACAGCAGTGGCCGACCAGCGTCATCGACGCCGCGATCGCACTCGCCGTGCTCGACAACGGCATCAAGCAGGCAGGCGCGGACCTGACGGCAGCCGCTCAGCAGGAAGACATGGTCCTGTTCCTGGGTGCCGCGACGGGGTTGGCCAGGATCGTGGAGCAGGCGATGGTCAGCGCCCAGCGGCTGGCCGACTTCGAGGCCACGAAGCAGGTGGGCGAGTCCTACCTGCCGGTGCTCACCAGCCTGGATACGGCAGCGAGCTCGCTCGCCGCAGCGTTGCGGACCGGGGATGGCGCCGGGGTCCAGTCCTCGATGGTCTCGTTGGGTGCGACGCTCGATGGATACCTGGGCGTGCGCGAAGGCATGGTCGTCGTCGCTGACCAGGCGCTGCTCATGCAGCGCGGCCTGCTCCGGTAGCTCAACCCGGCTCGAGGGCGCGGGCCTCTGGTTCCGTCTCCTCCGCGAAGTGACACGCGGCCTGCTGGGTCGCGGCTATCTCCCGCAACTCTGGTCGTTCCGAGGCGCATCGCTCCGGGCTGTCCAGGCGTGTCCGCAGCCAGCAGCGTGGGTGGAACGTGCAGCCTGATGGTGGGTTCAGTGGGCTGGGCACGTCCCCGGTGAGGATGATGCGCCGTCGTCGCCCATCGGGATCAGGGATCGGGATGGCGGACATGAGCGCGCGCGTGTATGGGTGCGCGGGGGAGCGGTAGATGCCCTCGCGCCCGGAGATCTCCGCCACCCGGCCCAGGTACATCACGGCGACGCGGTCACTGATGTGCTCCACGACACCCATGTTGTGGGCGATGAACAGGTACGTCAGGCCCATCTCGCGCTGCAGTTGGCGGAGTAGGTTGAGCACCTGTGCCTGGATGGACACGTCCAGGGCAGAGACTGGCTCGTCACACACGATGAGGTCCGGCTCCAGCACCAAAGCCCGCGCGATGCCGATGCGCTGACGCTGGCCGCCCGAGAACTCGTGGGGGTAACGAGGTGCCTGGTACGGCTGCAGGCCCACGAGGTCCATGATCGCGCGCACCTTCTCCCGGCGCTCCCGGGCGGTACCGATGCCGTGGATGCGCAGCCCTTCACCGATGCTGTCACCGATGGGTGTCCGCGGGTCCAGTGACGCGTATGGGTCCTGGAAGATGATCTGCATCCGCCGCCGGTATGGCCGGAGGTCCTTGCCCGTGACCTTCGTGATGTCCTGGCCGTCGAACACGATGGAGCCGGCGGTGGAATCGATGAGCCGGAGCAGCAGCCTGCCGACCGTGGTCTTGCCGCAGCCCGATTCGCCCACCAGGCCGAGGGTCTCGCCGCGCTGGATGACGAGGTCGACGCCATCCACCGCGCGTACCTCCGCCACGGTGCGCTGGAGCACCCCCGCCCGGACCGGGAAGGACTTCACGAGGCCCGTGATCTGGACCAGCGGCCTGGCAGCCGGGGAGGCCGGTGCTGCCGGGTCCATGGCCGTGATGGTCATGTCCGCGCCTCGGGCCACGCATCCGGGTTCGGGCGAGGGCTGCCATCCTCGTGGTGATACAGCCAGCAGCGGACGTCATGACCTGGTGCCGCCTCCCGCAGCTCGGGATGGACGTCCGTGGCCAGCACGTTATTGTGCTCGATGCGTGCGCCACATCGCGGCGCGAATCGGCAGCCGTCGGGCAGCGAGATGAGGTTCGGGACGCTGCCGGGGATGACCGCCAGCTCGTCCAGGAGCACACCCGGCACGGGCACTGCCCCGATCAGGCCACGCGTGTAGGGATGCTTCGGCTCGCGGAAGAGCGAGCGGACATCACTTTGCTCCACGATCTCGCCGGCATACATCACGGCCACCCGGTCAGCCATCTCCGCCACGACGCCCAGGTCGTGGGTGATGAGCACGATGGCGGTGCCGGTCTCCTTCTGGAGCGTTCGCATCAGGTCCAGGATCTGTGCCTGGATGGTCACGTCCAGCGCGGTCGTCGGCTCATCCGCGATGAGCAGCTCCGGCTCGCAGGCAAGAGCCATGGCGATCATCACGCGCTGGGCCATGCCGCCGGACATCTCATGGGGGTAATTCTTGAGTCGCCGCTCCGGATCGGGGATACCGACCATACGCATCAACTCCAGGGCCCGAGCGCGGGCTGCCTTGTTCTTCATGCCCCGGTGCAGCTCCAGCACCTCGCCGATCTGGTCGCCAACATCCATGACCGGGTTGAGCGACGACTGGGGCTGCTGGAAGATCATCGAGATGCGGTTGCCTCGCAGCTTGCGCAACTCAGCGTCAGGCAAGGTCAGCAGGTCCTGGCCGTCGAAGATGACCTCGCCCGCATCGATGAC
>Ga0105047_10006372_pt1 | contig 20041 bp, 11 predicted proteins | sample MAT04_FD_78384 | JGI IMG/M metagenome (GOLD analysis project Ga0105047, IMG submission 78384) | Freshwater microbial communities from Lake Fryxell liftoff mats and glacier meltwater in Antarctica - MAT-04 (megahit assembly) | ecosystem: Environmental > Aquatic > Freshwater > Ice > Liftoff...
CTTCCTTGCGATCAAATCTGGCCGACCAATTCCGCGCGACGCTTAACCGCGACCGTCTTTGCCAGGCCCGCCGCCGCCGTGCTCCAACAGGCCCAATCTCGAACCCACCACCGGCCCCCCACCCAACCCCCACCCAACCCAAAGCCGAGCCCCAATCCCAACGCCAAACCAGACCTACAACCGGCTCCCGGGCAGGCCCCTTGCAAAGACCGAAAACGCCGAGATTTTCGCTGAAGAAATCATAGGCGCACCACGCCTCCAAAGGCCGCAAAAGTCCCCGTTTAGATCCCCAAGCATCATGAATCTCCCGGCCCGCTCAGAGGCCGTCGCCACACTCGTTTGCGCGCCGTCCAAGCCCGCGCCAGCCAACAGAACCGCCACGCGATCTGGGCCGGTGCCCGCCGCGCCCGGCCAATAATCGCACCGATGCCCTACCGGGTCTGCAAGTCGTTCTACGTCGAGTCCGGCCACATGCTCAGCAAGCACCCGGGGCTGTGCCGTTTCCCGCACGGGCACTCACGCCGCATCGACGTAGTACTGCGCGCCCCGGCCCTTGACAACCAAGAGATGGTCTGCGACTTCAAGGCCCTCAAGCTCGCCGTCAAAGATGAGATTGACCGCCTCGACCACGCCATGGCCATCAACAGCCAAGACCCCAACCTCCCCGCGCTCGAGCGCCTCAAAGACCGCGTCGTCGTCTACGACAACCAAGACCCCACAACCGAGGTCATGGCCAAACGCCTCTTTGACCACATCGCCCGCGAGCTGCACGCTGGCAGCACCTACACCGACGAACGCGGCAACCACTACCGCTTCCCCGCCGGGCTCAGCGTCGAACGCGTCCGCGTGACCGAGACCGCCACGACATGGGCCGAATTCGGCATCGACTGACCACGGCTTCTTGCTTGACCTCGTGCGCACGAATGCGCCCACTCACCGCGTGGGCTGGCTCTTTCGCCTCTCGTTCGCGTCGGGCAGGATCTCAACAGCCTCTTACCCTTGCGGAAGGACGGTTTCCAACCGGCCTTCGGGCCAACGGGCTGACGCTCTTCCTTCCTTCCCCCTTCCCCCCTTCCTTCTTCTCCTTCGTACTCTCCTTGCCCTTTAAGTTTCGCTCGCCACTTGTTCCTCGCCGCTCTTGACCCCCTTCCCTCACCGCCGCCCCACGATACAGCCGATGACCCCTTCATGGCCTTTCGACTGGTCATCCTGCGCCACGGCAAGGCCGAGAAGCACGCCCCCACAGGCCGCGACGCCGACCGCCCCCTCAAGCCCCGCGGCATCCGCCAGGCCGACTTTGTCGCCTCAGAGCTCGACGCCCGCGGGCCCAAACCAAAGCTCATCGTCAGCTCGCCCGCCGTCAGAGCGCTCAACACCGCCCAGATCATCCACCGACAGCTCGGCGCGCCCCTCGAAGTTGACCAGCGTCTGTTTACCGACGGCACCGTCGCCACCCACATGGACGTGCTGCAAGAGCACGCCCACGTCGGCACACTTATGATCGTCGGTCACAACATGACCCTCAGCGAGCTGGCCTTCACACTCATTGACCCCGACCAGCGCCCACTAGACGAGCTGCACACCGGCGAAGCCGTCATCATGTCGTTCAAGGCCCCGCTGTTCAAGGGCATCATCGGCCCCGGCACCGCCCGCCTCGACACCCGCCTGCGCATGATCGATCAAGATGACGAGGCCTAGCGGCCACGCCGCCTCACCCTCTCCCTACCCCCCTCAACCCTCCCATCTCACCTCGCTTCTCAGCGTGCTCGCGCGCCTAGTGCTCGCGCGCCTAGTGCTCGCGCTCATAATTAACTCGTGAACGCGACTGCCCGCGCCTCGAATCACATGGGTCGCGGCCAGAGTGTCGATTCGAATTTCGCAAAGATCCTGTTCTCACGGTGCCTTCCGTTGCGGTCGATGCTCTGCTGAGTCACCGCGCTGCTCGCTTCGCTCTTGCGCTCGCCGCAACCCGCCCTGCGGCTCAAGCGATATCTCCATTGCTGGCCCGACCACCGGCGCCGACGGCGAACTGACCGCTGACGACACCATCGCCTTCATGAGCCGCTTCACCGCCGGGTGCTGAGCCAGGCCGCTCGACAGCTCACGCAATCACACGCGGGTTATGCATCCGCACGCCCCGCTTTGCTGCGCCCACGCACCACGGCCTTACCGCCGGCCCATCACCAGTTGGATCATCTTCTTGCGCTGCTCGGGGTTTGCGTCGCGATACACCGACAGAAAAATCCGCGTCGTCTCGCGCTGCGGGATCTCCCCGCCGTACTTGCCAAGGGCGACTTGCAACTGTAAACGCAGCCGCCCCTCCTGCTCGGGGCTCAAGTCCAGGTCTTTGACGAGCCGGTCAACATCTTTGCCCTTCTGGCCCAGCACACGCTCGTAGCTGGCCTTGATGTCCTGCCCGATCGCCCGCAGCCCCTCAGCGTTCATCGCCTTGCCTTGGTTGAACTTCTCGTTGTTGCTCTCAGCCGCCGCCTTCTCCTCGTCCAGCAACGCCTTCATGTACTGCTGAACCATCGCCAGCAGCTCTTGCCCTTTGTCATCGGGTAGCACCTTGGCAAGCTGCTGGGCCAGCATCCCGCGCTGGCGAAGCTCGGCCGAGCCGCCCCAGAGCTTCTGCAGCTCGCGCATGCCGCCAACCTTGTCGCCAGACTGGAATGCGTTGGCCATCGCCACAATCTCCACCGCGTGCTCGCTGACGACCTTGTCCATCGCCTTGGCCCGCTCGGCCAGCACCCTCTCGCCCGCGGCCTTGGCCGTCTCGTCAAGCTCCAGCGCACGGAACGCCGCCTCCGCCGGGCTCATGTTCTCAGGCTTGATCAGCCTCCCCGCCGAGTCACGGTACACAATCGTCGCCACACCTGCGGCCGCAGGGCTCACCTTCGGCCCAGAGAGCGACTCGGCGGGCGTTTCTACCTTCGCGGGCGTCTCGACCTTCGCGGGCGTTTCGACCTTCGCGGGCGCCCCGGCCTTCGCGAGCTTGTCGTCGCCGCTGGCCGTCACGCCCACCACGCCCACCAGCAACCCCGCCGTCAGCACGAGGCCACCAACACGGTCAAACGGGCGGGAGAAACGGCTGCCGCTGCTCATGGTCTGCTCCTAAGTCTTCTATCGGCAAACGCACCCGAAGCTGCGACCTTCCATCACTCCAATGTCGCCGCCAAACCCACTAAACTCCGCCCATGACCAGCCCCGCACCCGCCCACCACGCCGCCCTCTCTGGCACCCCGATGACACGCGCGCAGGTCGCCCAGCTCATCGCCGACGCCTGCGTGCTCCGCGGCACCTTCACCCTGCGCTCAGGCCGCGTCAGCAACTACTACGTAGACAAGTACCTCTTCAGCACCCGCCCCGAGGTCCTGGTACCCCTGGGCACCCTCTTCGCCCACGAGATTCGCCGAATCGCCCACGAGGCCGGAGTCACAATCCAGCGCCTCGCCGGAGCCGAGTTGGGCGGGATCCCGCTGGTCACTGTCGCCAGCATGGCCACCGGCCTGCCAGCGGTCTTCGTCCGCAACGCCAAGAAAGATTATGGGACCGCCAAACGCCTCGAAGGACGCCTGAATCAGGGCGATCACGTGATCTTTATCGAAGACGTCGCGACCACCGGCGGCCAGGCCCTCGAAGCCGTGAAGGTCCTGCAAGACGAGGGTGCGCGGGTCTTGGCGGTCATCGCGACTATTGACCGCCAAGAGGGCGCTCGCGAGAGCGTGACCGCCGCCGGCGTTCGATTTGAGGCGTTGTTCACCAAGGCCGAGCTGGGCATTGTTGAGTGAGCGACCTTGAAGCTCTCGGGTGATTTTCGGGGGGCACCGGGCCTGAACGGGCGCATCTCCCCCCGTTTCACGTCCAACACGCCAATCACTCGCGTGCATCGCTGGCCTATGGGCAACAGGGAGTGCATACTGGGGGTGTTACGCGAGCCTCAGAGTCGTCCTGCCCCCAGGGTTCTGGTTTTCCGTCGCACTGACGGGCACCTGCAACGCCGTGGAGCCAATCGGGCGGCCTCTTGGCTGGGCGTTGCGCGGGCACATCTGCACGATGGGCCCGCAGGTTGCTTGTGGGGAGTTACGGACATGACCCAGACACCGCCAACCAGCCCGACGGCCTCGCCCAACGCCCATCGCTCTGCTGCGCGCTCATCACCGGTGTGGGCCGGGTTCCTCGTTGCCGCGACCGTCTTGCTGCTGCTGGTGGCGCTGCTGTTCGTGGGCCTCTCCGGCTACCTGCGCAAGGCCCGCCAGCTTGAGGTTGCACGCGTTGAGATTGAGCAGCGGGCCGACGAGGTCACCAAGCTCCGCCAAGACCTCTCGCTGCAGGCCAAGCGCGAGAAGGAAGCGACCACCGAGATCAACAAGCTGACCACCAACCTCAGCGGCGAGCGCGAGGCACGGACCCGCGACGCCAAGGAGCTTACAGACCTGCGCGCGCAGCGGGCCAACCTCGACCGCCTCAAGGCCGAGCGCGAAAAGGCCGCCGAAGACCTGCGCCTCGCGACAGCCGACCGTGACGAGCTGCGCCGCCAGGCCGCGGAGATCGTGGTCGTCAAGAGCAAGCTCGAAGAGCAGGTCTCGGTGCTGACGCTGCGGCTGGATGAAGCGATGGGCAAGATCCGCGACCTTGAGACCCGCGTGGCGGCCCTGACCAACGAGCGCGACACGCTGCGTGAGCAGCTCCGCTCGGCCCAAGACCGCGTGGCGATCGCCGAGGCGCGGCTCGCAGCGGGCGTCGGCATCGCGACGGCGGGCGTCTCTTCCGGCAATGGTTTCGCTTCCTCGAACCGAATGGACACCCTCGCTGGCGGGCGCTGGTCGGGCCTCGCGGGCCGCGGCGGGCCAAGCGGCGGACAAGCGAGTGCGAGGGTTGGCGCGGGTGCAGCCAGCAGCGGGCCGGGCAGCCCGTCGATGGGCGATCCGTCACGCCAGGAGCCCTCAAGACTGGGCGGGCTGTTCAGGCCATCGGCCTCAAACGGGACAACCTCCGGCGGGTCACGTTCAAGCAGCGATTCCTCTTCAAGCTCATCCGTCACAGACGCGCCCTTTGGCGGCGTGCGGCTCATCGATGACAGCATGGCCCCGGGCCGAACACCATCGCCTGCCGACGATCGACCGGCCGTAAACCCAGGCGGCGTAAATGCAGGCAGCAATGATCCGCCGGGGGCGACCAACCTCCGCTCGAGCCAGAACCCCGAAGCGGGGCGCATCAGCGCCCTTGCTGGCGTTTTGCCCTTTGATGACAGCGAGCTGCGCTCCGCCAGCGGGACGAGCGAACTGATGAACGACCTGCCCCCCGGCGTCCGCGTCGCGCCGGGCTCGAGCTTCGGCGAGCCGGTGGTCCGCGGGCGGACGCTCACGCCCTTCCGCCCCGGCGGGCTCAGCGAGACCAATGAACTGATGGACCAGGCCGCCGCGATGCGACGGTCATTGATGGAGAAGCTCGCCCATGCGCACGCCGCGGCACAGGCCGCGTTGCAGGCCGGAACGCTCCGTCAGGCCGACCAGGTACGGGGGGTCGCTGACCGCTGAAGTAACGGGGCCAGATGGCCGACAAACAACTGAGCGCCCTTGGGAAGGGGTGTTGTGTCGTGGGGCCCGGGCTGTAAAGTCCGGGCTCTTTTTATTAGTCAGAATTGGGCTTCGCACGCAGGGCGAGAGAGATAGACCCTTGCCTTCTTATCTTCCGGTGTGGGGGGGAGGTTGCCAGCTGGCCCTCGGGTTACAAGCTGGCCGTGTGCCCCCGCCTTGCTCGCTGCTATCGCCGCGGCAAACCCGTGGGTTGAAAACCCCCGCTCCAAGACGATGTGCCGGGTTAGGAGATTGGCGTTAATCTCTTCCCTACCGCCGCTCAGCGACGCCGTGGGCGACGCAGACCAAGGATCAGGCCCGCGAGGATCAGCCCCGCGCCCGCGCCGGGGGTGGGAATCGGCGGGTTCCTGGAGTTGGTCTCAACGTTGCGATCGCGCGAGCGTGTGCCGTCGCCACCGCCGCCGCCGATGCCCGGGTAACCAAGGTTGACAAACGGCGAGACGATTGGGTTGAAGCCCGCGACCACCGAGCTGGCCCACGCCGACCCGCCGCCCGCCGCACCAGCAGCTGCGGCCCCTCCGAACGCCCCGCCGCCGAAGGCGTTTGACGGGTTATTGCTGTTGAAGGCGTTGACCGTCACGTTATCAAGCGAGTACGTGCCCCCGCCAGCGAAGGTAATGGCGGTGCTGCTGGCAGTGTGCGGGACGGTGAAGTAGAGCCGGTACGTTTGCCCGCTGCTGCTGCTGCTGCTGCCGCCGGCGCCGCTGCCCTGCGCGCTGCTGGTGGTGGTGGTTGTCGTAGTCGTGGTGGTGGTTGTGGTTGATGAGGACGCCGAGCTGGAGCTTGACGACTCGGCGTAAGCCTGCATCATCGAGGCAGCGCTGGCATCGCCGACCGCCACATACCCCGCAGTCACGCTGGAGCCCGCCGCGACACCGGCGGTCGAAGCTGGCAGCGCGCTGGCCGCCTGGCTGGTGCTGACGTTCGACTGCTCAGCACTGGTCGCGACCGTGCCGGTCTCAACAAGCGTCACGCCCGCGACGGCCTGCGACGCGCTGCTGGTCTGAGCGCTGGCAGCCTCAACACTGCTGCCGCTAAAGCTGCTCGATGCCGACGCGCTCTCGGCGCTGCTGAAGGACACGCTCGAAGCCGTGCTCGCGCCGGTATCGCTCATGCCAGTGACGCCCACGCCCGTGGCGGCCGTGCCGTCGGGCCCGCGCCCGATCGCCAGGGTCATCACGTCAGCAATCGCGGCGGTGCCGGGCGGATATGAGCCCTGGCCAAGATTACTAGGGAAGCTCTGCGTGCGCGATGAGCCGTCAGCGCTGGGCGTGGCGAACGAGGTCGCAAAGACCTCGGTCCCGTCCTCAAGGACTATGCGGAACGCGCTGGCGTCCAGCCCATCGCTGCCAGCCGGGCCGTCTCCGGGCCAATCGCCCGTCACGGTCACGTCGGTCCCGATGATCAGGTGCGTGTGCTCTGGAAGGTCATTGAGCTTCAGGACCGCCGGCCCGCCTTGGATGGGCCCGAGGCGGCCTTCGCCGGTGGGGTCGAACGTCACGGCCTGAATGGACCACTCTGAGCCAGCCGTCTTGTTGATAAACGGGTTGGCGTAAACACCTTCAGACAGCACGGTCGCCATCGCGTCGCCGGTCATCGTCGGATCCCCACCGCTCTGCCCACCAGCCTGAGCCGTCCCCGAAACATGGACAAACACGTTGTCGATCGCCCACGCAGACACGGTCGCGTCACCTTCAAGCCCGCTGCCGGCAATCGTGACCCGCTGGTCGCTGGCCTCGTGCGGGACCACAAAGCGGACGCGGTACGTCGCGTCGCGCACCGGCGCGTCGGGGTCACCAGCGCGCTTCGAGAAGCCCAGCGTGTTGACGCCCACGGCACCGGTGTTAGGCACCAGCGCCCGCTTGCCGCGGTCGCCAGACCAGTCCTTGCTGTTGTCAAAGGTCTGCACCAGCGTGCCCGAGCGGTCGTCGTTGGCAAAGGTCTCGGCAAAGATCGTGCGCCCGTCGTCAAGCTTGACAGAGATCGCGCTGGGCCCGGCGTTGCCGCTCCAGCGCCCAAGCGTGATGATGTCCATGTCCATCACCAGCGTGTCGTGTGGGGGTAGGCCTTCGAGCACCATCGTGGCGGCCTGGTTGTGCAGCGGGCCAAGGACCGAGTCGCCCGTGGGCGTCAAGTTGACACTCGCGTCCTGCCAACTAATGCCCGTCTGCACGCGCGACTGGGCCAGCTGACCAAAGTCGCTGGCGTACATCAGCTGTTCCCATCGAGTGGTGGTGCTGGTGGTTGAGCTGCTGCGGTAGCTGCTTGAGCTTGCGCGGTCACTGGCGAGCGAAGTGCCCGTCCAGCCCTGACCCCAGCCCTGGGCCCAGCCCGCCAGCGCACGCCGCGCGGTGACTGAGACGCTCCGCAGGCCCCAGCCAGCGCGAGCGACCTCGCCAGTCAGGCCGGTGGCACCAAAGCTCAGCACGCTGCCCACGCCGTCACGCGGGACGCTGATCACGAAGCGGTACGTCGCGTCTGCGAGCTCATTGCCCTGCTCGTCGAGCATGCCAACGGTCTGACGTGTGAGCGCGCCGGCACCCGCCGGGCTTCCGTTGGCGGGGAAGCTCTGACGGCGCGTTGACCCAACGCCCATCTGGTTGGCCAGCGTGGTGGCGAAGATCTCCGCGCCGTTGTCGCTGGAGATCGTGAACTTCGATGGCGCCTGGCCGGGGTTGGTCGCGTCGCCGACCCAATCACCCAGCAGCAGCACATCGGCAGCGATGACCAGATCGTCCGACGCCGGAAGCCCGCCGAGATCGAACTGCGCCGCTTGGTTGCCCAAAGGGCCCAGGAACGCCAGCCCACCCTTGGTCCGCGTGATCGTCGAAATGTTCCAGCCCGTGCTCCCGCTGCCAAAGTCGCTCTGGTACGTGTTGGGCGGGAGCGTCGGCGTGCCACCGAGCCGCGCGGCGACTTCAGCGACCGACTCGCCACCAACCGGTGCCAGCGCGACCAACGGCACACTGCCGGTGGAGATCCAAGTCGCATCGGTGGAAGTTGAAGTTGTGCTGCTGAAAGTGGAATCCGTCGTGACCATCGAGCCCGCGCCAACGCCCGAGGGCATCTCTGCAAGCAGGACTGGTGCGGCCGCTACTTGGGCTGGCTCGACTGGGTTTGCCAGTGTCAGCGGCGTCAATTCGACCGAGACCGGCGCAAGGACCACCACCGGCACAGGGCTCGGTTCCGACGCAGGTGCCAACACCGGCGCAGTCGCCACCACGGGCACCGCGACGACCACTGGTGCGGCCGCCAACTCAATCTTCCCATCCCCTGAGGCAAAGCTGCTGACGCTTGACTCGCGCTGCTGCGTGCTGGCCACAACCTTCCCGTCCACCACCGTCGTGCTGCTCGATGAGCTGCTGCTGCTGATCGCGGCCTCAACACGCGTTGCCGCCGTGCCCGCGCCAGAACCCCCGACCGTGCTGATGACCGTCGGCTCGCCCGGCAGTGCCACTATGCCCGGCAGAGCTGGCGCACCTGGCGCGGCGGCAAAATTGGGCACCGCGGCCAGCGCCGGGGCCGTGCTGCTCCAGATCTGCGTTGCCAGCGCATCAGCGCCAAGGCGTGCGGCAGGCACCTGCGCGGGCTCGCTGGCGGCGAGCACGACCACGTTGTCAAGGGCCCACGAGGCGTCGTCAATGCTGCCGACCAGGCCTGAGACGTCGAAGACCAGATCCGCAGCGCCGTTGGTGTGATCGACGTGCGCAACCATGCGGTAGCGCGCGTCGCGCGCCAGAACCTTGCCCGCGGCGGGGGGCGTAAAGCCAAGCTCGTCACGCCCCGAGGCACCGCTCTGGGGCGCGTACACGCCCGAGCCGATCGAGCCCGGGAACGACTGGATGAGCTGGCCCGAGCCGTCGTCGTTGGCCAGCGTGGTGCGGATCAGCGCCCGCTCGCCGACCGAGAGCCGGAACGCCGAGGGCGCCAGGCCGCGCTCGCCGCGCCAGTTGCCCAGCGCGTAAAGGTCAAAGGCGACGACCAGCTGAGTGTGCGGCGGCAAGTCGGTCAGGCGCAGGCCCACCGACTGGTTGTGGAACCGCCCGATCACGCGCGTGCCACGCGGCGAGAGCACCGTCGTAGCGCCGGACCACCGCGCCGTGGGCGAGCCGGTCGGGATCGACGTACCCGCGTCAGCCTCCGCACCCGACTGGTAGATCAGCGCTCCAGAGCCGGACGCGAGCGCTCCCTGCGCGGCGCGTTGGTCGCCCATCAGCGCGAGCGCCGGCACCGCCGGGATCATCATCATCGAACCCGCCACCAGCACCAGCGCAACGGCTGAAGCCCGAGCGCCGTTCGCCGCGGGCGCGCGTGACCTCGATGCCGACGCGGCCGACGTACTCCAACACGACGATGACCTGGACCATGACTGGGCCATAGCGCCTACTCCTACAAGGGAGCGGATCGACCAGCTTCGTGGTCCATCAAAGAACCGGATCATCCATAACCTTTCGCGTGGGCCGACTGTTCCACCTGGGCGGGGTGTGCTTGCCACATCGGACCTTCCAACTAACCAGCCAATCCCTGACTTCAGCCCAACCCTGACTTCAGCCCAACCCTGACTTCTGCCCAACCCTGTTCTCGGGCCCGTGGCACGCGCGCCCCGCAGACCCTCAAGAACTCAAGAACGAGTTGATGAACACGATGATGTCGTCGGCGGTGTACTGCCCGTCCGGGACCTCCGTCGGGCCCGCGCCCGCGATATCCGCCAGCGGATCAGCCGCCGTGAACGCAGCGATGAACACGATGATGTCGTCCGCCGTCCGCTCGCCGTCGGGCCCGCGGCTCTGGCCAGACCCGCCCACGTCCGCGATGTTGGTCCGCTGCGCACTCCCCGGAAGCGTTGCGCTCCCGCCCAGATTCACGCTCCCGCCCGTCACGTTGAAGACCGCCAACACCGCCGCGTCGGGGCCGGTAGTTAGCGGCGGCGGGGGCAGCAGAAAGGGCGTCGGGTTCAGCGGGTCGCCCGGCACCGGCGGAAGCGCCTGGGTGATCGTCAGGCTCGCGGCGCTCAGTTGGCTCGTCGCCGTCGCACCCGCGGGCACCAGCCAGCCAGCGAGCTGCACCTCCGCCGGGGCATCAATCGGGATCAGCTGCCCCTGAAAGTTCGATTGCCCCACCAAGCGAACCGGGACGCTCATCGTAAAGTCAACACCCCCGCCCGCCCGCGGCGTGCCCGTCGCTGACGCCGGGCCGCTTTGCACCAGCGACTGGTCGGTGATCGTCGCAGATCCCAGTGGCAGCGAGAGCGCAGAGCCGAGAAACGGGTAGTTGTAAGTGCTTGTGGGCGTCACCACCACGCGAAACGAGCTGTAAGTCAGCAGCGCGGTGAGTGCCAGCGACGGGTCGGGCGAGGGGCCCGTCAGGTCCGTGTTGAGCCCGAAGAGTTCCACGGTCCGCGAGAAGCTGTTGTACCGCAGGGTGTACGTCCCGCGCGGGCTGGTCGTGCTCGTGCCGCTGCCCGTGCCCGACCCGTTGAGCGGGCAATTGTCGTTGCGCGGCGCCGCTGGCGGCGAGCCTGGAAAAAAGATGTTGAAGTTGCCCAGGATCGTCCGCGTTCCGGCGGTGTTGGTCACCGGCACGTACGTGCCCTTGATCGTGCTGGTGAAGTTCAGCGTCACGCCGGTGGTGCTCGTGGCCGTCGCCGTTGTGCCGATGGTCGCGCGGTACTGCTGAGCGTGGGCCACACCGCTCGCCAGCGCAATCGCCACCGCCGCGCCAGCCAATCGCGCCGCGCCAGCAAAGCGCGCCGAAGCAGCATCAACGCGCCCAAATCTACGACCAAATGACTCGTTCATCTGAACCTCCCTGCCAGCGCGGCCGAAGCCGCGCGCGAGCGACCGATCCAAGGAACTATCCTGTACGACATCTAAGGTACCTCAAGACTCGGCCCCGGGCAAACCGCAAGCACCCCAGACCGCTCACATTGACCGCGGCCGTCGGGGCCGCCCAGCTCGCCCAGGCCAATCCGCAAGGGCCGACCATCAGACCCCGGCGGGTCAGGGCCTCAGCCCGGGCAGCCAGCGGCAAAGTCTCGGATGAACACGATCAGGTCGTCCGCCGTGAACTCCCCGTCCGACCCCAGATCCGGGCCGGGCCGCGCCAGATCGGCCCGGGGGTTCCGGGCCAGAAACCGCGCAATATACAGGATGATGTCGTCGGCCGTGAGCTGCCCGTCAGGCGTTGTGGTCTGCCCTGGGCCCGCGAGATCTGCCGGGTTGCACCCCAGCGTGAAGCTGACGAACGCGACCCCGTACGGCCCCGGCCGTGCCAGCGCGACCCGCTCGCTGCGGGCCGTGCCCTGCCAGGTGCCCTGGACCAGCAGCGAAAGATCCGCCGTCGCCACGGTGCTCGAGCTGATCAGCACCCCGGGTGATGAAGCCAACGTCCCAGAAGTCACGGCATCAATCAGCGGGTCCGCCGCCACATTGCTCGATGTATCAAACGGTCCACTTGCCACCAGGTAGCCCGTCCCCGCCCGGACCGTAAACACGATGCGGCTGAGCGACGTGGACCCGCCCCCCGCCACCAGCGCGTTGTCGTTCTGCGCCAGCAGCTGCCCTGTGCTCATGTCAAACAGGAACAGCTCGGTGTCGGTGGTGTGCCCGGCATTCTCGGTGGTCACGGTGACGGTCCCAGACACGATCTGCGGCAACAGCACGGTCGGCGTCACGGTCATACTCGCCAGCGTCGCGCTGTAGGGGTCAACCGTTTGAGCCGTCCCGGTGACGCGCAGCAGCACGTCAGCGGTGCTGACGCCAAAGGTGTAGAACTGGTTGAAGCGCGCGGGCGTGGTGTTGACGCTGGTGAACTGGAAGGCGCTGACCTGCCCCTCGACTGCGCCTTCACCAAAGCGCGTCACGCCCAGCACGCCGGTGTGCCCGCTGCGCGAGCTAGAGAGCGTCACGCGGTGTTGCTGCACAAGCGTGGGGGTGGCGCTGATGCGCAGTCGGAACCAGTCCGGGCTGTTGCTGTTGCCGTTCACGCCCGTCGAACCGGTGGTAGTGCCCGTCACGCTGCCGCCGCTGGCCATGACAGCAAGGTTGGCCGAAGCCGCCGCGTCATTGGGCTCGGCCTCAGCAACCGGCTGCGCGCGGGCCGCGCCTGCCCAGATGGCCAAGCTCAGTGCGAACGCCAGAGCATCAGCTCCAACGCCACGCAGACCGACAACGTGTACCGGGCAGAGCTTCTCCATACCGCCGATATCGGCCTGCCGCCCGGCGGCTACGCACAAACCGCAACTGCGCCGAGGCTCAGACCTGGCCGCAACCCGCCGGGGGGTTTACAAAGTCGTTGATGAAGATGATGATGTCGTCGGCGGTCCACTCCCCGTCGGCCCCGCGGATCTGCCCGCTGCTGGCCACGTCAGACCGCGCGTCCCGCGTTACGAAGCGGTTGACGAACACGATCAGGTCGTCGCTGGTCAGCTCGCCGTCAGCACCATCAGTCTGGCCATTACCGGCAATGTCCGACGCGCCGCAGGAGGTCGTGATGCCGGCATTGATCGTCAGCCTGACCAGCCCCGTGTCCTCGGCGTTGCGCTGCGAAGTCGTGACCACAAAGGCCTGGTTGAACAGCGACGGGAGGTTGAGCCCGGGGTACGAGCCAACGCCGATGTAGTACAGCCCCGTCGGCAGCACGCCGTCGCGCCCGTCCAGCGGGCTGTCGTTGTCAAGCTGGCGGATCGGAATGTCGGCACCAAAGGTCAGAGCCGCGTAATCGCCCACCGCCGCGTTGTCGTCGTCGATCATCGCGCCGTTGGGGGCGAAGATCGCCAGGATTGTGTCGCCGCCGGTCAGCGGGTCGTCAAGCACCTCACTGGTCCAGATGTCCACATAGCGCCGGTTGTCGATCGACGCGGCCCGCTCGTTGCTAAAGCGGTACCACTTCACCGTGGTGTCGCCATAATCGGGCCCAAGCCCGAAGACGCGCACGACCTGCCCGATATTGAGGGTGCCCAGGTCCTCGGCACCGCCCGGCGCCGACCCACCCGGCGCGGGCTTGGTCCCGCTGGTGACCGTCAGCCTGATCGTGCCCGCCGTCGCGGCCGTCCGCAGCGTGTTGAAGTCCAAATCCGTCGGCTCGATGTAGCTGTCGCGCACGCGGATCGTCCAGTAGTTCCCGTAAAGCTGGCGCTGCGCGAAACCAAACGGCGACGCGTAGTACGTCGTGCCCATCACCGCCAGGTAGTAAAGCTGGTCATCCAGCGACCCGCTGAATCCGTTGCTAAAGACGTCAAAGGGCTGTCCGAGGAAGTTGAACGCGTCACCAACCGCCGCGGACGCAGGAGTCTGCGAGCCGGACCCCAGCGACAGGAACGACAGCGCCCCAAAGCCGCTGTCAAAGTCGGCCCGGTTGCCGTAACGCCCGCCGGGGCCGTAGACCAGCAGCGTCGTCGAAGCGAGCGGATTGATAGTCGGCGGCGTTTGGTTCGTCGAGATGTCCATCCACCCGCGCTGGAACTGGTTGATCTGCGACGCTCTAAAGCTGAACCACTGAACCTCGTCGGCGGCCATCGTCAGCTCGCGCGGCAGGATCGTGGGGTTTAGGCCCAGGTCGCGGGCCACAGGGATCGCCGGCAGCACGATCGGCCGCTCACCCCAACGGGCCCTAAGCCTTACCCGCGTCTCAAATTGGCGGCGCGGGCCAGTACGCTGCACCACCGAGTTGTCCAGCGCCACGGTCTCAAACTGCGAGATGCCGATGAAGTACGTCCCGCGCGAGAGGTCGCCGCCGTCGCCGCCCGAAAAGAATCTGTCGTACGGGTCGATCACGCTCAGGTCGCCGGGCTGAAGGTTCACGTCTAGTGAGCTGCCGACCCCAAACGAGAGCGCCGTGGTCAAGTCACGACCGCTGAACGAGTCCGCCGCGATCAACTGGCCGTTCTCGCGGTAGAAGCACGAGCTCAGCGACACCACATCGACCACCGGGGGCAGATCCTCGGGCACGCCCTGGGCGTTGCGCACCACCAGGCCCGAGCCCGCCGTCGTCAGGTCAAGGTACCGCCCGGTGAAGCGGTTGTAGTCGTCAGGCAGCGAGACTATGTACCACGCGGTGGGGGCATTGAATCGCTCGCCCACGGGCGGGTCAGTTGCGACATCGCCCCGCAGAAACTGCGTCGGGTAGGACTGGAAGCCCGAGCCGCGGAAGTCCAGACTCGCCAGCGGAGGAAGGTCCGGCCCGTTGCCGCCGCCGCCGCCGCCACCGCCACCGCTGGCACCAACCACCGTCGCCGCAAGGCGGATGTCACGCAGGTTCACGTCCTCGCCAGGCTGATCGACCGCGTCGCGAAAGACAAATCGGTAGAGGCCCGGCCCCGCGCCCGCGGCCGCAAAGCTCGCCACAAACGGCACCAACCCGCCAGCGCTCGTATCGCCATTAATCGAGAGCGGCTGATCGCTGACCACAATCGTATTGTTGCGGAAGATCGTCAACCGCAGATCGCTCGCGCGGGTCCCTCCCGCCAACCGCTCGACCGTGCCCGCCACGCAGATGCTCCCAATCGCGTACCCGCCCGTGTACGTGTGGTTCAGCGTGAGGTTGGGCGTGCTCGTCCCACCGAGCGGAAAGGGCCCGGGCAGATCGCGCACGTCACGGTCGCACGTCTGCGCGCCGGCCACGCCCGCCAGCGACGCGACCGCCACCAGGCCGGCGAAGGCCGCGCGCACAAACACCCTCGACACCCCGACACCGGCGTTTGACAGAGCGTTATTCATCACGGGTCCTTGCAATCACTGCCTTCAAGCGTCCGAGAAACGCGCGGGCCCGCCAAGACAGCAGCCCCTGCCACCAGAGTATCGGCCGGACCGCCCGCGCGCACGCGTCGCCCACGCCGAACAACCTTACGAATCTGGCCAACCTAAGGATGCCCCAGGATCACCCAACGGGCCAGCCAAGTGCTGATGTTTTACGCCCTCGCACTCCGCCCCCCCACTCACCGCCGCCACGCTCCCACACAGCCCCCGATCAGCCGTGAATTGCGGGCCTCGCCGCGCGCACGAAAAAGGCCCAGGGGTCAGACCCTGGGCCTTGCGTAGGCAGATGCGTTTACCAGCACTTATCGAGGCCCGACGATTACGAAGGCTTAGATGCAGCCGCCGGTGAAGCGGTTGATGAACAGGATGATGTCGTCGGCCGTCAGCTCGCCGTCAGCACCCGGCGACGGGCCGGGGCCAGCGATATCGGCGACCGCAAGGGTGTTGGAGGTGAAGTTGCTGATGAAGAAGATGACGTCGTCGGCCGTCAGCTCGCCGTCAGCACCCGCCGTCGGGCCCGGACCGGCGATGTCAGACTCGCCGCAGGCCAGCGGCATGTTGGTGCGGACGTTGACCGTCAGCGTACCGGGCTGCGAGATTGAGCCGGCCGCCAGCGCCCGACGCCCAACCGTGAAGTTGGTATCGCTGCGGGTGCCGTCGGTGGCGCGAGTCGAGGCAGCGACGCCCGCGTCGGCCGGGTCATTAAGACCAAACACAACGTTCCACATGGTGCCGGCGACGAAGTAGGTGCCGACGGGCAGGATGCCCCCCTGGCCAGCGAACGCGGTGCCACCGGGCAGCGGGTAGGGCCGCGGCGTCGCGGTCCGGCCGAACGACAGGCCGCTGGTCACGACTAAGTCGATGTCGTTGAAGTTGGCATCAAAATCATCGTTCTTGGCGATGAGGTTGCCCTGGCCGGTGTAGATGGCCATCTCGGTGTCGTTGGCGTCGATCAGCGGCGCCAGCGGGTTGAGCGGATTGGCCGTCTCAGCAATGGCGGTGCCCGCCGTATCCAAGTCAACGTAGAAGCCGCTGGCAACGCTCGCCGCACGGCCCGTGAGGAAGCGGAACCACTGCACGTTCAGCGGGGCCGTGACGCTTGTGCCCGCGGCGTAGTCGGCCACTGCGGTGTTGATGTCCTCGGTTGTCCCGTCACCGTTGAGCACGCCGACGAGACCGAAGTTCTGAGCGCCGGGCGTCGCCGGGGCGTTGGCGGCGTTCTGGGCCTGCGGGGCCGGGTTGAACAGACCAACGTTGACCACGATGCCCGCGCCCGTCGAGACCGTCAGGTTCGTTGCGGGGTTGTTGACCGCGAAGAAGCCGGGGCCAACCGTCACACCCGCGTCGCCGGCCGTAACGCCCAGCCAGAAGATGCCCGCGTCCAAGAACCCGTCACGACCGTTGTAGAGAGCACCTGCGGTGCTGCCCGCCAGGCCAATAGAGGCTGGCGCGCCGGTGAGATTGTCGTAGCCAAAGGTGATCTGGCCCAGCGAGTCAGAGCCGTCGGCAAAGTCGGTCGAAACGCGGACGCCGTCGTTACGGAACAGGGCGATCGCGGTGTTGCGCTGCGAAGCCGCAGTCACGCTGCCGGTCAACACCGTCTGGCTGATCTCAGTGTCGATCCGCAGTGCCGCCTCGTTGGGGAAGCGGACGCTCGTCGGCAGGGTGAACCTGACCCAGCGAGTCTGGCCCGGGGCCGTGATCGCAAAGTTGGCCGTCGAAGGCGTGCCCGCGACGAGCGTGCCCAGGTCGACAGTCGCCGTCGGGGTGCCGATCGAGTCGATCAGGCGGATGGTGATCTCGTTCCAGACGTTGTCAACCGGGTTGATCGGCGTGCCGAGCGTGTCGGTCGCCTCGCTGGTCACCGCCGTCCACGTGCCCGCAGAGGGGAACGAGCCGGTGTAGGCGATAGAGATGTTGCCCGTCGCACTCGAAGTGCTGTTGCCCAGCACGGGCAGCGCGCCGCCGACCAGCGTGGTGTCCAGCGGCAGGCCCGGGGGCACGACGCGGACAACCGGATCGTCAGCAAGGCTGCCGGCCTGATTCGCGCCGCCAGCGGCACCCACGGCCGTCACGCGACCGAAGACCTGCCAGCCGATGATGTTCGTGCCAGCCCCGACCGTCGTGGTGAAGTTCGGGGCGTCCAGCAGGCTGACGAGGTTCGAGTTCTGGTTCGTCGCCGACCAGGTGGCAAAGCTCGTGGTGCCCGCGGGCAGAGCCGGGGCGAAGGCCGTCGGGGCCGCGTCGTCAAGGGTGAAGCGGATGCGGGTCCACGTCGCGTCCGTCGCGGTCGTGAGGGAGGCCGCGGCCGATCCGCCGCCAGCCGCCGGGGCGGTCTCGTTGTCGTCCCACATCTCGAAGAACTCGAAGGTCCAGGCGCCCACCGCGTCAGCAATGGTGCTCACGGGGATGCCGATGGCACCCGCCGCGATCACGCCACCGGTCACTGTCGGGCCCGGATTGCCGCTGAAGATCGGCTGGATCACAAACGGCGTCCCGCCCGGTGGCGTCACCAGGATGCACGCCTCGCCGAACCAGCTGTCCTGCCCAGAGGGTAGGTCGCGGATGATCTCACCTTCAACCTGGATGTGCCGGACGGCGTAACCGCCGACAAAGTTGAAGTTCCGCGTGTCGTTGGGCAGCGAACCGAGCCCAGCCGACGAAACCTGGCCGATGCGGTTGAGGCTCAGCGCGTTGTTGAATTCCGCAAACTCCTGCGGGGCCGCAAGGGCCACCGACGTGCCGGCAGCAACGACGATTGAGAGGGCAAGAACGTTCTTCATTTGATGATTCCCCTAAAAATTCCTCGGGCAATTTTCCGCAGACGGCCCCACAATACGGCCGACACACCCCCGGCAGAACTGCGGGAGTGGACTCGCTAAGTAGACCACAACGCCGCGGAATTGCAAGGGTTCTGCGAAGATTTCTGATCGGTCTTTACTTGCCGGTGGTACAGCCCTAGGGCAGTCGAAATACCTAGATCGTGTCAAACCTACGTACTTCACCCTATCTCGACACCCACAAAGGCGACATCCGGACCATAAAAAACGGGCAGGAGCCTTCGCTCCCACCCGCTGGAGAATCCTGATTCGATCTTAGGAGGCGGCTTGGCCAGCCCCACCAAACTCGTTGGCCGGCTCAGCGGCTGGTCACCAAGTGGTGAACGTGCGGCTCACTTTGCGCCGGCGGACTGCTCGCGGGCCGCGGCGTCGCCCTTGCGGCGCAGGTCGCGGATGGCATCGCGGCGGGCCTTGACGCCCGGATCAACCTCAATAACCTGGCGCACGATGTCGCGGAAGAAGGGCTGGAGGGGGTTGCCCTGCCAGCGGACCACGCCGTCGGACGAGACCACGACGATGGTCGGGATGGCGGTGACACTGAGGGCTTTGATGGACTTCTCGCCATTATCAAAACCGTGGCTGTAGGTGACCTTGTTGGCGTTCATCCAACGCTGGATCTCGGGGCGGCCTTCGTTGACGCCCATGATGCCGATGACTTCAAGCTCATCGCGGAAGGTCTGGGCCATCTCTTCGAGCAGCGGCATGCTGCGCTTGCAGGGGTAGCACCACGTCGCCCAGTAGTCGTACACCATGACCTTGCCGTTGGTGTTCTTGGGCGCACCGTTGAACCAGAACATGTGCTCGGTGGTGAAGGGCAGCTGCTGGCCCTGCACGTCGTTTGAGCCCTGGATGTTCTCTTGCTTGTTCTTGGCGGGCCAGAGGGCCGAGCCGTAGAGCCCACCGTCGGGCGCCTTGAACTCGACGGCGACGTTGCCGAACTGACCCGGGCGGATCGCGTCACCAGCGACGCGGGTGCGGTTCTGGGCGGCGGTAAAGTCGGCCTCAAGCCGCCTGGCCTCGGCGGGCTTGGCCTGGGCGATCTCGATGCTCTCGCGGGTCACAAAGTCAACCGCGGCGGTCAACGACTCGCTCTCAACGTCGGCAAACCGCATCTGCCCGGCGCGGTCGATCACGAAGATGTCGGGATCCTGGTCGCTGCCGAGCGACGCACGGAACTTGCCGTCAGCGTCACGGGCCGAGAGCACGGTGATGTTCTGATCCTTCAGCCACTTGCTGGCGAGCTCGAGGCGGTCCTTGGTCTGGATGACGACCACGACCAGGTCTTTGTTGTTAGCCCCGAGCTGAGCCGCACGGCGAACGACGCCCTGCGAGGCCGGTGCCCAGCCCGTGCTGGTGATGATCAGCACCGGGCGGCCCTTGAGCGCGTCGGGCGTCAGCGCGTCCCCGCCGGCCCAGTCGGAAAGGTTGGCCCACTTCAGGTCGGCGGGCTCAAGCTCCATCTTGTTGAGCCTGACCCGCGCCTCGCCCGTGCCCTCACGGCGAACCGTGTCAGCGTCAAGCACAAACGTGCCCGAGCCAGCGAGCGCGGGGGTGGCGAGCCCGGCGGCCACGACCAGAGCTCCGACGGCGAGGCGGACCGAAGAGCGAGCAAGCGTGCCAAAGTTCATTCGAGGGCTCCGTGTATGTGCCGATGGTTCGACGTTCGTGCCGCGCGAGGGCCGGGCCTGAGCGGCCTTTGAACTTCGGCAACGATGAGTGTTTAGACGCACAAGCGTGAGCGTAGTTCGCGCTGATTTAGGTGAGCGAGGTGACACAGTTACCGCCTCAATCGCGTGAGCTCGTACAGCGCGATGGCGGCAGTCGTGGCGGCGTTGAGGCTGTCGAC